>Ga0213922_1000073_pt1 | contig 59476 bp, 88 predicted proteins | sample McNCre2917MG_FD_165060 | JGI IMG/M metagenome (GOLD analysis project Ga0213922, IMG submission 165060) | Freshwater microbial communities from McNutts Creek, Athens, Georgia, United States - 29-17 MG | ecosystem: Environmental > Aquatic > Freshwater > Creek | place: USA: Georgia | collected... | reverse complement strand
AGAGATTGAGCGCTTGTCATCGTTGCCTGTAACTCAGGCTGAGTGGGACGCCATCGTGGAGCGCTTGGTTCCAGTGAACCTTGAAACAGATGCCCGTCCTCAAGCAGTGAGTCGTGCTCAGAACAAGCAAGAGTTGATCCGTCACCTCTACAAACACGACCCACGAGTAGAGCCATGGACAGGAACTCAACTCGGTGTATTGCAAGCATTCAACACATGGAACCAGCACTTCAGTGGCAAGGATGAGTCACGTGTGGAACGCAATGCGTTCAATGCAATCAGCGGTAAGACCGAAGAGTTTGACCGTCAGGTGCTCCGCATCATGAATGATGTGGTACTGGTGTGAGCAGTAAGTACGAGTACTACGGTGATGCGGGGGAGTCAAATCCCCCGCTTCATCCTGAATTCCTGCTTAACAAAGAAATCATGGATCCTCTACCATTCACTGAGATCGGTGAATGGAGGATCAAAGCCAAGTGCAAACAAGAAGACAGTTCGTTGTGGTTTGCTGATAAACCAAGGGGTGTTAACAAAAAGTCCATTAAAGGAAGATTAGTTAATAGCCGTAGAAAGCAAGCACAACAAATCTGTAAAGCGTGCCCCGTCCAGTACGAATGCCTTCGCTATGCCATCCTAAACAACTTCAAACATGGTGTATGGGCTGGCTACGAGATGGACGAACTCACGCCGACAGAGCGTGAGAAGTTGCGTCAGCGTGTTGAGCGCAAAGAACGCAAACTAAATAAGACTGTCAAGAAGTGAGTTGAGGCGGTGTGCTCCGAGGCTGATATCTCGTGATCGCACCGCTTCTCTCAAAGCCTCTCCCTCGTCTGCTCGCCTGACTGGATCCCGAAGATCCCTCAGATGCTTGAGCCACTGCGATGGTTTACTCGCAGTACGACCAATCCCCCAACTCTTACGCAAGCCCTCATACGAAGACAGCGCAGAACCAATCCATGGGATGCCCGATGCGGAGTACTCCAACAGTTTGATGTCACTCTTGGCATGGTTGAATGGTGTGTCACGCAATGGTGCAATACCTACGTCCATGGTCAACAGCGATGGGTAATCACGAGCGTCTACAGCGTCTAGAACGATTATTTGATCATCATGTAGACCTAGTTTGCTGGCAACCGATGGTGCTGTCGGGTAACGACCGCTGTGCTGAAACTTAATTTCATTGTTAACGATTAAAGGGTTGACGATCCCCTTCATGATCTCTAAGTCACTGGAGCGATGGCTCGTGGCTCCCACCCACCCAACTACAGGAACAAAACTATTGGTGTGAGCGTGTGGAGTAAACCGTTCAATGTCTACGGTGTTCTCAAGAACAACGATCGGGCAATGCACGAATGACTTGATGCGGTCAGCAAGGTACTGCGTAGACACGGTGACCACATTGCTTGATGCAATTACTTTCTTGTAATGATCTCGGTTCTCTCTTGGGTTTGTCTTCGGATGCGATGAATTGAATGCGTCATTGGCAGGGTCAAGACCCCAGTACCAATCGTCTAGGTCATTGATAACGATCTGACCGATGGCACGAGCCTTGCCAATGTGCTCGGCAAGCGAATCGTGCATCAATCGTTGCATGATGATCATGTCAACTTCCTGTAGTTCTTCGTACTGGTCACGGACATAGAAACGATCGTCTTTCCATGTCAACACTCCTGTGATTACTTCTTTCTCAAAGTGTTCTAACCATTCAACGTATTGACCAAGGCGTGCCCAGCCCGAGCCACCCCAGTGTTCTAGTCCATCGCTGGCTTTTAATGCTGGTAGGTAATCGCCACTGACGATTCCAATTCTCACTTCTTTTCCACCATTTCAACAGTCACACTGCTGTGCTTGCTGGGGCTGGTGCATGTTGGTGGCACCGAAGGCTTTACAAAAACAATGAGTGTCTTTCCGCACTGCGGGCATTCGTAGTGGCGTCTCTCGCTCATTGTGGTGTCACCTTCCATGGACGCCATTCAGCGAGGAATGCTTGGATGTCACGCTTATCCCAAATTGGTGTTGATGCCAAGTTTGCGATCGGTTGTGGAAACTTCTTTTGTTTACGCAGTGCATGAATGCGCTGTTTGGTTACTCCAAGTATCACAGCGATCTCGCTGGTACCTGCTAGGTGTTCGGGTTGTAGTTCGTGTGTCATGTTTACATCCTACCTTGTTGTGTACGTTGTTGCTACAGGCTCCAGTGTCGCAGTCCGCCGTTGTCATAGAGATACTTCGCTACCGACAGGTTGCAGTCCACGTTGAACAGTCCTTTAATACCAGTCCCGCATATGTTCCTCGTGACCGTCCGCCATGAAGAATTAATTTGGACGAGTCCGAGGTCAGTACTGTGATCGGCATTTTTAAAGCGGTTCCAAGCACGCTCATTACAGCGGGACTCACGCCAACTGATGTACGAAAACGCAACGACTGGCAAGCCGTACTCACGGAACTTGGCTTCCCATTGTGGGCACCGCTTCGTTGGATCTTTTGGAACTCCCTTCGGAACTGCTTGTTCTTTAGGCGCTATTTCCTTTGCATTTGCTACCTCTAGTGATACTGATTGAACTAGTGGTGTTAATTGAATTGTTGCTACTTCGGACGGCTGTTGGTTTGGAGCCAGCCCCACAAGCAATGATGTGATTGATGTGAAGACGATTCCAACGATAACTAGCGAGCGATCTAACAATATTCTCTCCTTGATAGGCGGATAAAGCAAAACGCCCACAGAAGTCTGTGAAGAACTCTATGGGCGTTACCCTTCTAGTTTACAGGTGTTAAGGCTGAATCAACCGAAACTTAAGCATCTCTAAATCAATCAGTTGCGTACCCATTTTAGGAATCTCTTGAATGTTTATTTCATTAATCTCTTTTGACTCAGCGTCTACACATTCTGTGCAACGACAGCCTTGTCGGTAACGAGTCCATGTACCGTGTGCACGAAGTACACTCGCTTTAGGATGCTCCACCGTGAGCGCTGTGCGTTCTTGCGGTGTGAGTCCGCCCCACAATCCCCACTTCTCTTCCAGCCCATCATCTAAGCATTCTTTCCACACAGAACACTGACGGCATACTGCTCTAGAAATTACATAGTAATTCTCTGGTACGTCAGTATCTAATGGTGGATACCAAAGATCAATGTGGCGGTCTTTGCAGAGAGACTTACTGCGCCAGTCTTCTTGATGGTTAGGCAATTAAAACTCTTCCGATGGTTTTTCATCATGCACACGCTTGTCACGAATCGGGCGAATCGTTGCTTCAATCGCCGTGTAGATTGCTGTGCTCATACGTTCTACTTGTTCGTTCATCTTTTCAATCTGAGCAAGTAACGATATAACCTCACCTGACAGTCGTTTATTTTCTACAGCCAGTTGAAGGATGTTGTCCCAGTTGTCCAACAAAATCTCTGCCATGGACAATTCAGTTTGTGCAGAAAACTCTTCCAACGAAGGTGTCCCCATTTGCTGGACAACCTGTGGAATCATGCTGAGGGCTTTGGATATTCTTTTGCGCTCACGTTCTAACTCCTGTGCCATCGTCCAGTGGTTAGGCTCACCCGAAGGGTAGGAGTAGCGTGGGTCTTTCTTGGACGTCCACTCATTGTAGTAATCGTGGTTATTGTGCATCATGGAGACCTTCTTCTTGCACTTCGCAGTCCCATCCGCAGGCTCCATAGCCGATGGCATCAGTCCAGTGGTCACGCTTCTCAGGCGTCCATGAGAGTCGGGCAATCTTGAGAAGCATCATCATGACCGCAACATCGTGTGGTCGGATGTGTACTTCTTGACGGCGGTCAATAATGCGCCGAATGTACGTTGTCCACAAGTCACCTGTGGTGGCAAAGTCATCAATTGGATCGCCATAGTCGGCGTCTCGTACACCGTTAATCAGGTGATCGGCTTCTGCCAAGATGTTCGTACGATTGGTGGGGTTACTAGTCATGGTGCACCTCGCTGTTATGTTGCGGGAAGTATAGAGGTGCGTGACCTATTCTGTCAATTATCCTCGGACAGATCCAAGACGTCTGCGTACATAGCGTTAGTTGCTTGTGCGCCCATACCGCCACCTTCAAGCATGCGATTGGCTTCTCCAGCCTTGGCACCAAACAAGCGAGACAATACACCGCTAGATCCTCGGGCTTCCATCTCTAGTCGGATGGTGTCACGGGTATCGGAGATGTTCTTGAAGCGATCAATGAGATTAAACAAACGATCCATTTCATTAGATAGTGCTGGGTCAAGACCTTGACCTTCCAGTTCTTCGGCAAAGCGAGCGAACATCACACGACCTACTTGCATCTCTAACAAAGCACGCATCGCAGCCTGTAACTGATCCTTTGTGCGGATCTCAATTGGGAGTTTAAATGCGCATTCTGTGTTTTCTTGAAATGAAGGACAACGACTACTCAAATAGCAACTATTGCACTGGCGTAAAGGGTTCGCATTGTAGCGAATTACGTTCACTTTTTCGGGGTCTATTTCTATAGATTCCCCTTCATTATCAACGGTTTGCGAGCCAAAGGAGGTGATCGTTTCTACCCCCATTACTGGTAGCAATACACGGTCACTATCGTGCCTCTTATTTGGGACGTTGATAGCAATAGTTGACCCCCCAGAAACCCCTAAAGTGGGGGTATGCGATACAGGTGCGATAGCAACTATTTCATCATTTTGAGGGTTACTAAACTCTAGTTCGTCATCGTCATTCATAGGGTCATAGCCCCCAAAAGTATGGGTCTCCCATTGTTGCCAAGAGACAATTGCAAGGTTACCGATTGCGGATACGTTGTCTTCCATTACAGCATCAAAATCAATACCGAGTCGGATGATGTCGGCTCGGTGCTTTCTGCGTGACGACTCTTTCTGTTGTGCTGGGTATCGGCGCAAGCCGTGACCGTCCCACACCTGTGTCTCGCCGTAGCGGATAGCGCTCGTCCATGAACCTGCGATGACTGTGTCCCACTGGACACGCTCAATGAGGTCAGGCTTAGAGGTAATGCCGACTAACTTGGCGTTCCAGCGCTGTGAGATGGATGAAATGCGAGCAATGTTGCGTCCTGTGACCGCCTTGTCACTAATCGCAGCCCGACCATACTTCTGACACAGCCATGCTAGGCGCTCTAGATCCTGCTCATCGTTCCATAACGGGTAGTACTTCTCACCTAGCCATGATCCATCGTAATCAGAACGACCAATTACAATATCTATATTATCTGCGTGATCTCGTACAAACTGATCAAAGCGGTTTGTGTCCTCATCGTTTTCTGATGTGTACACAATGATCTCGCCACCTCCGTAAAGCGTGTTGAGATCTAATTCTTTCTTTTTGGGGATTGGAAAATGGGTCAGGTTGATGGCGTATCGTTTAACGCCAGCGTCCATGAGCATCTTGCGATACGTACCCTTTTCCGCTCCACCAAAGAAGATCTTCACTCTTCCCAGCCAGCCTTACGCCATACCGATGGACTGTGGTTCTGCTCTACAAGCAAGGCTTCAAGGTCATCTACATAGAGACGCAAAATGTGAATGCATGGGTCGTTACCTTCGTCCCATTCCATATCCTCGTCCTCGGTTGAAGGAAGACCGTCATGAGTTGAACACACTGGTGGGCCAACCCATTTGTTTTCCATTCCTATTTTAAGCCATGAGTCAAAGTCAAGTGGTTTAGACATCTCCCCAGTTCCTTTCTGCTCTTGCTAGAGCCTGCTTATCAGTTTCTTCTACGATAGCGCCCCATTCTTTTTTGAAACGAGACTCAGACCATTCTGGTCTAACGGTGTGTGGCACCGTCATTAGCAGTGTAGGTGTTCCGTTATGGGCTACACGTGCTATGACCTTAGGATCAATGTCAATGTACCAGTTGATCTTGCCATACACAGCATGTAAGTTCTGAATTCTTTCAACTTTTGCTTCTACCGTGTTTTCAGAAATAAAATCAACTGTGGAGGCTTTAAATCCTTCACGCTTTAACCAATTAAGCAAACCTTCTTGGTTTTCTACGCCGTGTGCAAACACCATCATTCGTCCGCTGTATGCGGGGAATAATGTGTTCCATAGTTTCCTGCCTTCAGATGTTGGCTGTCTTGCTCCAACATCATCACTTACTGGGCTAGGCACCGAAAGGACGTCTAGCGACACAATGATCATTAGTCGTAGAGTCCCAATTCAATTCGTTGACGGTGCGTGTAGTACTCGGCGGCTGGGCAGTACATGCAAACATACTGACGTTTGCTTACAGGAACGCCGACCTTGCGACCGATAGTCTTTTCATCTGAGCACCAGTCAATACAACCTTGTTTAGGTCGGTTGTGACGGTTAAAGCATTTCAATGCGTCTACTTTGATCTCATCACGAGTGTCACGGATGTACACGTCATTTTCTTCTAACTTGTTTTTGATGGCTGTTTCAGCATCAAGTTTCTTAGCAGTCTCTTCGTCAGTACGGAAGATGATGGCATTGCAATCTTGTGGGTTTGGCACCTGTGCGTTGTGACGGTCACAAAGTTCACGCAACTCTTGGTCGTACTCTGCTGGCCCATCGTATGGGCGCATTTTGTACATAACGCCGTGTGTTTTGCATACCAAAAGACGGTGTGCTTGATCATTAGCCATGTTGTGCTCCTAACTTCGGTCTAGCCGAAGCCTACTATATTACTTGTGTAGGTGTGCTTCTGGAGCGTTAGCCAAAGGGGTGCGCTCTACGAGACCATACTGTGCTTGTACTTCCATTTGACGGATAGTGGCATCAGTTGGGTCAACATCGCCACCACGATCTGGGGTGAGTGACTTGAACTTGCCGTCCTTGGCACCAAGGCGAAGGTCGTTGTTCATTGAGCGAGTTTCGTTTACAGCCATAGTATTAATCCTATCATCTTATTTAAGAAAATCTGGGGTGTTTTGTTCACTTAGCGATTCACGAATTCTAGCAATAGCCTCAGACCCCATTGCCCTACGCTGTGCACGAGTTTTGGCTGGCTTGCTTGCTGGAGGTGGTGTGGACGCAGAACGCTCTGCCTTCATCTTTTTTACGCCTTCAATAGCCTGTTGCTGTTGTGGTGTAAGCACTCTAGGTGCTGGGGGAGTTGGTGTCTGGCGGACACCTCGCTCTACATTAATCGTTGGACGTACAAATGGCGTAGGGGCTGGTCGTGGTTCTGGAGGGCTTATTCTAAGTCTTGGGCGATCCGCCACTCCCGCAACGGCTTGTTGTTGTTGTGGCGTTAAGTCCTCTACAGGTGTTTTTACAAAAGTTGGAGATATACGCAATGTCGGGCGTGGTTTTCCCATTGGTGTAGCACCTGGTGGTGGCGGAACCAAAGGTGTAACAGGAAGTGTAGGGATAACAGGTTCAGGTTCAGGTGCAGGAGGTGGTGGTGGTGTTGGCGTACTTGTAGCCATGCGTTCATGGTGCTCTTTGAGTTCGTTGACAGCAGTAACGGCTTGACCAATCGGATGTGCTTTAGCAATTACTTTAAGAGTGTCTTTAAATGCGCCCATGTTAGATAGTTGTTCCTGACGGAGTTCCCCATGGTGCCCTTCGCATTGCTCTGCTAGTAGATGCAGTGGTGATTGGTGCGCTTGGTGTAGCAAGTGGACTTCCAAGGTTGGTAGCAACTGGGCTACCTGTTGGTGCAGGCAATGATGTAGGTGCTGGAAGCGATGAAGTTCCCGTGCTAGACGGCATTGAAAGACCCCAACTACGCTCGCTCAATTTAGTTTTATTTCCATCATTCATACCAGGGGTCATGATCTCGGTATTACCTTTGTTCCAGTTTTGCCTTACACCTGTATTTGGAGCACGGAATCTAGTTTGTGGAGTAGTTGGCCCTTGTTTAAGACTTCCACGCATCCACGATGGTGTAGACCAAGACATGGCATTTGACCATTGTTGGTTAAGGCGCTGGTTTTGGATATTGCCAAGATAATCGTTATCTGCCATAACTACCCCAAACTCTGCATTGAATAGCGACTAGCACCTGAGAACATGTCATCTGTAAGTCCGCCATCACGGAACATTACAGGAGCACCAGAAACCCAAGAACGATTTGACGCTACATATCGGTCAATATTTAATACGTCCATTATACCCATTGTTTGTTTGGCGTACCCTTCACGAGTAGTAAACAATTGTTGTGGGTGTACAGGACGGATCTGGCGTATGGTGTCTGGATCGGATACAGCAGTCTGCAAAGCCATGTCAACGAGCATCTCAGTATGAGATTGCCATGGGCGTGCGCTAGGCAGTTGCTGAGCCATTAGTTAGTCCCTAAACCAATCTGTGTTTGGGCGTGGCATACCATATGGGTTTGCATGGTCATCGTTGCTGTCGTATGGCTCTCTGTTACCACCCGTTGTGGTGTTTGGTTTCTTTGGTGGCTTCTTACCACCGCCACCAGACGCAGGATGGTTACGCATCTTCCACTGCTTCATATCAACGATGCGTGCTTCGTTGTGTTCTGAGCGTACTCCACGTGCCATGATTAGTTAAGCCTTGCTTGGGGGGACTGCTTGATGGTCAGGGAGTCTACGCTTACCTGTTTTTTGTTCGTATTCCTTGTTACTCCATGAATCTTTTTCTTCTTGTTTACTCATAGGTTTTTTATAAGATTTTACTTTATTAAAAAGACCTATTTTTTTACCGTTTTCATCAATTTCCGTAATTTTTAGTTTCTTAACTTTTGGAAGTTTTTCATCATTGTATGACTTACCACCCATAGCAACAGCAAAGTTAATAGGTTCACGACCTACTTGACGATTCGGGTGACGTCCTGTGTCTTCTCCACGTGCCATAACTATTTACCTTTTTTCTTTTTACTCATGCCTGCTTCGCTCAATGCAATGGCGACAGCCTGCTTTTTGGATGTAACTACAGGGCCTTTTTTTGACCCTGAATGAAGTTCGCCTTTTTTATACTCTCCGAGTACTTTGGCTACTTTTGCGACTTTCTTCTTTGATGCCATAATTATCTCCAAGTTGGTGCTAGTGATTTAAGTTGCGAACGGCGTTCAAGGCTCATTTCCATAGCCTCTTCACGCTTTTGATCTCGTGAAATACCACGAGGGCCAACTTTGCCATCGTTGGTAAGACGCACTGGCTCTGCACCTGTAGGCGCAAACTTCAAACCTTGTGCTTGATACTGAATAGCAGTATAAAGATTGAACTCATCAGGCCATAGGTAATCGCCTGCATTAATACGTTCACCTTTGTGCACACCACGTGAGTACTGGCGAGCATTCATTCGGCTCAATGATCCGAGGATCTTGTCTTGACGGCGGTTAGCCGACATCGTGCCGAGGTATCCGTCTGGATACTGTGTGTCAGCGCCTGTCTGATAACCAGATAGCGCTAGATCTTTGGCGTTGCGGAATACTGGAGCAGGGCCGAATTCAGCCTGTGTGCCGACACCGTTTTGTGCCGCTGGAGTCATCCATGATGTAAAAGTGTTTTTGCTCATATGCCCGTTTGACCTTGTCCACTCGGCGTAAGCAGACCACCAATTGTACCTCCTCCAGTAGGTTCAACTGGGCGCATCGTGTAACGAGCACCACCACGTTCATTATTCATGGACGCAGGTGTTCTACCAATGCTTGGTTTGCGGGGCTTCTTCTTGGAAGCCATACTCACATCTCGTTAGGCTTTTTTGCCCTAGGGTTTGGAATCGTAGACTTTGGATATTCTTTGGTGGCTACCGAAGGTGCGTCAATACGCTTAGTGCGCTTCCTTGGTTTTTCGTTAGGCAACAACTCCATGCGCCGTTCACGCTTGGCTTTGCTTCCTTGCTTTTTCTTAATGGCTTTCTGTGCATCCTGCCATGCAAGTTTGTCTTCAACGTACTTGTCTCTGCCTGCAAGATACTCTTCATGTGTTGCAGGAGTGCCCACTGTCTTACCCAACTGGCGAGGGTGGTACTTTTCTTGTTGTTCGGGAGACATTTCCCGATCTCCTACTGTCCCAGACATTTGAGTGTTTGGGTCACGCAAAGCAATACGTACGTTTCCTACATCACCAATACGGCTGGTCTTAGTCGGCGCATTACGTTCAATCTTGATGCGGTTAGTCCACTTAACTGGGAATCCTGCATCATTTGGGCCAAGTGTCCCTGCCTCACGTGCAGGGGTATGAATCATAGGGACGACAATTTCACTGGGGTCTTCTGAAGACTTAGCAGTGTTTGGTTCATCCCAAATTTTAAATGAAGATTCTGAACCTGCTCCAGATGCGAAGTGGTCTTTACGAGCCATTAACGATTCTTGTTTTCGTCCATGATTCGCTTGTTACGCACGTCCTGTGCATCGTCTGCCATGGAAGGGTTATCCTTCATGCGCTTCTGTGTGGCTTTAACACCACCAGTTTTAAAAGTGCTAACTGTTTCTTTGTCAGCAGTTTCTTGATCACTGCCCATATACTTCATACCACCAGGCTTGAGCCAACTATCGTTTACACGATCTTCTGCGGCTTTAGCGGCATCATATGCCTGACCTGCTTTGCGTGACTTTTCCATTGCTCTAGGGCTATTAACTTTCTTCAAAGCCTTTGCGCCACGCTTGTCTGCTTTGCTTTGTGCTTTTCCTGCTGGGGACTTTTCATCAACCCACGTTTTTCCGCCATCATTGTTGGCAAGCATGTTGATGAATACCTTGCCCGTACCAGTTGAAGTGTAACTTGATGGGCCACCATGGAAAATACCAACTTCATTACGACCTTGTGTCTCGTTGTAACGAGTGTTCAAGCCCGTTGAACGGGTGGTGTCTGCTTCAAAAGGGTTGCGAGTTACGCCATGGGCGTCATCCCCACGACCTGCGCCTGCGCCACCACGAAGTCTGCCAAAAATGCCCATGATTACCTCACCACTGGTTTAAATGAGATAGCCGAGATGGCTTCTCCGTTGTCATATTTTACCATGTTAAATTTGCGCCATTCTATTAAAAGTCTTCCACTTTTAGTCTGATTACAAGACAAGCAAGCAGGAACAATATTGCCTTCAGAATGATCTCCACCCCGTGATATGGGTATTAAATGTTCGTGAGTATCTGAGGGAAAACCGCAGAAAAAGCATGGTTTTCCGTAGCAGTTAGCAATATGAGCGTCTACAGAAGGGAAAGTTTTTGCTTTTAATAAGCGTGCCCTGCGTCTTGCAGATCCTAAACGAGCATTTAAACGGCGTTTTTCTGGGTTTTCTTTAACCCATTGGGCAGTTCTTTGTATTACAGAATCTCTATTTTTTAAATAATATGTATTTTTATATGCTGTATCTTTAGCCACATTGTCTTTAACATATTTAGTTTTATAGGTTTTGTTGGCTTCGGTACATAGGTCACACCTACAACGGTGGTTGACATAGGTGCTGTAGGAACCGTGAACCATTAACGTACGACAGGTTTAAAAGAGATGGCGGAAATAGCCTCTCCATTGTCTCCAATGATGTCGTCAAATCCGATAATGTAAGTGAGATCAACACCACGTGGGGCAACAAAGCCTCGTGCAATTGCGGCGGCTTTTGCGGCTTGGTTAACAGCACTTGCACCAATCGCTCGCATCTTTGGTGCTTGCCCTGCGTTCACTGCACGGGCGAGAATAGAACCAACGCTCTGAGGGTTGCTTGATCCTGAGACTTTGAGGACGTCTTCAATTGCAGAATTAAGGTCTTGCGACATAGTAATACTCCTAGTGAAACAATAAGTTTAAATTGTTCCCAAAGTTTAGAAGTACTCTGCTTCTTTCAAGAGTTCAATCAGGTCATCAAGACGCATAACAACGTATGACTCACCCAATGCTTTTTCCCCTTTACCTTTCCTCTTCACAACCAATGCAGGAACCCCATCACCTAGACGATCCGCCTGTTCTACGGTGTCATTGAGCCAGCCACTAATATTGAACGACTTATCGTTCTTGCACTGGATTGCAACCTCACGGAAGGTCAAACGGCGTACAATGCCATTGATGTCACCTGTGTCTTGCGCTCCAGCAAGAGCAGTTCTGCGGGCGTTCTTAAAGCCTGCGCTAATCAAATAATCTTTGACTAACGTTTCAAACGCTGTGCCTTTGGCTTTATGTTTATTTCCCACGGAGTACCTCATCTGCTTCAGCAAGGATTCTGAAAGCATGACGCTTATCTACTGGTTGGTCGCACATGAAGTCTTTGACTATTTCTACAAGATCATGAATCAAAAAATGGTCTGGTGACTTTAGTATGTCTGCTGGACTGGTTGAGACATTGATGCCGTACTTTGAAATAAACATATTCACTCCTTTGTGTATTTTGTAATTACAGGATAACCAGTTGTTGGGCACATCTCCAAGTCTGGGGAAATGGGGCTGGTGTAACTGCGGACTAATAGCCTTTGCACCCAGCGGTCTGTACCGTCATAACGTGCTTGAAATGGTTTGCGACCATGAACTGTATTGGAGTTGTCAATAATTAACAAGTCACCAGTAGCAAGCGCTATTTCTTTAGTGTGTTTTTCTACAGCACGTCCAAACTCATTTAAAGCATCTTGAGATGCCACAGTGGTACCACGCATAACTGACTTGTCGTAACACATAGTTGGACGTCCATCTTTCACTCCCAATATAGAAGTAGTCACAACAGTGTCAGGTTCCCCATTAGTTCTGAAACTTTCATCAACAGATGTTTCAAACAAAGGTTGAGACAAAAGGGCTATACATACGTCATCTAACTCAGGCAAGATGTCCTGTAACTGCGCATAGGTTGTAAAGGCTTGTGGATCTCCACGCAAGCACAACAACATAATGTAGTCAGGCTTGTATGGATGAAACGCTGTCTCGGTATGTAGGTCAAGATTGACTTTAGATGACGATGAGATCTGTGAGTACTCAGTCTTTGGATTAGGCACAACGTTTTGAATTAGTCTGCCTTTTTGTTCTTGCTTGTAACCAACTGGGATACCAAAGTTCTTTGCATAGTGAAACATGGTTTCACGAGCAACACGACATGCATATTCATCTATGTGTGGCGTAATGGGAGTTGGAGGAATTGTCCCAATAGGCAAATCTTTAAACAGGAAGATGGTCATGGATTGTAACGTGCTTGTCTGCGCTCCTGCGGAGCAATGCTGATACGGCGACTCAGTTCTCGGGACAATACTTGTGCGCCACGTTCGCAACGCTCAAACACTGCATCCACCATCTTGCGGTATGCACGTGAATTCAAATGCTCTTCTTGTTGTTCAATGACGGTTGGGTCAACATCTCGGCGTGCCTTAGCCAATGTCACTGTGTCACCTTTAGCGGTGTCACTCCATTGACCGATCAAGCACTTAGCCTCAACAACACGACAGTTGTTTGCTTGTCGCTCTTCGTTGATTTCCGCTTCAACCAATTCTGCTTTAGCGTATGACACCCACGCCATGAACTCCCCGTAGAGAGCCATTAGTTCAGCGTCTGATAACTCGTCCAGATACGCTGGTACCTGTGGTATCTCCCCCGCTGGTCTTGGGGGCATCGTGAACTTCTGATTGAACTTCTCCCTCACTGAGGAGTTGTCCTGTTGTGGTTTTGTTATTGTCATCGGTTCGGGGCGCAGTATTGTTCGCATCGTTTTCCTTCCAGCATGTGTTTTTGTATGGGCATTGTTTGCATGTTTTATGTTCTGAGTCCGTTACCCACGCTGGACGCATGGGTGGGACTGAAGAATCTAGCGCCCGAACTACCGTTTCGCAAGCGCTAAGAATTGGGTCAACTAGTTCCTGTTGGAACTGGACTACAAACTCTTTTACTTCTTGGGTGGCTTTCCACTCATAGATAAAGACCATTGTGTCAATACCTGTGCAGTACATGTACAGCATGGCTTGACGAACGTGGGACTGGAATGGTTGACGAATGCGCTTCCACATCTCATCGGGATTACCTTCAGAATCTTTAAACAATTCATAATTCTCAAACCGAATGGTGCCAGCGCCAACGCTCTTGATCTCAATGAGGAATGGTTTGTCTTTACCGTTGTCTACAATCCCGTCAGCATGCCCAAGGATATGAAACTGCTTGTTGGTTACGGGAACCTCACGATAATAAGGATGAAGAGTTCCACATTCTGGGCATCGTTCTGGGCTTACTGCTTCCCACTTGTGGCTACAGATTTCTTTCTTGCATTGCCACACACCCTGAAGGACGCCTGCATCACGAAGCCAGCCTTGCCATTTAGCGTGGATTGCATGACCTTCTGCAAAGACGTTCAAGCGCTGAAATGCAAACTTCTCATCTTCTTTTTCGTAACCCTTGATGGTGTACCAAGATGAACGAGGGCACCAATCTTTCTTAGCAATCTCGCTTGGGTGTAAGTGAGCGGTGTCTCGTGTAGATGACAGACGCTCTTTGATTAACTGAGCCTGCACAATAGGAAGCACCTTACCTTTACTGGTGAGTGCTTTTTTATATTCTTGTAAGTGCCACGGTGTTTCAGCCATCGTTTAGTCCTGTCATCTCTATGAAATCATCTTCGGTTAATACCACATACCGTCTATTGTTTAAATCAAACTGTAGGACAGGAAGGCGATCTTCTAATATGGCACGTTCCACAAGTTCTGACAAGTCTTTGTGCTTAAGCGTAATCTGCTTAACGTTGGTAGTGAACTTGTTTTCAATCAGGATCTCACTAGTACGTACGTCATTCTTTCGTAACCAACCTGAGCCTGAGCCAGCGTTGCGACTTCCTTTGTAGGTCTTAGCGCTTCGCTGTTCCTGCTTCTTGGAAGTCTTGTTGATGGCTTTGCGGTCGTCTCCGCCAAGAATCATTCAAGACCAAACTTTGTAAATACTTCTTTAGTGATCTTGTCACGCAGGTCGGCGTCTTCACGGACTGCTTGAAGCACACCATCTTTGCCTTGCCACTTCTGATCACCGTATGAGTAGTAAGCACCTGCACGAGTGATGAGGTCATAGGCAATAGCAATATTCACAACGTCCTTGGTGGTATCAAAATCACCACGGTTAAAACCTGTGGTCTCTGCAAAGTAATAGTCAACTACAGCAATCTGCTGTGGTCGGTATGTCTTGTTCTTCATGGTGCGAGCCTTGATAGTTTGACCTACGGTCTCGTCCTTGGCTTTGATCCATTCGTCACGCTTTACTTCAACACGGCAGAAGTAGTGGAAGTTCTTAGCCTTACCACCTGGGGTGGTGCGGTTGTCTCCCCACATCACACCAATCTTTTCACGCCACTGGTTGATCATAATGCCTGTACATTGACGCTCGTCATGGATGAGTGAGCGCTTTTGTGACTTGGAGGACTTGCGGAAGAACTTACCTGTGAGGCGAGCACCGAGACCTACGGTGAACTCTTCCATCATCTTTTCTGATTCATCGCTTGGTACGAGCGCAGGCAGTGAGTCAATCACGATCATGTCAACAGCACGGTTATCCAACGTCTTGATAACAAGGTCATACACCTGCTCCATGATGTTGGACTCAACAACCCACAAGCGGTCAAGATCTACGCCGATGCTCTTGGCATAGTCAGGTACATATTCTTCAGCCGCAATCCAAAGCGCTGTGAACTCTGGGTCAAGCGCTTGATTAGCCGCAATTGTCTTGTAGGCAAGAGCAGTCTTACCTGATGACTCCTCACCAATAATCTCACTCCACTGGTTAGCAGGCCAACCTCCACCAAGCATGAGGTCATACGCAAGAATGCCTGTCGTAATACGAGGCATGAGTTCACGCACTTCACTACCTTTGACGATGGCTCCATCGCCGTACTTCTTGTTCATCGCATTGATGATTGAATTGAGTGACTCGTAATCAGACATTTATACTCCCCAATTGGATTGTTCGCCTTGTGAAAATCTACCGTTCCAACCACACGTATAACAACGTGGTGCTGGTTGTGCTCCGTTGATCATACTGTTTGCACCACGTCCAGTGCGACTAAATACATAAATACTTCCGCATTCTGGGCAAGTGGAGTTGCCTTCTTTACGAGCCGCTTCACCACCTTTCCATAAACGTATTGCGTCACCCATGTTGATCTGTTCTGTGGCTCCACGTTCAGGATCTAATACGTTTTGGTTTTGAACTGGTTGTTGTGGTTGCTGTGTTGCAGGGAATTGCAACGCAGGTGATGTAGGGGGTGTTGTGTAAGTACGAGCAGGGGTTGGTTTGTCTCCTGCAATCTTTTTACTCCACCAGTCACTCATAGTCTTCGTCCTCCAATAGGCTGTCCAACATTATTAGAATCTTCTCTGACTCTGCAAGTTTGTTTGTCAAAGCCATCCCATAGATAGTTAATACAGCGATTATCTCTTCTTTGGGGGAAACTAGTTTATCCGTTTTCTCTAGATAATCAGCAAACCATGTGGCGCCTTCTAAGATCTCGTTATAAGCCTCAGTTGCTAAGAGCACGCCCCATCTGGACAAAACGTCTGCGTGTTCTACTTCTCTTACATCTTCTGATGGTGGAGAGAACCCCATAATCTCGGCATAGGACTGCCCGTCAGGGACGGACATCATTAAATAAAAGTTACGCCGATCAATATCGGATATCACTTAGCATCTGCCCAGTTATGTGCAACATTGCAAGATACTTTAAGTGGAACCCCGTGCAAGACGACACCGTCTCCCATGGCTTCAATAAAACGTGGCATGATGTCCTCCCAAGAGTCCTCTGGTACTGCGGTCACGATTTCGTCATGAACCTGTACCAACATCCTAGTATCAGTTCCTTGGAGGGCTTTTTCAATGTCAATCATGGCTATCTTGCAGATATCAGCCGCACTGCCTTGGACTACAGCGTTAATCGCCTGCCTCTCGGCTCTGGAGCGCTTCTCATCGTCTGTGGACTTAATATCGGGCAAACGGCGCCTACGACCTGTCAGGGTCTTTACGTAGCCTTTGGCACGGGCTTGTGAGATGACATGGCGCTTCCACTGGGTTAGCCCTGCAAACTGCTCGTAGTAGCGGTTGATCATGTACTTGGCACGTTCTTCAGGGATACCTGTGGTACGAGCCAGTTTCATGTAACCACCACCATAGGCAGTCAAGAAGTTCACGCCTTTACCAATCTGGCGCTCTTCACTAGTTACCTCTGATACATCTTTACCAAACAACAAAGCGGCGGCACCTGCGTGAATGTCAATGTCGTTGTTAAAGATGTGGATCAACTCAGGATCTTTAGAGAACATCGCCATCACTCGTAGTTCAATTTGGTCGTAGTCAGCCACCATCAAGGTGTATCCCTCAGGAGCGATAAACAAACTACGGATGCTGGACTCACGTGGGATGTTCTGCAAGTTCGGGTTAGAAGCCGATAGACGACCTGTGGCAGTTCGGTGCAGGTTATATGACGGGTGCAACCTACCTTTGGACAGTTTAGGCAACAAACCGTCAACATAAGTTGATTTAAGTTTTTGAGTTTCAGACCATTGAAGGAGCAGTGTCAATGCTGGGTGCTTTGACTCCAAACGCTTCAATGACTCTTCGTCTACTGATGGTGCTCCACCTTTTGTTTCTTTAAATGGTTTTAGTCCCAAGCCACCTTCACGCTTTTTGTTAAACAAGAACGCCTGCTTGTGTTTAGTGGAGTCAGGGTTGAAACCAACAGGTGCGTACTTGGACAACTCCAACAGAATGTCACGCATCTTATTGTCTAATTCTTTACCCAACCGTTTAAGTTGGTGCGAGTCAACTGGGATGCCTTCGTTTTCCATCTGCATAAGTACACGAAGTACGTCAGAGTCTTGAATGACGACTCGCTTTAAATCATCTTGGTTTTTAATGGCGTTCCACAAGCGCTCGTACAGCATCCACGTCCAGCGAGCATCAAGATGTACATAACGAGCCGCTACGTCAAATGGCACCTCATCAATGATCTTGCCCAACTTACCTTCTCGGAAGTAAGCATCATGCTTACCATAGTTGTGTTGAATAAGGTTCTCTAACGAGTACGACATCATGTTCTCATCTAGAGCGTGCTGTAGCAACATTGTGTCCCTAAATGGGGCTGTTGGCATGTCTTCGTAATACTTACTGATAGAGCGAGCGTCAAACTTTACGTTGTGACCTACTTTAATGAGATCACTAAAAAACAGAGGTTTCAATGTCTCAAACACAACTGAGCGAGACAACTGTTCTGGCGCTGGTGCGTACTCAGCAGGAATGTAGTAGCGAGCCTTAGCCGTGGACTCTTGACCATTTTTAAGAACCTTACGGTACCCCTCGGGTGGAACGGTACTACCGTCACCTACCTCTTCAGGTCTAACCATTACTCCACGACTGTGTCCCATAGGTATTGCCCACGAATGACCCTTGGTTGCAATACCGATCCAAAACACTTCGTTACGCAAAGGATCAAGAGCGAGCATCTTGCGGTAATCGCCTTCTATCTTCTCTCGTGCTTTACGACTGATGTCAGGCGATGGGTTCTTTAGTTTTGAGACGTGTGCTTTCCATTCTTTTTCAATGTGTTCAAGAAGGTCGGGATGGCGAGTAAGGATTCCACGGGACTCAATGTCAAACGCAAAAGCCCCAACACTTTGGATAATGGAGATGATTTCATGTAACTCTTCAATGGTAGACACAACATGGGGCGCTTGGCGCCCCATGTCATTGCCTTTACTAGTTGTCACGGCTTAGTTGTCGTAGCCGAGTTCTTCTGATGCAATCTGCACCAAGTCACGCTTGGAAGGCACCTGAATGATGTCTTCGGTGTAAGCCGTTTCGGCAAACTCAGCGAGTTGGGCGCTGGTCAATGGAGCAAGACCCCATTCTTCAAGATCAGCCGCTTTGACCATCTGAAGCAAGGTGGACGATGTTGCGCCCTTACCTGTGCGTGAGATAGCCCAGTAGTGCTTGTCAAGAGGTCCAGTACGATCGCTGTTGTGGAAGTTCTTCAACTGATCAATAACTCGTGGGCCAATCTCCAATGAACGAAGCGCTGGCTCTTCACCTTCGGTGAGAAGTGCAACGTTGAAGTTATGTCGCTTGGATGGGCGGTTGCCTGCCTTGCAAAGTGGGCAATCTTCACCGATGCAAACGAATGACTTCTGACCCGAACGCTCAAGCCAATGCTGACCATACGAAGCGTATGGAGCATCACCGATGAACTTGATGATCTGAGTATCTTCGGACAACTTAAGACGGACGGCGTAGTTGCTGTCACCAGTCTTTACGGAATCAACACCACTCCATCCACTGCGGACAACACGGCGCACCTTAGGTGCTTCTTCGCCGTCATCCTCAAGAACGATTGATGGACGTGGATTGCGGGTAATTTCTGCGTTCCCAGTTGCTTGGGAAGGCTTCTTGCGAACAACAGGTTGGAATTCTGTCTCGTCATCTTCAAAGTCGGTAAATGGCATCGTTTTTCTTTCTGTGATTTATTTTGGATAGTTTTTTGCTGTGTGCTCCGCAAACTTCTTCCAGTCTGCTTCCGCAGTACCTAGTTTGAATGTTTGCATTGCTTCAAGTAGGAACTCTACCTGAGGTCTGCTGTATAACCTACGTCCTTTTGTAGATTTGTTAGGAATTTGTACACCCTTTGGAGTAGGCGTGCGGTAGGTGGCTTTTGGTATCCAACCACGTGATTCCCACATACGAATCGTTACAGGCCGTCTGTTTACAGCAATTGCTAACTGACCAATGGTGAACATCTGTACTTCTTCACCATTGATCCGAAAGACTTTGTAGCGAGCGCCGTTAAAGCGATCACTTAAATGTGAATCTTGTTTCTTTTTAGTTGATGGGCGATTCTTAGGCGCACGAGAACCTGGGTAGTCGGGCAGGTCGCCAAACATGTCAAGTGCTTTATCGCTCACGCTTTAAACGCCCACGTTTCTTTTTCAACGTAAAAGGAAGTAACTGTTTCTTCATGGTCTTTGTTTTCCCATGCAAACTTAACAAGGTTGTCTTCGTCTACAACTTCAACAACTTTCTTGATGGCGTCCCAATGACCATTGGAACGTGCCCATTGCTCTACAGCAGTAACATCCAAGGTACGAGAAACACGGCGCTCACGCTTTAGTTCAAACGCACCAACTTTCAACCACTGATGACCTTTGTCATCTGAGTAACCAAAAATGCTGACAGCCTCGGTCAGTTGCTTTTTCATTTCACCTAAACGCTTTTCAAGAATGTCAATAGTCTCTTTGGACTTCTTAAACTCTTCTGCAAGGCGCTCTAAATGAATTTCATCAAAATCTTTGATGATTGAGTCCTCTGCTGGTTTTTCCCTCTTTACTGTTGCCATGTCTATACCTCCGAGTTGGATATGAAGTCTGAAAGTGTACCGATAGTCAATTCAAATTTACCTTGGCTATCGTAATTTCCGTCAATGAAAGCCTCATTGATTCCACGCTTCTGTTGAAGCATTTCATACTGGCGCTCTTCAATGGAACCCTTCATAACGAATGAAGCCACGGTAACATGGGGGTGTAACGAAGATAGACGGATGATGCGGGCTTCTCGCTGGTCCAGTTTCCCAGCGCTCCATGGCAGGTCATAGGAGATGAGGTAGTTGGCGTTAGGCAAGTCCACACCGTAACCACCAGCGTCTGAAGACAGGAATATGCGGGTATGTGGATCCGTAGCGAATTGCTGTTTAGCGGAGTCCCGCTCTTCAGCGGACATCCCACCCATAAACAAAACACTGTTAGTTAGTGGACGCATTGCCTCTTGAATCAACCGTAGGTTCTGTTTAAAGAATGAGAAGAGAACAACTTTGCTGTCGGGATCCCCTGACAAGATGTCTGAAACGTACTCAAGGACTGACGCCAACTTTGGAGATTTTGCATTGTCAGGCAACCATCCAGCCTTAATAATCTTGTCTGCGTATTGGCTCCCATCGGTGCCACGTGACTCACGGAACTTACGAGCAGAATCATGGACAAGGGCAGGGTTATCGCACAACATGCGCAAGATAGTCAAACGGGACATGATCTGCCCTTGTGCTTCTCCGCCTTTGTCACCGCCGTTGTAGTGCGACCAAAGATCAAAACCACGACCATGAGTAGCAATTGCATTGTTAATTTCTTTAATAAGGTCTTTAGCAATTGCTTGGTATGCGGTAGCACCTGCGTTATCAAAAGACACGGGGATTACCTGATGGATAACTTTTGGTAACTGATCTGCGATGTCGGCTCGTGTCTTACGAACCATGGATTCAGTAAGGCTATCTTGCAACTGCTTGAGGTTGCGGTAACGCATTGGCTTACCGTAGTGGTCACGCACAATGAAAGTGCGATCAAAGATGTCAAAGCGACCTAGTACGGTCTTATCAACAAACTCCATAATTGAAAATAGTTCTTCTGGTTTGTTTTCAATTGGTTGGCCTGTTAAGGCAAAGCGATAGTGGCATTTAGAGCCAAGGCGCTTGAGCAACTTAGAACGTTTTGCTCTAGGTGATTTGATGATGGTTGCTTCATCAATAACCATAGCGTCACAACTAAGGGTTAAGAACTCTTTCTCATCTTTAACCAACATCTCAGGGTTAACGATGACGTAACGACAACGTAAGGCACTACGCCATAGTGGTGCTCGTGCAGTCTTAGAACCATCAATAACAATTGCTTTTGAATTGGTGAACTTCTTAATTTCACGAAGCCATTGGAATTTAAGTGATGATGGGACAATCACCGCTACACGGTCAATTTCCCCATCATCAAACAACCGTTCAATGGCGGCAAGAGTAGTTGGTGTTTTACCAGCACCCATCACCATGGCAAGCATCATCTGTCCACGATCCACCATGCGTTCCATGGCTTCTTGTTGAAACGGATAGAGGGTGCCGTTAAAGGTCATTGCATCCACCAGGGTACAACTGAAGCAGTCGTAACAGCGTGATTGACTTCTTCGTCTGTCATATCACCGATGTCTTTTGCGTCAGACTTATCGTAGTTTAAAAAGAAGATACCGTCACGGAATCGTGGAAGGTTCTTAAGCAAGAACTTTGCCGACTCAATACCTGCTTTGTCATTATCCATTGCAATGATGACACGCTCTGATACATCGGTAACTAATTGCATCTGTTCTTTACTGACATGCGCACCGAACGTGGCGAGGGCTTGTATACCCCCGAATGATGATGCAAACCTCACCACGTCCAGTGGAGATTCCACAAGAACCGCTGTCCTTGATTGAAACCGCTCAATACCAAACAATGTGTGACTCTTCTTCACACCTGTTGGGTTGTTATTGAAATAGTTATAACCCTTTTCTTGCCAGCCCATCAACTCACCTAATGGAGAAACAATTGGGATAACCCACGCTTTTTTAAGTACGTTCCATTTAATACCGTGAGCAATTGCTACGTCAGCATCAAGGTGTCGCTTTACCAACTCCCTGTGTGGTACTGGTGAAAACCGACTGTACGAAACCCAGTCAACATCAGGTTGAAATTCAACACGCTCTGGTGCAGTTAGGCGGTTAATACCAGTCTCAATTAGCAACTGATTAACTGCTGCGATGCTGTCAGGGTTACCTGTGAGTTCTGAGACGAGACCTGACAATGTTCCACGGGCGCCACATGAATGGCAAATCCATAGTCCACTTTCTGCATTCATTGACCATGATGGCGAACCGTCTGCACGTCCTGTGCGCTTCTCATGAACAGGACAGCAACCTGAAATCTCACGACCGTTGGTTCGGCGTACATCTACGCCAAGTTCTAAAAGAACGCTTGAGAGATCAGTAGTACCAGTTGTCTGTGTCGCCATCTTCATTTTCATCTACCTCCGTAAAGTTCATGTTTTCCCAATCCCATTTGATCCTGACCTCACCCTTAGGTGATGACCGTGACAAGATAACCCGAATGATTGCTTGGTTATCAATATCAGGATCTGATTCCACACCGAGCACAAGGTCTGAGTCCTGTGCGAATGATGATGTGTAACCAATTGCTTCCGCCGTAATCTGTCGTGACTTCTTGTTTCCAAGTTTCCACGACAATACCTGTGTTGTCCCGATGATAGGGATATCAAAGCGCTGTGCCAACCTCTTAAGGGCACGTGTGATATTTGTCAATGCTTGAGGTGAACCTTTTGGTTCTCCGTTTTCATCGTCCATCAAGTAAACACCGTCAACGATAAGCAAACGTGGTCTGTGTTGTTGTACCTTCCCAGCAAGTGCGCTTACAGTTGTCAGCGAATGTGTATCTTCTGTCATGATGAACGGGTGCATGTTCTTGCGAATGCTTAGTGCTTTGCTAATGCGTTCCATGTCTTGAACAGTTAGGTCACCTCGGATGATCCGTGTATGTGGCACTCCTGAAATGATGGCGTCATAACGAGCCGCTTGCTCTTCAATACTCATTTCAAATGAAACATACATTGGCGTGATGCCGTGGTTGTGAGCCGCATCCGCCATGATCAATGTCATTAATGATTTACCCTTTTTCGCTTCACCAACGAACGTAACCAACTGCTGAGGCCGAAGACCAGCAGTGATCCGATCAAGACCAAGGAAGCCTGTCGGAATGCCACGAAGACCGTTCGGGGTGTTACGCATTTCTTCATACTTTGCTAACCGTCCTTCCCATGATTCCATGAGGTCAATATCTCGGAGGCGTGCAACCTCCACTGATGCTTTTTGTAAACCTTCAGAGAGTTTGTTAAATGCTTCCTCAGTCTCATTACTGTTAAGCGATGGAAGTGCTGAGGTAATTGCATTAACCAAGTGCTGGTGTTTGTATGCAACGTAGATCTCATCAACAAGTGCTTGAAACGGTTCGTTTTCAGCGTTAAGCAAACGAATGTCTGCATACTGCTGTTTGAAAACACGTGCAGTTGGAACCACACTGTACTCACGCCAGTAATCAAGAATCCATAGCCAAATGTCAGACCATTCTCCACTGAAGTGATCTGGTCGTAACCCTGCATCAATAACCTCACTGAGATCAGCAGTTTGGATAACTTTGCTGATTAACAGATGTTCAGTTGATGCCATTAGATAATCCAAGCGCTTGTAGGGGATGAAACTGTTGCACGAATACCAAGCACTGATGCCTGTTCTTTGTGCGGGACGAAGATTGTACGGACTGATCTTTTGAAACGCAAGTCATATTCCAGTTCTTCTACATTTTTGTAATACAAAACAGGAAGGGACATTCCTTTACGTTGTAGCCAATTATCTATGGCATCAATTGCGTCCATTGACAAGAATGTATACACCTCAGCACCGATACCTAAACGATTGGTTGTGTCATACAAAGATTTCAACGGAAGATCATTTGGCTTCCATAAGTTGAGTACACGATCCCAGTTGTTGCGTGCTTGGTACAAAGCGCTACCAATACCTTTAATACCTTCTGGTGGTGACGCAAGAAGTTCTTCAAAGATTACGCCATACCCAACGTCATCGTATGACTGAATATCGTTACCAAGCATCAGTCCCTCGTCCTATAGTCTTCTCCAGTAACACCGAGCATGAAACACGATTGCTTAATTATTGAGTGCACTCGTGGACTGTAGATAGACGGAAGTTTGTCGGGGATTATCTCAGTTGTAAAGATTGTTGGCAACTGCATTTCGTAACGAGACTCAATCATGTTTGACACAGTCTTTGCCATGTATTCAGTTAAGCGGTCGGCGTTCAAGTTATCAATCACGACAATGTCATAAACACGACGCATGTACTTAAGCAGATTTGGATCGCCGTACATTTCAGGAAGTTCGCCGTCATTGTTTCGTGAGTCATGAACCATCTCAGTAAAGATGTCGTATGACAAGAACAATCCACTAAGTTCGTTCTTTGCTACAACCTCACGCAAAGCAGATACTGCCATGTGTGTTTTACCAAGACCAGTTTTACCGTAGATGTACAAACCCATTCCGTCTTCCATGCGCTTGTCAATGTTGGTTGACCACTTTTCAACAGCAGTCTTAAATTGATCAGAGCCATGTTCAACTTCGTAGTTGTTAAACGTGCAACCCTTATAGCGAGGAGGAACACGTAAGTTCCTCAGTCGCTCTTCTACTGGTCGGTTGCGCCAGTACTTATTACTCTTCCAGTCTGTCATTTGTCATCCGTTTTGTGAGGGGGTACCGATGATACAGCACAACGGTGGTCTAAGAAGGTATGCGGATCTAGGAAATAAAGATCACAGCAAATGCAATGTATGAACGATTTACTCTTCTGTAAGTCTTCGGTCAATTGAGATTGTGGTTGGCTGATCGTTTTCTTTGACATGCATCTCCTTTGCATATTTATCTAAGTTTGCTAAAAACGCTCTCCATGGCGCTACGTCTGCTGGTAGTGCCCTTCGTGAGATGTCCTTAACGAACGCCAAGATCATGCCACGGATTTGTTCATTTGAAAACCCCTTATCGGAAAGTTTCTTAAAACCTTTCATAAGAGCAGGACCATTCACTGGGGCGGTGATTCTCTCCAGCGTTTCGGCGGGCAGGTTGTCACGGAAGAAGTAAACCAAACTTCCTCGGGAGTCTTGTTTCTTCTGCTTAGGGGTATGTTCTTTTTTGTCAAGGTCTTCGCCTAACCCCACTCCCCAGTCATCAGTTTGATTTTTCATCCATTAACCTCTGATCTACTTTTGTTGGATTTTTCCCTTTCTTGATTTTCTTACTCTTGATAGTTACTCTTGATTGGGTGTCACCCGTGACACTACTAGTGGTGTCTCCCGTGACACTACCTAGTGTCTCCACAGACACTACTAGGGGTGACTCGTGTGACACTAGTGGGTTGTTAAAGTTGACGTAATAGCGGTTCGTCAGGTTCTTGTTATTGCGGGTCACACGGTGTTGCTTAACGATTAAACCAATCTCTTCCAGTCGCTTCATTGACCTAATTACGGTTCGGCGGTCACAGCCCAACTGGTCAGCAATGTGCTGGTATGAGGTTGTCAGTTCTTGCGTATCTGGGTGCAGGTACTGGAGCATGTGGTTCAGTACTGCGTGGGAAATGTAATCCGTAGCGATGTAGGGAAGCACCCATCTCGGGACAGGTAAAAAAGGCCCACTTAACTTATTGTTTCTTGCCATATTGCTCCTCAGGTTGTTATCTAGGGTCGCCATGCTACACTCTCGCCAGCGCTTTCAGCACCTACCTGATCGGGTGCTAAAGTGTTTAGAGTGTTGGGAGGAGGGCGACCTCCTCAGGACGACAGAGTGGGGGCTTTCCCTCCTTTCTCCCCCACCCGTGTTAACGGCTCTCCTCCCAACCGCTAAACTTATTTGATGGCATCTAAGAAAAAAGAGACACCAGCAACCATTAAGGCAGGCGGTGCACCTCATCGCATCTATAAAAAAGATGGAGACGTCATTGCTGACCATCTTGGTAAAACCAAGGGCAAAAATGACAAAATCAACTTAACCAAAGTTGCTGGAGCCAAAACCGTTAAAGAAGGTGTCAAAGCCACTAAAGGCTGGCACTCAAAGCATCCTCATAAGAAAGCACAGTAATGGCATCTAAAAAAGAAGTATGGGACAAACCAAATCCTAAGAAGAAGTCAACTAAGTTGACCCCTGACCAAAAATCAGAAGCAAAGGCTCGTGCAAAAGCCGCAGGTCGTCCGTACCCAAACCTTGTTGACAACATGGCTGTCAGTAAGAAAGGTAAGAAGTAATGGCAAAGTCAGAAGCATGGCAACGCAAAGAGGGTAAGAATCCAAAGGGTGGGCTTAACGAAAAAGGACGCAAGTCTTACGAAAAAGCAAATCCTGGTTCTGATCTAAAGCCTCCTGTTAAAAAGGAGCAAGCCGCTAAATCTAAGAAGTCTGCGGCTCGCCGTGAATCCTTTTGTGCTCGCATGGAAGGTATGAAAAAGAAAAACACGTCAGCCAAAACCGCTAATGATCCTAATAGCCGAATTAATAAATCATTGAGAGCATGGGACTGCTGATGACTAAATTAGTTGACTCATTAAAGGTTGCACTTGCAGACGCAGTCACGATGTATTTTGTAGCGCACGGTTATCACTGGAACGTAGAGGGTCAAGACTTCAGTCAGTACCACTCACTGTTTGCAGACATCTACGAAGATGTGTACAGCAGTATTGATCCGTTGGCAGAGAACATCCGAAAGATGGATGAGTACGCTCCATTCACATTGAGCAAGTTCACAGAACTACGTACGGTAGAAGCCAAGGAAGTTAAACCTGAACCACAGGCAATGGCTAAAGCACTATTGAAAGTTAATGATGGAGTTCTTGAAACTCTTGTCAAAGCCTTTCATGCCGCCAATGACGCTGACGAGCAAGGTATTGCTAACTTCCTCGCAGAGCGCATTGACATGCATGAAAAGTGGCGTTGGCAATTAAAGGCGTCAACTAAATAGTTGAACCAAAGCCAAACAACTGTTTGACTTCATCTACATTTGCAGGACGGCTCATAATCACTCCGCTAGGGAATGTTGCCGTAAGCATGCACGTGTTATAAGAACTAGTAATCGCTCGGTCGTTTGTAGCGCTACTTACAACATGGAATGTACCTAGATCAATTGGTGGGAGGATCTCTTCCTCTTCTTCAATGACTGGTTCAAGCACTTCGGCGGCATTGATAATTGCATCAACGTCATGGATAATTGCATCAACGATTTGTTCTTTGGTCATGTTTGTACCTACATGTATTCCCTGAGACTTGGCTGTCTTTCGTAGCACACCAATGGACATTGAAAGCATTTCATCACGACTAAACGGTTCAATCTCAACTTCTTCAGTTGGTACTGGCTTAGGTGCCTCTTCTTCAGGAGTGATATCCACAACAATTGGAACTAGTCCGTTGGTCAGGTCAAGAATAGGTACACCAGCATCAGCGGCGTCAAAGCAGATCTCTTCCATTACTGGTTCTTGGGTGTTATCCCACAGAAGTAAAAGAGTTCCTTTGGTTTTTGACAAGTAATGGATGATGTCCCTTGCTGGGTTTGCATCCAATCGTTCAACTGAACATTTCTCTATGAATTCCGCAGGGGCTTTACCATCATGGGTAAGCATAAAATTGGCTTCCATGTCAATCAACCAGTTGATGACACGTGACTCTGACTCTGATGGTTTAGCACCACATGTAACTACAAAGTCATTGTCAACACCTAATTCATTTAGAGAATCTTCAATGATGTTTTTGCTGGCGCTACCTGTTCCTAATACACCGTACTTCTTTAACACTTTGTCCTCCTATTTCATTGATCTACGTTGTGCCATATCTCCTGTAAGGGTGATTAACCGTAGCAGGGTATGTGTGGCGCCAGCAATTGTAGCGACTACCAATCCCGAAGTCCACAGTTCTTCAATTTGAACTAGAAAACTTATTCCATAACTAAGAGCAACAGCCACTACTACTTTTACCCAAGGCATTGCCTCACGTGGGGTAAGTAGATCAAGAACTTGAATTAATTTGTATACCGCCAACCCAGCAATTATATAGTTCATAAAGTCTTTCCAGGGATCCAATCAAATTGAACTGCGTACTTTTCAGTACTACCACTTAATCCCATCAATGTAACAGGAAGGATCTGTGGGAGCAACTTGGTAATAGATGCCTGAGTCTTTTTACGGTTAGTTGTATAAATAGAATAGGAAGTATATTTAGTCCCAGACCATTTAAAGTCTGATGCAAAACCTTGATAAAGGAATCCACCAAATACAGAATCTCCGTCAAAATACGAACCATACTTGTTAGGTTCAACCATCCAACGTTTAAAAGTAATTGATTGGTTGGCGGCAAGTTTAAATACAAATACTGGGTAACGGGTGGCAGTAGAACCTGGAGCCGTCATTTGGTAATACTTTCTACCTGTGATGTTCGCAGGGATCTCAGAAGCGTTAGTAGTTACTCCAGCCCAGTTATTCCATGATGCACTGGTGTGCCACAAACCACCATACACATTTGTTGGGGCTGAGGCTCCAGTAATTTCAGCAGAAGTGTAATAGGTAGTAGTAGCATTTACGGGTACACCAACCGTTGATCGGATAGCAACTTTAGTTGCAGTTCCACCTGCGGTAATAGTGATCCCACCAGAAGCACTTGTCGTAGTAACTGAGTATTCAGACGTTACGTTCCATGATGTGGATCCTACGAATTGCGGGTTAGCCACAAGGTTTGCACGCTGTGCGTGTACAGCAAAAGTGTAATAAGGAGCAGACGCACCTGTAAATACAGTAACATCACCACCACTTACTGCGGTTAAATATGCTTTTGTAGCCGACAGTGTTCCCTTCTGCCTGCGGATATACCCAATGTCGTGTAGTAGTGCACGTGTTCGTGAGACACCAATGTCTGGAACATTCAATTCCAAACCAAGCATTGTTGCAAGTTCTTCGGTAGCATCAGACTCTGCTAGTAATGGGTCATACTGAACCATCATGGAGTCCATAAGAGTACGTGTTCGGTCAACTTCAAAACCAAATACGTCAACAAACCGTTCTAATTGACCACGGTTTAATTTGTATGGGTCAAGGTATGCCGTAGCAGTATCTGCTTCACGGTAATACAAAGGTACTCGGTTCCACATTGCATTGCGAGAGCCATAGTCAAATGGAACAATAACTTCTAGTGAAGCAAGTCGCTCATAGAAATAACTACCATCAACACCATCAGTATTATAGTAAGCAAACAACGTATAGTAAGCCCATTTACCCGAAGCAGGTTCTTCAACATAAGTAACTCCTGCGTCAGTTGTAATTGCAAGTCGTTCTTGATGTAGATACTCGTTAGTTGTTCCTGAAACAATTACCTTACCGTCAGCAATTGTTTCTGGATATCCAGTATCTGAATAAACAATGGCAACACTAATCAAACCAGTTTGTCCAGTTGTTAAACTAGATGCTTCAACAAATTCAGAAGTTAATGTCCAATCTAAAACAACTGCGTTATATTCAACAGCACTTGCGTTAAATGTAGATGTTTCAGTTGTGTTTGAGACAGTAATAATACCAGTTGAACGAATTGCGGCGTCTTGATCAACAGTGGACGCTCCACGTGCCCTTGTATATCAGTAGTACCACGTACAAACGAACCTACTCCAGTAGCATCTCCAGCACCTGCTACACGGCGTAATCTAAACGATTGCCTTGCCATGATCAGCCACCTGAAGCGGTTACACCACCGCTAGGGGTTAATGTGAATGCAGATGTAGCGCTAATTACCAACATAGATGTTGCGGGTGCTTGCACCCCAGTAAATCCACCACTGCTATCAATTACATTACTACCAGTTGTAGTAAACCTACTAATTACTGCGTAGTCCACACCTTCAACATCTAGTATTGCACGGTATACCTGTCCCAAAGAAACCTTGTTTCCAAAAGATGCATTATCAAAACTAAATAAGTTGTAGATAGCAGTAACAACATTGGCGTTTACTTTTTCTCTAATGTAATTATCTTTAACTTGGATAGTTCCCGTAAAGTTAACAGGAGTCAAAGTTACTGAAGCACCAACATTAGATGTAACAAACGTTATTTCTCGTGGTGCTAGGTACGCTTGTATTCGTGCTACTTCGGCACTGGTGAGTACCAGTGTGTTAGACGAACCATAGTCAGATGCTTCAGTAGTTGCAAGAATTTGAACAGTACTACCGTCTACATATGATGTAGCACGTACAATACCAGGAACACGCAATACTAAATCTTTGTAGTCCTGTAAGGACACGGCTCGGTCTTGAGACCTAAAGGCCGCTGGAATGTTTGATTTCAAAGAAGCAATTGATTCAATATCAACACCACCAACTGCTTTTGAAGTATTAGGGGTAATTACTAAACCATCTAATGCTGGTTTGCTAGGTACTTGGTAACTTTCAATTTCTTTAATTGCTCCAATAACTACGTTCCCTGCACTACCACGACTTTTGCGGTATGTAATAGTAATTGTAGAGTTAATCGTTGGAATAAACCCATTAACGTTGTTACCAAATCCAACAATTGAATAGTTATCTGCTGTGATATCTACAGAGAATACTTTGTCACTACTGGTTCCCTGAATAATTCTGTCTACATAGGTATATGAAACGTCAGTTGAACCTACTCCTTCATTCACCGAAACAGTAATACTGTTGGTCACAACACCTGTTTGTCGTAGTGTAATTCTTTGACCAAGTAGTCCTGTAGATGTATAGGTTTCGGTAAACCATTCACCTTCAGTAACTGGGACAGTAACCACTGTTGTCTTTGGGTATGTGTTGTATGTAACACCGTCTGAGACAATGTTTGCACTAGCACCAGCAGATGTACCAACAAACGCAATAGCAGTATCACTTGTAAACACAACTTTGTTTGCTGTGTCCACTAGCGGAGTTGCTAAAAAACGTGTCCGCTTAGGAATAAATACAGGGTTAGTGTCAGTTGCTGTAGTAGCAGATGCGTTCAATTGAATTGAAGCGGTTGCAGGACGGCGTCCTGACGGAACATAGTCCAACAAGTTAGCGATTGCCAAAACGCTTTCACGTTGCGTAGCCGTATTAAGGAATGACTCTCCAGCCGCACGATCTACGTAATAATGCAAGATGTCTCCCATATACGCCCATAGATCAACCATTAACACACCAAAGTCAGACGCCTCACGACTTGTCCATTCAGGTAGTTGTCGTGATGCACGGGCAAAGAGGTCTGCTTGGATAGACGCATAATCTCTACTGGTGTAATCAAAAGTGGTCATGGGAGAGTCTCCTCAGTAAGGTTATCCATAGAAGTAATATTGTAATTAAGTGACTGTATTCCTGGGGATGCAGTGCGGTAATGCACTGACACCTCTAGGGCAGTGCCATCATCACCAAAGTACGGGGTTGACATAGGGGCAATACGCACGTCAAGAACAGTCGCAATATTAAGATGCTTACTAAATTCAAGCATGGCATCAGTTTTAAATTCTGCAAACACTAGGTCGTCTACAGGCTCGTACATCAGTTCGTTAGCCCCAGCACCATATCCAGGGCGCATTGTACGTTCAAATTTAGAAGTAACCAGAATATCCATGACGTGTTGTCGGGCAATACTGTTTTGGTCTAGCACCTGATCAACACGACCAGATGGTGCTATTTGAAAAGGTGTTTTAATTGTTGACATTACCTAAAAACTCCTAAAAATGAAGCGTCTTTAAATGATTCTAGTTCAGCAATACGAGTGGTTAATGAGGTGATGTCCGACGATGAAGTTGCAACAGTGTTTTCTACAGATGTTATTTTAAGTCTATTAGATGCTGACATACTTGTAATAGTTGCCAAATTGCTAGAAACATATGAAAGGTCACTAGAAAGTGTGTCTATCTGTGACTGTATTCCTGTCAATGAAGTGGCTGGATCAGGGGATACCTGTAGCCAAAATACGTTAGTAAGATTGGCGTCGTCAGCAGTGACTACAACTTGTGAACCGATTGATGGAACTAACCAGACTCCATTGTACGCTGTTCTGCCCACGTAAGAGACGTCCACGACGCTATCTGCCCCAGTTAGTGCAGGGATACGTACTTTAATAACCCCTGTTGAAGTATCTGAATAAACAACAATGGCTCGGTAGACAGGGTTTTTAAGCATAGACATCACCAAAATCCAGCGAAGACACCCAGACATTGTCTTTGTTTAAAACAGGGGGTGGAGGAGGGTTAAAGGCCGCTCCTGGTTTTGATTCTATATTTTTACCCGTTGTGGAGTCAGTAGCGATAGTCAGTTCTGTTACATAGTTAGACCGAGTAACTGTATGTCGTGCCCCACGTACCAACCAATATCCGTCAAAATTAGAATTGAAGTTATCAACTTTAACCACAGAACCAGGAACAGGATCAGGAACACCTGTAACTAATGCAGTGGCATTGTATGGGTAGTTATGTTTTGTAGATGCTTTAGACAACTTGTTTAACATTTCTAAAGATGTAACGTTGGTAGATACTTCAGCAACTCCTTTACGTGCGGCTAATTCTCCAAAGCCTGTGAAGTCAGCATCTTCCGTTGAGGAGCGAACAACAGTTCCCGAGGAGTCAATACCTACATAGTTGTAGTTGTAAACGTTTCCTTCAAGAGTGGTGTTACCAAAGAGACCATTAAATTCCATGATGCGACCTGGTGCATATTTTAAATCGCCGTAGGCACCACGAACAGTTAATAGTTCCACATATGGAAGTTGACGTGGAACTGCTTTATAGGGATCATAAACATGTATATGTGTACCAGAGGCTGTTACGTTATACCCAATAGATTTACAAGCGCTTGTTAATAACTCCCAATCAGACGTTCCTGTTTGCGCCAAACGCTTCCATACAAAAGTATCGTTAGGCACAGCATAGGAGTATCCGTAAGTCTCAGCAATTTGAGAAACAAGTTGAACAAGCGTTATGTTTTCCCAAGTCTTGTACTTTGGGTAAACCATGTCATAGGAAGAACCCATGCATGTTGCTACTGCTGTCTGTACAGGGCTGTTATTAATTAAACCTTTTCTTGTTTCCATTTTAGGTTCAATGAATGAAATATAACCGTAGAAATCAATTGTACGTTCAGCCGCAACTTTTATAGATATAAATACAGGTGCCCCTACATAGTCTGTAATGCCTACAGGAACAAAGCCAGAGAACGTGATGGTAGCCATATCATGCATATTCTCATGTACGTCAATAGTCAAAGATGAGATAGTTGTGTAATCAACCGTTGCCCCACTAATAACTACTGAGACATCGGGTGAACCTGGATGGCTACTTTTAAAGATCATGATGGAATACGGATTATTGTTCCTAGTGGTATTGCGTCTGGGAATTTAACGTGAGGGTTTATATCAGCAATCTTCCAATATAAACTTGGGTCTCGGTATACACGGTTAGCAATGTTTTCAAAGGTGTCTTCACTTTTAACAACATAGTTAGTGTACTTAACAGGGGCTGTGCCTTTACGTACAGCAATCACTGCTGAATCTACATTGTTAGTTTTTGTTGTGTATCTTGAATTAGTGTTTAATGCCATAGCGTTAACTTTCTATTGACAAACTAAAATCTAATGCGGTTATAAACTTACCCCAAGTAACTTCTTTATCTATTTTTGCTACTTGCTTACAAATAGTTGAGGTACTTGGACTAAAGACTTCAAACGTTATTTCTCCAACAAACTGATACTTAGCATTACTAGAACTATCCCATTGCTTAGAAATAGTAGGGGTTGCCCTAGTTACATCAAATGTTGCTTTTTTGTTTCCTACCATGTCTTGTGAATTTGTAAAACTATGTACTAATTCTCCAACGGTGTAATCACCACCAGTGCCCCCACTTGATCTTCCTTGATATTTAATTGACACGTCAATAGTGGCATTGATGCTCTGTACATAACCAGCCTTAATGGCGGCATTTAACTTGTCATCAGCAAGTGTAGAGAATATGAATTTAGTAGGATCTGAACTCTTTGTGAGTACTTCTGAAGGAGATAATTGTTGGAAATTGGCACCATCAGTTATGTCTAAGAATGGTCTTTTAAATAACACCAATTCTTGGAGTGCTTTATTTTCTTCATCAATTGGGTCGCTTCCATTTGATCCTGGATCTCCATAACCACCTCCGCCACCATTAGCAGCGTTTAGAGTTGATGTAAGGAAGGTTTCTCTTGAAGCAAATCCGATATACATTGCCTGCATGTTTATGGATACGGTGCATTGTGTAGGAACCATTGCATAGTTAAATTTATTAAAAGTAACCGTTGAGGAAGTTATAAACCCTTCAACCATATATAAAGATGAGAACACGATACGAACTGGCTGTGAAATAAGAAACGCAGAGTTACCAACACTTCCCCCTAGGAAGTCTCCTACTTTCTTTTCGTCCAAAGTAATTGGTTTTTGGTCTTGTGTATCTGTGGTTGATTCTTCGCCTTGTTGTTTTAGCCCAGAGTTATAATCTTCAACATTGTTCTTTAACTTATTTAAAATGCTGTTAATTAGTTCAGAGTTAATTCCTTGACCAATAATTGAGTCAAAGACAATAAGGTCTGCTAACACACCAATATCACTAACAGATGATGGTTCGTATGCTCCAGTTTTAGTAGGCATATAACCGTATGGGCTTTGACCACCACTTACTTGTGATGGGAATGTAGCAGCGTCTGTGCGTGGGCGCCTGTCTACTTTGTCAGCATATTTAGCAGACCCGTCATCGTATGACCCAGTTGCTACTTCTGCTTCTCGGTTAAGAATGAATTCAAATGCAAAGTTGGCATCACCAGGAATTGGTGAGACTAACTGACCAGGGTCTTGGTTCATCCAAAACTGTACGTCGTTACGAGCGCTCACTTGTCGTACTAGTACGTCTGGATTAAACTGAAAATGGAAACGACGGTTCTTTAATTTCTTGCTGGCGGCATCTGTTCCATATGCTTCTGTAAGCATACGGATGTACCCACGTTGTAACTTTAACTTTGTGTTAGTTAATGAATTGCGGTATTCCTTACCAGGGAACAAAAACCGTGGGTTGTCGTCTCCCCCAACTTGTTGAGGAGAACCTGACTCATAAGAACTAAAGTTATAAAATTGGTCTGAAGCGTACCGAGACATTACATTCCTCTCAATGCCGTTGTCTTAACACGGCGTGCAACGATGTCAGCAACCTCTTGAGCGACCCTGTGAGCGTCTGCTGTGTTGTTACCTGACGATTGAATATAGATATTTGGGGCGATTGTTATTCCTCCACCCTCAACTACTACTGTCTTATTTCCACCACCACGTGATGGGGCATTAAGAGGGTCACCTGATTTCTCAGCATTAGGCCAGTTGATTAAATTATTGCGAACGCTTTCCCATCCACCAATACCTGCTGGTTTAATAAACTCTCCAGAAGGTGTGGTGTACCCAGTAAAGGCGGCTCGGTTAGCAACAATGATTTGTTGTTCTTTAGTAGCAATCTGTTCAAATTTGCCTTTAGGTGCAAACTCTTCTCCGCCGTATGTCTTCCAAACGTCACGGTGCATAGCGAGACCGCCTGCAAATGTTGGCCCCTTAGTTCTGAATTGCCAGTTACCACCTTTAACACCAGACTCATTGGTAGCAATTGCTTCCCAGTCTGCTGTTGTAAACACACGATCAGGAATGAAATAATCCTTGTTGTATTTGTCGGAATGCATTTTCTTAAGACCAGCACGTGGGACATCTTTATCTTTAACAAGTGGGGAGTTAAACGAACCAGTGCGTAGCGTTACCATACGACCACCTGCACCACCGCCACCTAAACGCATACGGTTTGCTACACGGTCAAAAGTAATTGAATCAGAAATACTTAACTGTGAGTTAACTGCAACACCACTACTTGTGTATGAACTCTCTTCAGAGTTTCCTTCAAAAGTTGCTGTAGGGTCAAAAGGTGCGGCTCCAGGTGGGCGACCCCATGTTGCACCAGACTCTTCATACTTACGACGACTATTTGGAAGTTCTGCTGGCTGTACGTGCCATGGTTCGTTATTTACTGAACCAAATGTTTTCAGTCCAAAGCGGGAAGCATTTCGCTGTACCCATTCCTCGTCTTGTTTTGTAGCAAAGCGAAGGTCAGCAGCAAGTCCAAGTTCGTGCATAGACAATCCTGGAGGAGCCGCATCAGGAACTCCTGCATGCTTTTTCCAGTACGAACCTTGCCAAAAGATTCCAGTCTTTTCAGATGTCTTTGAATACCGTGACAAGAACATAGTTTGTTGATCAGAGAACGAACGGAACCCTTGACCAATAGTTACACCAGGTCGTTCCGCCATCATCTGACGGAGGCGGTCACCAAACCTACTGTTTATATTTGATGGAACGTTTCCACCTTTACCTGTGGTTGAAACAGTTTTAGCACCCTTACCTTTTTCTAAAGGGTCACCACCAAACATACCCAAGAGATCGTTGATTGGCCCCATAGCCGAACTAAATAGGTTTCCAAGACCTCTAGTAAGTGGATGTCCACGTGTACTAATTCGTGCTCCAATAATGGCAGACGTCAACTCTTCAATTTTTGTGGTCAACGTTTCCATCTTTTGAGTGTTACGTTCCATAGACGCATAGTTATCTTTTTGTTTGTTGTAGAACGATTCAGCACGTTGTTCTCGTCGTACGTCTGTCACTTCACGTTCTGTAGCAAAGTTTCCTTCAATACCCATTGTCTTAAGTTGATCACGGTTTCCAGGGTTGTACATTCCCTGTTTACCGCCTGTCTTCTTTTGGTATTGAATGTTTTCCATTGCATACTGAATAACAATGTCTTGCATGTCTTCAGGTACGCCCATAGCGGTAAGGCGGGCACGGGTCATAGAACCAGGTTGCAAAGCACCTTTAACTACACGTTCATTAGTAAGACCAGCGCCACGGACAATTGCTTGAATGACCTGCATTGGAGAACGTTGTTTACCACCAGGGCCGTAAATACCTGTTCCCAACGTCATGGTCATACGGTTGTTTACTTCTGGGGAAGCCATGGTTGTAATCATTTGGTTTACGTCAGAAGTACTTAAACCATAACCGCTGATTGTTCTAATGGCTTCAACGCTTCTTGACATCATCTGGGCATTAAGACCAGTGTTTGCCTGCAAGCGAAGCATCTCATTAATACCGCCAGGGCCTAGGCGGAAGTTGTTAATTGGTTGCCTAAAGCGGTTGTAGTTAGTTTGTTGACTAATGCCATACATCTGTTGATACATGACACTTTGTCGGTCGTTAACCAATGACGATGAATAACCTGTATCAATACGGGCATCCATCTTTGCCATTGCTTGTTGCATTTTGTCAAGTTGAGATTTAACAACTTTGGCAACAGCGGCGACTGCGGCTCCTTCAGGACCAGCCATAGCCATAGCCGCTCCCATCCCGCCACCACCGCCTCCTCCACCAGCGGCTTGTGGCGAGGCTCCTGTTCCTCTGACCATAGCCGCACTCTGCATAATGGCATTGTTGGTTGCACCTGCTGTGCTTGTAGCGGCATTAGTACTGCCAGAAGACATGCCTTGTACAGCACGAGTGGTGTTACTTGCGGCAGTATTTAACTTTGTGATTTCCTCACGAAGTTTGATAACTTTCTTAGTAAGGTCATCGTACGTGGTCATCCACAAACGGGCTACAGATTTATCTAAGCGAAGACCTACGCTTGCGTTAACGCTGGCAGTGTTACCTGTTCCTGAACGTGACTGTCCACCAAAGGCGCCATTACCTACACTACGCTCTTCAGGCATGTTTCATCAGTCTCCAGAGTTACGCCATTTACCCATTGCCGACCAGTACGTTCGTTGACGCACCGTCATGTTTTGTATGTCGTTGAGCGTAAAGCCCTTGTAAACCGTAGCGATCAGATCGTATTCCCAGTATATATGAACCAGATTAACCAAATAAAAGGGATGCCCAATCAAGCACGATATTTAAGTCTTCTCCACACGTGGCGCACTGGGCATTCACCTCCCCAATTTCAGGGCCTGGCTGGCTGTCCAACAAGACTTTGACGAGGGCATTTCTATCCTTTAGTCCAAGGTTTTTAGCCCACTCAATTGGGTTATGCATTACTGGTTCTTGTATACAACGTGCCAACATCAAAGTGTTCTGCTCCGCTGTGGTTTTTGCCTTCTTTGCAACTATCTGGCTGTCCATGCCATTAGGCAAACGCATCTTAATGGCTGTGCCATCACTGAGGGTGTACTCCAAAGGAAGTTTGGCATCATGCTCAACTTCACGGTTTTTGAAAGTGTCTAGAGTAATAATCACATCGTTAGATGCTTTACAAGACATACATTGAACTTGGTACTCACGGGTGTTTCCGTAGGTGGCTTCAATGATCTTCAAAAAGAGAATGTCACGATCACCGATAATAAGGTTTTCAATAACTGAAGGGTTCTCTGCAACGCTTACTGACCCTACAGATATAACAGCCCGTTTAAGCAGAAACGTCATGTACTCGGCGTACACGACGTTCCTACTATCCATAGATGCTAGGGATTCTTCATCAAAGCCATTGAGTTCACGAACCTTGGCTTCGGTTTCCCATGAGTTAGTTTCTTGATTAAAAACTCCACGAATAAGTTCAACACTTGTTGTTGGGGCTTCTTTAATCTCAGGTACCTTCTCACTAAGAGCGGCATTGAGTGCGTCAGCCTGTTGCTTTTGATCCATCTTATTGTGCTCCTAATTTAAGTTTTTAATTACTTGCTGGCGAGGTCTTCTGTTCCATTCCAGTCAATGTAGAAACCTTCGTGGTGTACTGTCATTGATTGAATCAGGATACCATTGTCTCCTGCGTTCAAATCGGTGAGAGCATACGCACCAGGCCATGCATTGTAAAGTTTGAATTGAAACTTAACATTACCAGGAACTACAGGCTTCTGATCGCCAGTTGAGCCACCGTCCCATTGGTAGTTGAGTCCAGCCTGTCCAGCAACTTCTGTAGCCGTGTGTGGGTGGTCATAAACTTTAACTAGAATGTCACAGCGGTAGTCGCCTGCGCCATTGGAAAGTCCTGGTTCACCAGCAACGCCACCACCCAACCAAGCATGGAGGAATTTCTGCCACTGGAACAGTTGTCCCTGACCACTGAAAGCACCACGTGCAAACGAGACAGGAGCAAAGTCTGACTGTGCCACCATCTTGTGTGGGTGGGTGTTCATTCCACCTTCACGGTACGAGATGATTTCGTTGGTTACTGAGATACCACTTACTTGGGCAAACCCAAGTTCGCCAATTTGGCTGATGTAGTTGGAAAGGTTTCCACCTGCCACCTTTGGAATGATCTGGACACGAAACTTAAAGTTTCTGAGTGGATCGGTGCGAAGGGTTGTTACGGTCATGTCTTAGATAACTCCTTGAATTAGAGGGTTCCAGCGGAGCCGTTGCCAGCCCACTGTGTGAGGTTGATTACAACGAATTCGGCTGGGTACTGCAATGCGACACCAACCTCAATGTTTACGTATCCGTCTTCAATACTTGCTGACGTGTTGTTTGACGAATCGCAAATGATGTAGAACGCACTAGAGGCGTTTGCACCCTTCAGGTTTCCTTTAGCCCAGAAATCGGTAAGAGTGCTGGACAACGAAACCTTGATGCGATCCCACAAACGCTCATCGTTTGGCTCAAATACTGCAAACTGTGTTTGAGCATCCAAGACAACACGGAGGTACGAAAGGGTACGACGGATCGTGATGTACTTGTCTGGGCGGTTCTTAGCCAATGTGCGAGCACCGTTAATAACGGTTCCACCACCTGCTACCAACTTCAGACAGTTCACGTTGTTTGTGGTGTACAAAGTTCCTTGATCTGCATCTGAAATGTTTGCTACCAAACCATAAACGTTTTGCAGATCTAAGAAGTAACCAGCAGGAGCCTTGGCTACACCACGGAGGTTCTCCGAACGTACGTATGCTCCAGCAATCGCTCCACCTGCGTAGGTGTCACGGATAGCGGTTGGACCACTCTTTGATGGGTCATACATCTTCAGCGCTGGGAAGTACACAGCACCAAATCCACCGTTGCTGGTGCTATAGCCAGAAATGGCGGTCTGTACATCAGCCTTGGTGGTTGCTGTGAGTGCTGAGTCAATGATGACGAAAGCATCTCCACGACCTGCCGCATAAGCCAATGCTTGGTTTACACGAACGCTGGAAGTCTGACCAACAAGGTTGATCAACAATGGTCCACCTACTGAATCCAAGTTGGTAACAGCGGTAGCCCATTCGGTGTCTGCACTCACAGCACCTGGGGTAACTGCATCCGAACCACCAGTCAATGAGAATGAAGTGACGTAGTCCGCAACTCCAATTCCTGAAACAGTAATTGTGGCGTTGCTTGCAATGGTTGCAGGGGTTCCCTGTACCTTTACATACGAAGAATAAAGTTCAAGAACTGTCTTGAAGTAACGGCTTGAGGAAGCATCAAACGACAACTCTTGCCAACGCTCTACTTCAACAGATGAACCACCACGAGTCTGGCTAATAACCAATGAGAACAGTGACGAAGCCTGTACTTTTGGTGCTGTTGAAACGTCTGCCAATGTGTTTGGGTCAAACGAAAGGGTTACTGAGAGGCTGTCTCCCCATGCACCCTTTGAAGCGGCTTCCAAAACAAACATGGTGGAAGCGGCTGATGCACCAGTCAAAGTTCCTTGGAAGGTGTATGACGATGCTACTGCGGTCGTGTCAAGCACTCGTGACACATAAGCGTCACGTCCACCGTTTGCAAAGTAATGATAAACGGCATAACCCGTATCATAAGTTTGCGACAATTCACCAAACTTGGACTTGTAATCATTCCAAGAGGTGATGAGTGTCGGTGTAGCAGGACCACGTTCTGCGTAGCCTACAAAGGCGGCAGCAGATGTAGCGGTCCGTGGTGCGATGTTACTGGTAAATGGAGTTTCACGTACGTAAACTCCTGGGCGATCGTATGCCATTTTTACTCCTAAATCAGGGGTGACTTACAGGGATTCAAATTAATTTGTCTGTTCAATTGTAGTTGAAACAGTAGTTACTTTCTTGAGACCGATTAGTGCTGAGGTGGTAATTTCAGAGTTCATTTGTAAAGTGTATATTTTGCGGAAAATACGCTTACGGTAACCAGCCTCTGGGTCCAGAAGGTCGGCTGTTGACCAATCTAAAAGGTCCAACCTTCGGGACGTTCCGTCCGCCCCCACAATGATTGAACTGTATTTAAATGGCACAACGTTTGTAAGCATTTGTGCGGCTAGTTGTCGGTCATGTATGGCACTTCTGGTAAACGTAGAAACTTGGTATAAAAGGTCTACAGGAGTAAACTCCGTAGTACGGTAAAGGTCATTGCCTGCTAAAGGCGGGGAACTAGCCGAAGAGGTGCTAGGCCAATAATTGAGATTGTTTGGATGCCCAGCCCTGTCGGTATACAAAAAGGATTCGGAATGCTGACGGTTGTTTGCATGAATAATATCAATTAGTTCAATAGTGATAAATGGGTAATGTCTTTCAGTTTCACCTTCTGGGTACCTAAAGAACACTTGAACGGGGCGAGCGGCATCACGGTCATCTGAAACAGTCATACCGCTAAAATGAAGTTTGATGGCTTCGTCTTCAGCAAGGATGAACCCCTGTTTCATACCTTCTCCAAGCCCTTCTTGATTTCTCGTTCAAGAACTTTCTGAATGCGGTCAGCACCACGAACCGCTGATTTACGCAGTGTGGCTTGTGGATTAGATGTAGGACCACCGTATTCGGTTTCAATAGCCGCATCTCCCATAGCCGTATACACAAACCTTGAATTGTCTACGTCATAGGTAACGTTGGCAGTTGCTTCAATACCTTTGTCTACATAGTTACGTTGTAAACGATCTTCTTCATCCAGCATGGCGGCGGCAATAGCGCTGGCAACGATTGAAGGAAGTTGAGTTGTCTGGCGCATCATACGGTTAAGCACGTAAGGCTCACCTGACAAAAACGGTCTAGAACTTGATGGCGTAGGCGTATTAAAGCCATTCATAGGGCATCCTTAAGTTCTAGGCGTTGGACCTCTTGGCGCTCACCAAGATTGATTTAAGTTTATCAAATACTAGGCAACGCTGTAGGCCAAGGCAGGTTCTGAATACCCATTGCTGATGGACCTGGATCAAATGGCATTTCTTGATTTATATAAACTTCAATGCCTTCAACTACAACCATTACGTCATCACGCAAACGACCACGCACACGGTAGGTGGCAATACTGAAATAGCGACCGTCGTACAAAAACATGTCGTTCAAATGCTTTTGATATTCGTAAGGGTCGGTTATTCCAGCATTTCTAAAGTCTTCAATAGAAGCCACAAAGTTGGTAAGTTCCACAGGCTGACGACCTTCAGGGATGGCTCGCTTTTGGTCTTCAGTTTCAGTAATCATCAGGGTAGGGATGATTACACCAGACTTATATTTACGACCACCTGTTCCTACGACGCCTTCGTCATAGACGTCATCAAAGATTGTGCCAGCGCTGGCTGGAGTGGTCTGTGGGAGGTACTCAAACCACACCACTGTCTCGCCGTAGTTTCTCGTGTATTCACGATAATGACGGCGGATTTGGTTTACTTCACGCCGAAGATCCATTAAAAGTACGTATTGTTGACGTAGCCTTGTTGAGGCTCCATGTCCACATATACGTCCTCACGCAAGTTGTCAATTGGGTCTTCTTCCAATTGGATGATTTCCTTATCGTTATTTGGGAACACACGTTCGGTCGGACCGTAGTCTCCAAGTTCCTTAGCCTTAAAGATAGGTACGTAACGGTTAGTAGTGCGAGATACACGACGCAGATTGAATATTTCAATTCTGTCAACACCAATGTTAAGAGCACGAGCCTGTGTCTGGTATTGGTTACTCCAATAAGCAAGGAGGCTCTGAACCATGCGGAATCGTTGGCTGGCAGGAATATGGATGGACTCAGACGTCATAACGTCAATATCACGACTGAACTCTGACATCAAAGCACCTAGTGCTTCTACAATGCATCCAATACCAATAGTCTCAATAATTAATTGAGCCATGTTTTCAAGAGGGATCTCAAGACTAAAGGTGTGCTGAGAAATCGCTTGCTTGGCATAGAATTCAAGATCTTTAGGGGATACCCACTCGTAGTGGTAACCCTCAATCATGATCTTGGCATTAGATGCAGGAGTTGTAGCCAGTCGGAGAATACCGTTACGGCTGTCTAAGGAGTACTGAGCGGTGGTTAGTTCGCTGACAGAAGCGCCAACATTGGTAGCAACCCATAAGGTGTCAGCATCAATGTTAGGGTGACCTAACTCATAGGTGCGCCCAACGGTGTCAAAAGAGACTTGAAAGAACTTAGGGAAGTCTCGGAGGTATGTCCGTGCCACTTCCATTACGTCATCAAGGATCTGTTGGGAGTAGATAGACATGCTTACAGTTTACTTCAAATTACTGATCTCCTGAGCCAGCCCCAGGAACAGTGTCACGTGTTGGCTGATTTACCTCTGGTTGTTGTTCTCGGTGGCGATGAGACATAGTCCCCAAAACACGGGTAATGTCTGCAACCGTTCCTGTTGGTTTAGGGATAGGGCGCTCTAGGGTCATTTAAAACCACCTTCCAATTTAGCCCTTTGGTAGTTAGCCCAAGGACCATTCATAAAGTTATTAAACATAAAAGCGGCGTTCATATAAGCATTAAGTGTTGGGGACATATGGGACAACCCATCCTCAAATGCTTCGCACAGTTCATCAACAGATGTGCGTAGATTATCTATGATGTGTGCTTTAAGTTCTGGCATGAATCCAAAGTTTGTTTCAGCAATTTCAATTAATAAATGAGGTTCTTGTACCGTAACGTACTGTGTTTCACCATATTTAATAAGAGGGCCATTAAAGGTTTTGATTATTTCATATGCCATGTTGTTACCATTTTCCTATAGGGCATTTAGACCCTTTGAGTTGTGCTTTTACTTTCATAAAACAACCACATTCTTTACAAGTCATGGTTGGTTTAAATAGACGAGGGCATTCACGACATATGTCTAAACGTTGTTCTGGGTTAAGTTCTTGTGGACTCATACAGGAGAGTATATAAACCTTTCCATTCCTGTTGCTTGAGTTCCTGAAGAAATTGGAGCCAAAATAAAACCATGACGTTTTGCCGTTGTAGGACTTGACGGAGTATTAGTCAATGTTTGAACAGTGGTACCACCATTCATTTTGGCAGTTGCCGTAATTACTCCAGCCTTGGAAACACTTGCCTGCACATATTCAATGGTTGATGTACTAGTTGTGCTGGTTTCAATAGTCTTTGTATCAACTTCTGTAACAGTCCCAGCAACTGATTTAATCAATCTAATTTTGTAACTGTATTGAAGTGTTGCATTGTAGGTTGCACCTGTTGTAGTACATGTCTGGGATACTGTTGTGCAGTTAGCATTAGCAGAACCTAGATAAACCAATTGATATGGCTGAGAATAAAAACCACTATAGTAATCTCCACAGAGGCATTCAATACCTGTGTCATAACAACCACTAGCACAACCATATGTATAACAACCAGTACCAGACAAAGTAGTACCTGAAGGACAAGAATAAGTACAGGTTACAAAACTGCAATCATAGTAAGTGTCTGGCTTCTTACAGGTAGTTCCATTTAAAGTGTCACCTGGATCACAGACATAACCAAAAGTTTTATCTGTAACAACAGCCCACCAGTTATCAGCGTCTTTAACCCAAAAAGCAACACCCCAACCATGTGTGTCAGTTGTTCCGTAATCAACACGAACGTTTACACCAATCGTATTGGCATTAAAAGTAGCAAGAGGGTACGAAGAAGCGGCTGTTGCCGTATATGATTTACCAGACACAACAGACCATGAACCACGTGTACTAGTCCAGCGTTGTGATAGTGAACCTGTTCCTGAGAACTCGTCTGTAAATGCACGAGTGGCTGAAACTGCGGAATCTACAATTCCTGGAATCATAGATTAATCCGTAAGGTTTCCGATAGCCACCCAACTGTTGGATCCACGCTTAATCAAAGTGCAAGCCGCCCATTGATTGAGAAGTTTTCGTTTACCACTGTCTGTGTTTAGAGTAACTCCCGATGCTGGAACCAACGTTACTTGACCTACATCTGTTTGGATAATGTCAATGCGGTCTCCCGTAGTAAACGCAACTGAGTCAGTAGGAATCGTAAGGTTGCATGAAGATCCACTTGCTACTTCAACTAACTTACCCAAATCACTAAGTACTAATGTGTACGAACCAGAGACGGCGTTGATAGTTGAGTTAAAGCCTGCACGAGGTGCACCTGTTGCTAACTTGGCAGTTGTTACAGAGGCATCAGTAAGTTGGGTAGTCCCCACAGTTCCAGCAGAGATGTTGGATCCAGCAAGGCTGGTAAGAGATGCACCAGAACCACTAAACGAAGTTGCTGTAATAGCGCCTGCGGTAAAGTTACCACTTCCATCACGTTGAACCAATGCGTTAGCCGTATTGGCTGACGCCATTGCAACATAAGTAGCAAGGTTGGTCCATGTAGATGCACCAGTCTTTACATACACTTGTGACTGCCCACTATTAGCATTTGTGGTGCTTGTTACGTAGGTATCACCAATAGAACCAACTGAGGTTGATGGGGCACCTGAAGCCACACGGGCAAGAGTAGATGAGTTGTATGTACGCTTGTCTACAACCAAAGCAGTGGTGTACGTGCTGTTGTAGTTATTCTTTACGTACACAGCATATAACGGCATCTGGCTTTCGCTGATGGTTGGGAACACTGGGTTAGTAGAACTAGCCGTTCCCTGTACTACCGCATATTGAAAAGTACCTGAGTTGTTGTAAGCAACAACAAGGTCAAAGCGTGAGTCTGTGTTAACTGGGGCGGCAGGAATAATAACCGTGCTACCTGTAATAGATCCATAAACTCCGTCAATACGGACTTCAGATGTGGTAAGTGCAATATTTAGGTACGCAGGCGTGGCGTTACCAGCCGCACTAGATACGGACGTTACATCAGCACCACTGACTACACCTGAACGGTGGTCAGCAATACTTGAAAAGTCAAGCGAGTCTGGCTCGGCTTGATCTAATGAGGCGATTGTCCCAGATGCATAATCAGTTGCGTTTGGGACTGTAAAGCCTGCCATTGGTTACCTCACAAAGTGTCGTAGATGTTTCCGCTGTTCTTTAAATAATTGTAGAGGTCACGAGGAATCGTGTAGCGGTTACCGTCTTCAAAATTAAATACTTGCTGTCCCCAAAACATCGTCCAAGTTCCCTTCACACGGGCTTGAATATTGTCACTGTTAACTTCAAGTGGCTGTACTTCTACAGCAGGTGTTTCTTCTTCAGTTGTTTCCACAACTTCAGCAAACTGACTGGCTTTTTTGGTTGCCATAACATTCTCCTAATTGTTTGAGTTACATACGAGATAAAGGGCGGGGTTCCCCCCGCCCTTACACTCTACTTCATTTTTCTTCTAAATATTAGAAGTTGGAGTCAATTGCTCCACCCTTGGTGTTGATAAGCACACGGGATTCATGGGTGATAACACCGAAGCCCCAAATTGCGTACCAAGCCAAGCCGTGCTCACGACCGAAGTCAATTACGCCACCGTCACGGAGTTCAACTGGCAAGGCGATTGCCTGACCAAATGCGTTGTCACCGATCATGATTGCGCTGTACGAGGTTGACGTTGGGTCGTTGATTGAACCGCCAGGGGTTACGTCAACGATTCCCGTGCCACCCTGAAGTACCTGAGTGGTTTCAATGAAAACTACGTCGTAGATACGACCGATTTCACCGAGCATGAAGTTGCCAGGAGCGGCATACTTCGTGACTTCAATGAATTCAGGCCAGTCACGGAGCGCACGGCTCTGTGATGGGTGAACGAAGCACACGTAGGTGTCGCCAAGGCGTGGGATGTTCTGACCAGCAAGAATTTCAACTGCGTCCTTGATGGTTGCAGGTGAGAGGTATCCAGGAGCCGAAGCCGAGCCTGCTGCTGAGTATTCGTAAGGAGCAAGTGAACCACGGGTTGAGCCAAGAGTCTTGCGACCGAAGACTACCGATGGAGCAACTGCTGAACCGCCACCGAATGGGACGCCTGCGCTGTACAGCGTGTTGCGTGCCTGAACGTCCATGGACTGTGCCATGTGACGACCGAGCAAGCGGCTGGACGATGCCATAACGTCATCAAATGATGCGTTCAAGAGAAGTTCGGTTACTGCAACCGATTTACCCTGTTCCTTAACGGTGATTTGGATTTGCGATGCAGTCAAAGCAACTGGGTCCATGCGGGTACCTTCGGTCAATTCTGAACCGTTGGTGCCTACTGCGATGTTGTTGTAACGCATGAAGTTGACGGTGAGACCTGGCATAACGCCGAGTTCCGTCTTCTTTACTGCGAACTGCTCAAAGCGCAGAACTGGCATTGCTTGGAACAAGATTTCCTTGGACCAAATTTGCTGAATTGCTGGTGATAGTGCTGAAGAGGTGTTGTAACCTGTAGGGCTAATGCTTGCGGTACTGGTTACTGCACCACCTGTTGGGGCTGGAAAAGCCATGTTCTAATCCTCCTAAGGATTAATTATTGTTGTGGGTTTAAAACCTGCCCCTATTGGGACGGGCATTGAGTAGCCGATCACGCATTTTTGCATACTGATCCATTGTCATGTTACGGATATCATCCGCATTCAACTGTTGGTATTCCGTCTGAGTTTCCATTGGCCCGACAGGAGGAGCCGTTACTGGCGCCCCCCTCAAACGACCTTGCTGTTGCGCAGTCGCTTGTTGGATTGATTCAAGAATAGCAGAACTTCGGTCACGAAGTACACTAATTGATGTTTCAATCTCATCTTCCGAATTACCCGATACGAGATCAATGAGTTCAGGGATGATTTCTTCCTGTGACTCTTGAAGTCGGCGGTTACGGTAAGAACTAAGTTCCTGAAGACGGCGCTCTTTTTCAATAATTGCCTCTTGGGCTAGGCGCTGTGCTTCAATCTCCTCAAAACGACGCTTGTAGTCACCGTCAATTTCCTGGAGTTTTTGGTTGAATTCTTCTTCACGCTTGAGGAGCAGTTCCTTGGCGCTCAGTTCGTCAATCTCACGCTGACGCAGTATTTCGGCCTCTTTAGCGGCACGTGCTTCAGCCTCTTTTTTAGCGGCTTCACGTTCAGCGGCGATTTGAGACATTTGCTCTTCCATGCTTCTTACACGGGTATCCGCTTCCTCAAGACGCTTGTACATCTTGTCTTTTTCCTGCTTGCGGATATTCTCAACTTCATCTTCGGTGAACACCTTAGAAGTTGTTTTCATTGCGTTTTCTACAAACTGTTCCACCATTGGGGCGTCCGCAGGTACGCTGATGATGTCCCCTTCGGGACTGGTATTTCTTGCCATGTCTATTCCTTATGTGTTGTTTGGCGATTAATAACTGTTATTAAATAACTTACTTGTCTTCGTCTGGGTTACGGCGCTGGGCGAACCTTGCTCCGTATGCCCGTGATACTAATTTGTTTACTATCTCTTCCTCAATTGGTGGAACTCCTGGTAAAGGAGCGTTACCACCATCTGATGAAGTTACATTACCATCTCCAGATGCGGTGGGTGCGGGAGCCGCTCCACCGTCTGGATTCGTAACCATTCCAGTAGCCAACATAATGGCTTGCTGAATTTGGGCACGCATCATGTCAAGAGCGCCCTGATCCAAGGCGTCGTCTTGAAGTTCTTCAAAGATTTCAAGCATCTTTTCGTTCGGGAATTCCTCACCCAGCGTTGCAAGAGCACCACGCTTGGATTCAAGACCAAGAGCCATCTTGGCTTGTACTTCATTAAGTTTGATGAGAACATCAACAGGAAGTGGTTCAGGCCAGTGAACAGTTGTCTTGTAGGTAATTGGGTCAGCAGGATCCAACTGTGGTAATTGGTCACGTTCTGGTTCAGCCGCAATTAATGGGTTATAGGTCAACCATTCAGGTTGGAATATAGCAACTGTGCGAATGATTATTTCGTTTACTTTCTCAAGACCCTTAGTGAAGTGGATCTTTTTCATCATGAAACGGTTCATCATTGGCTGATACTGAATAGCCAAGGCAACACCTGAGGTGTTAGATACTGGCTGGAATTGACCAAGAGCAGTCTCAGGAACACCAGTGATTTCGTGCATGGTGCGCTTCAAGAAAGTGATGTACTCCAAAGCGCCAGCCATTTCACCACGTGATTCAAGGTTGAAAACATTTGCGTCTTTAGGAAGACCAGCCCAAACCTTCTTAGGTCCACGTTCTAGTTGTGAAGCCTTAGCACCAGTGATAATTGTTACAGGAGCGGCGTGGTAATTGATGATGTCTGAGACTTCAACCATCTTTTCATTCAGTTCACGATTGAGAGGAATAATGTCCCAAATATCTGACTGACCCCAAGGTGAAGAAGAGATGGTGGAGTTAGGGATGTGAACGATAGGAATCATTCCCAACACGTTCTCGTATTGGTCAATGAGTTCATCGTTAATAAACTGTTGAACAGTTTCATCAGTAAGAATCTCAGTAAATGTATAAACCTGACGAGTGCCTTCTGGTGATGTTCCCCAGAAACGATACTTAAGTTTGAAACGAATCAAACGATCACGGTCGTGCGGGTGATACTCAGGGAAGCAGTGTGCTGGGTTCAAAGGAATAATGCGTACACGACCTTCGTGTGGAACTCCAGCAGGATCTACGTAAGGTTCTTCGTAAGCAACTTTGACAAACACGTCACCAGTTACTGAAGCAAGTTGACCCATTTCCCAAAGTACATAATGCTTGTTGTTGTCTTGATCCCAAACTTTATGAAGCAAGTGAGGTGTGATAGCACCATTCTGCTCAGGTACTTTAAATTGAACACCCTTACCAAAACAGAAGTTGGTGATGTAGTCCGACATAGTGCGGACGTAGTTCATGTAGAACTGTGACTCACCTAATTCACGGCGGTATGACCAATGATGACCAAGGTACCAAGCCCATGCGGCAGAATATCTATTTAAACGAGGTCCATGAACTTCAAATTCTTCGTCAGCAAGTTCAACGAGTCCAAGCGGGGATATAGCAACCGTTAAGTCGCTTGAAGATGCTCTATATGATGGCGACCAGAAATCAACAGCCATTAGGACATGTGCCCCTATTCAAATTTGTAGGTGTATAAATTGTAGCCTGTAGTTGGCAACTCTACATCAAACTGATAACTTGTGTGCATGAGCAAAAAAACCTTCTACAGACAACATTGGAGAGCAACAGCAAAAGAACGTCATTCGTGCGAAATCTGCAATGATTTAGCCATTAATGCGTGGTCAGATGAAGACGATAACGGCATGGTTCTTAAAGTAACATGGGTTTGTGATACCCACAAAGATTTAACGAGTGAGGCGCTCGCTTAACCAACGGGATGCCCAAGCGTCCTTATCCCCTGCATCGGCAGGGACTTCGCCTTTAAAGTGAGGGTTAGAAGGGAACATCTCAGCGGCACGTGGTCGTGGGTCGTACACCGACTCTTGATCGTTAACAGCCGCAATACGCATTGCTTCTGCCAAAGGCAACTTCTCAGCGTTGCGCCCTCTAAAAGGAACGCCAATGGAAACGTCTAGAGCGACATTACGCATCTGCTGACCTTCCATAGGTCCCATGAGGTATCCACCAAGGTGACGACCTGCTGGAACTAATTCATTCCTGTGGCTTCGTGCATATCGCACAATGTGACGAGGAGTGATTTCACCAACAGGTGTTTGTTCCTCTGCTCCCTTCAAAGACACCATGATGTTCTTATCAGTTGGGTCTTCTCCAGAAACAATATGAGGATGGGTAAAACCACCCTGGTCAGGGTTTTTTACCGCTTCCACATATCCTGTGGCTTGCTTTTTGGTTACAGGGAACCCCACGTCAGTTACTTCTTAGCGGCGGCTTTTTTAGCCACAGCCTTCTTTACAGGGGCTGGCTCTGCCTTAGCAGGAGCGGCGGCTACAGCCTGTTCAGCAACCTTCAAAAGCAAAGTGGTGTTTGCAGGACCAATCTTGGTTGATACCAGTGAAATTGCGGTAGCAACGAATGGAAGTGCCAAAGCAACAACTTCAGTTGAGATGTTGTACTTAGCGGCGGCAAATGTCAAGATACCGAGAGCGGCACCTTTAATAGCGGCATCTGCATGGGCTGTCTTTGTTTGACTCATAAGTCTCCTTGAATAGGTTCAAAGAGATTATACAGTTTTACGGGTTCGGGCGCTTTCCTGACCTTGTACGTAGGTCTGGTATGGAGGTCCTGTATAGGGGTCAAACCGAGCCGCAATATTAAGAGCCTTAAGGGCACTGGTCTTAGCCTGCTGGGCTGTCCACTTCTTTTTATTCATCATGACCTGTAGAGCACCTAGTGCATAGTGGGCACCAGATCCAATGGCATAGATACCGCTGGCTTCGGATGACCATGCGTAGTCGCCGTCCACCATGTAGATAACACCATTGACTACAACAAGGATGCTAGAGCCTTGCTCGGCAATGTGTTCTTTGTTTTCGTTAAGGTCAGGTATTGAGTAACCCTGAGCATCAAAGCATTCACGTAACGCAGGAATGAACTTGGCAGTAAAGAACTGATCTAGTTTCTTTCCTTTGAGGTTTGGTGGAACTGCTGGGGGCTGGAAGACATGGTGCAAGATATTGATTGCACGCACGTCTCCAGCCGCACCTAACAAGTACTTACCGTTGACAGCGACCTTGCTTGAACCTTCACGGAGTGTTCCAGTTTGTGCAAGACCATCGGAGAACACGGTGGAGATGCGTGAGTCAACACACACCACAGCAAAGCCGTCACCTTGAATTCCGACAATCGTTGTCATTAGTCCGCCTGGTATTCCTTACCTTGATACATGCCCCATCCGTTGTAAATAGGAATGACGTCGTAAGAAAAGCGATGCTGTCCGTCATCTTCGTAACGAACAATACCCAATCCTTGTTGCCAATTTTCATGACGAGTCAATGGGCGTCCGTCAAGATCTACACCACCTTTGGTGGATGGAATAGCACCGTCAATGCGAGCAAGACAACCAGGGGAAGCAGCCATGATGGTGCGTGGACCATCAAAGTCTTCACGTGTTTTGAAAGCCGTTTCAATGCGGTGGATGTGTCCATAGATAACACTTGTCTTTTCGTTGTTGAGATAAATATGTGCTGTTGATCCTGATGACTTCACACGATCACCGTGGATGATGCGAAGTTTTTCATTAACCCAATAGTCAGATGCTGGATAACCTGGCTTGTAAATTACATTGAAGTCATCCATACGACAGAGGTATGGAACACTCAAAACAGGCCATGATTCTGGGGTGTTTCCTTTACGCAAACCATAAGCGGCTGATGCGTTCACCAAGATGTATTTGGGCATACGTTCTTCGTGGTTACCAGCAAGCCAAACGATTTCTGCATCAGGAGCCGCCGCACGCATCTGTGCGCAGAACACTGTTGCACGATCAATTGATGCTTGTGTAGTTTGTGCGTATGCAGGATACGTCAAGTACTTACCCATCTCAGGGAAGTCAAGATTGTCACCAACACAAATAACTGTGTCAGGATTCATCTCTTCAATGATCTTGAGTGCAACATCAAGTGCCTTCTCATCATGAGTTGGTTCTAGTGTGCCATCACGACCACGGTAGTAACCAATCTGAATATCAGGAACAACAACACATGTTTTAAATGTTGTTGGCTTCTTTACTTTTGCCTTTGGAGTTGGCATCTTGATTGCAGGACCTTGTGTAACCACAGGCCACTCTGGACCAGTTTCCCACTTAGGAGAAAACTGAATTGCGGCAAGGTCATGAATATGTGCTTCACCGTCTGAGTCTTTTGACATTGCTTGATACAACTTGACACGCTTAATATCACCAATCTCGTTGATATCAATGTTCTTGCTTTCAAGCATTTCAACTAATTTGCCAAGCAACTTAGTCTTATCTTGCGGTGCTGTTGTTAATGCTTTTGCTAATTCACTCATTGTGCATCTCCTTGGTAACAGCAACACTCTTTATTGACGTGACGCTGAATAGTACTTATACTCACGTTGTAACCATGTTGGCGCATAACTTTTGTAAGCCATGATGCGCTATATGTTTTGCTTTTACCCAAACCATTATCTTCACGAATGAGATCAATGGCACGACTAATTGCTTCTTGTTCTTCAGAAGACATCTTGTCTGCTGTTCTGCTGAACTTGCATGAGTCTGCCGAAAGGTTAGTTCGGGGAGACAGTAGGGCGTCCAGCAGAGTTGATTTCTGCTCTTGTTGTTTCACAAATACCTAACCTTTTTCAATTCAGAATTACGGTCAGGAATATCCTATCACCCAATTCACGGGTGTGTCATGTATCACTTCTTATTGTCTAGGTGCCAATCAATGTGGTTTTCAAGACGGTCGGACACAGCCTGGACTTTGTCGCCCACGTTCTCAACACTACGTCTTACAGTTTTTAAATGAAGCATGACCATTCCATGATCATTGCGGTTTTCTTGACGGAGTTCTCTCAATTGTTTTATACCTGCGCCGATGGCTCCAGCGAGGGTGGTGATAAGAGTGGCGATAATAAGCGCCCATGCATCGGTCATAGGTGTCTCCGTTAACTCTTGAATTGGTCCCAGTTAAGACCAGGCAAAGTCTTGGTTGGGTATTCTTTAATTGGCTTAGGGGCGTTTTTGTTTCTTTTTGGTTTTGCGTTTAGTGCTTTTTGGTAATCATTAAACGCCTTGTCTCCACCTGATTCACGTCGCTCACCTGCCCACACCGCTTCTTGCATGAGCATTGATGGAACGGTGAAGTCAAGACCAAGTTCTGTTTGAGTTTCTTTAGCGGCACGAATGGTGGCTTCATTACCTACAGCGTGTTGGATGCCTTCTTTTGTAACATCCGCATTACCCGCACCTACTGATAACTTACGTCCACGTTTAGTTTTCATGTTTTTTGTAGGAATGTTTACATCTCCTGCTACCTTGCGGACTGCTTTTGGTTGTTTTCTTCGGTTAGCAAGCATCCATGAATCTTCAGGAGTTTGTAATTCATTTGAAAGTACACCCTCATTACTAGAACGAAGTCCTTCAAAGTCAAGCATTCCCTGACTTCCTGCTACTTCACCACGTTTAACGGCGCCTATATGCCAAGTACGTAACTGGTATTCACGATGTTCTGGGCTATCTGGGATAGCCTTATCATGGGCGTCACCATACGAAAACAGTTTTGGGTTTTCTGTTGGAGAAACACCACGAACCCCTTGTAGCGCTTCATGCGCAAACTGAAGGTTATTGCGAATTGCTGTTTTTGCCATATCGTCAACATTTACATCAGTAACATTTTGTTTTACAGACGGACGTATTGTAGGGTCAGTAAGTCCCCTAACAACAGGTCCTGGTACTTCATTAAAAGGTACTTCTTTCCCATGTAGTTCTTCAGGTACTTCTACCTTTTGAGAACGTAATGGGGCTACTAAATCATTTGTAAAATTTACTGAACCTGCCTCATGTGCTTGTGTTAAAGCAAATAATGCCGCTTTTTCTTTTTCAGGTTTAGTCCTAACACTTAAACGACTTGTTGCCTGCATAATGCGGTTGAATGGAAGTCTACTACCACCAGTAGTTTTATCAATTTCCTTACGGTTTTGAAAATAGAATTCTTGACCACCAACAGATTCTCCAGGCATTCGTAAACCACCAGCCGTAACATTATGAAACGCTTCCTTACGGTTAGCAACCATGTCTTCCATAGACAAAGGTTTAGACTCCATTTGTGGAGCCGCTTCAGCATATCTTTTTCCTTTTGATCTCATCTGTGGTTTAGGTGACTTTAAATGGGCTTCTGCCATTGCTTGCATTCGTTCTGGCATTGTTTCAGAAACAGTACTTTCCATAGCAACAGCATCTGACTGTTCTTTCTTAGAAAGGTCACCCATATTAAGTACTCGGTTGGAAAGGTCTGGGCCTTTCTTTTTGGCTTTAGCCTTCTTTTTCTTAGCCGCCATCAGATGCCGTCCTTGTTTTGTGGGTTTGCTTCTACATATGCACGGGTGCCTTGTGCACGGCGACGCATTGGGTCTTGTGGTCGGTGGTTCATACGAACACCATTAGAAACTTTGTTTAAACCAGATCGCAAAGGTTTAAATAGATCAAGCGCATCTTGATAACCAACACCAAGTCCTGACATGTTGCGCTTCATATCAATGCCACCCTTAGGACCAGGTGTATGACCTGCCATTGGGTTGCGGTCGCCTGTTCCATAGTCAGGGCGACGGTACTGTCGCTGTGTTTCGTGGAAGTGTTGTTTACGGGATTTTACTGCTCCCGTAAAGAATCCTGCCCCAGCGTAAACTTGACCAATCGCTATCCCAGACTGGGTGTTAGTAGGGGGAGTCGGTTGACTCCCCCCACCATTAACAGCGCTGTCAGTTGTGCTGGCGCCTGCATCGGCGCCGCCTTCCATAACTAGTCGTTAACGACTGTTGGGTTCATGCGGTTCATGTGACCGCCGCTGTTGTACTCGTACTCAAACTGTGGCATTCCGTCGCCTGACATTGAGCCTTGAACAAACTCTGAGAGCACCGATGGTGCTTCAATCCACGAAGCCGAACCAACATGAGCACGCTCACGCATGGTCTCTTCTGGATACTTGTAGAACATCTCAGGGTTGTTGTGGTTCTGACGACCAGGAGCCGATGTCGTGTCAAAGTACGCACCACGACCGAAATCGTTTGGTACGTCTGTGTCTGTTGCTACGCCTTCTTCAAAGCGCAACGGTCCACGGTTGCCTGGGATGCTTGGCGCCATTGAACGCTCAAAAACGTTCGGTGAGCGCTCTGGGAATTGTGGTGCTGGTGCTACGTTCACGTAAGCCTCCGTAATAGGGGTTTTTAACTTGTAACTAGATTACCATCAATTAAAGAATGGATTTTCTGCCACCTGTATCTGGGGGAGGGTGTCATGCATGGTCATAAAACAGGCTATTGCTAGGGAGTCTGCATAGTCGTCAAAAGCGCCCTTTTCATCAGGGGCTTCTGCCAACATATATGGACCACGATAGGTCTTTTCTAGGTCGCTCATTTGCTGGTTAAAGCGTTTCCAACCACGGGTACGGCGAGCCTTAGAATGACCTGGAATTATTAATTGTTCTCTCTGAATCAATTCTGTTAGGTGCACCCAACGTTCATGTTGGGCTTTAGAGTCAGACGAAACTGCAAGCACCTCAATATCAGGGAGCAGAATCTGCATACGTTCGGCTACGGCACCACCAACACCTTGGGAGTCAATCCCAATACGCAGTGGGTCATAGTTACGTAGGAAGTCAATAATCTGGAAGTACTGAGATTCCCATTCCTCGTTGTTTATTTCTAACCAGTTGAGGACACGGTGTTCATGGAATCCAAACGGATCTGGATGATCCCAGTCCACCCAACAGACTGTCACTACGGTGGAGTCGTTAGAGCGGGCAACGTCAATACCGACAACCACAGGGGTTCTCCACCATTGTTTGACCAATGGCATAGACGGGTCATACAAACGTTCTAGGCGCTCTTCGGTAACAAACATACCTCGGTCAAGTACCCATTTGTTACAGTACGACATTTGGAATTCGTCTGAGTCTTCACCGATACGCAACTTCTCTTTAGCAATAAACTTTGCATAGTTGGAGTTGTACTTAGAAGCAACCTTCCAGTCATATTCAAAATGGCACGGTCGTGTTTTCTTACCGTTAACCATTCGTCGTTTGTTGTACTGAATCATCTTGTAGAAGTACGACTTGTTACGGGTAGCAGTTCCTGTCAAACAAATGCTTCCGTTGTTAAACGCCAACATCGGTTTGATTGATTTAGCAATCATGTATTCGTCGGCTTCTTGAGCCTCGTCAATCATGACGAAGTGGTACGTTTTTGATTCAATCTTTGCTTTTGGGTTACAGGTCTGCATACGGCAAAGCGAACCAGAGTGCTTCAAAGTAATGATGCGTCCTTTACCACGAGCACCACCAGAGGTTGCTTTATCGTCAATTTCAGGATCAAGCAAGAAGTCCATCGCATGGTCACTAGTTAGTTTGCCAACGATGCGACTAAACACTGTGTCTGCTTGATCTTCTACTGGGGCGAACACGCCACACCAAAAGCCTTTTTCAAACTTGTCAAGCCATGTTGGATAGATCTTTGACAACTTAGGCAAGATCACCATGAGTGACGCCATGACGTTAGATAGCACTTCGGATTTACCAGACTGACGTGTGGCTACCACAGTCATTTCTTCACCGTCACCAAGGATGACAGATTCAATCAAGCGATAAGCAATAGGAATCTGGTATGGAAACAACTCCACATCGCAGAACTCTTCGGTAAACACAATGATGCGTTTTACCAGTTCGTCTACGAACTCGGCTGAAGTTTCGTCCAGTTCCTCGGCTACGTCCTCGGCTAAGAGGTTTTCGTCTAATTCGTCGTCTGTTAGCACAGACCAATCATAGACTAATTAGTAGTCGCTGTTGTCAAACTTTAACTGGAGTTGCGATTCGTCGTTATAGATAGGGCGACGTGGACGCAGTTCAGAAATCAAAGCGGCTGAATCCTCAATAATCATAATGAGGGTTTTGATGTCAATAAGGGTGTCCTCGGGGTTCTCTTCAGATGGTTGGAAAACCTTTGGGGAGTATGACTCTGTAACTAAAAAGAGATCATGAACAGCATTAATAAGGCGACGCTTTTCTCCTGCGTCAATGTTTGATAGGACAGGTTTTGTTGATGTGTTTGACATAGGTTTTGATAGTACCATCGCTATTTCTTAGCGTCAACCCGATTCTGCAATTCTTGCCACAAATCTGACAGTGCTTCAATGGCGTCACCTACTTCGGCATCTGGTCCATCGTGGTATCGCCAACGATCAAACGATGACCCAAGGATCATGATGCTTGTATCAAACCATTGCAACAAAGATGCTCGGTCTAGGTTTTGTAAACGCTTAGGTACTTCTCTTTTAGAAGGTTCTTCTTTTTTAAAAAAGCCCATCACCACAGTCCAATCTCTTGTGCAGGTACGTCCATTTCACGACCACCTATTGCTTGTAATATACCGTCTGTTTCATCAAGGATATTGACACGTTTACAAAACCCAATTTGTAAAGTGCGGTTGCGTGTGCGCAACTGTATTCCTTTACCATGACGCCATGGTTGTCCCAGTTCTTTCATAATCCCTACACATACTAATGGCGTATTGGTATTTGCAAAATCTCTGGTAATCCAATACAACGGACCAATGCCGTGAACTTCGTTATATCTACATTTGAGACTGAACGAAAAACGTGCTTTCTTCATCGCCTGATGCCCTACTGTTTGGATAGTTATTGAGTACCGAGTTAATATAGCGCCCTTTTGATTGAGCAGACGCAAACGCTTGATAAATATGTTCTGGAACATTTAAGTATTTCCATGGCGTACCGTGTTTGATAAAGCGAACAAAAAGTGTGCCGTAAAAACCAATAGCGCCAGGCATACCTCCTGTAGCGACGTAACGAAAGGCTTCTACACGACTACTTTCATCTGGTGGATGGTAATAGGTAGTGTTCGGATCCCAATGAATCGGGATCATTTCCGTAGACGACGAAAACCTACCTTCGTTTGCTTCTTTTCTCCAACGCTCTTCTTGAATAGCGTATTGACCTGAGTAGTAGTTTAATCCTTCAGCAATGCGCTCACGTGCTTCTTTATTTAATCCTGGTTTACGTCGTGATGCCATAAGGCTCTATATTACGCTTGTGGCGGAAGTGTTGCCTCGTAGTCAAGCACTGCTTGTGGCATTGCTTTGCCTTCGGTAAAGCGGATATGCCAACTTTCAGCACCTGGCATGTCAACTACTTCATGGCTGAAACCGAACTTCTGTTCGTTAGCCAAGAGCCAGTCAAGGATCTTCTTATTGCCTGTGTTAGCAATATCAATTGCAATACCGAGCATGTGACGTGAGCAAGTTTTAGCGTCATCGTTAGGAGCCGCTAGAGGAGCGTTGCCCTTCTTCAAATACCACTTCACACCATTCCAAGTGCGGGTTGAGGCATCTGGAATTACTTCCTTCTGGTATCTGGTCAAAAATCCTTTGGTCTGGGTCTCAATACTGCGGAATGTGTCCCCTGCGGAAGTCGGAGCCAACTTGACTCCATCCTTTTCGGCGGCGGCCT
>Ga0213922_1000072_pt1 | contig 60012 bp, 90 predicted proteins | sample McNCre2917MG_FD_165060 | JGI IMG/M metagenome (GOLD analysis project Ga0213922, IMG submission 165060) | Freshwater microbial communities from McNutts Creek, Athens, Georgia, United States - 29-17 MG | ecosystem: Environmental > Aquatic > Freshwater > Creek | place: USA: Georgia | collected... | reverse complement strand
TTTCGCTTGTATGGATGCCGCCATCGCCAACCTGGAGTTCATCCGGCGCCTCATTGAAGAGGCCCGCCGTGATGCTCCGTTCATGGACATGGAGCGGCTGCGGATGATCCAGGGGACCGGCACCGGGATGGACGCCATGACGCAGGAGAACGGCGATGCTCGCTAAGGGTGCGTACGGGACGTCGCTGGGCGAAAACACCTACGGCATGCCGGGGCAGCCGAAGCCGCCGGCCCAGAAACAGACGGCCGGGCAGCAGCAGAACCAGCAGACCATGGCGACCATGGGATGGGGTCAGCCGCAGGCCACGGACATGTCGGCGTACGCTCCTGGCCGCGCCCGCCCAGTCCAGCCGCAGTCGCAGGGCACGCCATTCCAGGCCTACAGCCCGCAGCAGAACGCTCAGCAGAACGACAACCGCTGGGGGGCCGGCAACTGGGCGTACAGCCAGGCACAGCCTCCTGGTGGCGCACAGCCGCGAGTCAACACGTTTTACAACAATCCAATGGGGAACATGGCCAATGATGCCACGGCCCCGCGGCCTCAGCCGTTTACGCAGTCCGCGACTGGAATCGACGGCCAGCAGTTTGCTGCCCCACAGCAAGCATTCACGCAGCGGGACGCCATGATCCAGCGGGTCAACGAGGCGAGAGGTCCTATGTTTGCCGGAGCCGGCACGTATCTCGGTGATGGCGCACCGCCGCCGTCATGGGGGCAGAAGCCGCAGATGGACTTCAACACGCTCATGGGGCAAGCCAACCAGATGGTTTCGGATGGCTGGCAGAACCCGTTTGCTCCGCAGCCGGCAGGGCTAAGCCAGAGGCTGGCGTGGGAAGACCCGTCTTACGGAGGCCGTGGGCAGACTGTCCAGGTCACGCATCCAACTCCGGACGATTGGATGAGCGGGCGAGGAGGTCCGACGACATACGAGTACTCCGGAGGATTGCCGGCTGCGGGTGGCTACGGCGTCATGCACCCATCGTCCAATCCGTACCGCCAGCCCCAGTTCCAGGAGCCGACGATTCCGCAGGTTCCGGGCGTCCAGGACTACTACCCACAAGACCCTGGCGTGCCGGACGAGCGGTCGGACGAGCAGAAGGCCTCCGCCGCCACGCCGGCGCCAACGCATACGCGAGCGGCAAGGCCTTCATCGCCGCAGCCTGGCGTTGTCCGCCCTGAGGACACGCCTATGTATAAATCACTTTTCATGGGTGACACAGTTCGCCGTGACGCAAACGGGAACTACCAAGTATTTGATTCGGCCGGACGAAGCGTGCAGTCCTACAACTCATCCGGCGCGTTAATAGGGCAGGTGGCCGGCGGAAGAACTGGGAGGACCATGTGGGGCGAGACGCCGCAGGGGTCTGCAGAGCTGGCGGAGCGGCTGCGGGCGGCGCAGGACCGCGAGCGTACCGCAACCTCCCAGAGGTCTGCAGAAACGGACGCCAAGCTGGCGCGCCTGAAGGAGCTGCGCAAGAAATCGCTGTCATGGGGGAAGCTCTCTCCGGCTGCCCAGGGCAGGACGGCGAGGCCGTGGCTTGACGAATACCAGTCGCTCCTGCGGTGGGCTGTCCCCCTCGCCTACAACGACGCTGGGCTAAGTCCTCAGCAGCGGGCCGCCGTCGCCGACTTCAGGCAGTGACTTTGACCAAGTGCGTAGACGCACGTACACTAACACCCCTTCCCCCCCAAGGTGTGCCATGCAGCAGAAGTTCAACGTCGGATTCTGTACCTTTTCCTACGGCGGCAACGGCGGCATCTCATCTGAGGTGCCCAACATCCGGGAGTGGATGGTCCCGCTCGTCGCGGAACTGGCCAAGGACTCGCGGGTGGACAACATCCGCGTCTGGAACCTGGCCGACACGCCGATCACCATGACTCGCAACCGCGCCGTCGTCATGGCTCGCGAGTTCGGCATCGACTGCCTGGTGATGATCGACTCCGACATGCACCCGGACGTCCACGCCGGAGCACCTGACGCCAAGCCGTTCTTCCCAACGAGCTTCGACTTCTTCGTCGGCCACTACGCCAAGGGGCCGTGCGTCGTTGGGGCTCCCTACTGTGGCCCTCCGCCGGCAGAGTCTGTCTACGTGTTCCGCTGGAACAACATGCAGAGCGAGCACCCTGCCCCGGACTTCCAGCTTGAGATGTATGACCGTCATACGGCGGTCAAGATGGCCGGCATCCAGGAGTGCGCTGCCCTGCCGACGGGTCTGATCATGTATGACATGCGGGCCTTCGACCTGACGGAGCCCAAGACGTCCGACGACAAGCCATGGTTTTACTACGAATGGAAAGACAAGTTCGCTGCCGAGAAGGCGTCTACCGAGGACGTCACCATGACCCGCGACCTGTCGCTCGTCGGCACGCAGAAGCTGGGCTACAACCCGGTGTACTGCAACTGGGATGCGTGGGCCGGTCACTGGAAGCCGAAGTGCGTCGGCAAGCCTATCGTCATTGATGCTGCAGGAGTGTCCGCCAAGCTCAAGGACTGCTGGTCCGGGCGGCATGAGGTGGGCGTAAAGCTCTGCGATCTCAAGGCCCCGGAGTGGCTGGAGAAGGCCAAGAAGTCCTGGACGTTCGACGGCTTGGGCATGGAGCTTCCAGAGCGTGACGTTGAAGCGCTCCAGCGGATGGTCCGTGAGTTCCACGCCCGCCACGGCCGGTATCCGGTGATCGCAGAGATCGGATCATGGGCAGGCAGGTCAGCCATTGCCATGGCCGACGCTGGCGCCACGGTGCACTGCATCGATCACTGGAAGGGCAACAAGTACGACTGCGGGACACAGGGCGTGGACCCTGAGACGGCGTACCAGACGTTCCTGCGGAACACTGAGCGGTATCGCAGTGACGGCAAGATCATCCCGCACCGTGACGATTCGGTCAGTGCGTCCGTGCACTTCCTCGCCTCTGGGCAGGACTTCGACATCGTCTACATCGATGCCGAGCATTCCTATGAGAGCGTCCGGCAGGACGTCCTGGTGTGGAAGCCGCTGGCGAAGCACATGATCGCCGGCCATGACTATGACGTCTTCCCGGGCGTCAACCGGGCAGTCAACGAGCTGTTCGTTGGATTCCAGACCGATGGCCACGTGTGGATGGCAGAGCGGTGAGAACGTGCGTCAAGTGCAAGAAGGATTTGCCTGACGACGCCTTCCACCTGGCGTCGGACGGGAAGCGGCATCCACGGTGCAAGACCTGCCGCACGGCCTATGAGCGGAAGCGACGCAAGCAGAAGAAGGACGACAGGCTTGACCAGATCGAACGGGACGCCGTCGATGTGTTCTGCAAGGCGGCGAGGCTGGGCGGAGGGAACATCCCGCACAGCGCCGAGCTTCTGGAGACGCTGCTGGATTACATGGGCGGCACCCGCGGGTTCGCCAACCTGTTTATGAAGCAGTTCTACGACAGCCCTCCCGGGGGCGCGTTCCGCACCAAACAGCTGGAAACCATCGTCCGCCTGGTCACCAATAACACGGCGATGGGCGGGGCCAAGAAGCCGCTTACGCTCTGGAGCGAGGACGAGCTGGAGGACGAGCTTCGCGAGCGACTCATCGAAACTGCAGCCACGCTGAAGACCATTACGGTCCAGGCACTCCCGGAGGTACGTGAAGAAGCACCCGCGCCAGATTCCTGATCCGCCCAAGCCTGAAGGGGTGGACCTCAAGGCCGCGCTCACCCAGCACTCGCTGGGAGTTCTCAAGGAAGTTCAGGCCGAGCTGAAAAGCCGGCGCATTGAGGCGTTGCGGTTGTATGAGCCGATGCCTCACCAGGACGCCATGCACGCCGAGCAATGCTCTGAGCGTGTGGTGCTTGGCGGCAACCGCAGCGGAAAGAGCCTGTCCACGTTTGTGGAGGACGCCAGAGCCGCTACCGGGCAAGACCCGTACGGCAAGTATCCTGAGCGTGACGGCATTATGGTCATCGTCGGCCGCAACTGGCCGCACATCGGCCTGGTGTGCTATCCGATGCTTTTCAAGGCTGGAGCCTTCAAGATCATCCGTGACTTGCAGACCAATGAGTGGCGTGCGTTCAGGCCCAAGGAGGACGCCGAGCGAATCGCTGAGGCCAAGCCCGCCCCGCCATTGATCCCGCCGCGCTATGTCGTTGACACCTCATGGGTGCTGAAGAACGCCGGCTACTGCCAGAAGGTCACGTTGACCAACGGCTGGGTCATTAACTTCTTCTCGTCGGAAGGCGAGCCGCCCCAGGGCTTTCAGGCCGATCTTGTGCACCTGGACGAGGATATTTCCAACCCCGCCTGGGTAGGTGAAATGCAGGCCCGCCTCGCAGACCGCAAGGGGCGCCTGATGTGGAGCGCGATGCCGCACTCCAAGAACGACGCCTTGCTGGGGTTGTGTGAGCGTGCGGACCGCGAGGCCGAGCTTGGCACCGAGAACCCCATCATCAAGAAGTTCGTCTTCCGGTTTCTGGACAACGCGCATATCGACCAGGCTGAGAAGGAGAAGAACATCAGCCGGTGGTCGGCCCTGGGCGTCGATGAGCTTCGCATGCGTGCGGAGGGTGAGTTCACTCAGGACTCCATCCTCATGTACCCGTCATTCAATCCGGCCGTGCACGTGCTGCGGCGAGAGGAGCTGCCCAACGGCATTCCTCCGACCTGGACCAGGTACGTGGCCATCGACCCTGGCCACACGGTCATGGCGTGCGTCTTCGGTGCGGTGCCGCCGGACGAGAAGTTCTTGCTGATCTATGACGAGCTGTACATCCGCAATGCCAATGCCCTGATCTGGGGCGATGAGTTTGCCAGGAAGGTGCAAGACCAGCACTTCTACGCCTTCATCATGGACATGCACGGCGGCACCCTGCGCGACCTGGGGTCCGGCCGGTTGCCATGCGACCTGTACTCCGAGCAGCTGCGAATCCGGAACATCCGTGCCCAGATGAGCGGGCACCAGTTCGTCCCCGGGTCAGACGACATCATCGCCCGCACAAACCTGGTGCGGCAGATGCTGCACATCCAGGGGGACGGCAGCACGCGGCTGAAGTTCCTGGAGGGCGGCACTCCGGAGCTTTTCCGAGAGATCAAGCGATACAAGAAAAAAGTGGTCCAGAGCAACAGCGGTCCGTTCATCACGGATATGCCCAACACGCGTGGCGAGGTCCACGCTGTTCAGTGCCTGGAATACCTCTGTGCGTATGAGCCGCAGTATCACGCTCCCCCTACGAACCCCGGCCCGGAGCCGTGGTACGTGAAGTGGCTGGCCGAGAAGAAGAAGCGGCAAGGGGATGACGGGCGTGGGTATGTCGTTTTGGGTCCTACCAGAAAGGGGTGATTTATGTCCTATGAGATGCCTGCGGTGAGCCTGGGCGAGACGGTGCTGTACCGGGTCCATGAGGGCGCCGAGCCGATCATGGCGTTCGTAACCAAGGTGGGCCGGGAAACCATCGAATGCTGGTCGCTGTCGCCTGGCTACGGCGGCGTGGACCGCACCAGCGTGCACCACAAGGACGATCCGGCCCTGGAAAACCCCAACCTGAAGGCGTTCGGAACGTGGGAGCACCGCCCCCGCGATCCCCGCATCGCCCAGCTCTCGGAGAGGGTTTCGGCCCTGGAGAAGTCGCACGGGGGCAATAAGAAGTAGCAGGAACCCGCATGGCAGACACAGTCCTCGGCAGAACCATTCGGCCTCCCTACCCGGGAGAGGACGAGTTTTTCTGGCTTCACCCAACGGTTGCAGGCATGGCCGGCGAGGACGGCCAGGTCACGCTGAATCCTCACAGCAGCCTGTCGGACGCCGAAAAGATGGGCGTTGCCAGGAACGAGGCTATCCGTCTGCATCAGCGGGAGCACGGCCTGGACTATTCGTTTCCCTTGACCGACTCACAAGCACAGTCGCTCATGGGCTCCGCGTACGAGAACGATCCTGCGGCTGCACGCCAAACGGTTGTCGCCAGGATCATGTCCGGCGACCCAAGCGCCGGTAAACCGACGTTCGACCAGCGAATGGCGGCCATGGGCACTGCGATTCACCTGGACCACGTGCTGAAGAGGCTGGAGAGACAGCGTGTCGGACACTAACCCGCTTCGGCCCATTGTGAAGGGCTGGCTAGACAAGATCGATCTAGCCCTCAAACACAAGAAGCCCTTCCAGGATGACGCCGACGAGGCGATGTCGTTCTATGACGGCGACAACGCCTGGATGTTCCGCAACGAGTACACCCGCGGCGAGAAGGGGTTTATCAAGGGCATTGCGCCGCCTGCCTTCAGGATGACCATCAACCGCGTCTGGGAGGCTGTTCGCCTCTTCGGATCGGTCATCCACCACCGCAACCCGGTGCGGAACGTCACGCCGCGTCAGTACCCGCTGATCAAGCCGGAGATGCTGGGCATCTACCCGCAGCCTCCGACTCCGCAGATGGGCCCTGATGGCCAGCCGGTCATCGGTCCAGACGGGCAGCCTGTGATGGCCCCAGACCCGGGGGCGATGTTCTACCAGCAGATGACGCAGCAGACGCAGTTCCTGTCGGAGAAGCGTGCGGTCATCTCCAAGCTGCTTGAGGACTACCTGAACTACACCCCCAACGAGCTGGACCTGAAAACCCACTCACGGAAGGTGGTGGACGAGGCCCTGATCAAGGGCGCCGGCTGCTGGTTCACTGAACTTTACCAGCCGCCTGGGTCGAACATCCGCATCGCCGGATCGTTCTTTGAGACGTTTGACAACGTAGTGTGGGACCCGGACGCCGACGACCAGTCGGACATTCAGTGGATCGCTCGCCGCCGGACGCACTCCAAGGAGTTTGTGTCTGGCCGGTTCGGCATTCCGGTCGAAGAACTCAAGGGATCGTCCGAGAGCTACGATTCCCGCAGCAAGATTGACGAGCGTGGCTACAAGACCCGTCAACGCAACGGCAAGTCCATGGACCTCGTCACCTACTGGGAGGTCTACAGCAAGGTTGGGTTTGGTGACCGCCTGAAGGACGCAGACAAGGAGTTGCGGGGCAAGTTCGACGCCCTGGGCCCCTACTGCTACATCGTCGTCTGCGAGGGAGTGAACCGCCCGCTCAACATTCCTCCGGAAGTCATGCAGGAGGAAGTGGACGAGTCTGGCATTCCGCCGTCCCTCTTCCAGGCAGCCCAGTGGCCGGTGCCATTCTGGGCCGAGCCGGAGGGGTGGCCGTGCACCATTCTGCAGTGGCACGGCAAGCCGGGGTATTCGTACCCCATCTCGCTGATCAAGCCCGGCATCGGCGAGCTTCGGTTCATCAACTACGCGATGAGCTTCATGGCGACCAAGATCGCCACATCCGCCAGCACCATGATCGGCGTGGCGAAGGCTGCCGACAACGACCTCAAGGCAAAAATCCTGGACACAGACGAGTCCGGGTTCAAGATCGTTGAAATCTCTGAGGCTATTGGACGGTCGGTCAACGACGTCATGTCCGTGTTCAACCTGCCGGGCGTCTCGTCCGACATGTGGAACATTATCGCCTCCGTCACCGAGCTGTTTGACCGCCGCGTCGGCCTGACGGAGCTGGTGTACGGCATGTCGCGGAACCAGTTCCGAAGTGCCGCAGAGGCCTCCGTGAAGGCCGAGCAGATCAGCGTGAGGCCGGATGACATGGCCAACACGCTGGAGGACGCCCTGTCGGCGTTGGCCAGGAAGGAAGCCCTGATGGCCCGCTGGCTCGTCAACCCTGAGGACGTCGCGCCGCTCCTGGGGCCGATGGCCGCCCAGGCCTGGCAACTCCACGTGCAGGCGATGAACCCGGACGAGGTGCTCCGCGAGTTCGACTTCCGCGTTGAGGCCGGCAGCGCCCGCAAGCCCAACAAGGGCACCAAGGTGGAGCAGATCAACCAGGCGCTCCAGATTCTGGCGCCGATTGCCCAGGGCATGCTCCAGGCGGGTCAGCCGGGCCTGATGAACGCCCTCCTGGAAGACTGGGGACGGGCGATGGACATCGACGTCTCCAAGTACATGATCCCGCCACCACCTCCACCGCCGCCGCAACCTCAAGGACCTCCGCCCAATGGAAATCCCGCAGGAAGTCAGTGATCTCGGCCCTGACGCCGTGGCCACCTACACCCGTGCCCTGCCCTACGGCGAGCGGTGGGCGATCATGTGCGCTACACAGACGCCCCCGGGCACTCGCGGAACGGACCGCGCCTTCATGGAGGGCCGCCTGAACGATCAGTGGCTGGACGACATGCCAAAGCGCCAGGCCCAGCGGATTCTCAGCGATGCCCGTAAGGCGGGCATTAACCCTAATGGGAAGACGTACGTCGGTGGGCTCGCGGACCACCGGGCCCACAAGGACCCGGAGGCCTGGGTCGATTCGACTGCAGACGTCCTCCGAGTCGCCAAGAAGCGGAACCTGACGGTTGAGGGGATCGTCAGCCACAAGGGAACGTACATCCCGCAGAAGGCTCCTGCCCTCAACGAGCGGATCATCAAAGAGGACATCAAGCACTACCGCAAACTGCACCCCGGCAAGAGCACGGCCGAGTTGCGAGAGATCGTCATTTCCAAGCATGCACTGAAGAGGAAGCGATGAACGACATCACCAGGTTCCGCGACACGGTTGCGATCACGGCGTCCAGCTCTGCGGCGACCACAACGCCACGGATCGGATTCAGCCCGTTTGCCGGAGGCTGTGTGATCATCGCCGCGACCGGCGGCGGCACGCAGATCAACTGGTACGGCTCTGCCGGAGCCAGCGACACGCCTGTCCAGATTTACGCCGACGGTGCGGCCGTAACGACGTCGCTCACCGTGGGCGTCCACCCCATCCCGGACGCCTGCTTCGCCCTTCCGTTCATCGCGCCGGTTATCTCCGGTGCTACCAGCTGCGGACTGACCATCTCCCTGAAGGGATAGCCATGGGTGTCCTTGACCCCAACCGCGGGATCGACCCACTGATCCGCAGCTACCCGGCTGCTAAGTGGGCGTCTGCCAACTGGGAGCTTCTTGACGGAGAGCTGGGCCTGGAGTCCGACACCGGCAGGATGAAGTACGGCATTGGGAGTCGCTGGCTGGCGACTCCGTATGTCCCGTCCGAGGGTCCGGTCCAGAGCGTCAACGGAGCTACCGGCGTTGTGACGCTGGACTACCTTCCGTCCGGTGCCATCGGAACCAGCGGCGTTACGGTCGCCATCAACGACGGATCGCCCGGCTACGGGCTGCTGCTTTACGACACCCCAAACGACGGCATCAGCTTCTTCGGCGTTGGCACGGTCATTCTGCAGAACCTGCCGACGTCCGATCCGGGGAGCGCTGGCCAACTATGGAATGATGCCGGGACGCTGAAGGTTTCCGGGGGGCAGGTCTGATGCCGCTCTCGCCACGCACGCTGCGCCCGTCGTCTTCTGCGATCCACAAGGAAGCCGCAGCGTGGAAGACAGCCGTCGTATCGAATGGCGGGAGCGTGAGCGGATCGACGCTCAAGGCAGTGTCGAAGTTCTGCCGAGACATCGATGCTGCTGGGCTACGCGGGATATTCTACAGGCTTAACCTGTTCGCCGGAACGGGACTTAACGCAGCGCTGGTCCCGCTGTATCGCGGTCCGTCGTCTTCCGGTACGCAGTACGGAAACACGGTCGATACCAACGTCGGCCCGTTCGTCAGCGGCGACTACAGCGAGTCGTCCGGCCTTCAAGGAAACGGCACCAGCAAGTACCTGCAAACAGGATTTCCGGGAAACACTGTGCTGGCCGGCAATCGCCATCAGTCTGCATACGAGATTGCGCGCGATCCGAATGCCTATCGACTGCTCATGGGTGTTCAGGATGATGCTGGGGGCACGTATTACTGGACTCTTGGAAATGGGGCAGCTGCGACCACTACTTCTGCGTCGTTCTATTTCTCCGTAAGTTCGACCAACAACACCGTGGGTGGGCATTGGGTGGCGAGTGATGCCGCCAGCAACTACTTTGGCCTATACAAGAACGGCGTGATCTCTGCGTCGTCTGCCAACACCACCAAGGCAACGGCAAACGCCAGAACTGTGTTGGTTTTTGCATCCAATACCAACCCAAACTCAGTGGCGCCTGGCAACTATACAGCGGCGCGTATGGGCGGGTATTCAATCGGCCTTGGAATGTCGGCGTCGCAGGCAGCCGCGTACTACACCGCCATGCAGGCGCTTCAGACGGCACTCGCGAGGAACGTCTGATGTGGCTCTCTGACCTGACGCTGCCGCTGCCCTACGCTGACTGCCGCGACCTCGCACTGGTCTATCCCTATGAGGTCGCCGTCGCGCTGTACGGCGTGCAGGAGGAACACGGCGACCACCGCCACGTTCCGGCTGGGCGGCAACTCACCGACGGTCGCTGGATGCTCTGCGGCGACGTTCTCAGCGAGGTCGGCGAGGGGGGGATTCTGTCGCAGGCGTTCGGCTACATCACGCCGGAGATGATGCAGGCCGTGGAGGTGGTGCCGCTCGCGGACGCGTTGGCATTGCTGCCGCAGGAGGGTGGTGGCTGATGGCATACCTCACATACTTCGACCTCGTTGAGTCGCTGATCACCGCGTCCTACGGTGGTCCCCAGGACGCCGAGCAGCGTGACATTCGCACGGCCGTGCACCGTGCGTACGCTGAGCTGACGACGATTAACGACTGGGCGTACTACTCCGTTCACGGACGAGTCATCACGGAGGCGCCGTATGGCACCGGCACCATCACCTCCAGCGGAACGGCCGTGACGCTTACGGGCGGCACGTGGCCGTCTTGGGCTGCTACCGGGGCGTACCTCCGCATCGGCAACGAGATTGCCAGGGTCGCCAGCCGCACCAGCGGGACCGTCGTTGTGCTGGACCCCACGTTAAGCCTGAAGGAGAACGTGGCGAACGAGCCCTACACGCTCTACCGGACTGTCTACGCGCTCCCGGACGACTTCCGCAACCTGGACGAGCCGTCCGACGAGTTCAACTGGTGGTCCGGCATGTACTTGTCGCCGGACGAGGCGATGAAGGTTGAGCGTGTCAACAAGACATCCGGAAAGCCGTACCACTGGACGGTGCTCAAGGACCCGGACTCCAACGGGTGGGCGCTCAAGCTCATCGGCTACCCCAACAAATCCGAGACGATTGACTTCACGTACCGGAGAACTGCGCGGCCGATTAAGTACTCCGGCCATGAGCCGGCGGCCAGGTTCGCCGAGTCGCAGCTGAGCGGCACCACGTTCGACGTTAGCCCGCTGTCGCTTCCGGCGTCATGCGAGGGTGCCATCGTTCGCTTTGGGACTGCATCCGACTACCCAGGCCAGACGGAGTCGCTCAACCCGTACTCCAGCGAGCACCGGATCGTCACCCGCTCCACCGATAGCCTTGCCGTTGTTGACCAAAGCGGGACGTACGCGTACGGCACCAAGGCCATCATCACAGACCCCATCGACCTGCCGGCTCATATGTGGGGCGTGATGAACAGCGCCTGCGAGTACTACCTGGCTCGCATCCGCGGCAAGGACGTTGACAAGGCGGCACAGCTGTATCAGCGCGACTTGCGGTTGGCGATGGAGAAGGACCAGCTCGCTCCGATCTCCGGCCGGTCCCGGAGGGTCTGGCACAACGGTGGCTGGAGGTCGCCGATCCGGGCGGACGTCGGATGATCGTCATCGAAAAGTGGGCCGGCTTGGTAACCAACGCCAGCCCGTACGCCATTCCCCCTGGGGCCGCCGTCACGCAAGTGAACTTGCAGGCCATCGTCCCGGGGCAGGTGTCCGTCCGGCCTGGCAGCACCACGCTCACGTTTGCCACGCACTCCGGGACAACGTCGGCGGTGGTGCTGATGTTTCGTTACCCACGTGACGCCGAAAACGTGCTGTACCAGAACGCGGCTGGGCAGATCAGGATTGGGAGGACGCCAAGTTGACGCAGATTGGCGGACGCACCACCGGGGGGCTCGTCAAGGTTTCGGTTTCGACCGGAGGCAGCGGCTACTCGTCTGCGCCGACTGTGGCCCTCTCTGGCGGCGGAGGCACCGGGGCGACCGCGTACGCCGTGATGGCCGGGACGATGGTGGATTCTGTGATCGTTGCGGCGGCTGGAACGGGATACACGGCGGCGCCAAGCGTGTCGTTCTCCGGAGGTAGCGGCAGCGGGGCAGCGGCGACGGCGACCGTCTATGCCGGGGCCATGCGTTACCTGACGTTCTTCAAGGGACGATACAACGACGTCTACGGCGTTGACGGGATGGGCCGCGGGATTCGCTGGAACGGCGACGACGCGTCAGTGGAGCCAATCGGCATCCACAAGCCATGCGTGGGGCCATCGATTGCAGCGGCATCCGGAACAACGTCGGCCGTCGTTGGCGTGCAGATCGTCAACGGTGGTGCCGGCTACAACAGCGCTCCCTCAGTGTCGTTCACGGGTGGCGGTGGTTCTGGTGCGACAGCATCCGCGTCTATCGTCAACGGCCGCGTCACAACCGTGTCGATTGTGAACCCCGGCAGCGGGTACACGGCAGCTCCTAGCCTGTCGTTCTCCGGAGGCATCGGCACAGGGGCGTCATTTGGCGTTGGCGTTGTCAGCGGAGTCCAGCGAATCCGCGTGACCGCCGGAGGCTCTGGGTACGCCGTGACATCTGCGGCGTCTACGTTTGTCGCACCGTACGTGCAGTTCAACAACACCAACGGCCTTACTGGCGCACACGCCGAGGTGGTGGTCAGCCCGCAGGGCAAGATCACGGACGTTGTCCTGAAGTCTGCTGGGACGGGTGGCACAACCACCGGGGTGACGGCGTCTGTCATCGCCACGCCTGGTTCTGGCGCCACGCTGGCCGTGGACCAGTTCTTCGCCGTGTCCTCCGTGACCGCCTCTTCGTCTGGCTCCGGGTACATGGCGGCTCCGGTCATTACGGTGCTGCCGGACAAGACGGACCTCTCTGGCTCTGGGGCGGCGTTGACTTGCACCGTCAACACCACTGGCCAGATCAGCGCCGTCACCGTCCTGGCCGGGGGAACCTACAGCAAGCCGCCGACGGCTGTTGTGCTGGACACATCCGCCAAGGCCACGGCCACGCTGAGCCCGCCTCTCCGCGGCACGTACAAGTGCTGCTTCCGCTACCTGGACGACACGCCAGAGTCGCAGGGCGGCCCAATCCCGTCGTCCATCTCCGAGCTTGTGTCGGTCGATGCCACCAGCGGCTCGTCGCGGCTCACCTGGACGATCCCAACGACCGGCGCCGACGCCAGGGCCACACACGTGGAGCTGTGGAGGACCACCGCCAACCAGTCGGTGATCCTGTTCCGCGTCGCCACGCTGGCCATCTCTGGCCTCTCCACGTACTCAGACACGCTGTCGGACAAGGACCTGTCGAACTCCGCACGTGACGGCTACGGGCTGATGCCTGTCACGCTCCCGTCCGGCCAGATCAATGCCAGGCGGTTCCAGGTGCCGCCGGACGAGTTCGCCGTCGCCTGCATGTTCCAGGACAGGGCCTGGTATGGCGTGGACACCACGGGGCAGCGACCCAATGCCCTGCTCTTCTCCGAGGTAGACGAGCCGGAGTCAGTGCCTGAGGAAAACGAGCTGATCATCCAGGAGAACACGGCGGAGCCGGACAGGCTCGTCGCCATGATCCCGCTGGGCGGCATGTTGCTCCTGGCCCAGACGGGACACCTGTATCGCCTGACCTACGTGGCGCAGCCGGTGATCGATGCGTCGATTGTCCTGGCCGCCTACCGTGGCGTGCTCAACAGCCGGTGCTGGGACGTCATTGGCGGAGTGGCGTTCATGGTCGATTCCAACGGCATGTATGCCTATGACGGCCAGAGCGAGGAGGCCGTGTCTGCGCCCATCGACAACTACTGGCGAGACAACGTCATCGACTTCTCCAAGGCAGAGAAGTTCCACGTGCGGGCTGACATGGGGACGCGTACGGTCCGCTTCTACTACTGCAAGTCCAGCGATACCAATCCGTCGCGGGCCCTGTGCTATTGCGTGGCAACCAAGGCCTGGTGGGAAGAGACGTATCCGTCCGCCATCACGGCCACCTGCCGAGTCCTGATATCTGGCAAGCAGGAAGCGATCTCCGGAACCTCCGGGGGCGTGCTCCTGAAGACGTCCGGGACATCGGACTCCGGGTCCGCCATTCCCTACGAGTACCGCACGGGGGCGCTCCCGCTGTCTGACGAACGCGGCAGCAGAACGATCACGTTCCTGTACAAGCCGACCGCGGCTGATAGCACGCTCAACCTGCGGCTTGCCTACAACAACTCCTCCACGCCACGGGAGAACGCCGTCGCCTCAGACCGCGGCACCGGGTTTGTGACCACCACGGGGTCTACCAACGCCACGCTCAACATGAAGACCACGCGTTCTCCGTTGGGCGACGCGACCGGCGTGGCGCGTGCCAACTTCTCCGGACGCATTGAGCCGGTATCGTCCGGCGGCGACAGGCATGTTGCCGTGATCACTGCAGGCACCGCGACGGAACAGGTGGTGTTGCACACCATTGCCGTGGAGGGCGCCGGCTAATGGCCTTCACCACGCAGAGCATGCCGCTGCTGTCGTCTACTGTCGGCTCGCAGATGGACCCGCAGCTCTTGCAGATGATGATGCAGGCGTTCGGCAACTGCGGTCAGCCGGCCACGCACCGCGGACCGCTGAACGTCCAGGCCCCAGGCGCCAACGGCAACAACAACGGCGTGTACGGTGGCGGACAGTGGAACCCAAGCGAATACAACAACATCCTCCAGAACATCGTCAATGAGGGGCCGTACATCGAACTCCCAGGGTTCACCAGCAACTGGAACACGGTGAACTACGGCGGCGACAGTTTTTTCTTCCCGCTGTCGCAGGACTTCACGCAGAACCAGTTTTTCGGCGGTCCGACGTTCAACGTCGGCGGAAGCGTGCAGTTTACAAACACGTTTACAAACAACATCACCACCAACAACATCAACACCACCACCGTCAACGGAGAGCCCGTTCAGGGCGACCCAGGCGCCGACGGCCCGGCCGGACCTGCCGGAACACCGGGGGCCGCAGGCGTTCCTGGCCTGAATGGATTCAACGGATTCGACGGGCTCCCCGGGGCCGCCGGCCGACCAGGCCGTGACGGCCGCAACAGGTTTGAGATCATCACCCGCGTCGTCCATGTCCGCGAGCCGGCGGCGCCGCAGGACCTGCCGCAGGTGTTTATCCCCACGTACACCCTGTCGGACGATTGCGAAATCGTCCCCACTGGCGAGTTTGAGCCGGCATTGGTTGTGCCGTCGCAGGCCGGGTCGGTTCCGCGGGCCCAGGAGCCTGTGTTTGTCGCCTAAAGGGCATTAGATAGCAGGAGACTTTCATGGCCGCACCGCAGTATCAGTTTTGGGGCGATCCACTTGCGCAGGTGGCCTCCGTCCGCGCGCACCAGAATGACGCTGGCGTGCGCGCCGCCAAAGCCACAGCCCAAGGGGCCGCGCAGGCCGCCGCGAATCAGTCTGTCCCAGCAGCCCAAGCGTCTGTCCTTGGCTCGCTCTTTAGCCAGCCGGCTAACTTCGCCAACGCGCTCGCCCAGTCCTATGGCGGCATGTCGCAGGGCATCGGAGGCCTTGGCGCTGGGCTCGGCAACGCGTTCGGCGGATATGCCACCGGCCTTGGCAACACGGCCACGGCGATGGCCAACGAGCGGTCCAACTTCTACGGCTCCAACGCCATGGCTGAGGCCGCCCGCCAGGCCGCCGCAGGCAACATCGGCGCCGCCGCGCTTGGGGCCTACGGTGGAGCAGCGAACACTGCGCTGGGGGCCTGGGCCACAAACCAGACGGCCTACAACAAGGCGTTGGCCGACATGTCTGTGGCCAACCAGCAGGCCCTGTCCAACTACGGCGTTGGCCGAAGCTCGGCGCTGGGGCAGCTTGGAGACGCATACGCCAGCGCCGGGAAGGGTTTCGCCGGTGCCGGCGCAATCTCCGACCTGAATCTGTCCGCTGGTTTTGGCGGGTTTGGTGGCGGTGGCGGTGGTGGCGATAGCTTCTCGGCGTCTGGACCTGGCGGTCCGATTGCAAGCGGATCATACGGGCCTGGCCCATCGCCCGGCGGCGGCGACGGTTTCTATATCAACGCCTCGCGGAAGACTGATTCCGGAGGCCCTGGCAGGTTCGCGGACCCAACCTACGAAGGGCTTGGCCGAATCCAGAACAATCTGATGGCCGGTGACGTCACTGGAATGATGTCGCGTAACTACGGTGCGGGGCTGGACTCCCTCAACAACCAGCACTACTCGTCTCGCAGCCAGCCGTCGGAGATGCTTGGCCAGTCGCTCCAAGGCCTGATGCAGCTTGGACGGCAGGGGTATGGCGAGACGAGCCGCGGCATGGACCAGTTCTACGCCACGCAGAACGATCCACGGAACCGAGGCGACTACTCGCCCATCTTGGACCGCCTCTCCTCAGGCTGGTCTAACGCGGCCGGACAGTTCGGAACGATGGCAGGGCAGATCGGAAGCGGATACCGAGACGTCGCCGGCCAGATCGGTGGCATGGCCAGCAACTTCCGGCAGGACGCAGACCCTGTATTGCGAAACATTCTGAACATGGGGCCGTCTGTCCGCATGCTCAATGACAGGTACGCCGCCGACGACAGGCGCATGCGACGCGAAAACGAGCTGATTAGCATGGGACGAAATGCGTCTTTCCCCCGCCGGTATTCAGCGTAATGTTGCAGTACCAGTCGCAGTTCAATCCGCCGACGCCGTACACCCAGCAACAGCGGTCTGATGCTCTCGCTGGCCTGCACATGCAGTCTCCGTACAAGGCGTACGGGCAGAACCAGCAGGACATTCTCAATGCTGCCGGCGACGCCAACGCCGCGTCCCTGGACGCCGCCGCCACCAAGGCCAACAGCGACTTTGAGTTGCAGCGGCTGCAGGCTCAGCAGCAACTCGCCCTGACTGGGCTGCAGCAGATGTCCCAAGGGCAGCAGCAGCAGAATCAGCTCGCCACGCAACGTCTCGGCGTTGCCAACAGTTTCATTAGCCCGCTCCTCCAAGGGCTGTTCTCTTGAACAACGTCACCTCCAACGCCCAGTATCCGACCGGGTACACGCCGCAGCAGATGCAGGCGTCCTTCAACAATGCGCAGGCGCAGGCCCTGGCCCTTGGCGACCCGCGAGGGTCACTCAAGAGGAACAACCTGATCCGCCCCGGCATGTCGATTGGCCGTGGCCAGATGAACCAGGCTGGCATCCAGGGCGCCAACGACATGGCCGCCGGAATCGCAGATGCGTACTCGCAGCACCTGTCGCAGAACGCCTACAACGCCGGCACGCAGATGCAGGGCCAGCAGGCGAACGAGCAGTTTGCACAGGCCCTTGGCGGGCTGCAGCAACAGAATGCCTACGCACAACAGTCGGAAGCGCTTCAGAGGCAGGGCATGATGATGAATCTGTTTGGGAACATCCTTGGGGGACTCTTGAGGTAACCATGGCCGCCAAAAAAACCGTCAGCGTCGCGATCCCTGGTGACCTCACCAAGTCTGCCATGGCCCGCATCATTCAGCAGCTCATGGCCGCGAGCGACGGCGAGGAAGAGCAAGACGTCCTGGAGCAGTTGGACCAGGCCCACAAGGAGTCCAGCGACCTGGCCGACCTGGCTGAGGAGTCCCGCGGCAAGGTCAGCAAGATTGCGGTGGAAGACGACATGCCCAAGAAGGGGAAGAAGGCATGAACGGTGCGACAAGCTCTCCGATCCGCCGGTTCCTCGCCGAGCTTGCCGACCAGGCCCGCAGCGCCGAGGTTGCGCGGAACCTGGCCAGGACGGCCCTGAACGACGCTCGTCACTTCGGCCGGTCGCAGGACGTCATTGACGACCTGGCAAGGAAGCTTGCTGAGCTTGAGGGTCCTGCGGCTCCGCGACTGGAGGTCCCGGGCCCAGTGCTTGACCCAGTGTCGGTGGAATACGCGGCCGTTGGCGGGCCGCGGGCGTGGGCGGAGGAGCGCGTTCTGAACCAGGCCGGGAACGCCGCCATGGAGAACGCTGCCGGACCGTCCAGCGAAGTCACAGACGCTCTCCGCGGAAATGCCCTGATGCGGTCCCGCCTTGAGCGGCTGACCCCGGAGCAGCGGGCGCAGTCCATCGCCACCATTGCGTTCCAGGCCCAGGACGACGCCGCCGTCGCCGCCATGCAGCGGCAGGCCGCAGCCGAGCGCCGCCGCGTGCAGACAAAGGCCGTGGCTGACGCTATCGGCACGGCCGCCAGAAAGTACTCGCTGCCAGCCGTGGCTGCTGGGCTCACCGGGTACGGGGTCTACGACGCCGTCTCCAGGAAGCGACAGGAGATGGCCGACGAGGCGGCGGCCCGCGAGGAGTACCAGCGGGTGCTGGACGACCGGCTGTCCAGGAAAATCTCTCACCTAGACAACCGAGTTGGCGTGCAGGACGCGCTGGGCCAAATGGCCGACGAAATCACATTTTCGTCGGCCATGGGCTCCATGGAAGACGACGTCCGCGGATGGACAAATCCGGTGATTCCGGAGCCACGCATGCCTGAAATGGACATTTTTCAGGATGACCCAGCGCTTTCATGGGAGCCAGACGATCCCTATGCGGCGATTCAGCGGGTTTTGGACAAGCGTTACGGGAGATAGCACATGCCCCGCGGAGTGATGCCTGCAGCCGAATGGGACGCGCGCCAGGCGCAGGGCGTTGAGCGGATGTCGCGGGACCTGTGGAACCGCCCGTTCCCGCTGCCTGACATTCCGCTGGACGTCGTTGGCGCCGACGAGTGGCTGCAGCCTGGACAGAACCCGCACGGCATGGCTGGAGGATACCCGGACCGCAAGGACGCCGTCCAGACGCGCGCCCATCGGATCATGGTGGAAAACCCTGGCGTCTACACGCCAGAGATGGCCATCGCCATGGCAGAGAAGGAAGAGTACACGGATAGCGAGATGCGCATCCGCGAGATGGAGGATTACTTCATCAAGAGGGGGCTGCATCCTGACGACGCCCGTGCGCGTGCCATGGACGAGGAGCAGGCCGCCTGGCAGCAGCGATCCCGCGAAGCTCGCTCGCAGTCCGCCAGCCCAGCACAGCCCAAGACGCCTAGCGCGGCAACGCAACTGCAATATCACCAGGCCAGGCTCCAGCAGTTCCTGACCAACCCTCCGCGTGGCGTGCGCCCTGATGTGCTCAGGGAGCAGGAGCAAGCGTTGAGGAACGCGGTGGCGCAGGCGATGCGGCGGGTAAATGCCGAGGCGTCGGCGTCCGGGCCACCGCCAGCAGCTCCGCAGTCCGCTGGCGAGAGCCGCACCTCCGGGGCGTCGCTTCCACTGCCTGTCGAACGAGAGGTTCCGTTCGGCTCCCGGCAGTCATGGGACGACAAGCCGACTGCTGCCGAAGGTCTTGATAGGGCCCGCGTCGAAGAGGTGGCTAATGATCTTGTGGCGCAGGGCATTCCGCGCGACGAGGCGTGGTCGCGTGCTCAGCGTGACCTGCTGCGCGGCCCGGGACGCGGCGGAGTTCCGGCGAGGGCCCCCGGCCCGGCGGCACCGGCTGACGAGTGGGCCGGATGGGAAGCGTTCGATGGCGCCGACACGGACCTTGTGAAGCAGATTGCGACGCACCTTGTTCGCACTCAGAACATGGGCCGTGACGAAGCATGGAATGCTGCGCAGGTTGAGGCGTCTCGCAAAGTCCGCACCGGAACCACTAGCACGCACGCCCAGCTGGACTCGCGACAGCGCGGCGGATCGCAGTCTGAGCTGCAGACGCCAAACTTCACGGTTCCTGGTCCGAATGACCCCACAGGCGTTCCGACCTCCGTGTCTCGCCAAATGAGCCCTGAGGAGGAGTACCAGTACAACTACCGGGCCCCGTCTGGTTCCGGCGCGTATGACTACTCTCGCCGCGACCAGGCACAGATGGACCGCGGGATGGTTCCGATCCAGACGCCAACCGGCGTTCACTACATGGTCCGGGCGGTTGCGACCAATCAGCCCGGCCGTGATGGAGTTCCGGGATATCGTCAAGACCTGATCGACCGAGGATACGAGATCGTCACGCGACAGGACGTCGCTGGCAATGACGTTCAGGTCTATGAGCTTACTGGAGCAGGGGCAGCAAGGGCTCACAAGGGGACGCCGGTAGGGTTTGGCGGACACCCCGCCGGATCGCCACGGGCTCGCAGGGCTCGCATCAAGGCCATTGCCGAGCAGGGCAACATGACCTACGCCGAAGCCGAGGCGCTTGTCGCAAAGGCCGAGAGGGACGGGGTTGGCGCCCCAGGTTCGTCTGCCGTCTATGACACCGCTCGCGACCAGGCCCAAACCAACCGAGACAAGGACCGCCTCGCTCGCGTTAAGGAGTCCCGCCGGCAGGCGATGCTGGCTGGAGGCCAGCCGACTGGCGGACCCGGTGGCACGCGTGCGTTTGCCGCGGGGCTTGGGATGCTTCCTGACCAGTGGCAGAACCAGGTCCTGGCGAACCAACTCAGCGGCGGAACCATCCGTGGTGCGACGCCAAACGATGTGCAGGCTGCTCACAACCAGCAACTGACCGACCTGGGCATGAGAGTCGCCACCGGCGCCGGTTTTGCAGAAGGGAGCGCCACGCTGCAGGAGCTTGCCGCGCAACAGTCGGCAGCAGCTGCGGCGAGACAGGAACGAATCCGAAGGGCTGCCGCGGCGGCGTGGCATGATGCTTGGCCCGGGTACGAAGAGAACGACGCGCGTGAAGCCATGCAGCGAGAAGGTGCGCAGTCGCATGAGATTGAAGCCATTCTCAGGGACCTTCGTCCACCAGCGGCAGCGCAGCCACAGGCTGCACCTGTAGCGCCGGCCGCACCCGCTGTGCCGATGCCAACGCCAATACCTGGCGTTCAGAACTCACCGCCGCAGCCGCTTCTACCTCCGGTGGACCCACGCCTACCGCCGTTCATGCCGGGTGGCCGACTGCCGAGCTTCTGACAAATGGCGCAATCACCGCTGTTTGACATTTACGGCGACGACATCGATCCGATTGGGATCGTCCCGCTGCGGACGCGTCGCACCCTCGCAGACCTTATGCCAGAGGAGGAGAAGACCTCCCTCCTCCGTGACCTTGCCAACCAGGGATCGTCTGGTCTGTCGGCAGTCGGATACCTCCTGGATACTCCAGGCGCCTTTGTCCGTGGCGTGCTGGCAGGCGACCCGCTGTCGGTGTTTGGGACGTCGGAGGACCGAGTTACTGGCCGTGAGCTGCTTCGGCAGTACGGCCTGGTTGGAAAGAACGACACGTGGGGGAACTTCGCTGGAGGCCTTGGGGCCGAGGTTCTTCTGGACCCACTGACATACGCCTCATTTGGACTGTCGGCACTGCTGGGGACTGGGGCGAAAACCGCTGCCGCCAAGGCCGCGACGCGTGCCGGTCTGATGGGAACGGCCGGCGACGACCTGGTGCTGCGCGCCGCTCGCGCCGCCGAGTCTGGAGCGGTTCCAAACTTCGGCCCGGCGACCTTTCTCCGCAACAGCACCCCTGAAACGCTTGCCATCGACAACGCCACAGAGGCCGCCAGGCGGGCCGGGCAGGGCATTGACGACGCCGCCTTGCGGTCCATGGCAGAGGACGCCGCGCACCAAGAGACGCTCCAGGCAGCGAGGCGGGCGTTTGAACAGGTTGGCGGCACGGCAGAGCAGTGGACGCAACCGCTCACTCGCAGCAACTACGTCAAGGTTCCGTACCTGGTTGACGACGCGTTCGACATGTACGGGTCCACAGTCGGCGACTACCTGGCCCGCGGCAGCGATTGGCTGAAGACAAACGCCAGGGCGACGCCCGTGCTGGGGCCTGCCCTGCGGGCTGCGCAGGCGATGTTCGATGCTCGCGTGAAGGGCTTCACGGACGAGCCTGGGCAGATGTTCGGCCGCAAGGTCACGCGGGCCGAGCAGCTCTCCTCGCGGGAGGCGAACAGGCGGCTGGCTGACATGCATCAGCAGCTCTTTGACGACGTCTCGGCCTACCTGCAGAACAACGCGAACGCCATCGCCGGAACGCCGCTTGCAGGCAGGTCTGGCGAGGACATCGTCCGCTCGCAGGACTTTGCCAGGGCGTTTGGTAACGTCATGGAAAACCAGCTGGAGCAGCTGCCGCCGGAGATGCGCAGCCTGTTCCGCGACCCCGGCGTGCAGCGTGCCGTGCGGTTCGCCACCGACGCACAGGCAGATGCGTTGGCCAGGGCTGAGCGCCTTGGCGTTCCGCTGCGCCACAAAGACCTGCCAAACGGCATCGACTACTTCACGCGTCAGGCGATTGATATCCCCAACGCCAGGTTCGATCCGCGGTTCCAGGGGTCCAAGGTCATCCCGCTGCGTGACCGCGCCGTGGCGTCTATTAATGACGGCACTCGCTCGTCGCGGCGTGGGTACACGGAGGCGTTCCCGCGGTGGGTCCTGGACAAGATGTACCAGGACGCCGACCTGCAGGCCGCTCTCCGGAATGCGCCAAACACTGAGGCACGCAACCTCATTGACGAGTGGCTGGCGGCGAACGCCGACCAGTTCAAGCCGATCCGCGAAGGCAGCACGCCGTTTGGGTACATGGGGGAGCACCTTAACCCAGATGACTTCAGCGAGGAAGGGATTGCGGCTGCGGCCGAAGTCAGCCGTCGGCAGCAGAAGGCTTACGAAGACCTGGCCGACAGCCTCCGGAGAACGCCGCTGCAGCGAGCGTCCGAAGGCATTCCGCTGTACGGCAACGCGCTCAACGATCTGACGCACTACATCCGCCACAACGCCAGGCGCGAGGCCACGGCCGATCTGCTGCTGGACGAACTGTCGTCCAACGCCCTGCTCCAGTCTGCTGACGATGTTGCGGGGGGCGTGTCCTACACGCCGATGGAGGCACTTCGCGAGCTTGGTTTCATGGCCAAGTCCGAGGGCGACGCTGGCGTGCTTGCGCTGGCTAACCGCATGGGCATCACCCCTGAGGAACTGTTGGGCGGACGGTCCTTCTCGCGTGAGATGGTGGACCGGATGAACGAGAACCTGGTGCGTGCCAGGGCTCCGAGGGAAGCGACCGGGCTGTTTGCTTTAGCCGACAAGTACACGCAGAGCTTCAAGACGCTGGCGTTGCTGTGGCCTGCCCGGTATGTCCGCGACATGTACTCCGGTGCGTTTGCCGGAGCCACGCAGAGCGGCTTCAATCTGTTCGACGCGCTTGCCGGAGTGCGGGCCAGGGGCGGAGACTACGGGCCGCTGGCCCGCCGACTTGAGTCTGCCCCAGGCTACCAGGTGGACGACCTGTTCCCTGTCGGTGCCGCGCCGTCTGCGGAGCAGCTCTCCGCAGCCCGCGTCCGGAAGTTTCTGACGGAGGCCGGCGGCGAGGGGCTGACGTCAGGCACGGTGTCCGACGACCTTGGGAGGATGGGCAGCAACCTCACGTACGCCGAGACGTTCCCGGGTGGGTCTGGTGCGATCCTCCAGGGCATGGGCGCGCGCATTCGCAACCGCCCCTTGCCGCTCAACATCTTCTCGCTCCGCACCTCTGAGGGTAATCCCAACTGGCTGCTTGAGCTTGGCGACCGGGCCGCCGAGGGGAGCGACGCGTTCAACCGCATCGGCACGTACCTCACGCGTGTCCGTAAGGGCGATGCTCCTGCGGCAGCCAAGGCGGTGGCAGACCTGACTCAGATTAACTACCGGCCTGAGGCGTTCAGCTCCTTTGAGCGCGACATCCTGAAGCGGATAGTGCCCTTCTACAGTTACCAGAAGGGCATCACCCCGCTGGTGGCGCAGGAGCTTCTGTACAACCCGTCCGGGATCACGGGGCAGAGCATCCGGGCGATCAACCGGGCGTCTGCGCCATCCGAGGATCGGTTCACTCCTGAGTACCTCAGGCAGTCGGCTGCGATCCCAATCGACTCGTCGGTCCCGCTGCTGGGAGTGAACACGCCAGGCATCACCCGCGTGCTCACCAACCTGGACTTGCCGCATGAGGGGCTGATCAACCTACTCACCCCTGGCGTGGGCAACACGCTCACCGGCCAGTTCCTGGACGCGGTCACCAAGACTGGTCAGAACCTGCTGGGTCAGACGAACCCGCTGATCAAGGCGCCGCTGGAAGTGGCCACCAACCGTCAGTTCTACAGCGGTCGCCAGTTGTCCGACCTGTACTCGCTCGCCGAGCAGATGAACCTCCCGGGCGGGCGGCTGTGGGACCAGGTCGCATTCAATGCGCCTGGCGGCTCGCGAGTTGTTGGGGCCATCCGCCAGGCGATGGACTCCCGCATCAGCCCGCAAGAGCGAGCGGCAAAGTTCTTCTTCAACATGCTCACGGGGCTAAAGCTGCAGGACGTTGACCAGGAGCGAACCGTCCGGCTTGCCGCACGCACCACGCTGAACCAGCTCCTGGACCAGGCCAAGGGCATGAGTTCCTACGAAAACCTGTTCATCAAGCCTGAGGACCTGGTGAAGCTCTCGCCGCAGGAGCAGCGTCAGTACCTGCTGTATCGCATCCTGCAGAGCGAGGCTGCGAAGAAGGCTCGCGAGCGGAAGAAGATGCAGGACGACCCGCTCTCCATTATGGGGGTTTAGTCGCTAGCTCAGCACCGACGGAAGCGGCTCACCGTTGATGCCGGCCTCTTCCTCGTACAGAAGCTGATCGACGTAGTGGCGTTCGGCGAGTCCGTCGGTAAGGTGCCCCAGCACGTTCTTGGGGTTCTTGCCCTGCACCTTGGCGTAAGTAGCTGCAGAGCGCCGCAGGAACTTGGTGCTGGCATCCAAGCCCGCTGACAGCATGCATACCTTCACCCATTGCTGTATGGTGTTCATCGCAGCATGGTCGCCGAAGATGCGGGGCTTCCGCGGAAGGGCCTTACACGCCTCCAACGCTTCGTCGGTGAAAACCACCACGTGTGGTCTTGACGTCTTGGATTGACGCACATACATTCGTCGGCCGCGAATCTGATCCCACCTCGCCTCCATGAGGTCGCCGGCACGCAAGCCGGTGCAGTAGGCGGTCAGGAACCACGCGACAAGGAAGTCCGACTTTCGGAGGTCACGGAAATGACCCTTGGTCTTGCGAGCAGCTTCTACTGCCGCTCTGATCTCGCTCAGGGACAACGCTCTGGGGACGGGTCTAGGCACCTTGACCCGGCGGAATCCACGTGCTATACACGTGTTCAGTCCGTTGCGGGCTGCGTCGCGCATGAGGGTTGTGAGGAGTCTGCGGTGATTGGCGACTGTCTGAGCCCCCAAATGGGTGAGAGCGTCCGTCAGGTAGTCGTCCACCATCTCGGTGGTGATCTCCTCAACGTGCCACGGCAGCCTCTTGGTGAAGACCAAAAGTTGCTCCAAATAGCCGGCCGAAGCCCCTATTCGGTTGGCGTAGCGGGAAGCGTAATCGGAGAGTAGCATGGCGATACCTGACAGTTGCGCAATTTGCGGCCCTGTCAAGCACCCCGGGCAACTAGCTCAGTTGGCTAGCGCTGCCCTGAGGCTTGGCATTCTGGCCGCCTCTGCCTCCATCCTCTGCGGCGCCGCGTTGACGCTGCTGGTCCTTGGACTCCCTCGCCAGGCCGTCGTCTGCCTGCGGGAGGCGGTCCGATGACCGTCACATTTGGATCGTATTCCCCAGGTTGCCTGGATTCCACAAACGGGACACTCCTTGACCAGGACGCCATAGATAGGGCGTACCGGCAGGACGACGGCTACCTGACACGCTCGTTCGCCCACTCCGTTTTCAAGGGCGGCGGCCTGGCCCAGGAGGCGTTGGACAACGGGGAACAGTTGTTCAGCGGCAACGCCGGAACGGACTTCGGAACGCTTGTGGACCGGGCCATCCCAATGGTGGTGGCCGGCGTGCGGCTGGAAGACCGCTACGTGATCCCGCCTGAGGAGGTCCTGTCGAACGGGGCTCGCCGTGGCAAGGCGTACACAGAGTGGAAGGAGCAGAACCAGGGCCGCATGGAAGTGTCGGCGGCCGACTGGTGGAAGCTCAACCGCATCGTCCAGAACACGCTGAAGAACAAGCGTGCTCGCCAGATTCTGGAAGCGACCAAGGACATGCAGGCCGCGTTCCGGCATGAGGACGCTCACGGTCACAAGCGCAAGTCACTGGCTGACGGTGTGACCGAAGCGTTTCTCTGGGACTACAAGACCACATCCTCCGACTGGAAGGACCTGTGGCGCTCCTGCGACTCGTTCGGCTACCTGTGGCAGGCAGCATGGTACGTGGACGCAGCGATGGCTTGCGGCTGGGACTACCACCAGCTGCGATTCATCTTCGCCCAGACGAGCAAGCCGCACGCGGTGCGTGTGCTTACCCTGCCAGAGGAACTGGTGGAGGAGGCTCGCGAGCAGATCAAGGTGACCCTGGACCAGATTCGGCTGCGGCGACAGCTGAGCGAGTACAGGGCACCGGAGGACGACGAGGAGACGGAGCTGGAGTTCCCAGCGTTTTTCACAGGAGGAAGGCGATGATTGTTGACCATGGATTGCCGGGACTGACGACGAGCCCGGAGACGACGACTCTGGTCGGAGCGCTGGTGAAGGCTCAGGCCAAGTTCCCTGCCGTTGAGAAGGGCGGCAACAACACGTTCGGTCGCTACAAGTACATGCGGTACAGCGACATCTGCGAGGCCCTGCGGGAGCCTCTCAACCAGCACGGGTTCCCGCTGCCGCAGGTGTGCCTGACGCGTGTCGGCGGCGAGTGGATCGCGGTGGGCACGCTGCGGCACAGCAGTGGCGAGTTCGTCACCAGCCTGTGCCCGGTGTACCTGGGGGTGGACAAGGAGGGCGTGGAGCGCAAGGACATGCAGTCCCTGGGCTCTGCCTACACCTACGCCAAGAAGTACCTGCTGCTGGGTCTGGTCGGTGCGTGGGCCGAGGACGACGACGACGCCCAGAAGGTGATGCCGCAGGCGACCGCCAAGGCCAAGGCTCCGCAACGCACGGACAAGAGCCTGCAGATCGAAGCCATTGCGAAGGGCGAGATCGACAAGGCCAAGACCATGGCCGACGCCCAGAAGACGCTGGACCGCATCAAGCTCCGCGTGAGCGAGCGTGTCTGCGATCAGGCCGTGTTCGACCGGATGAGTGAGTTGGTTTCCACCCGTTTCCAGGAGGCATGACGATGGCCAGCGGAGTCAATGTGTGCACGTTTGTCGGCAATCTCACCCGGGATGCCGAGGTCAAGATGGTCGGTGAGAACGAGGTCGCCTCGTTCGCCATCGCAGTCAATGGACGCAAGGACGGCGACGTCCTGTTCCTGGACTGCGACTACTGGAGGCCGGGCCAGGTGGCTGAGTACCTGACCCGCGGCAAGACGATCTGCGTGACCGGATCGCTCAAGAGCCGCAGCTACGAGAAGGACGGACAGAAGCGCACGCACACGGGCCTGCAGGTCCGTGAGGTGACGCTGCTGGGTGGTGCCCGTGAGCGGCAGGAGGAGTCTGCGTTCTAGGGCACTGTGCTGGCATGAGGCCGGCTGGCGAACGGATTACGGCGCTGGGGGCGGGATGCCCCCGGCGCCGCCGCCAAGGAGGAGGGCGACATGAAGGCAAGGGATTACCAGACGGAATGCTGCGAGCGGATTCTCGCGGCCATCGCTCAGGGGGCCAGGTCGATGCTGGCCGTCCTGTTCACGGGGGCTGGCAAGACTGTGGTTTTCAGCTTGCTGGCACGGATGTGCAGCAACAGCAAGGTGCTGGTGATCGCACCGATGCGTGAGCTGGTGTGGCAGTGCGCCACCACCGCCGACAAGATCACCGGAGAGACGTCGCAGCTGGAGATGAGCGACCAGTGGGCGAACTGCTACCGCGGTCGCGTGACCATCGCCAGCCGCCAGACGCTGCTCTCTGGGAAGACGCCGAGATACAAGCGATTCCTGGGCACTCGCATCGTCATCGTTGACGAGGCCCACACACAGTACTCGCCGGCCGTGCTGGCGATGCTGCGGGAGTTTCAGGATCACGGCGGGATCATCATCGGCTTCACGGCCACGCCGTTCCGCATGGACGGCAAGCGGCTGATGGACTTCTACGAGACGGTCGCGTTTGAGTACGACCTGAAGCGTGGCATTGAAGACGGGTGGTGCCTGTCTCCGCGGGCCAAGATCGTCCGCGTGGACGGGCTGGACACCAGCCAGGTCAAGGTGACTGGTGGCGACTTCTCCGCGAGCGACCTGGACCTGGTGCTCGGCGCCTCCAGGCCGCTGCACCAGATGTGCCTGATCGTCCAGAAGGAGCGAGTCGGCGCAGCGCTGGCGTTCCTGCCTGGCGTGCGGACGGCCATGTCCCTGGCAGAACTGGCCCGGAACGCATACGGCATGCGGGCTGAGTTCATCGTTGGCGACACCCGCATCCAGTCGGATGACGAGCGGAACCTGATCATCAACCGCTACCGGGCCGGCGAGATTGACCTGCTGTGCAACTGCCAGATCGCCACCATGGGCTTCGATGCCCCGGTGACGAGGACGGTGTTCATGTTCCGGCCGACGAAGAGCCGCGTGCTCTTCAAGCAGGTCATCGGCCGTGCCACGCGGCCCGCTCCTGGCGATGTGGACGGCCGGGAGGAGTTGTCCGCTCCAGGCATGGAGGGCGTTGCCGCAAGGCTCCTGTCCATCGCCAGCGGCGACAAGCCCTGGTTCAAGATAGTGGATATCACCGGCTCCACGGAGGATCACTCCATCGTCACCGCGGTGGACATGTTCGCCAAGGACGACGAGGACAAGGAAGTGATCGCCCGTGCCCGCGGGCGTGCCGCGGAGGGCGACGCCGAAGACCCTGGCGACCTTCTGGCCCAGGCGGCGGAAGACGTCCGCACGGCCAAGCTGCTGGAGGAGGGCCTGAAGGCCATGCGTGGCACGGCCACCGGGCGGCTGCATGGCCATGACGTTGAGCTGGCCGGCAAGAAGAAATGCATCAGCGAGTACCGCTGCCCGCTGCGTGGGCGGATGGCGGGTCGAACCATGGGAGAGCTTGACGATGGCTACATCGACTGGGCCCTGCGGCAACCCAACATCAAGGGATGGCAGAAGAACTTCTTCCAGCGGGAGAAGGCGAGGCGACGCGCTTCTGCAGGACACCCTGGATGAGATCGCATCGGTGTTCAGGCTTGACGAGGCTTTCCCGTTTGCTTCTGAGGAGGAGAAAGAGCATGAGCCAAGGCGTTCGTTGTGGACAAGAGTTAAGGATTGGTTCTTTGGGCGTTCCGCTCGCCGTAGCGCCAGACATCTGGCGGCGAGTGTTCGTCAACAGGGAGCCTCCGCGGAGAGTGTGGGAGTCCCTGGAGCTGAGCCCGGACGTCGGCAAGAGGATGGTGTCGCTGCTGCGGCGGCATCGCCTGCCGAGCCGGGAGCGGCTGATAGTCCTGAGTCTTGGCTATCCGGAACGTACCCACGCTGACATCGCCAGTGCGTTCAGGGTCACGGTGGACCAGGTGGCGGACTGCGAGCGGAGGTCATCGGACATCCGCAGGGCAGAGCCGCTGAGCACGGAGTTCTGGGAGGACATCGATGCCAAAGAGATCAGCCCCGCGGAGATCGCCAGGAGGGCAGCGCGGGTCAGGCAAGTCAACATCGACCGGATGGTCCAAGGAGAAGTTCCTGAACGTCCTGTCAAAGGCCCACAAGGCAGAGCACGCGTGGGTGGAGTCGATGCGGACGATCCACGGCCGCGCTGTCGCCGACGGAATCAAACTCGTCCTGCCGGAACACAACCCTCGCAAGGACTTCTGTCCAACCCCGGACGCGGTGGCGGCAGTCGCCATCGAAATCAAGCTCCGAAGCCTTGAGTTCACAGGACCAGACGACTTCCCCTATGACACCGTCTTCGTTGATGACGTCACCGGACTCCGCAAGGGCGAGCAGCCATTCGCCTGGGTCTATGTGTCCCAGGTCACCGGCAAGTGGGTGTGGCTCTGCTCCATCGACCGCGACGAATCCTGGGAAGAGCGTGTCGTCTATGACGGCATGCGAGGGTTCGCAATGCCAACCCTCGTCGCCCCGTCCAGTTTCCTCAGGCACGCCGACCAGCTCTGCGCCATGCTGTTCCCAACGTCAGGCCTGCAGTGGGTTGACGGAGCGACTGGAGCGTTCGGAGAAGAAGGCGACGGAGATGATCGGTGTGATCCGTCGGCTAGAGGCCGAGGTCGCAAGGCTCCGGAAGATTCTGGTTGATTCCTGGGGGGAGGTCCCTGGGGAAGGCTACTACTGCAAGGACACCAAGGAGGTCCATCATGGCCAGCGTTAGGGAGAACATGGTGATGATCCGCAACCCGCGGTTCGATATGCGGCTGTGGATGAACTGCGGGGACGATGATCCTGGGTTCGCCAGGGATCACGCCGCCGTGCAGATGTGGGCCGACGAGCACGCCGAGGTCCTGGCGGAGATGCCGTACGACGACATCTGCAACCTGGTCAGCACTACGTTCCCGCGGACGGCCGCCGTGGAAGTCCTGGACCCGGATACCAAGTGCGGTGTCCTGCTGTATCCGAGTTGGCCATGAACGCCATCGATGCGATGCCGGTCGAACTGTTCTGGATCATGGTGTTTTCCATTGTCCTGGTTGTGTCACTGGTGAGCGAGCGATGAAAGCATCACTGAACTTCAACCTGCCGGACGATGACTACGAGTTTCAGGCAGCCCTGCTAGGGCAGAAGGCCATATGCGCGCTATGGGACATCGACCATCGCTGCAGGAGCCTGATCAAGCACGGTGACGCAAGCGACGACGCCGTGCTCCTGGCCGAGGAGGTCAGGGGCATGATTCCTGACGCGATGCTGGAGGCCCATCCGTGATCGACATCGTTGACCAGCTCCGCGACAGGGCGTACGCCGGCAAGGGTGTGGACGCGCTGTGCGAGCGTGCGGCGGAGGAGATTGAGCGGCTGCGCACAGCCATCCGCCGTTTCGCAGATCAGGACGCCACGCTGTCGGTTGTCAACGGAAGCGTGATCGTCCAGATTGATGACCCGCGTCAAGTTTCGTCGCAGGAAAACTCGCCAGCCTGCCCGCACGTCACCGGAACCGTGACGCAATACTGCACGCTAACGCCGTTCACGCTCACCGACGAGGAGCGGTCTGCCATTGTGTGGTGCGTGGAGATGGCTGCGACGACCGCAACTGAGTGCGACGAGGAGTTGGCCGCGTTGCGCGGTTTGCTTGATCGGCTAGAGTGAGAACACGCAGGATCAGGAGCGGCGAACGATGAACGACGACAACACGCAGGACGGTGCCGAGCCGTCTCTTGCATCCGCTGGTTCTGTGGCGAACGATCAAGCCGAAGTGCTGGCGAAAGGCATCGCGGACATCGTTCGGATTGCAGCCGAGCCGGATTGGATTTCGGTGACGGAGCGGTGCCCGGTCAATGACTTGATGGTGCTGGTGTGGAGCCAGAGCAATGGCCTACACCTCGCCTATCTGGATTCGTACCGACAATGGCGAGACGCCGACGACAATCCAGGCAAGAAGATCACGCACTGGATGCCGCTCCCGGCCCCGCCGAGCGACGACAAGTAGCCACAGAACCAGTGTTTATGCAGCAGTGTGCTTCGTAACACGCCGAGGATGATTCAGGAATGACCGATCTGTTCGCCTGCATGCTGTTGACATTGGGCGTCGCCATTGGCCTGTGCTATCGGTGGCGTCTGATATGAGCGACCCGCTGGACATGTCGCCGTCTTATCGCTCGCTGCTGCCGTCGGCTCTGCGCGAGAGCGCATCGCAAGCCAGGGCGATTGACAGGTCAGAGCTGCTTCGCAAGGCAGCCGATGAGATCGAACGGTTGTACACCGTGATCGACTGCTACGCCGACTCTGCGGCAGCCGCAGCGCGTGAGATCAAACAGCTGAGAGCAGAAAGGTTCACATGAGTACAGAGTCTCTGATAGTAACACTTCTTAAGTGTTACAACGATCCGTTCGCAACCGACCATGACCCGCGCAGCCTCCTGAAGATTGCGGCAGGCGCCCTGGGCGATGCCCAGTTTCGCATCCGCGAGCTTGAGGACCTGCTTGCCGAGCAGAAGGCCCAAGTGGCCTCTTTGCGGGCGAGAGTGGGTGAGTTGGAGAGTTCGGTTGCGTGACACACGCACCGTGATACAGGAGTGTCCGAGGCGGTTCATTTTCTCGCAGCACCCGCCGACTGGTAACCAAAAGCGCGAGCATAAACAAACGCCTGCCCTATCGCAGGAGCGGCTAGTCCGCACAAGGCAGTCCACCGGCTGACGAAGGTCCAGCTCCACCCCCGGCGGGAGCTGGCAATGAGGTAAACGATAAGCGGCCCGGTGGCCCGTGACGCTGCGGCGTCGGTGAGTGGTCCCTACCTCTCATTTAAGCCGGGCTGCGCAAACAGGAGGAAAATCGCATGGATTGCGGCACTTTTACGTTCGGCAAGCACAGGGGTCTTCCGGCATGCGACGTACCGATGAAGTACCTGGAGTGGGCCATGGAGACGATGGCCAGCCCGCATCAGTGCGTCATTGACGAGCTTCGCCGCAGGGCCTCCTGCGCGGGCTCCAGAGACGCGATTGCGGCGCAGGCGGCCATAGGGGCCTTTGACTTCAAGCGGGCCCGCAGCGCGCCAACGGTGGCCCGTGCGGCAAGGCCCGCGAAGGTGGCCCATGCCGGCGAGTTTATCGGCGAAGGGTTTCAGAAGAGTCGCGGAGAGTGGCTGGCGATGGGTGGCGACCCGCGTTCATGCCCGTTTGACCGCTGATGGCGAGGATGACGAAGGCGGAGCAGGCGGCGCTGGAAGAGTGGGTGCAGCTGCATCGCTGTTGTGCTGTGTGCTGGTGGCCGGAGTCAGATGGCCGCAGACGTTTGGAAGTCCATCACCTTCAGCAGGGCGCTGGCAGGAAGCATGACATCAGAAACTTTCTCCGGCTGTGCTCGCGATGCCATGACGTTTTGCACAACGGACGAATAGCTGGTAACTTCCCGGAACTGTACAAGCGTACAATGCTGTGGGCGAAGCAGCAGTGCGACCCGGAGAACTACGATCCGGCGTACCTCGCCTCGCTGCGGCACAAGAAGCACCTTGGATACGAGCCGGAAGAACCGCACGCGTTCTACCTCGCAGAGAGGCAGACGAACCTGGACTGGGCAAGGAAGCCATGATCTCCATCCGTAACGACGATGACTGGGCCCTTGAGGACGAGAACCCTGACGCCCTGCTGGCAGACGGGTTTGAGGATGCCGTCATCGGACGCACCGCGAACCATCACCACCCTGTTGTCGCCGTGTATGACCTGGCCAAGTGCGTCCAGATTCTCGTTGACTCCGGCATGACCGACGAAGAGGCGGAGGAGTACATGGACTTCAACGTCCTGGGCGCCTACGTGGGTGACAACGGCCCCCTGTTTGTGAGGTTGAAATGAGCCGCAGCCAGCGTGAGAAGGGCAAGCGAGGCGAGCGGGCCGCTGCCAAGGCGATTACCGCGGCCCTGCGGCTGGCGAATCCGGCCAGGCGTGGCGTCCAGTTTCAGGGCGGCAAGGACTCCGCGGATATCCGCGTGGACATTGAGGGCATTCACTGGGAGGTCAAGTTTGTGGAGCGGGAGTCGGTCCGGGCCTGGATGAAACAGGCAGCCGACGACGCCGGGGATGCCATCCCGGTTGTGCTCCACCGGAAGAGCCGGTCGCCATGGCTGGTGACCCTGCCGGCGGAGCGCCTGTATGAGTTCGTCCTGCGACTGGAGAAGGCTGTTGCTAAAGCGGTTTCGGAGGTGGGCTCAGAGGAAGTTCCCAGTTCCGTTCCCGCTAAGGTGCTACCTGAGGGACCCCAAAAGCATGCCTGACATGCTGGGTTACTTCTGCTTTGACGAGGACGAGAACAGAGGAGTGATCTGCATCGCCAACACGTGCGGCGCAGATAGTTTCATTGACACCTGTTGCGAGGAGTGGGCCCATGCCAGAACTGCGTACCTTTGCACCGACGACGAGGACCCTCACACAGCCAGTTTCTGGGCTGAGTATGGACGAATCGTCTCAGCCTCAAGAGACGTCAACTGGTGACCCGTACCGGGAGCTGTGCGACGAGCTGTACCGGCTGCTGACCAGGAAGAGGACCTACTACGGATGCGGCGAGGACTGCCTGGAAAACGCCCTGGGCGTGGAGCAGGACGGCATCGAAGCCTGGCGTTACCAGGCCGCCCGCATCGGCGAGAAATCCCGGCGGCTCAGGGGCCCGCTGGAGACAATTACTAGGGACAAGACCCTGATGGACATTGCCGGCCACGCCATTGTGGCCATTGCCTGCGAGAGGAGAAAGCATGGTCGATAAGTTCGTCGTTGTCCGGTGGCTGCTCCAGAACGTGGGGGTGCTGCGGGAGATTTCCGCCATCGTCTCCAAGTGGAACGACGCCGCCGGCCTGGCCGAGAAGCTGGAGATCGTCTACCAGGTCGCCAAGGCCCTGCTGCCGATCATCGAATCGTTCCCGCTGTTCCAGGCTCAGGCCCAGGCGATCACGGAGCAGGAGGCCCAGGAGGACCTGGCCAAAATCCAGAGCCTGGGCATCGCCCTGCCGATCCTGCTGAACGTGGTGGCCCCCATCGTCACCTCACTCATCCGCGTCCTGATCTCCAGGGATGAGTGATGCTCGCTCACCTGCCGCCGTACCGCGTTGAGGCAGTCGCACAGGCCCTCCCCTCCTCAGGCCTGGACTGGTCTATCTCCGCGTACGGATTGCCGGCCCTCTGGAGTCGTCACCAGGGGGCCGGCGTGCGGGTGGGTGTGCTTGATACCGGCGTGGACGACAGCCACCCGGCGCTCCAGGGCGTGGTCAAGCTGCACCGGAACTTCACCAAGGACTGCTCTGCTACGGACACCAACGGTCACGGTACTCACGTGGCTGGCGTCATCGCTGCCCGCGGGCCCATGACTGGGGTCGCCCCGCAGGCCGAGATCGTCAGCCTCAAGGTGCTGAACAACAACGGCTCCGGGTCGCTGGAGTCCGTTGCCAGAGCAATCCTGTTCGCCATCGAAGCCAAGTGCGACATCATCGTTATGAGCCTTGGGTCGATTGTCCGCACCGCCGATCTGACGGATGCGATCAAGACGGCGGACGCGTCAGGCGTTGTCTGTGTCTGCGCCGCCGGCAATGACGGGGGGCGCGTGTCCTACCCTGCCGCCTACGAGCAGGCCATCGCCGTCGGTGCCGCCGGCCGGCATGGAGGGGTGTGCGAGTTCTCCAGCCGTGGACGGGAGATCGACGTCGTCGCCCCAGGGGAGGAGATCACATCCTGCTGGCTGGGTGGCGGGTACGCCACGCTCTCCGGCACCAGCATGGCGGCGCCGTTTGTGGCCGGCGTGCTGGCGTTGGGCTGGAATCAGATGCCTCCCCCTCGCAACGGGTCGAAGGCGCACGCCCTGGTCAAGAACACCTCGGTCGATGCAGGCGCCCCAGGGCATGACCACCTGTACGGCTGGGGGCTTATCAACCCCGCAAGCCTCCTGGACGAAAGCGAGAAGCGAATCGTATGACCCACTATCAGATCGTTGCCGTGTGCGTGGCGGCGTGTGTGGCCCTGAGCTACGCGTGGCCGCTGATCAAGTCGATGACGCCGGCCGTGGTGCTGCAGCACCTGTTTGCGGTGATCGCCGCGGTGGTCCTGGTGGTGGCGTTCATTCCGCCCAAGGACACGGCCGGGCCGTCCGGGCCGCAGAGCAAGGTGCAGACGATCCTGAAGTCCGCCAGCCAGCAGGACAAGGCACGCGTCCGCGCGTACTACACGGCCATGGCGGACGTTGTGTCGCGGGATGACCACATCATCGCCACCGTGGGCAAGTGGCGGAAAGCCAATGCCGACGCGTTGGACCTGGCGTTCAAGGGAACCGACCTGCCCGGGAAGTACTCCGGGCTGGACGTCGCCATCGATGAGCTGTTGGTCAAGGCGATTGGCAAGGACGATGTGGCTCTGACTGACGAGAAGCGTGCCGCGTTGGTGGCTGCTCTGAAGGAGGTTGCCAATGCCGCAAGATGAAGACTTGTTCCACAATTCCGACGAGCTTGTCAGGGCGTACGAGGCCGGAGGATTCGCTGGCTATGTGCCGTCTCCGCGTGACAAGGAAGAGTTCCTCGCCACAAACCCCGTGCGTTACTTCTCGTCGCCGTCGTCTGGCAAGGGCAAGCGTGCATTGCTCTGGGGTTACGTGCTGAAGCTGGACCCCAAGGCATTCTCCGAGAGGCAAACCGTAGGCGACTGTGTCAGCCATGGCAGCCGCAACGCCAGGGACTGCACGCGTGCTGTATCGCTTTTGGTACACGGCGCACCGTTCTCCTGGTTCAGGCGAACCGCGACGGAGCCCACATACGGGGCCCGCGGTCACGGCGGCGAGGGCATGAGCCCAGCCAGGGCCAGCCGGTTTGAGCGTGACGTTGGGTTCCTGCCGCGTGACAACTTCCCGGGCGTGGTGGACCTGACGAACTACGATGGCCAGATCGGAACACGCTGGGGCAGGAACGGAGGCGTCCCGCCGGACGTCCAGACGCTGTGCAACCGGAACAAGGTTGGCACCATCGCCCTGGTCAAGAGCATGGACGACGCCATGGACGCGTTGTTCAACGGGTACGGCATCCACTCCGGGCAGAACGCCGCGTGGAGCAGCAAGCCAAACGGCAAGAACATCCACCCGCGTTCATCGCCAGGGTGGGGACATGACATGGCCACGGTTGGGTATGACGACACGCATACCTTCTGGCCGTTCCGCGTCTGGTTCATCGCCAACAGCTGGGCGGCGTGGAACACTCCAGTCCCCAACTGGCCGGATGACTATCCGCCCCAGGTCCCTGGCATGATCGTCACCGACGATGCCGGGTACTCCGTGTGCGTGGAGTCGGAGGACATCTGGGCGTACTCCGACGTCCAGGGATTCCCGCCGAACACGCTCCCTGACCTCGGAACCATTGGGAGAATCTGATGTTCTTCGACGCCTACACGCCTGACTACGTGGCCATCATCGCCACCACCTCGGCCATCGTCGCCCAGATGGAAGAGGCCAAGCCGGCCCCCAAGCCCCCGCTGCCGAACTGCCCTAAGTGCAAGGGCACTGGAAAGGTGAGGACCGGAGACAACCTGAACTGGACGAACTGCCCATGCACGGAGCGAAAGGACGCCTGCCCGGATGGGCAGTGCATCGAAAAGAAGTGATCCGCCTGGCCGCCTACTCAGCGACGGAGGCCTGGGTCTACCAGTTCCCTCCGGAGGAATGGGCGGACGCTGTCAGACGGATCATGGCTGACACCCGGAAGGGGAAGCTGCCGGACGAGGCGGCCGGCGGGATGCTGGAGATGATTGCTGAGGGGGTTGAGGATGACTGCTGACCAGATGCTGATCGTAATCACCGTCCTGATTGCCGTGGTCCCATGGGCCATGTCAATCCACGCCAAGGTGGCGCTGATCGCGCACGCCATGGAGGGCATGCCTGAGTTTGTCAGCAAGACTCAGGCCAGACTGGAACATCATGAGCAAGCGATCCAAGCTCTCCAGGCAGCAGCAGCAGCTCGTCACTGAGTACTATGACCTGGTCGCCACCGCGGCCCACTACTTCGTCCAGAGCCGGCCGGCGTGGCAGCGGTCTGCGCTGATCCCGGACCTGGAGGGAGAGGGATACCTGGCCATGTGCCGGGCTGCCCGCACCTACAACCCGGCCCTCCTCCCCTACCCCAAGAAGTACTTCGCCAGGGCCATCCTCAATGGCATGCTGAAGGCCATACGGAGGCTTACGCGGGCACCCGGCGAGCGGGTAGGCATGGAGGCGGCTGAGGCAGAGACGGGCGTCACGGACGAAATAGACCACCTCAGCGACGCCATCTCAGGCATGCCAGCCAGGGACCGCGAGATGGCTGAGGCCAGGTTCATCGGCAAGGCCAGGATAGTGGACATGAGCGAGCAGTTCTCGCTCAACATCCGGTCCGCTAGCCTTGCGTCCCGCCGGCTCGCACGTGACGTCGCGGGACGATTGGGTATCCCTGCCGATGAGCATTCGCCAGCCCGTGAATCTCCGACACGGAGTACCAAACGCCCCGCTTGTCGGACGGCTTCTTCCCCGGCTTCGTCACCCGCTCCCGCATCAGGGCCCAGGCAATCGCGGAGTAAGACATCCCGGAAGAGTGCATCTCGCACACCCGCTCAGCCAGTCGCCGCTCTGCGTCCAGAGGAACGAACCGCGCACCCTTCCCCGGGCGGTCACGCTGCCAGCCGAAGGGACGGTTACCGCGTGGCAGCCCGTGCTTCCTTAAATAAGAGTGGACCTCGCGTACCCGCTGGCCAATCATCTCCCTCTCAAACTCCGCGAACGAGGCGAGCTGGTGGAAAAACAGGCGGCCGGCAGGCGTCCGCAGGTCGATCCCCAGGTCCAAGATCACGGGGCTGATGCCCTTGTCCAGCCAGGTGTGCACGGTGTCCGTGGCGTCTCGGACGCTGCGGAACACGCGGTCCACCTTGTTGAAGACGATGACATCGCCAGGCTCCAACGCATCCCACAGCAGCCGGCCCTGCGGCCGGTTGCGAAGTGGAATCTTCCCGGTCACATCCTCGTCCACATAGATCATGGCGAGAGGCATGCCCTCCTTGGCAGCCTGCTCCTTGATGCGTTCGATCTGGTTGTGGACAGAGTTCTCCTGATCGTCGGTGCTGACGCGAACGTATCCCCAGACCTTTGCCATTAGTGCCTCGGTGTGGTGCCGAAGAAGATCAGGACGCCAACGATCACTGCGAAGATGAACTCAGGATGGATCACGCCACACCCCCATCTTCTTGAGGTACGCAATGGCGTCCTTGCGACGCTGTTCGATCTCACCGTCAGGTGGAGGAACATAGTCGTCAGGAAGCCAGTCCCTGGCCATGACCTTCCACCCGCTAGGTCCGACAATGTCGTCCAGACTTCCGGCCGTGTTGGTGGTGTTCACCTGCCAGTGGTCAAGGTCTATCGCAATCTCTGCCTGGTCGTAGAGGTGCGTCTCTTCGGTGGGTTCGCCGTCAGGAATCCACATGCCCTCAACCTCCCGCACGGGAACAGTGAACCTCCGGAAGACATAGCCAGGCACGTGGCCGTCAGACAGTTGTCCGACAATGTAGAACTGCTTCCTCATGTGCTCCTCCTCTGCTTGGGCAACCACCGAGAGCGACGCAGGAAATCCCTGGCCGCACGCTTCATCTCCTTCGCCACGGACGGGTCATCAGGCCGGATGCTTTTCAGCAGGCTGATGGCCGTCTCGTAGTCCATCGTCCCGTGCACGGCGTGCACGGACTCCAGCCACAAGAGCGTGAATCCTGCCAGCACCACGTTGGGCATGGTGCCATCCAGGGTTTCGCTCCGCTGATACATGCCGACATACAACTCTCGCAGGGTGTCGCGCAGCTCGTCGGCTACTTCCATTGACACCTTGTGCATGCAGTCATCAGGTGAGATCGCTGAGAAATCCATAGGCCCTCCGTTCTGTGAAGTTTACCGAGCAATCATCAGTGCGAGTAGACCTGCACCTGCTCCACCGTGTGCAGCAACTGCTGCATCCGGCGAGCGTGGGACAGTTCCTCCTCCGTGTGCTCGCAATCCTCTGCGATGAGGATGGACTTGGCATCCTCAATGTCCCTCTCCACTACCCTCTGCAGGTAGGCAAACATCTGCGGAGACAGTTCCAGCGTGACCTTAGACGGCAGCATCGACGCCCTCCGTGGTGATGGTGATGGTGAACGTAGCCGGCGCATGCACCGTGACCTTGACGGGCTTGTGCAGGAACGCCGTATCGAACTCCAGCTCGTCGCCCAGCGTCGGCTCCCGCACCTGCACGGGCTTGGCCGCCAGCGTGCGGGACCGCCTCAGGCTGGGCAGCGGAATCCCGTCATCCCGGACCGTGAACGCACGCATGTGCACAGTGGTCACGGGGATGCCGAGTTCCGCCGCCAGCTGAGTGGCCGTCTTGCCCGCCAGGTATGCCTGGTGGTACGCAGAGATGAACGCCGACTTGTCATACCGCTTCGCCATATCAACCTCCTTGCTGTGGGGGGGGGAGAACTCAGACCGCCAGAAGAACGCTGCCACACTCCGCGTCGGCCACGCCGTGCAGACGCTGCGTACGGCGGGGCAGATCGCCGTACTCCTTGAGAACCTCGGTCACGGAGTTGAAGAAGGACCACAGGGTGGGCTCCTGGAACTCCGGGTGCCGCGGGCTGTCGTACTCGTTGAGCACATCGGCGATGGCCCGGGCCGGGATCGCACCGGCACGGTACGCCCGCAGCGTCAGGTCATGCAGGTGCGGCAGCCCCTTGACCTCAATGGTCTTGTAGGCTTCGATCCGCTTGTGCTGATTGCCACGCTGATCGATCAGCTTGGCAACCCCCTCGTTGACGAGGCGAGGCAGGCGGTCCAGCACCAGTCTGCTGTGCTTGGTCTTCACCACCACCTCGGCGGAGAAGGCCAGGTTGTCACAGACGAACACCCGGGAGCCCAGGCAGAACGACACCGGGAAGCTCTTGTCATGGGAGTTCCGGACGCCGACGACGGTGGCGTAGTCGGTGCCGCCGCCGAGCGTGATCACGCCGAACATCCGGGCCCCGCCAGCGGCGAGGGCGAAGGACGCGTCGGTGATCTCCATGCCGCTGCTGGTGAGCGAGCGTTCGACCATGCGGACGACGTCGCCGTGGGCAACGGGGGTCCAAGTGTGCGTGCCGCCAGGGACGGGAACGGCGTCGATGTCGTTGCGGCCAACCACCGTGCCGCCAGCGTGAACGATCAGGCCAGTCATGGGAACCTCCTAGAAAAAAGAAAACCCAGTCAGCACGCTGCCGACTGGGAAAACCAAGTCAGTGCCGTACCGGCGAGGCTACGGCGATGAATAAACTCAGGCGACCGAAGTCGCCGAAACGTCACTCAGGCACGGGCAAAACCTCAGTTGATGACCAGCATCAACTTGCCTGCCAGCACCAGAATCAGCCGGACGATCAGCACTACCAGCTCAGCGTCATGCATCGGACCTCCCTTCTGCCTGCCGGATCGCAGCCATCGCATCGAAGATCAGGCCCGGGTTTCGGCCCAGTGCCCGGTCGATGTCCTGAATCAGGCCCATCATCTGCTTGCACGCAGCCAGCAACTGCGGTGCAGCGGCGACCAGCCTGGCCGTGGACCCATAGTCATCCCCATCCGACCACACTTTGGCGACGATGTACCGCTCGCCATCTGGCTGTGTGGCATAGACAAACCTCACCGTGCTTGGGTCAGCAGGGTAGGCGTCATGCCCGTTGGATGCCGCATACCACTTGCCTTGGATCGCTGCCATCAGTTCCTCCCTTCTGCCTTGGCGATGGCGGCGTCAGCCTGCTGGCAAGACGGATGACCGCAATGGATATGCGAACAAGCATCAGGTCGCAGGGCCTTAAGGGCCGCAAGAAGCGCCGGCGCAGCCTCAAGCAACCGCTGACTCTCTCGCTTGTCACGCCCCCTCAGAATGCTGGGGTATTCGCTGTCAGGATACGGCATCAGTCGTTCTCCTCGGACGAATCGAACGCGGCAATGGCAACCCAACGCTGGGCTGCCTCCTCCAGCGACATGCTGAAGTAGTTCTCACCTTGCAGGACCATCTTGCGAAGCCTGCTGCCGAGCGACGTGCGGCTGCCCGTAGGGTCGTCGGCGTACCGAAACGGGAAGTTGCGCTCCGTCACGCTGTTGCAACAGACGTCCATAACAGTCTTGTTGAACTCAGCGAGGTTGCCGAAGTCACCCTCGTACAGACGCTCGTTGAACTCACGCCCCAGCAGGACTACGGCGTCCATGAGATCGCCGTAGCCGTCGTCGCCCCGTTCAAAACTGAAGTTGCACTGGTCGCCACCGGAGTACGCCTTGCGGGCAAAGTCTCGGTAGGAGATGGCGAAATGCACGGCGGCCGGAAGTCCACCGTCCACCGGAGTAACCTTGGCGTTCCGCATGAACTCGTCTGCCGCAGCCTCCGCAACCTTCTCCTGTCGCCACTGCATGGCCTGCAGGACGGTCAGCCGAAACGCGTCCAGCATGGGCCAGAAGTGTGAAGCAGACAGGCTGGGGGTGGTGATGATGAGATGGCGAAACGCCTTGTCGTACTTGGCTCGCGCCTTGCTGAACGCAACGGCGTCGCCGTTGATGCGTTCAAGGATGCTGATCGTCTTGGTCACTGGTCTGTGCCCTCCCGGAGATCGTTGAAGTGTCCGTTCCGAATCACGCCAGGGCGGCAGGACTCCACCCATATCTTTTCCTCCGACTCATCGTCGCCAGCAAGGTGCCATCGCACGGCTGCTCTCACTGCGTCCGCCAAGCACGCGGCGTTGACAACGTAGTCGTACGGCTTCGCCTGATCCTCGCGTTCACGGCCAGAGAGCGTCACGGTGTACGTACGCGTCTGCCGGTGTGTGTCTTCAGCCATTGCCCCTCCAGGTTCCGCCCGGGCCACGCTGCCCGGACTTTGGTTCGTTCAGGTCGCTTGGGCGGGTGCCCAACACCTTGCCGCACGTACGGCAGGACGTTGTCACCCACCCCGGCCGGCGAGTGGACGGCCGGTCCGTCCACTCATGCCGGCCCCACTCACACGCTTTCGGTTTCGATGCACCGCAGCGCACGGTCGGTCCTCTCTGCCATGATGTCCTTGACGCGGTTCAGCCACCGAGGGCGGGGCATGGTGGGTGCGTTGGTTGACAGGCCGATCCACCGCTCCACCCATTCCTTGACCATCTCAGGCGTGGCATCATCGCCAAGGTGGATGTCGTCGATGGTGGAACGCTGGTGCCAAAGGCGCCATACCCACTCATTGACGTTGTCCTTAGTGATGGAGCCGAGTCCAATGGCCATGCTGCCCCAGATCAGGGCTGTTCGCAGGTCACGTTCCTCGTCTGTCTTCGGCGTCGGCTCGTCGCACGCTGTGGTGTCCCAGTCCAAGCTCATGTGTCCTCCTGTCCGGTAGCCAATAGGTACGCAAACTCCTTCGCATCACGCAGTTTCAGGAACTTCTGGATGGGGTCCATGGTTCCCTTGGTGACCATGAAGATCACCTGCGGAATCCTCTCCGGCGTGGGGCCAGAGAACTTCCAGTCGCTCCATCCCATGGCACGCCGCTTACGGCTGCCCGCAATCCGCCAGACGCGGTACGGGGCTATGCCATCGACGCCGAGATCAGTCCAGTCATGGCCCTTGAAGTTGGCGAAGATGAACTGCTCGTTGGTCACTCGTCGTCCTCGTCGTCCGGGATGCTCCATCCACGCCCCCAGCAGTCGGCGCACGGCTCAGGGTACGGAACGTCATGGCCGGCGCTGCCGCCTTGCCCGTCGCAGGACTCGCACGGGAACGCCTCGCAGAGACGCTCACGCAACGCGTCCACCTGTTCTGCCAGATCGTATGCCTCGTCGGTGGTCACTCGTCCTCCTCCCTGTAGGTGATCTGCGGAACGCCATTGATGCAGGTGACGAACGACAGGGCATCGTCAAACGACGGGAAGTCCTGCACGTGGATCGTCGGATTCACGCCGCCGAGAGCGATGACCGAATGCCGCATGTTCATGTACACGCCCCAGAAAACGGGGCCGGCATAGACGTCATGGTTCTCGCCCTCCTCCAGCGCCGCCTCCTCGTAGGAATCGAACGCTTCGACCTGGTCTTGCTCGCCACGCGGATCGATCTCCCGTAGGCACGGGCTGATCTCCCACGTGCGGACTGGTGAGTGTGGGTTCAGGTTGTCAACGTAGGTCCTGTTCACTCGTCTTCCTCCTCCTCTTCCTCGGCGGTCTTCTGCCCGGAGGCAGTGATCAGTTCCTGTGCCTTCTGCACGGCGGCGGCGAGGCAGTCGCCGTCTTGGTGGTGTGTCGCGTAGTCCAGCAGCAAGGCAACGTGCATCAGGTCCGGGGCCATAGCGATCAGGCGAGCGTCGTCGGCGGCGTCACGGAGAGAGGGGCGGTTGGCCCACACCGTGGCGATGACATGCTCGCACTCGCCGTTCTCGTCAGGCGTGGCGGTGGAGATGTCGAACGCATCCCCAGCCTTGCCGCTGGTGTACCAAGGTCCGGATGTGTGACTCATCAGGCGTTCTCCTCCGCGATGTGAAGCATCGACTCCATGTCGAACTCCCTGGAAGTACTCATGCGGTCATATTGCGTGGCCTCGCTAGTGGACACGGACTCCACAGACCATGACTCCATAAACGCCGTCGTCTCGTCAGGCTTGCAGGGCATCAGGCGAATCAGTTGCGTCACGGCGTCGGTAGCCGAACGGCAGTCACGCATGACGATGTCTACGTTGATGTAGTAATATCCGCTCATCGATCCACCTCCACGGGGCTTTCGGTTTCGATCCACACACGGGCTCCGCAGTTCAGCGGGCAGTCCGGCTCGTATCGCACCACACAAGGGCCGTCTATCCGCACGGAGTGTGCGTAGCGGTTGTCCTTGTAGGTCTTCACGGTCAGCACCGGCTCACGTTCCCCGGTGCGTTGGTTGTGCTTGATCACGTGTTGGTTAACGTGAACGATGGTCTTCACTGTAAGCCTCCTGCTTTTCGGCAAACCAGTTCGCCTCAATCGTCATCCGTCTGGACAGGTGCATGTCCTCTCCGGCCGCAAACATGTACGGCCCCCATGATTCATGGGTGTCACCGTACAGGTCGATGTACTCCACCGGGGTCTTCGCGAATGCCACGGCATGCAGCAGGGCAACCATGTCGTCGTTGCAGTTGCCGACGAACTCCGCGAGTTGATCACGGGCGTCGCCGATGGTGATGGTCTTCACTTGCTGGGCTCCTGCTTGGCGCACTTCTTAAGCGAATCGATTGCTTCCCACGCGTATTCCACAAGGCTCCCTTCCAGGTCACTTGCAGGGCAGCCATCCAGTTCCTCAGGACTGAAGATCACGGCGGCGTAGCCATGGCCGCGAAGTTCCTTGAGGGCCTTCTTGACCAGCCACCATGCTGACGAAGGCATGGTGGTGTCTTTGTCCATCTCGTCGCCCATGTGTACCTCCGTATAGGTATCGAACAGGATACGAAAAAACCCCTGCCGGGTACTTATGTCGTTTTTCCCCGGCAGGGGCCCACTAGGAGCGGCCGAAGCCGCTGCCCACACTCAGTCTACCACGCGGTCAGTCAGCCGCCATCGGCATGATGACCGCTGTCAGGTTGGTGCCACGCTGCGACACGCACTCCGCCAGCACCTGGCTCTGGGCATCGCTCGCCTTGAACGTGGCGACCGGAGCGTCGGCCGCGTCCATGGCGTCGGCCAGGTCCTCCAGATACTTCACGTTCAGCAGGACCGTCGCCTCGCCGATCTTGACCGGCGTACGCTTGGCCAGATCACGCAGTTGCTGGGCGGAGAACGAGGCCGTCTGCTGGCCGATGCGTTCCTCGGCGAACAGGTCCTCGCTCTGCGGCCACTGTCCTGGGATCAGGGGCACGTTCTCGCCGTTGACCACCGCGCTGTCCACGCCAAGCATGTCAATGCTGGACGGCTTGTTGCGGCCAGCTGCCCGGATGGCCTTGGCGAGCGGCCTCCCGTCGGCGATGCAGTCCACGGCGCCGCCCTTGTCTTCCCACTCCAGCAGGGCCAGACGCCTGCCGTCGGTGGCCTCGGCGAAGCACTTGCCGGACGAGCGGCCGATGCGAACTCCGGACAGGGGGTAGCGGGTGGAGCCGGGCTCTGTCCACTTGACGAGTTGTGCGATGGCGGCGGGGAGTCTCATGGGTTCCTCAGGGGTGGTGGGTTGGTGCGTGACGCTCACAGCGCCCTCGCATGGTCTTGCAGTTCCTCAAACGCCTTGCTGCCCAGCGCTGCCCGGAGACGCAACGCCGTGTCGATGCACTGCCGGTAGGACTTCTCCGCTGCCCGGCTGTCGGTGTCGAAGCCGAACTCCCGGGCCCAGTCCTCAAAGCAGGCATAGTCGATGGCCGATGCGTCCAGACAGAGAGAGCCGATTACGCTCTCAATGTCTGGCTTCAGCGGCTGTCGGTAGCCCTTGCCGCGCTTCAGGCACAGGCCCGTCTGGCTCTCGTCATACGCCACCATGGCTGGGTAACTGGGAGCGTGGGCGATGCCCGCGGTGTAGGTGCAGGAGTGAACCTTGTCGCCATCGACAAGCACGTTGATTTTCCACTGGAGTTCCGAGATGCCTGGGCCGGGGAGGACGTAATCCGATTCGATGGTGATGCCCTTCTCAGCGATCAGGTCGGCGAAGTTCTTGACTGCGGTCATGCGTTCTCCAGAAGGCAGGTGACGTCCTTGTAGACGGCCGTGGCACGGCCCTCAAACTCCGGGAACCGACGGACGAACTGTCGGACCACGTACATCAGCCGCTCATGCCTGCTGCTGCCGTAGCCACGGGATGCGTGCCAGCAGATGCTGACGTAGTGAACTTGGTGTGGCCGGATGAACCGGACCTCGTACTGCGGTGCGATGCGAACGCTGTATCTCACAGGTCCTCCCATTTCTCTTCGATCAGGTCTGCGATCTGGTGAAACGTCCACTGGCCGCCACTGAGCCCTTCTCCGTCGTTCAGTTCAGCAAGCGAGTCTGTCTCTGTGCCCGGAGGGCTGGAGTCGCAGATGCCGGCCCACTTGCGAACAGACTCCGGCAGCACGGAATAGTCGGAGCATTCGCCAGCGCTGCACAGATGCTTGGCGTTTTTGGACGTCCGCGACCACTGCCTGCCCGGAAACAGATCGCAAAGCACTCCAAGGCAGCAGAAGGTGTCTCCGTCATGCAACGCCCCACGCCCCTGCTGGTACTCACCGGACCGAAGGGCAGCGACCCACTGTTCAGCGATTTCCTTGTGCATGGTTACTCCTAAGCCAGAAGGTAGTAGTTCTCAGGGGCGTCCGCAGGATGGACATCCCCAACACCGTCACGGCCGGACGGCACGGCAAACTCAGCCTCGCAGGCATCCTCTCGCTTGTCCTCGTCGCCCTTGAGCCTAAGGCCGACGCAGACATCACGCTGGTCAAGGAACCGAAGTTCCTGCCGATCCCCGTCAACAACACGCCAGACCTTCCCATTGGGGTCAGTCCACGTGGCCGGCAGGTAGCCAAACCTGCTACCCCACGGGTTCCACATGGAGTCGAACACCACGGCGATGTTCGACCCGGTGCGGTACACACGCTCCCAGTCCTTGGCGAGCGTGCCGTCGTTGTACGAGTAGGTCAGGTGGTAGTTGGCAGGGACGTTGCCCAGCCGCTCGGACAGCTTGGTGTAGTCCCAGAACTGCCATGGGTAGTCGAACATCTCCGGGATGAGCTTCTCCCACTTGACGTCGGAGTCCAGGTCAGCCCGGCAGGCAATCTGCTGCCCGGTGTGGTACTTGGTCAGACCGTACATCTGCCTCAGCAGAGCAGCCTTGAAACCACGTGGGTTCTCGTACAGCCAGTTGGTCAGGTTGATACGGGCATCCCTGACATAGTCCGTTCTTCCATGCCCAGCCTCCCACGTGACACAGGGGCCAGAGCAGACGGACAGGCCACGCTTGTTGGCCCACTGGCCGATCTCCTGCATGTCCATCCCCTTGTCCAGCATGCCCTGCAGGACAGAGCGTCGCAGTGCCCGTGGGCAGACGTTGTGTCCAGAAGAGTCAGACGAGGCAAGGGATATGGTGAACACCTTGTACTCCGTGCCATGGTGTGACACCTTCGCATTGCTCTCGCCAGGCTGGAGGATTGTCGCAACCTTGTAAGCCATGGATGTAACTCCTTGTGCTGTCCGCACCGGCCACGCACCCCATGGGAGGGGGCTACGTGGTGTCCCCCGGCGGGGGGGTACGGGTGCCACGCCCGGCAGAGGTCCGGGCGTAAGTACTGGCGGGACAAGAGTTTGCGTCACGTGGACGCTGCCGCCGCCGCGGTCGAATCGCGACCGCATCCATATATGCGACTTCGCGCCTTACGAAAAAGAAAGGTTCGGAGTCGCAGAGAAGGATGGCGGCCGGTGAGGCACTCCGCAGCACCGCAACCGCCACCACTCAGGAGCCGATCCCATGCCCAAGCCGACCCCCGCCGCCGACAACGCCGCCGCCGCCGAACTGGCCGCCCTCCGGGCCGAACTGGCCGCCCTCAAGGCCTCGCAGGCCAGCGGCAGCCGTATCTCGTTCAAGGTGTCCGAAAAGGGTGCCGTGAGCGTCTACGGCCTCGGCAGGTTCCCGCAGACCCTCTACCGCTCGCAGTGGGAGCGGCTGCTGGACCCCGCGAACGTGGAGGGCCTGAAGGCCTTCATCGTCGCCAACGCCGACCGGCTCGCCGTGAAGCAGGCCTAGTGCGGCCTGAGCCTCGCGAACCGCCCCCGGTGCCCACGGCCGGGGGCGGCTGCGAGCCTCAGTCCCTCACCCTAGGAGTCGTCCCCATGTTCACCGTAGAACTCCAACTGGAACACCGCACCGCCCGCCGGGGCATCGTCACCGGCTACAGGGCAAGCCGTCAGCCCAACGTGCCCGCCGCCCTCGCCTACGCCCGCTCCGTCTGGCAGGCCACCGAACCCGGGTGGAGGCATGATGCGACCATGCGGGCCACGCTCCGCGATGATGCCGGGCGGATCGTCCACGCGTGGCAGTGGCGGCGGGTTTAGCGTTACACCCGGGAGTTACAACCACTTGACAACGCCACGCCCCGCCGTTACAATCACTCACGCTGCGGCTGTCACCGCAGCATCACACTAGGAGCCGATTCGATGAACTTCCCCAACGCCACCCCCGACGAATGGTCCGACGCCCACCGCATGATCACCGCGTCAGCGAGGCGAGACGGCTATGACCATGTCACCATGGCCAGCGCCAGCACGGCCGAAGACGTCGCGTCCGAGGTGATCCTGCGGATCATGTCCATCCGCTGGAAGACGCAGCCGGAGAGCGTCAAGCATGCGGCCCTGATCCTGAGGAAGGCGGCCCGGAAGCATGGTTGGGCCATGTTCGACCCGGAGGCCAAGAGGGCCCGCGACCGGAAGCAGGACATGGTCCGTCCGGTGATGGACCGGGGCAACATGCACAGCCCCAGCCCGGCGGACATGGCCGAACAGGCCGAGCGGTTCCGCGTCCCCGTGGACCGGGTCCACGCCGCGAACGGCATCGGCCCCGGGGCCCTCGCCGAGCCCGGGCACGCTCCGAGCGTCTACGGCAGCGGCCCGGCCACGCCGCCGCCCGTGGCGGGGGTGCGGGGGCTTCACCTGTACGTGGACCCCAACGCGGCCCGGACGCTGGAGCGGACCCACCGCAGCGTGCCGCCCACCTGGCGGACCGGGGAAGACCTTGACGCCTACCGGGAGCAACTCCGCGAGGCCCGGGGCGAGTAGACCAACGCCACAGCCCCTAGCGGGCGATGCCCCAGCCGGGGCAACGGGCACGGGGACCGCGACGGCGGCAACCCCGCAGCCCGTCAGGCACCAGCGGCACCGCCACCGGAGGCGGTCGCCGCATCACCCCCGGGGGGCAGGCAGCGCAGCCGCCCCCGGGGGCACCGTACACCAACACAGAAGCCGACCCATGATCACCTTGACCATGACCGCCGAACACGTGGCCGCCGCACGCGTCGCCTTGCTGAGCCGCCTGCAGTATCTCCGGCCGGAACTCACCAGCGCAGACGAGGATGCCCGGCAGGCCGCCCGGGAGGCCTACGTCATCACGCGGCAGGCCGCCGCGTTGCTCGCCGAGGCCCTCGCAGCGCAGCAGGCCTAGCAGACCGCCAATCACCACAGGAGCCCCAGCCATGATCACCGTTACCATGACCGCCGCGCAGTTGAGCATCACCCACGCCGCCCTGTTTCGGAGGTTGGTGGAGGTGGCCGAAGACCTCAAGAGCGAGTTGGGCTACGTCCGGGCATCGGCCCGCGAAGAGCAGCGCACCCTACGGGAGGCGGTGCAGGCCATCAAGGCGGCCCGCGCCGCCCAGCAGGCCTAGCAGACCGGGCAGCGGGCGAGCGAGCGCCAGCCAGGCGACCCGCCCGCAGCCCGGGGGACGAACCAACCGCGACGCCCCCCGCCGTCGCAGCCGACCCGGCACTCGCCGGTGCCCGGCCTCAGGGGACGCCCGGCGGGGAACGTGCCCGCCGGTCACCGTACACCATGACCAGCGGCTGACGGGGACTCCCGCCAGCCGACGGACGCACCCCCGGGCGGGGCTAGCCGACAGCGTAGGCCACGCTGCCGCCGGCCCGGGCACCGTACACCGACCGGCCCGCGGCCAGGTCGAAGACATGACACGCGCCACCTGGACGACACCGGAGGGGACCCATGCCCACGCTTGAACTGACCGCCGCCGAGTTGCTCGCCGTCCGCGTGGCACTGGCCATGCAACACGCCGCAGCCGTGGAGGCCGCGGGGGGCGACGCCGCCCGGGCGGACGCCATGCGGCCCGCACTGGCCGCAGCCCTTGCGAAGGTAGACGACGCACGCGGGCGGTGAGTCCAGCTAGCAGGCGGGGAGGCGGGGGCAATGCACCGCCACCGGCCCGGCCCGGCTGCGGCTGCCCATGGCCATGCCATGGCGACCCGGCTTCGCCGCGTCAAGCCCCGCCGAACGCGTAACCCGCTGCCCGGCTTGGGGTTGCGACCGATGGAGGGAGGAAGGGGACCACCCCCTTCCCCCCCCGGAGATTATGAGGTTGTTTGTCATATCCCTCCCTGGACTTTTCAAAAAACCCTAGTTTCCCGTGGTTTTCCCCACCGTGGTCGCCGTCCCGGAGTCTCGTAACCTTCTAGCGCCGCGTGGTTATGGCCGTAAGAAAACCACACCAGAGTTTCTCACCGCAGCTGGCGGGCACTTGTCTGCATGGCAGACATGTCCCCGCTCCTCGCTCGCATCCGCGCCGCCATGGCGACGGCATCAATCCCTCGCACTGGCATAGGCCTTGGCGAGGGACAAGCTGCTTCCGCACGCATCAGATCGCTCCTGCGCCCTGAGGCCGAGGACGCCCTTCGCAGGGTCCAGGATGCTATCAGCGATCACGGCCTGTATGTCCATGACGGTCCCGTTGGCGCTGGCGGAACGAGCCTGGTGTTCGACGTCCGCCCAGCGGCTGGAGGTCCTGACAGGCACGTGCTCAAGCTGGCCGCGCCATTGCATGAATCGGATACCGTTGAGCCATTTGACTTGCCTGACGTCCCTGGGGTCGCTCCGTACTGGATCAACGGCTCTGAGGGTCCAGTGAAGTACGGCGTGCAGCCTCGCGCAGCCGCGGTGCTTGACGAGTTCAAGGACAACCCGCGCACGGCATTCTGGTGGGACAGGGCCCAGGATTTATCCGACAACCTGCGGGCGAGGGGCTGGACCTGGATTGACAACCACGCGGCCAACCTTGGGATCATGCCTGACAAGACCATGGCAGTCATCGACGGGCGGCTTTACCAGTACGACCAAACCCCCGGGTTCATCGCAAAGTGGAGCGATTGGAAGACCCCTGAGGACGCCATCCGGGCGTTGCGGTACGACGGGCCGATCCCCTAAACCGGGCATTGGTCTGTATGGCTAATCCAGCATCCCTCACGGACGACGTCCTCAAGTGGTCCGTCCGCCCGTCGTCCAGATCGGCCGATGAGATTCTGGCTCGCATCCGCCGGCTGCGAGAGGTCCGCCCTCCGGCACTGAGCCTCCTGGCGATGCGTGACGTTGCCCCGGTGGTGGGCGTTGAGCAGTCTCCGATTATTCGATATCAGACAAGCCGCCCGCCATCCGAAGTTCAGGCTGGGTTTGCCAACCGCAGGAGGACTATTCTCCGCGACGTTGAGCGAGGCATGGAGCAGGGCGCACACACCTGGTATCACAACGAGCCGCTTCGCCAGCAGTTCGTCATGGAGCTTGGAGAAGACGAGGGCAATCGCCAGTTCGACCTGTTCACCGCTATGGTGGCCGGGTCATCCTCTGCGGCCCCGGTGCGGGCCAACATCCGCAAGGCGAGTTGGTATCGGCAGAAGGCTCTGCAAGGGCTGCTGCCTCCGGACATCGACTCCAAGGCTGCTGCCGAGGCGTGGCTTGCCGACAACCCGCCGCCGGAGGGCTATGGGTCTGTCGCCAGCATCAACGACGCGATGTGGACCAGCAGGTTCCTCGCAGGAGATCAGCTGCATCGCGCCGCTCGGCCAGGTGCGTCGCACAAAATCCTGTCGTTCCGGGAAGACCTGCGTGGCAATCTCATGCCATGGACTGGCGACCGACATGAGGGAGCCCGGCTTGGCGTTCCCCAGAAATGGAACGCGCGTGAGAAGGCGTACGTCAAGGGAAAACTCACGCCCAATGAATACGTGGCGGCCGAACGAATGGCGCAGCGGCTCGCGGACCAGGCCGGGCTGTCGCCGGCAGAGCTGCAGTCAGCCCGCTGGATTGGCGGCGCGCACGTGACTGGCGTTGAGTCTGGCGATCCCACGTTCCCGCACGCCGTTGAGGCGACGGCCGCAGAACAGGGGCTGCGAATGGGAGAGACGCCAGCCTGGGTGCTGCGAGACTTCATCCGCAACGGTGGGCTGCTGTCTGTTCCAGCACTCATGCCGTCGGAGGATGAGTGATGGCAACGCTTGACGCCATGGGCCGGAAGATCGCTGGCCTGCTGACTTACAACCCGGGGCCTGGCATCTACTCTCGCCTGGAGCGGGCTATCCAGGCCATGCCTGAGAACGTCCGCGTGCAAGAGCTTCCGGGGCTCCTCAAGCGGCACAAGGAAGGCGTCCCGGGCTGGGAGCTGAAGGCCGTTGACCTGGACTCGCTTGTCGCCGGGCGCGACGTTGTGCCGCGAGAAGAAATCCTCAGGCGCGTCCAGCAACTGAGCCCCGTCTACACGCACAAGGAGACGATCCTTGGCGGCAGGCCAGTGATGGAGTACGTGCCAGGTGCGTATAACTACGAAGATGACACGCCGCACATGGTGGCAGTGCGCGGTGGCGCCCCGTCCCCAATAGGTCAGGGACGATCAGTAGCTTCCCCGCAGTACGCAGACTACGGGCAAGGCGGAAGCGACTACGCGGAACTGCTCTTGCTACAGCCAGGCGCGAGGGGGAGTGATTTTAACAGCCATTGGCGCGGCGGTTACGGTGGCACGTACCCGCGTGGCGCAGACTCCGCAGTAGCCCACGCCCGCTACGACACCCACGGCGACGCCCTGCGGATCAACGAACTCCAGTCAGACCTGGGGATTCACAACCGCAAGGCGAGGGAGTTCATGGCTGGCTACCAGGAGGCCGCCGAAAACATGCCGGCGGTTGACCTGGAGCTGGCTCGCCGTGAGGCCGGGACGGAACTCCCATTCCCGCTTGAAGACGCATGGTCAGACATCCTAATCAAACGCCTCGCCCTGGAGGCCGCTCGCCAGGGCCACCGCGCCATCGAAGTCGCCGCTCCCAGGGCAATCGCTGACAAGGTGGGCGGCAACATCGACAACTACGAGCACTTCTACGGGAAGGTGGTTCCCGGCGCGCTGGAGAGACTTGGCAGGAAGATGGGTGGACTTGTGGAGGAGGTGCCACCCGCTCCGGTCCCAACCAACAGGCAGGCCATGGACGAGGCCTATTCCGAGATAGTGAACCGCTCAAATGTGACCGGCTTAGACAATCGCGCTTCTGCTGTGCAGGCCAGGGCAAGGGTGTTGATGTCCATGTTGGGCGGGCAGACACATCGCATAAACGCCGGGCATTTCCATGACGGAGCGGAAAGCGCCAAAACCGTGCTGGACAACATCGCGGCCGATCTTGCTGGCATCGTAGGTCCGGAACGCATGAACGAAATGTACTTGCAGGCCAGGGAGTTGGCCGCAGCTCACGCGGCGCGCACGCAGGCAATCAACAGAGGGGTTGAAGCTGTTGATAATGCGCAGCCCACAGCCGGCCGCCGCTACATCATGTCCGACGAAATGCGACGCCGCCTCCTTGAGCAAGGCGTTGGCGCAGCCATCATGGCCCCGCTCCTCATGCAGGACGGTGAGTGATGCTCTCCTACCTCTGGAACACCGTCCAGGCACTCGCCCGCTCCGGGCGTTGGCCCACGGTCCGCAAGAAGCACCTGGCCGTCCAGGCGGTGTGCCAGTGCTGCGGCCGTGACACGGACCTGGAGGTCCACCACATCCACCCGGTGCATGCCGGCGGAGACGAGCTGGACCCCACCAACCTGATCACATTCTGCCGTGACTGTCACTTCGTCGTCGGCCATGCGTGCGACTGGCATGCCTGGCGGAACGACGTTCGGCACATCGCCATGATCCTGCGTGGGTCTGATGTGAGGAGGGCCGATGGCGGGGCCTGAGTCCACAGTTCGCCGATTGATCGCGGAGGCTGCTGACGCTGCCAGGGGGACGATCCGCGCCTACCACGGCAGCCCACACAGCTTCACCAAGTTTGACGCCAGCAAGATCGGCACTGGAGAGGGCGAACAGGCGTTTGGCCATGGCCTGTACTTCTCTGGAGCTGAGGATGTGGCGAGCGGATATCGCGACGCGCTGCGGTGGAGAGGCGTTGATCTGACAGACCCGGCCATGCGCGCTGCGATGTGGGTGCATCGTCGCGGAAACGCAGATGACGCGGCTTTGGCCATACAGAACACAATCGACAGCAGCATGTTTGGTAGGGACAGCTTGGACTCGCGGCTGAACCTTGGCGCGCTGGATTACTTGCGTTCCGGGGAAGAGCTGCCTCCCGTTCCGACAGGCCACATGTACGAGGTGGAGATCGGATACCCGGAGGAGTCGTTGTTGGACCTAGATGCGCCGGTTGATGGCCAGCCGGCAGCGATCCGAGAGGCGCTTGGGCACTTCGCAACGGCTCCGCGTCACTTCACGCTTGGCCAGGAAGGATGGACTGGCAAGAACGCGTACATGGCAGCCGCGCCTGGTGGCTTTGGGGACGCCATGCAGGAGGCGTCTCGCCGCATGTACAGGTCTGGAATCCCGGGGCTCAAGTACTTCGACGGCAACTCGCGCACAGCCGGCGAGGGTACTCGCAACTACGTGATCTTCCCTGGAGGAGAGGATCGCATCCAAATCCTCCGCAAGTACGGCCTTCTCCCGCCACTCATGGCGCCTGCCCTGATGGAGGACGACCAATGATGGATAACCCCTACTACTTCCTGTACTCCGACGACTGGATGGAGGACTGATGGCCGCCGAGGACAACATCCGCCGGCTGCGATCCCCAGCCTGGACGCGCGCCGAGGGCAAGGACCCTGACGGAGGCCTGAACGCCAAGGGGCGAGCGTCCTACAACCGTGAGACTGGCGGCAATCTCAAGCCGCCACAGCCGGAAGGTGGGCCACGCCGTGACTCGTTCTGCGCGCGTAGTGCTGGCCAGATGAAGATGTGGCCAGAGGCTGCCAAAGACCCTAACAGTCGGCTACGGAAGGCCAGGCGAGCCTGGAACTGCTGATGGTTTGCCGTTGTTGCGAGCAATGTTCCGACTCTTCCCAGTGCCAGCGATGGTGCGTGGTCAGCTCATACTGCTTCGACCCAACTGGCACCCCGGACGGCGATTGCCAGACAGATGGCGGCGAGTGGGGGTGCATCAAGTACTTCAAGGTTACTGACTACAACGCGACTCGCTGCGACGACCCAAACGATCCCGGAAACGTCACGTGCGGAGGACTGCAGGCGGTCTTGGACTACGTTGAGTATTTGAAGTCCTACTGCAATAGCGTGGAAATGTTTGGCTATTCGGTGTTCTGTGTTGGCAACTGCTGTGACTCCAAGTGCCGCCAGTATCCGTGCTGCCCAAACATCAACGGATGCGATTGGATATACACAGAATCCGGGTGGCAGCTCACGGCCGATGGATGCGTTGACCGCGATTGCACCTGCAGCGGCGCCGAGCCGACTGTCGAAAACCCTTCCATTGACGACATTCAAACAACGGCTTGCAAGCCCATGGTCAGCGCCATGGCCATGTCCATAGGCGGCGCAGGGGCGGAGTTGAAGTCGCTGTTGTCCTGGCTGGGATTGAAGGCCGCCAAAGGGTGCAAGTGCGAGCGTCGCGCACGCTACATGGACCACATGGGCTGCGACTGGTGCGAGCAAAACATCCAGACCATCGTCGGCTGGCTCCGCGAGGAGCATGATCGGCAGAAGATGCTGATTCCATTCTCCTCCCTGGCCGCGGAACAGCTTGTGAAGCTGGCGATTCGCCGGGCGAGGAAAAAGGGCATTAAGTAGCGGAGGACACCATGGCAGAAGAAAACGTCAACGTCCAGGACGAGATTCGCCAAGAGCAGGAGCGAATGCGAATCGCCAGGGCGCAGCAGTACTACAGCGACCTGCGTGCCCGCGGAAACGCCATCGACTCCATGGTCGGCGTGCACCCTGCGGTCACCGCCCAGATGGCGGGGCAGCAGCACTTCGGCCAGATGAACGGCATGATGAACCAGCTGAACAGCGCCATCTCCGGCGAGATGCAGTCCCGCGTCAACCAGGAGAGGGAGGCCCGCCGGCTGGAGCATGAGAAGGAGCTGATGCGGATGAAGACTCAGTCCGACATCTACGGCGCCGCGATTCGCTCGCTGCTGAGCTGATCAATGGACTTCCGCTGGCGAGCACTACTGCAGAAGGACGACGCGGCGTACAACAGCCGCGTGTACGAGGACGCGAAGGCGACCGCGTCCGACCTGGAATCATATCAGCGAGCGCTGGACCTTGAGCGGCTGGCCTACATCGCCGCCCAGAAGCGTCAGTCCGAGAGGCTGATGCGACGCGGAAGGTACGGCGGGCTCTCTGGGCGCGAGGTAGACCAGGAGGCGGCGATCCGCGACGGCGTGCGGTTCGCGGACCGCTACGGTGCAACAGGAAGAGGGATTGGCGCGCAGTACGCATCAGGGCTCGCAAACGCGTCGGCGTGGGCGGCGTCAGAGCCGGAGAGCCGCAGCGTCTTCATGCAGGCCATGCTCGCCCCTGAGCATGCACTGATGCACACCATGGAAGCGTTCTCGTCCGATGGCGACACGCCTCGCCCTGCGTCGGAAGTAGCAAGCAGGCTTGCGATGGCCGTGCCGGCCTCGCTCTTCCCTGAGGTCGGCTACCCAGTCCAGCCGGCGTACGACCGCATGTATCGCGAGCTTGGCCCAGTCAAGGGCGCGTTCGTTGACTTCGTTGCGATGCCTGGCCTGGATGTTGTTGGAAACCCGCTGGTGCGCGGCGTGGACAGGATGCGTTACGGGGCGGGCGCACGCACCTATCTTGAGGACAAGAGTGGTGTTGCCATCCGTCGCCTCCTCAACTCTCCGGCGGCTTCGGCGCCGCGCCTCCAGTACGCACAGTAAAAATCCGTTTGCGATTCAACGCATGCGGACACTCTTTCCTCAGGCACCCCCTTTGCCGTCAGAGAGGAAAGCATGAGCGACGAAGTACAGCAGTCTCCGGCCCCTGAGGCGCCTGAGGCAACTTCGGCCCCGCAGATCGTTGACAACTCGCCTGAATCGCAACCGTCATCGCAGCCGCAAGGCAGCGTCTATGACGCGTTCAAGTCTCTGCCAGAGTTCCGCGGCCAGGATGACCTGGCCATCGCCCGGAACCTGTACCAGACATACCAGGGCTTCGGTCAGGCCCAGCAGCAGCTTCGCCAGTACCAGGAGTACGCGTCGGAGTACGCTCGCAACGCCGACCAGTTCCGCCAGTGGCAGGCTGCTCAGCAGCAGGCCCAGCAGCCCAAGCCGCAGGAGAAGCCCAAGTGGTGGGACCCTCCGCAGGTCAAGGACGAGTGGAAGCAGTACATCGTCCGGGACCCTGAGACTGGCCGTGAGGTCATCGCCCAGGACGCCCCGTTCGACGCTCAGGCCGCCATCAAGTCCTACCAGGCCTACACGGCGCAGTTCGCCAAGAAGTTCGTCACGGACCCGGAAGGCACCCTCAAGCCGTTCGTTGAGGACCTGGTCCAGCAGAAGGCCCAAGAGATCGTCCAGCAGCATCTCGGCCAGTACACCACACAAAACTACGTGCAATCATTGGAGCAGCAGAACTCCGACTGGCTGTACAACCCGGACGGCAGCGTCTCCAACGAGGGTCGCGCCATCCAGCAGTACATCGATCAAGCAGCTCGGTCAGGTATCGCTGATCCGCAGGCCCGGTGGGTTTACGCCACCAGCATGCTGGAGCGCGACCTGCTGAACCTGCGATATCAGCAGATGATGGCGCAGCCGCCGCAGATGGCTCCGATGGAGCCGCCGGCCCCTGCCCCGTCGCCTGTTGAGCAGTCGAACATGCAGTTCCTGCGGGAGCGTGCCACGCGTGCGCCCAGCAGGAGCGGTGGGGCAACGGAGCCCAGGGCTCCCAAGCCCAAGCGTTCGTTTGAGGAACAACTACGGGGCCAACTCGTTAAGGACGGAGTGATCTAAACCATGCCCAGTACGACTGACTTCGCGCGATCCATTGCAACATCGATTGTCAACTACCTCCGCGAAGAGGAAGTTGCCAGCCTCCGGCGTTACATGGTGCTTGCCGCCATCGAACAGCGCGGCAACGTCCGGATGAACATGGCCGGGCGCGGCGTGGACTGGGAGGTGTCGTACCGGCTGCATAAGCCGACCGGGAACAACGGGGAGACTCCGCGTTCCTTCAGCCGCCAGAACCTCTGGAAGAATGCGACCCTTGACTACCGTGGTTACCAAGCGACTGACGTCCTGTACCGCAAAGAGATGCTTGAGAACCGTGGCACCAGCGCGCTTATCAACGTCGCTGGCAAGATGGCCTCGCGGCTCCTGACCAGCATCGAACAGTACCTCAGCCAGGAGGTATGGATCGATGGTAATGCGGCCGGCAACGAGCTGCGCTACCACGGCCTGGAGTCCTTCATGGGCGCCACCAACACGGTCAACGTGACCAGCGGTGGCGACCGCGGCTCGGCGAGCGCCCTGGACCCGTTCGCGTTCCCCAACGACTCCTACGCCGGCCTTTCGACGGCGCTCGGTGCGTACGGTGGCTCGCAGCTGGAAGGCGTCTGGCCCTACGGCAAGGCTGACAGTGAGTACGACTTCTACTCGCCGATCCTGGTCAACATGACCAGCAGCTACTTCGGTGCGAGCACCTGGGCGTCGAACTGCATCAAGGCGCTCCGCGAGGGCCTCCACACGGCCAAGCGGAACGACACCAAGGAGGACTCCATCGACCTGATCGTCATGGACCGGAAGTTGTACACCGACTTCCTCAACGCCTATGACGACAAGCAGCGGTTCATCGTCACCAAGGAGAACGGGCTGAAGTCGCTGGGCTTCACCACGGTGGAGTTCGACGGTGTGGAGGTTGGCACCGAGTACGGTGTCCCGGCCAACACGGCGTACGGGCTTTCCATCGGCAACATCGAACTCCTCAACATGGAGGGGCAGATGTTCAACAGCGAGGGACCGTTCTACGACGAAATCAGCAACAGCTATAGGTATGTGGTGAGCACGCTGGGCAATCTCAAGTTCAAGAGCCCGCGGAACTTCATCAAGTGGAAGAGCTACGCGGCCTGATCCCAAGGAGTGAAGAATGTCTCTGCTGAATGATCCTCCGTTCCCGCTCGGCCAGACCCTCGGCGTGACGTCCACCGCGGACGGCGGCAGCTGGGTTGGCGCCGTCAAGGAGTTCCCTGACGTCGATCCGACCACCGGCAAGGTGCGGTCGAACCGCCGGAAGATTTGCATCGCCGTCCGGAACCTGTCCGGGGTGTCGCTGCTTCCCAAGCGTGTCGTCACGTGGAAGTCTGGCAGCTTCTCGGAGGTGGACGGTTACACCCGCCTCACCGACGCCGCCTCGGCTGGGGTGGTGGACGAGTGGCTTCCGTCCAGCGGCGTGGCTGCCAACGACGTCTTCTGGCTGACCGTCCAGGGGCCGACCGAAGTCAAGCTCGGCCCGGACCTCCAGGCCGCGGCTGACACCACGCTGGTGGCCCTCACGGCCGCTGCCAGCACGGCGTCCACCACGGCTGGCCAGGCCCAGACGGCGGCTGCCACGTTCATGCAGAACGGCTACATCGGCCGGGCGATCTCGGCGGGCACCACCGCCCAGAACGTCCTCGCCGTCGTCAACCTCGTTCGCAGCTGATACTTGCCCTTCTGGGGGCTAAGGGGGGAGCCTCTGACCTGGGCAACTGGGTCAGAGGCTTTTCGCTTGTATGGATGCCGCCATCGCCAACCTGGAGTTCATCCGGCGCCTCATTGAAGAGGCCCGCCGTGATGCTCCGTTCATGGACATGGAGCGGCTGCGGATGATCCAGGGGACCGGCACCGGAATGGACGCCATGA
>Ga0213922_1000069_pt1 | contig 61285 bp, 57 predicted proteins | sample McNCre2917MG_FD_165060 | JGI IMG/M metagenome (GOLD analysis project Ga0213922, IMG submission 165060) | Freshwater microbial communities from McNutts Creek, Athens, Georgia, United States - 29-17 MG | ecosystem: Environmental > Aquatic > Freshwater > Creek | place: USA: Georgia | collected... | reverse complement strand
AGGAGCAATCGTGGCTGTAAAAATTCGCCTCAAGCGCATGGGCAAGATCCGTGCACCTCACTACCGCATCGTCGTAGCCGACTCACGCACCGCGCGTGACGGCCGCGCAATCGAGGAGATCGGTCGCTACGTGCCAACCGAGAACCCATCAATCATCGAGATCAACTCTGAGCGCGCTCAGTACTGGCTTGGCGTTGGCGCACAGCCAACCGAGCAGGTAGCAGTTCTTCTCAAGCTCACCGGTGACCTTCAGAAGTCAAAGGGTGACAAGAACGCTAAGAACACCGTTCAGCTCAAGGAAGCAAAGGCAGAGTATGTAATCGACTCAGCCAAGAAGACCGTTCTCGTGCCAAAGGCCGAGATCAAGGTTGCACCTAAGGCTGAAGAGACTCCAGCCGCTGAAGACGTTATCGCCGAGGCTGCAGATGCAGCTGACGAGGCTGTCGCAGTAATCGAAGACGCAGTTGCCGACGCAGCAGACGAGGCCGTCGAGGCCCCGGCTGCAGAAGAAGCAGCCGTTGTCGAAGAGGCAGCCGAAGAGGCTGCAGCTCCAGCAGAAGAAGCTTAAGTAAGTGCTAGCCGCTGCGCTCGAACACCTGGTCAAGGGAATCGTCGACAACCCAGACGACGCTACCGTGACTGCACGATCAACCTCGCGAGGAGACTTGCTTGAGGTTCACGTGCACCCAGACGATCTGGGCCGCGTGATCGGGCGCAACGGCCGCACCGCTAAGGCTCTTCGCACCCTAGTAAACGCTCTTGCCGATGGCAAGAAGGTTCGCGTAGACGTGGTGGACACCGATTTCTAGCAAGACCACGCTCCGAGTCGGCCGCCTTGTAAAGGCTCACGGTCTCAAGGGAGCTTTCAAACTCGAACTATATACCGACAGTCCTGAGACTCGGTTCAAAACTGGCGCGGTCCTTGACCTTCAGGTTCCAGAAACTTCACCGTGGTTCGGCAAAACCGTAACCGTCAAAGAGCTCCGCTATTACAACCAGGCTCCGGTTCTCTTCCTTGAGAATGTGGAAGATCGAAATGCCGCCGAGACCCTGATTAAGGCAATCCTGCTAGTCAATGCCGACGTCGAGATTCTTCCAGAAGAGCCAGACGCCTGGTATGACCACCAGCTCATCGGCCTGAAGGTTATCCGAGACGGCGTACAGATTGGTGAGGTAATCCGAGTCGACCACCTACCGGCTCAGGATTGTCTGGCAGTGAAAACCGAAACCGATGAGGTTTTGCTGCCATTCATCAAGGCATTTGTGCCAACCGTAGACATCGCCAAGGGCGAGGTCACAATCACCCCGCCAGGCGGGCTTTTCGAAGAGGTAGTCGAGGACTAATCGTGCGCATCGACGCTATCTCGATTTTTCCTGATTACTTCAAGGCACTAGACATCTCTCTGCTGGGCAAGGCCCGCGAGAAGGAAATCATCGACCTTCGGGTGCACGATTTGCGAGACTTCACGCACGATAAGCACAAGACCGTTGACGACAGCCCCTATGGTGGCGGTGCCGGAATGCTTATGAAGCCGGAACCCTGGGGTGAGGCATTCGATGAGGTTCTGCCAGCGGACGGCAACGTCACGATTATTTTCACTTCACCGGCCGGCGAACAGTTCAAACAGGCCACCGCTTATGAATTGGCAAAAGAAGATCACTTGGTCTTTGCCTGTGGTCGATACGAGGGTATTGATCAGCGCGTGGTCGATTACGCAGCAACCAAGGGGCGCGTGCGTCTGATTAGCCTCGGTGACTACGTCTTAAACGGCGGCGAGGTCGCGGCAATCGCGATGGTCGAAGCTATTGCGAGACTTATCCCGGGAGTGATCGGCAACGCCGAGAGCCTGGTGGAAGAATCGCACTCGGATGGCCTGCTCGAGTATCCCAGCTACACCAAACCGGCAATTTGGCGCGATCTGGAGGTTCCCGACGTGCTTTTGAGCGGCAACCACGCGCTAATCGCAAAGTGGCGCCGAGATCAGCAGATAGAAAGAACCAAACGCGTTCGCCCGGACTTATTGCCCGACTAGCACAGACCCGCTAGAATAAAGAGGTTGTTCGCCTTCAATGCTCTGCCGCAGGGGAGTTAGGCACCTGAACACAAATCATCAAAAACTTACCCGTTGTTGACCTGCGTGCAGTAACAGAGATGGATTCAAAATGCACATTCTCGACTCAGTCGACGCAGCGTCACTTCGTTCAGACATCCCAGCTTTCCGCGTTGGTGACACCGTGAACGTTCACGTAAACATCATTGAAGGTAACCGCAGCCGTGTCCAGGTTTTCAAGGGCATCGTTATCCGCCGTTCAGGCGAGTCTGTTCGCGAGACCTTCACTGTTCGTAAGGTTTCATTCCAGGTTGGTGTAGAGCGTACTTTCCCAGTTCACTCACCAGTTCTAGAGAAGATCGAAGTTGTTTCACGCGGTGCAGTCCGTCGTGCCAAGCTTTACTTCTTGCGCGACCTTCGCGGCAAGAAGGCCAAGATTCAGGAAAAGCGCGAGAACCAGAACTAGTCTGGCCGCCGGTTTTTCAAAATGACCAACCTTGGGCAGTTTCTAAGCCCTAAAAGAAACGCACCACGCAACCCCGGTTCCAAGTGGAGTCGGTTCAGGAAGAACGTTTTCGTTAGTTTCCTGATCGACCTCTTGGTAATCGTGGGCTCTGCGCTGGTGCTTTCTCTTTTAATTAAGACCTTCTTGCTGCGTTCATTCTTCGTTCCTTCAGGTTCGATGCTAGAAACTCTCCAGCTTCAAGACCGAATCCTGGTGAATGAGCTGGTTCCGAACGTGATTCCAATCGAACGCGGTGACGTGGTCGTTTTCAAGGATCCGGGAGGTTGGTTGGGTGCGGTTGACACCAAAGCGCAAACCCCGCTGTCTTCGAGCATTGATTGGTTCTTGTCGGCATTCGGTGTGACTGCGCCAGACAGCAGCCAGCACCTGGTCAAGCGCGTTATCGGTGTTGGTGGCGACCACGTCAAGTGCTGTAGCCCAGACGGCAAGCTAACCATCAATGGCCACGAAATCACCGAGCCATACCTGAGCAAGGGAACCAAGCCTTCCGAGGTCAAATTTGATGTAACTGTTCCCCAAGGGTCTATTTGGGTGATGGGCGACAACCGTGGCAACAGCGAGGATTCTCGCTATCACGGAGACTTGCCGAGCAAGGGTTTTGTTGCCAAGCAGTTCATCGTTGGTCGTGCTTTCGTCATCACCTGGCCGACAAACCACTGGACTTGGCTAGACAACTATCCAAATGTCTTCAAAGACGTTCCCAAGCCTTAGTCTCGAGAGAGAAATCTGGGCCTCGGGATCTCGATTCGTAATCGGGATGGACGAGGTTGGTCGCGGCGCGATTGCCGGCCCCGTCGCCGTTGGCGTGGCAATTATTGATTCGCAAGCTCCCACGATCGAAACACCGTGGCCTGCCAACCTGCGTGATTCGAAGTTGCTGAGTGAAAAGGCTCGCAACGAGATCGTTGAACCCGTGAAGGCCTGGGTTGCGGGTCATGCCGTGGGCATGGCTTCCGCGGCCGAGATCGACCGTCTAGGCATCATTCAGGCGTTGGCAGCCTCGGGTGCGAGAGCGCTCGAGATTCTCCTTGCCGATGCAAAACTCCGTCAAGCCATAGCCGAAGGCGGCGCCGTCATAATTCTGGACGGTTCTCATAATTGGCTCGGCTCTAAGGCCTCTGGAATCGAGGTTCGAGTGCGAACCAAGGCCGACCGCGACTGCGTTTCGGTGGCCGCAGCTTCGGTTATCTCAAAAGTCGAACGCGACAATCTAATGGTCGGGTTGTCACAGGATTTCGGCTACTACGGCTTTGAAGGACACAAGGGTTATGCCTCGGCTTCGCACATCGAGGCAATCCGTGAATTTGGTCCTTCGACACAGCACCGTCACACCTGGCTGACCAAGATTCTTGGCGATGGTCAGATTGAATTCGAGCAATAGACTGGATTCATGGACGAGAACGAGATCGAAGACTATGACCGCGAGGCGGAGCTTGCTCTATATCGCGAGTATAAAGATGTCGTCGGCACGTTCAAGTATGTGATTGAAACCGAACGACGTTTCTATTTGGCGAATGAAGTCTCGCTGGTTCGCGTCGACACTCCAACCGATTTCTATTTCGAGCTGAACATGGTTGATGTTTGGGTCTGGGACATTTATCGCACCGACCGCTTTGTGAAGACAGTTCGAGTCTTGACCTTCAAAGACGTCAACGTCGAAGAACTGTCTGGCAAGGCCTTCGATATTCCTAAGGAACTAGCTGTCGGCGAGTAGTCACAGTTATCCGCAAGCGTCCTAGTTTTCCACAGATTTCGATCTCCAGCCGTTTCTGAGCGGCGACTCGGGCAGATTCGTATGCATGAATCTCAGACAAAATCTCGGTCGATACGGTGAAGAACGTGCGGCAGGATACCTAGTCGAGCGCGGTTACGAAATAATCGACAAAAATTGGCACTCGAGCTCGGGTGAAATCGATCTGGTGGCCAGAGATAAGAATCTACTGGTTTTCGTCGAAGTTAAAACCCGCTCCGGCGCGGGCTTTGGGCACCCATTCGAGGCGATAACCAAAGAAAAGGTTTCAAGGATGCGCCGCCTTGCCGCCGAGTGGCTCGCAGCCAAACAGGTTTTTGGGCTTCAGGTCAGGCTTGACGCTATTGCCGTGCTCGTTAGCGGTGGGCGAGTCTACATCGAGCATCTAAAAGAGGTCTTTTGATGGCGGTTGCAAAGGCGCTTTCGGTCAGTTTGGTTGGGCTTGCCGGAACAATCATCGAGATTGAGGCCGAAATATCGAGCAACCTTCCGGCTTTTATTCTCATTGGGCTTCCCGATGCGGCTTTGGCCGAGGCTAAAGATCGAGTCAGAGCGGCCCTGCAAAATTCTGGGCTGGCCATGCCCTCGAGGCGCGTAACCGTGAATCTTTCGCCGGCCTCGGTTCCGAAGCGTGGTTCTGGCTTCGACGTTGCGATTGCGATTGCAATTCTTTCGGCTTCAGGTCGGGTCGAGGTGCCTTCGGCGGCATCGTGGGTGCATCTAGGCGAACTAGGTTTAGACGGTTCTATCCGGCCGATAAGCGGCATATTGCCTTCGGTTCTGGCTGCCAGGCAACAGGGCTTTGACAAGGTGATCGTGCCCGAACAAAACCTTGACGAGGCGTCCCTGGTGGACGGAGTAACGGTTATAGGAGCCTCGAGCATCGCCGAGGTTGCGGCATTTCACGGTGCCAAAGTTACCGCCCGTTCACTGCAGCCCACTCACGGAAGAACCCCTCAGCTTGAGTCTTCCCACGAAGCGACCATCGATATGGCTGACATCATTGGCCAAGATGAGGCCGTGCATGCTCTCGCTGTCGCGGCCACGGGCGGGCACCACCTGTTATTGGTTGGCCCGCCGGGTGTAGGCAAGACCATGCTCGCCGAACGATTGCCCACCATCCTTCCCCAACTAACCGCCGAAGAGTCCCTCGAGACCAGTGCAATTAGGTCGCTAGTGACGATGGCAAATTTGGGAGCGGTTGCAAAGCTCTTAGCCGTTCGCCCTTTCGAGGCGCCTCATCATTCGGCAAGCCTGAGTTCGCTGATCGGCGGTGGTCAGGCGTTTCCTCGACCCGGCCTAATCTCATTGGCAAACCACGGGGTTCTCTTTTTAGATGAAGCTCCTGAGTTCCAGCGGCCAATACTTGAGGCGCTGAGGCAACCCCTCGAATCTGGTGAAGTGTTCATCAATAGAACCGCGGGATTAGCCCGATTTCCGGCTAGATTCCAGTTGGTGATGGCGGCCAATCCTTGCCCCTGCGGAAACTACTTTGGAAGCGCCAGAGGATGCACCTGCTCGGTTTCGACTCGAATGGCTTATTTTTCAAAGTTGTCGGGCCCACTTCTAGACCGAGTCGACATTCGAATGCGCCTTCAGCCTGGCAAGGCCACGGATGTCTCGCTAGCCAATTACGGAGCCAAGCAAATTGGTCGATCAAGCCACGAAATCAGAGCGAAAGTCACGGCTGGGCGTGAGCGGTCAAGAAGGCGCCTGGCAGGCACCCAATGGTCGAACAACGCCCAGGTTCCCGGCAGCTTCCTTCGCGAGCATCTGAGACCAAACCGCAGCGTTACCAAACCGCTAGACCTGGCACTCGAGAGAGGCTTGCTTAGCATGCGAGGTTATGACAGGTGCCTTCGCTTGGCCTGGTCATCTGCCGACTTGGCCGGACGTGAATCGGTGCTTCCAGAAGATATAGCTTTGGCCATCAACCTTCGTGGCAGTGACGGGGCGATGCTGTGACGAATGGGTTTGATTTGAAATTGCCACACTCGAGGCTCAGAGGATTAGTCGATTCTCTGATGTCAGATGTGCAGGATTATGACGCGGCCTTTGCATCAATCGCCTGGAGCGTTATTTGCGAGCCCGGAGACGGCTTTGCCGGGCTTCTCATTGAATCGTTAGGGGCCGCCCAGGCGCTGAGCCTCGAACTGACTCAGGTCGAGCCATCGGCTTACGCTGAGAAAATATCTGAACGCGGTTCACACCTGATCGATGACCTGACCTATGACCGATTTGCGAAAGCTCTGAACGATAGCCGGCAACGCTGGAGACCCAGGTTCTCACTTGGTGCTGTGGAGATAGCCGTATCCAATGCGGCAAACGCGGGAGGATGGTTCTTAACCCCAGATTCGGCAGCTTGGCCCGCGGGCTTTGCGGACCTCGGTCGACATCAGCCCCGAGGCATTTGGGGGCTCGGAAATCGAGAAAGCCTAGCTCTGCCTGCGTTGTCGATTGTCGGGTCCCGGATGGCAACAAACTACGGTGAATTTGCGACCGCCGAAATGGCAAATACCTTGGTGCAGGCAGGCTATGCAACGGTTTCGGGTGGAGCCTATGGAATTGACTCAATCGCACATCGGGCGACACTCTCAGCCAAAGGTGACACGGTGGCAATCATGGCTGGTGGCCTAAACCGCTTGTATCCGTCGGGCAACGGGGAGCTCTTCAGCAGGATTCTGGTCAACAACTGCTTGATCAGTGAGCTACCACCCGGTGCTGAACCTACAAAATGGCGGTTCCTGCAGAGAAATCGGCTCATTGCGGCCGCCGGACTAGCAACGGTCGTGGTTGAGGCGAGCCCAAGATCGGGCGCGGTGAGCACCGCAAATCGTGCTGTGGAACTCGGGCGTCCACTCGGAGCTGTTCCCGGGCCGATATACTCGCCGACTTCTCAGGGATGCCACGACCTAATTCGAAATTCCTTAGCTCAACTGATTTCTCGCGGCGAAGACGCTCTCGAGTTGGTTGGCAACAGCGGCATGGCCACAGAACAACTGATCTCAGGGCTAGGGGCACTCGAAACCCGCGTCTTAGATGCAATCGGTCATGGACAAGTCTCAAATAAGCAAATTGCCATGACCGGTGGCTTAACTGTCTCCGAAGTAGAAATCGGCTTGGCAAGCCTTAGGCTGCTCGGCCTGATAGTTGGTGACTCGAATGGATGGAAGCGACAACAGTAGTGGCCGAGAACTATGTTTGAACCATGGCGATCAATTTCGAGTCAGCGCTGCGAGACTACTCAAGTCACTTAGCAGCGGCTAAGGGCTTTTCGTCTAACACGGTCAAAGCCTATGTCTCTGACATAGAGATGCTACTAGTCGACATGAGACTGGCACCCGAGTCTGAAGTTGAGCAACTAAATCTTGATGTTCTCAGGGATTGGCTTTGGAAGCTCAGTGAGAAGGATTCATCCAAAGCCACGATTGCCCGAAAAAGTGCTGCGGCTCGGTCATTCACCGCGTGGCTTGCGAAGGCGGGTCAGATCAACGAGGATCCCGGTTTGCGACTGCGCTCGCCGAAGTCCGGTCGTACCCTGCCCAAGGTGGTCTCGCGAGACAGTCTGAATCAGGTCTTCAACTGGTTATCGGCGAAGGCAACTCTAGACAGCCCTGCGGGGCTCAGAGACCTTGCTATCGTCGAGATTCTCTATGCGACCGGTTGTCGAGTCAGCGAATTAGCCGCGCTTGATCTCAATAGCATCGATTACAGCCGCAACATCGTGCGCCTCATGGGCAAGGGGTCTAAAGAGCGTATGGTGCCATTCGGGCAGCCTGCGAGAGACGCACTCGATAACTGGGTGCGCCATGGGCGTGGTCAACTTTCAAAAGATAAACCTTCAAACGCCTTATTTCTCAATTCACGAGGAGATCGCGTCGGAGTTCGTCAGATTTACGCCCTGGTGTCCGGCTTATTGCAAGACACAGCAACCGGGCAAGCCGGGCCACACGCGCTTCGGCATAGTGCGGCAACCCACCTTCTCGATGGGGGAGCGGATCTTCGCGCTGTGCAAGAGCTTTTGGGGCACGCCAGCCTCGGCACAACTCAGATTTACACCCACGTATCCATTGAGCGGCTAAAGGCCGGCTATAAAAACGCTCATCCGCGCGCCTGAGGCAAGAGCCGTGATGGGCTTAGCCCGCCTATCAGGGCTAGCGGTGACAGATATTTCCCGTCAACCCTCATAGAGAAGTGCAAGCACTTGTCTTGAGAGCAGTGCTGCAGATAACCCGCATTCGGAGCACAGACGGTTCCGATTACCTCTCCTTTGAACACCTTCGACCCGGTCGGCAGCGAGGCGCATGCCGGTTCGAACTCGGTGACTATGCCAGAACCATGCCTAATAGTCAGCACCGCGCGATTTACTAGCTGACCGGCAAATGAAACCACTCCATCGGCCGGCGCATAAAGGTTTTCGCCGAATTTGACCACGAAATCAACTCCACGATGCCCGGCGGAATAATCACTTTGCGGCTGAAGGTAGGGGCGAAACAGTCGGTGCGGAGTCATGAACGGAAGCTGCCACGAAGCCGCATCCCGGGTTTCCAGGGGCGATGGTGGGGGCGCCGCTGCAGTGGCTGAGTTTAGGACGAGAAGGGTAAATATCAAGGCGATTTTTAGCACCCAATCAAACTGCCACGGGCTGCGACTTCGCAGGTAAACATTGGTAAAGCCGTGGATAAACAACTGCCTCAACTGGTATGCTGATAACTAGCAACTTGAGCGATTTTGTCGCGCCTGTTGACTTCGCGTGCCGAATCCGATCCACGTTCCACTCAGTCCTTGAGAAATCAAGGCGGAACAGATCCGGCACCAGGTGTGCCAGACAACCGTCTGGAACAGAAAACTGAGTGGCGCCTTCGCGCGCCGAAAAAGGAGACTGCTATGGCAGTTGTAACAATCCGCCAGCTGCTGGACAGCGGCGTTCACTTCGGTCACCAGACCCGTCGTTGGAACCCAAAGATGCGTCGATTCATCTTGACCGACCGTTCGGGCATCTACATCATCGACCTACAGCAGTCGCTAGCAATCATTGACAAGGCATATGACTTCGTCAAGGAGACCGTTGCTCACGGCGGCAGCATCCTGTTCGTAGGAACCAAGAAGCAGGCTCAGGAAGCAATCGCCGAGCAGGCTCTTCGCGTAGGCCAGCCTTACATCAACCAGCGTTGGTTGGGTGGTCTTTTGACCAACTTCCAGACCATCCAGGGACGCCTATCACGTCTGAAGGAGCTTGAGGTCATGGACTTCTCAGGCGCAACCAAGACTGGTCTGACCAAGAAGGAACTTCTTATCCTACGCCGCGAGAAGGACAAGCTAGAGAAGGCTCTGGGCGGTATCCGCAACATCACCAAGACCCCTTCAGCGATCTGGGTTGTGGACACCAACAAGGAACACCTAGCAATCACAGAGGCTAAGAAGCTGGGTATTCCAGTTATCGGTATTCTCGACACCAACTGTGACCCAGACGAGGTCACCATCGGTATTCCAGGTAACGACGACGCAATTCGTTCAGTTCACCTTCTTACCCGCGTTATCGCAGATGCAGTTGCCGAGGGCCTAATCGCTCGTCACGCAAAGCCAGAGGTCGCAGCAGAGCCACTAGCCGAGTGGGAGCGCGAGCTTCTAGAGCAGGGCAACGCAGCAGCAGCGCCAGCAGCAACCGAGACCGTTGAAGCACCAGCCGAGGCTGTTGCAGTAGAGGAAGCAAAGTAAAGATGGCAAACTACACCGCCGCAGATGTAAAGGCGTTGCGCGACCGCAGCGGCGCCGGAATGATGGACTGCAAGGGCGCTCTTGACGAGGCCGACGGCAACGTCGACAAGGCTCTTGAGTTCCTTCGCCTAAAGGGTCTGAAGGGCGTCACCAAGCGTGAAGGCCGCACCACCAGCAATGGTTTGGTTGTTGCTCGCGTGAACGGTGGCACCGGCTACCTAATCGAGCTTGCTTGCGAGACTGACTTTGTTGCTAAGACTCCAAAGTTCGTTGAGCTTGCCGAGTCAGTTGCCGATGCAATCGCAGCGGCAGGAGCCGAGAACCTAGAAGCAGCGCTAGCAGCCAACCTTGGCGGCAAGACTGTTTCTGAGGCAATCAATGACGAAGCAGCAATCATGGGCGAGAAGGTTGAACTTCGCCGTGTTGCATCTCTCAAGGACGCAGCGGTTGACGCTTACCTACACCGCACCAGCAAGGACCTACCACCTCAGGTTGGCGTTCTAGTTGCTTACTCGGGTTCAGATGCCGACACCGCGCACGACGTTGCAGTTCACATCGCAGCATTCTCACCAACCGTTCTTTCTCGTGAAGACGTAGATGCTGAGACCGTTGCAACCGAGCGTCGCATTGCTGAAGAGACCGCACGCAACGAGGGCAAGCCAGAGGCTGCGCTCTCAAAGATCGTTGAAGGCCGTGTAACCGGCTTCTTCAAGGAGAACGTGCTTCTTGAGCAGGACTTCGCCAAGGACAACAAGCAGTCAGTTGCCAAGGTCCTCGAGACCGCCGGCGTCACTGTTTCTGCATTCGTGCGTTTCCGCGTCGGTGCATAACAAAAGCTAAAAACATCAAAGGCTCGGTCGATTTCGGCCGGGCCTTTTTTGCTGCTCGTTTACAATAGAGAGAGAAAATCTTAGACTCCGGGAGGGTTACCCATGGCACAGAAGAAGCGCCGCGTTCTGCTCAAGCTATCGGGTGAAGCCTTTGGCGGAGGAACCCTAGGGGTAAACCCTGACATTGTTGCCGAGATGGCTCGCGAAATCGCAGAAGGCGCAAAAACGGCCGAGGTCGCTATCGTGGTCGGTGGCGGAAACTTCTTCCGCGGTGCCGAACTTTCGCAGCGCGGCATGGATCGCTCGCGTGCCGACTACATGGGAATGCTCGGCACCGTCATGAATGCCCTCGCACTTCAAGACTTCCTTGAGCAGGCTGGCGTCAGCACTCGAGTGCAATCGGCCATTAACATGGCCCAGGTGACCGAGGCCTACATCCCGCTGCGTGCGGTTCGCCACCTAGAAAAGGGTCGAGTCGTAATTTTTGGTGCGGGTGCGGGTTTGCCATACTTCTCAACCGACACCGTCGCGGCTCAGCGCGCCCTCGAAATTCACGCCGATGAAGTGTTGGTTGCCAAGAATGGTGTCGATGGCGTCTATTCGGCCGACCCTAAGAAAGACCCGAAGGCCGTGAAGCTCGATTCGATCACCTACCAGGATGCGCTGGTTCAGGGTTTGAAAGTTGTCGATGCCACCGCGTTCAGCCTCTGCATGGATAACCAGATGCCGATGCGCGTCTTTGGCATGCAGGGCGAGGGTAATGTCACCGATGCCATCAAGGGCAAGAAGATCGGCACCTTTGTAACCGCTTAGGTTTCGCAGATTTTAGAAAAACAGGAGAAAGAATGCTTACCGAGATCCTCAACACAGCCACTGAGAAGATGGCTAAGGCCGTTGAATCCGCGAAGGAAGACTTCGCAAACGTGCGCACCGGTCGCGCCAACCCGCAGCTTTTCCAGAAGGTAATGGTCGATTACTATGGCACACCAACCCCGCTAGGCCAGCTCGGTCAGTTGGCTAACCCAGAGGCGCGCACCATCGTGATCACTCCTTATGACAAGGGTGCGCTAAAGGCTATTGAGCAGGCTCTTCGTGAAATGCCGAACCTTGACGCGAACCCACAAAACGACGGAAACCTTATCCGTGTCACACTGCCTGATCTAACCGAAGAGCGTCGTCGCGACTATGTGAAGCTCGTCAAGGGCAAGGCAGAAGACCACCGCGTGGCGGTTCGCAACATTCGTCGCAAGGGCAACGATGACCTGGCTGCTGCGAAGAAGGATGGCCTAGCCGGCGACGATGAAATTGCCCGCGCCGAAAAGGAGCTTGACGCTCTGACCAAGACTTATGTTGACGCTATCGATGATGCATTGAAGCGCAAAGAAGCAGAACTTCTCGAGGTCTAGTTGTCTAGTCAGCAAAGCGCCCCTGCCGGCCGCAGCCTGTCGAAATCGATAGCTGTAGGTTTGTTGCTCGGTGGCGCTTTTCTGCTTTCGGTGCTGATTTATAAAGAACTTTTCATGGTGCTCGCGGCTGCCGCTGCAGGCTTTGGCGCCTGGGAACTCTCAACTGCTCTAAGAATTAAGGGCTGGTATGTGCCACGCGTGCCAAGCGTGATTGGCGCGATCTTGATCATGCCGGCAACTTTTTGGGGCGGCGCTGCGGGGCAGTGGTTGATCTCACTGGGCACGGTGGCTGCGCTCATTGCTTGGCGCGCTATTCACCTTATCTGGGAGCGCAGGCAGGCACTAAAGCAAGCATTCGCAAGCACCATCGGTGATTTCGCAGCTTCGGCCTTTGTGGTGATTTACCTTCCACTAATGACCAGCTTCGCCATTCTCTTGCTTCGCCGACCTACCGACGGAGCTCTCTGGGTCATTGCCTTTGTGGTCACCGTGTCGATGATTGACACCTCGGGATACCTGGTCGGGCGCAAGCTCGGCAGACATCAGATGGCACCGGGAGTGAGCCCAAAGAAGAGCATAGAAGGGCTCTTCGCCTCAATCCTTGCTGGTTCTACATCATCTGTGCTGTTCATTGTTTTTGGCTTCCACCGAGAGTGGTGGCTGGGCATTATCTTCGCCGCCTTGATGTTGTTGGCCGCAGTCTTCGGCGACCTTGCCGAGTCACTTATCAAGCGCGACCTGGGCGTCAAAGACATGAGTTCGCTGTTGCCAGGGCACGGAGGGGTCATGGATCGCATGGATTCGATCCTCCCAGCTGCTTTAATTGCCTACCTTTTTGCCAGTATTTTCTTCCCAGTTGCCCACTAAGGGCTGAAAGAGCGCAACCATGAGCTTCACTTTTCCTAAGACCGATTCTAAGAAGGTCGGATACTCTCCGGAGCAGGTCGATGCCTTCTTGAATCGCGCGCGCACACAGTTCTCGAACCCGGTCGAAGGTGGCGTGACTGCCTACGATGTTCGCAACACCGAGTTCGACTTGGTTCGCGGGGGATACCTCCCCGAGGCCATCGATAGCGCCCTGGACAAGCTCGAGGATAGCTTCGCTAGTCGAGAATTGCAGCGACAAAAGCTTGAGCGTGGCAGCTATGCATTAGAAGACCGACTCGCTCGCGTTGTGGAGCTCATCCGTGGTCGCATTGAACGACCTAAGGGCAAGCGTTTTTCAAACACCGGATTCCTGTTGCGCGGGTACAGCCGCAAGCAGGTCGATGCGTTGTGTGAACACATCGCCCGCCACCTGGATTCTCAGGCTCCGATGACCATGGATCAGGTTCGACGAGTGGTGTTCAATGCAAAACGCGGTGGTTACAGCGAGGCCCAGGTTGATGCCTTCATTGATCGCGTGATCGAAGCTCTGCAGATTGAACAGAGCCGCTAAGCTCGCGGTCGCAGCGCTGGCGCTTCTGGGTTTCCTGAGCGCTACAGGAGATTTTGAGAGGCCGCAAGCCTTTGCGTCTCAAACCACAGCGTTGGCTGCGCTGTCAAAGCTGCCAGTCAAGGGCCGAGCCCCAAAAACCGGCTACTCAAGAAGTCTCTTTAGCGACGGATGGGGAACCTTGGATGGTTGCGACCTTCGAAATTACATTCTCAAGCGGGATCTCAAGGCGATCACCTGGCGCTCGGGTGCCAACTGCCTAGTCGCGACCGGTGTTCTTCGTGACCCGTATACCGGCAAAACCATCCAATTCGTTCGTGGCATAAAGACCTCACTAGCGGTTCAAATTGATCATGTCGTTGCGGTTAGCGATGCCTGGCAAAAGGGCGCTCAACAACTCACTGGCGCTCAGCGCTATGCCTTCTATAACGACCCGCTCAACTTATTAGCTGTTGATGGGCCAACGAACGAAGCCAAGGGTGATGGCGATGCAGCCACCTGGTTACCGGCCAATAAAGTCTTTCGCTGCCCATACGTGGCACGACAGGTAGCCGTTAAGGTCAAATATCATCTTTGGGTCACGGCTGCCGAAAAGAGCGCGATTCAGTCGGTTTTAGCTAGCTGTTCCGGTCAGGCTTTACCTGCAAATTAGCTGAAAGTCAGGCCTCGCCTGCCCGCTAATCTAGCCTCCAAAAGCCTGCTCGGGTAGACTGAGACTTTGACCGCACCGCTAAAAGCAAGAGGTATTTCATGGGTAGACACGAGGCTCTTCAGCCATCGCTGTCAAAAAAGGTTGGGCACCTTGCCGACCTTGCCTTCGATAAAACTCCTCTGGTTCGACCAAGCTTTCCAAAGTTAAAGCGTCATTTCTTCAGGCCACTCTGGGGTTTCCTATTTTCTGTGTCTTTCATCCTGGTCACAATCGTTGACCCATATTCGGGGACCATGGCCAGCGCCAGCACGATGATGACCTTCGATTTTGAGCACACCACCGACCCGACTCAGACCTACGGCTATGCCAGCACTCAGAAAATCTTGTTCACACGAGGCGGCTTCAACATTATTACCGGAAGCGACGCCGCTGCCATGTTCGTTGAATCGGCAACCCTGCCGAGCCCAGGCACGGCGCAATCATTTGCCTATGAAATGCTGACCAGCATGAAATTCGGCGAGGACCAGTATTCGTGTTTGGTAAAGCTTTGGCAGCGCGAATCGGGTTGGCATGTGAACGCCGCAAACATCAGCTCTGGGGCCTATGGAATTCCGCAGGCATTGCCGGGAACCAAAATGGCAAGCGAGGGAGCCGACTGGCTTACCAACCCGGAGACTCAGATTCGCTGGGGCATCAAATACATCAAGGCTCGATTCGGAGCTCCCTGCGGTGCCCTAGCCCACTCGGATAAGTTCGGCTGGTACTAATGCCGCGCAGCAATCGACCGAAGCGTGGCAGGCAAAAACCGGAGCCCGAGGAAGAACTTGACTTCTCGGCGGTGAGATTGGGGCTGCGCCGAACCGAGATCAAGCGCGGTGTCGAATACACCACCCAAACCAGCATCGGAGCAAACGCCGACGATGGCAAGACCTGGGTTTGTCCGCACTGCAATCTTCAAATCACCAAGGGACTCAGCCACATTGTCGCCTGGGATGCGGTTCGCGGCGTCGACACTCGCCGACACTTTCATTCGGCATGCTGGAAATCGTTTCAAGGACCCCTGCTATGACCCAAACAATCGAAGTTCGCTCGGGCGTTGAGCTGCCAGCTGTTCGTGAGTCAGTGACTCTCACCACGAGCGACGGGCTACGACTGGTCGGGGAGCTGGCGCTGCCCGTCGGCAAGGCGCCGGTAGCCACGCTGATCACTCTTCATCCGCTGCCAACCCACGGTGGCTTCATGGATTCGCACATCTTGCGAAAGGCCGCCAACCGCCTGCCATACTTGGCAGACATCGCGGTCCTGAGATTCAATACTCGCGGCACTAGCTCGCCACACGGCACCAGCGAGGGCGAGTTTGGTCATGGCAACACTGAGGTAGGCGACGTCGCAGCCGCGGTTGAGTTCGCTATCGGGCGGGGATTGCCGAATCTATGGCTGGTTGGTTGGTCGTTCGGCACCGAACTGGCGCTCAAATACGGCGCCGACCACCCGGTCAAGGGAGCGATTTTGCTCTCACCTCCGCTGCATCGCACCTCAGATCAAGAGTTGCTTCGGTGGAATGGGTCGGGCAAGAAACTGACCGCGCTGGTTCCGGAGTTTGACGATTATCTTCAACCACAAGCCGCGCGCGAACGGTTCTCGATTGTTGAAGACATCGAGATTATCGGCGTCGACGATGCCAAGCACCTCTGGGTCGGCGAGAGCTCGACGACACGAGTGCTCAATGAAATCGTGAAAGTGGTAAACCCTGCGGCCTACCCGCTGCCGCAAACCGTCGAGCTATAAAGCGACCGTTCAGACTATTTGGCATCCTGGTGCGGAACCAGAATTTGGCGAATAACCAAGATTGCCGAAGCAGCAACCGGGATAGCCACGAGGGCTCCGAGCACTCCGAGCAATGCGCCGCCAGAAAGAGCAGCCACCACGACCACTGCGCCTGGAACCGAAACCGCCTTATTCATGACCCGTGGGCTGATGATATAAGACTCGACCTGCATGTAGATCAGATAGTAAATAGCGGCAATTAGAGCTGTCGTCGGGGAAACACTGAGTGCGACCAGAGCCACGATCGTGGCGCCGGTGATGGTTCCGATTAGAGGAATTAGGCCCAAGAGCAGGATTATGAAGGCCAGAACCAGTGCGAATGGGATGCCGGTCACAGACATGAAGATATAGCTCAGGATCGCATTGATGGCTGCAATCGTGAACTGACCGATCACATACCGGCCAACCGACGCGGCAACCTGCTCTGCAATGTCATGGAATTTCTCTCGCTTAGATCCTGGAACCAGGCTGTAAACGAAGCCTTTGAAGCGATTGAGCGAAGCCATGAAATAGAGGCTCAAGATGAGAATCACGATGCTGGCGAAGAAACCGTTGAAGATGTTCACGCCAACCTGAACCACGCCACCGAGCATCTTGGGCCAGTTTGCGGTGTTGCTCAGAAACGCTTCGGCACCGGTAATTGCGCTGGATATTGTTCCACCGAGTTGATTGTCTAGGCGAACCACAATCGGCAGATCGCCAAAGCCAGCGATGACCGCAGGCGCAGTTGCGATGAAATGTGCACCCTGAGAAGCCAAAGTCGGCAAAATTACCCAGATTAGGGTTGCGATTCCGCCGAGCAGCACGGCCACCACCACCAGGATGGCAACCGGGCGTTTGAGGTTCATGGTTTCGAGCTTCGAAACAATCGGGTCCAAGCCCAAGGCGATGAAGATGGCAGCGGCAACGTAGGTGATGATCGAGGCTAAGGTTTGAACCGCTCCGCCAATAAGAATGGCAGTCAACACGCCTAGGCCGCCAAGCAGGCCGAGTTGGAACGCGTTCGTGATCTTCGTTTGGCCGTTCATAGTCACAAACCTATCTCGCTAGCGACGGTTTAGGAACGCGGCTTGCCGGCCCCATCGAGCACGGCTCGCAGGTTCTTGAGATAAACGTCGACTGAATCCCGTTCGGCAGAAATTTTCACGGTTGCTTCGGTGGCCTGGGCGATTTCTCTAGCTGCTGCGATTTGAGCCTTGGCAACGATGCTGCGGGCCTCGGCATCGGCAGCGGCGATGATCGCGTCTGCCTTTTGACGGCTCAGTGTCGTGGTCTGCTGGTTGAACGAAATAGCAGCCGCTTCAAGGGTCTCGGCCTCGAGGCGAGCGGCGTTTGCTCGGGTCAGCGCGTTAGAAAGTTGTGAGTTGGCATCATCCAGATATTTCTGGGTGGTCGACACGGCTTCCTGGTGCTTCTTCAGGTATTCGGCTTCCGCCTCGGCGCGACGAGCCGTCAGCTCAAGCTCGAGGTCGATTCGAGCCTGTTCGGTGAATAGCGCTGCTGCGCTATCGAAATCTAGATTGCGAGTGTTCTCGCGGAAAGCGATGAGTTTGCGTTCGGCAAGATCACGTTCAACCTCGGCCTTGAGCAACTGAATTTCGCGTCTAGCGGCCGCGCGCATTTTGGCAACTTCAGTTGAAATTGCTCCACGGATTGAGCCTGCTTCGCGCATGGCTTCGTCTGCGATTCGAGCTGCCTCTTGCTTCGCCTTGGCGATGATCTCGTCATAGTCGCTTCGCGCCGCCCCGATGATTCGGTCACTTCGACGTTGGGCTTCCGAAACTAGCGAGTCATAGTATCCCTTGGCTTCGCCGTGCTGAGCCTCTACCTCGAGTTGAAGGGCCTTTCGTTTGCGTTCGGCTTCGCGTTCGGCCTCGGCTAGAAGGTGTGCCGCCTGGTCTTCAGCGGTGCTGAGAATCAGCGCTGCGCGAGCGCCAACACCGGTGTAGGTAGGTTTGCCTGCCTCTTGAAGTTCTTCGCGGGCGGCTTCCAAGGCCTTGGTGGTCTCACGCAGTTCGTTCGCCAACTGTGAGTTTTGGGCCGAAAGCTGAAGCACCTGCTTTCTAAGGTCGAGCAGGGCATCGTCAACCGGGCCGCGCTCATAGCCGCGCAGGGCTACGGGGAATTCGGTCTCTTCGGCAGACAAGATGGTGCTCCTAGGCGCTTGGTTAGAATGGGTTATACCCGCCTCAAGTTTAGCCTGATTGGATATCGCATGCGCCTTTTGATCGCCGCAGCGATGTTCGTCGTGTCCATCGGCCTGAGTTTGCTCGGCCTCGGCCAGCGAACTATTTGGGCTCCTGCGGCTAGTGTCTCGATGTCGGTTGAGATAAATTCGAACAGCCCATTTGCCATCATTCCTCATGCGACGCTGGCACTTCATCCTGGCTCACCAACCATCAATGCAACCGGGATAGGCCAACCCGCGTTTCTCTCGAGTGGCCGCGAAGCCGATGTGCAGGCCTTCGTCGGAAGCACTCCAGCGACCGTGGTCAATTTGAGCGAGAAGCACACTTCGCTTGAAATTAGTCAGCGAACCGGTGCCGGGGTTGGGTTCTCGCCGAGCGGATCAGACCTGTGGAGAGATCAGTCGGCGGGAATGTCTGCCACCAGCCTTACCGCAAGTACGGTCGACGATGCTGCAGTGCTCATTGCTAGCAACGGCTTCAAGGCCGTTCCGAACCATGTTCAAATCGTTTGGCCAATTTTCCACGATCTAACCTGGTCAAACTTCATGCTGATCACGGCGGCGATTCTGCTGGTGGTGGCAACGATTTTGACCATTTGGCATTTTGCCGACCGCAGGAGAAAGCGCGGGCCACGCCGTCGGCTGCCTAAAGCGCCGTCTGGCCCGAAATACAAGGTTCGAAATAAAGCGAGATTTGCCCCTGCTCGAGGGCGTCGAGCCGCCGGTCGCCGAGCCTTGGTGATTCCCGCAACCTTTGCCACCATCGCGCTCCTGAGCGGCTGCAGCCTAGGTCAAGATAAAGTTGCCCCCACTTCAACCCCGAGCGCCACTGCGGCTCAGGTAGCCCCACCAGTGGTCAACACTGCTCAGCTCAGTCGAATCCTTGATGATGTCGCCGCAGCCGCAAAACAGGGTGATGACAGCAACAACAAGAAATTCCTGTCTCCGAGATTTGCCGGCCCAGCACTAACCCTCAGGGCTGTGCACTATTTCTTGCGCTCAAAAGACCCGAAGATTGCCCCACTTCCGTCAATTGTTGCCAAGCCGCTGTCGTTCAGTCTTCCAGCGGCAACCTCGGCCTGGCCTAGAAGCATTATGGCCGTCACCGATGAGCCGGGCGAATCCGCGCTGCCACAGCTGATTGTTCTCCAGCAAAAGTCACCTCGTGACAACTATCAGGTTTGGTACACGGTTCGCCTAATGCCAGGCGCCAAGATTCCCGCCGTGCCCGGTGCTGACGCCGGAGCCATCCCGGTGGACTCAAAATCACTCTTCCTCAAGGTTCCACCGCTGTCCCTGCCTACCGCCTACGGAGATTTGATCAACAATGGCGAGAGCAGCCTCAGCGCCCAGTTGTTTGACACCAGCAACGATGAATTCTTCAAGCAGGTTTCATCTAGCCAGACGGCACAGGTCAAAAACCTGACGAATGGAACAATCTCTTTCACCCATAAACTCGGCGATCCCAACGTGATCGGCCTTTCAACCGCTCAGGCGGGAGCTTTGGTGGCCGTATACATGACAGACACCTATTTGATTCGCGCTACCAAGCGTGGCACCGCGGTCGGCGTTTCTGGCCAGGAGGCATTGATTCTCGGTGCCAACGGTTCTACCAAGGGTGTCCGTTCGATTTATGGCAACATGCTTTTGTTCTTCGTCCCGGCGCTATCAGAATCAACCAAGATTCGATTGATTGGCGTTACTCAGGGGCTAGTCAGCGTTAGGGGACTCTAGTGTCAGATTTCATGTCGCGTGCCAGCCTTGCCGGAGCCGTAGACCTCTCGTCGCTGCGCAAACCTGAGCCTGCACCAGGAGCGAGTCTTGCCGGCGCGCAGGGTCGCCCGCCGGCCCCATTGAATCCGTTGAGATTGCCTTCCCTGATTGCCGATGGAAACGAAACCAATCTCAGAAATTTCATCGAAATTTCAAACGAACTGCCGGTGATTATCGAATTTTGGGCCGGTTGGAGCGAGCAGAGCAAGGCACTTGCCACCAAGCTAGCCAAGATAACCGAGGCATTTGCTGGTCGAGTTCTCTTGCTAAGAATCGAGTTGGATTCAAACGTGAACGTCGCCAAGGCCTTCAAAGTCGCTTCGGCCCCGACGCTCTTGGCCTTGCTGAAGGGCCAGCCTGTTCCACTCTTTGAAGGCGACCAGGATGAGGCTAACGTGCAAATAGTTTTCGAGCGTGTGCTCGAAATTGCCGCGGAGAACGGCCTGAACGGAAAAATCACTGTTGATGCCGAGGCTGGTGAACTAGCGGCACCATCCCTACCGCCACGGCACCAAGCCGCCTTTGACGCCATTGATGCCGGAAATTACTCCGAGGCAATCAATCAATATGAGCAAGCCATCAAGGAAAACCCCGGTGATAGTCTGGCGGTTGCCGGCCTAGCCCAGGCAAAGCTGTTGCTTCGAACCGAGGGCATCGATTTTGAAGCCGTCTTGAGCGCGGCTCCAACTAGCATCGACGAGGTGTTGCTTCGCGCCGACGCCTGCATGGCCGTCGGTCATCCTGGTCAGGCCTTTGCGACGATCCTGACCAAATTCGCAACGGTCTATGGCGAGGAGCGTGAGGTTCTGCGAAAGCACCTTCTCGAGCTATTTCTGATTTGCCCGCCAGACCAGCCCGAACTTGCCGACGCTAGACGTCAACTCGCGGCCTTGCTTTATTAGTTTGCCGGTTTGAACCAAACGGCACCGAGCGGCGGAACCGAAATCTTCGCCGAATGCGGTTGCCCGTGGCTTCCGTCACCGTTAGCCTCAATCTGACCGAAATTTCCTACACCCGAACCGGCATAGCTGTCGGCGTCGGTGTTCAGGATCTCGATCCACTTTCCGGGCTTTGGCAAGCCCAGTTTGAAGTCGTGATACGGATGCCCGGCAAAGTTAATCACCACGGCAATCTGGTTTCCGGCTTCGTCGTTGCGCAGGAAAGTGAGAATGTTCTGATCCGCATTGCCGCCGTCAATCCAGGTGAAGCCACTGTGGTGGTGGTCAAGTTGCCATAGGGCAGGGTTATCGACATAGATCTTGTTCAGTGCGGCAACCAGACTCTGCAGCCCTCTGTGGCTTGGCTGGTCAAGAATCCACCACTCAAGACCGCGTTCTTGGTTCCACTCAGACTGCTGACCAAACTCCGAACCCATGAACAACAGTTGCTTGCCAGGATGAGCCCACATGAACGCTAGGTAGGCGCGCACATTTGCCAGTTGCTGCCAGCGATCGCCCGGCATCTTGGCTAGCAGAGAGCCTTTGCCGTGAACAACCTCGTCGTGACTAATTGGCAGAACGAACTTCTCATCGTAGGCATAGAGCATCGAGAAAGTCAGTTCTCCGTGGTGATATTTGCGATAGGCCGGGTCCTTCTCGATGTATTGAAGGGTGTCATTCATCCAGCCCATGTTCCACTTGAAGCCGAATCCAAGCCCGCCACCGTCGGTAGGTGAGCTCACTCCACCCCAACTGGTTGATTCTTCGGCAATCATCATGATGCCCGGATTGCGGCGGTAAGCGGTGGCATTCACCTCTTGCATGAAGGCGATGGCGTCAAGGTTTTCGCGACCACCGTATTGGTTTGGCAGCCAATTATTGCCCTCTCGTGAATAGTCCAGATAAAGCATCGAGGCAACGGCGTCAACTCGAAGGCCATCGATGTGGAACTCTTCGAGCCAATAGAGGGCGTTGGCAACCAAGAAGTTCTTTACCTCGTTTCGACCGAAGTCGAAAATCAAGGTTCCCCAGTCGGGGTGCTCACCTCGACGCGGATCTGCGTGCTCATAGAGTGGCTGACCATCAAACTTGGCAAGGGCCCACTCATCCTTGGGGAAGTGAGCCGGAACCCAGTCCAGAATCACACCGATGCCCGCCTGGTGCAGTCGATCGATCAAATATTTGAGATCGTCGGGTGAGCCGAAGCGAGAGGTCGGGGCGTAATAACCGGTGACCTGGTATCCCCAGGATGGCGCATACGGGTGTTCGGCGAGTGGCATGAATTCGACGTGCGTGAAGCCAAGTTCGAGCACGTAGGGAATTAGCTCGTCCGCCATGCTTCGATAGTCGAGCCCCTGTCGCCAAGAGCCGGCGTGCAGCTCATAAATGGACATCGGAGACTTGAGGGCGTCACGTTTGGTTCGGTGCTCAAGCCAAGTTTTGTCGGCCCATTTGTGTGTCGAGTGAGTCACGATTGAGGCCGTTGATGGTGGAACCTCGGTGTGCTGCGCAAGCGGGTCAATCTTGGTGATCCAGCCGTTTGTGCGGGTCAGAATTTCATACTTGTATTTGGTGCCGCTGCCGATTCCTGGGATAAAAATTTCCCAAACACCCGAGGACCCCATGACTCGCATCGCGTGCGAAACGCCATTCCAACCGTTGAAGTCGCCAACGACGCGAACGGCTTGGGCGTTTGGCGCCCAAACCGCGAATCGAGTTCCCTGGCTGACGCCGAGGTCACCCTTGACCGAGTGAATGTGTGAACCAAGCGCATTCCAGAGGTCTTCGTGACGACCTTCGCTGATCAGATGTAGGTCTAGTTCGCCGATGGTTGGAAGGTGGCGATATGCGTCGTCTGAACGCCACTGAGAACCATCGGGATAAGTGGTCAGAATTCTGTAGTCCGGCGCCTTCTTAGCCGCTACGAATGCCTGCCACAGACCATTTTCAAGGTGAGTCAGTTCAATGCTTTCACTGGTCAACTCGACCTTGACCGACTTGGCCAGAGGGCGAAGAGTTCTGATCACCCACCCCTTTTCGTGCGGGTGCACGCCGAGCAGCGAGTGTGGTTCGTGGTGCGAGCCGGTGGTAACCGACCAGACAAAATCGCTAGCGAGTTCTGGAAGGGCTTCGGTTGACTTTTTGCGAATGGCCATTTTTGCTCCTTAGAGAACCCTGCCGATTTGGAAGATGTGTGCGGGTTGAGTGAATGAATCCAGGCGCACGTAGTTGTCGCTTGACCACTCATACTTGTCGCCGCTCAGCAAATCCTTGACTTCGAACTTCGAACCGGCCGGTAAGCCGAGTTTTTCTAGGTCGAGTCGCACCATGGTTTCGCGAACCGCGTGCGGATCAACATTCACAACCACGAGAATCGTGTTTGGTTTGCCATTTTCGGTGTGCTCGCCGCTCAGGTGCTTTGAGAAGGCAAGGATGGCCGAATCGTCGGTGTGCTGAATTTCGAGGTTGCGCAATTGACGAACCGCTGGTTGGGCGGCTCGGATTTCGTTCAGCTTGGTGATGAAGTCGGCGATGCTGCGACCACCCTTTTTGGCGGCATCCCAGTCTCGCGGGCGGTATTCGAATTTCTCACTATCGATGTGCTCCTCGGCACCCGGGCGAGCCACTGACTCGCAGAGTTCGTAACCGGCATACATACCCCAGCTAGGCGTGCACATCGCGGCCAGCACGCCTCGAATTTTGTGTGCTGCCGGGCCACCGAACTGCAGATATTCGGTCAGGATGTCGGGGGTGGAAACCCAGAAGTTTGGCCTAAAGAAGTCGGCGCTCTCGTGAACGAGTTCTTTGAGATAAGACTCGAGTTCCTGCTTGGTGTTTCGCCAGGTGAAGTAGGTATAGGACTGCTGGAATCCGACCTTGCCGAGCGCGTGCATCATCGAGGGCCGAGTGAAAGCTTCGGCCAGGAAAATCACGTCTGGAAATTCGCTGTTGATTTCGCCAATCAACCATTCCCAGAAAGCCACCGGCTTGGTGTGTGGGTTATCAACACGGAAGATCTTCACGCCTCGAGATATCCAAAGTTTCACCACTCGAAGAACCTCAAAGTGAATGCCTTCAGGGTCGTTATCGAAGTTGATCGGATAGATGTCTTGATATTTCTTTGGCGGATTTTCGGCGTAGGCAATCGTGCCATCAGCGCGCGTGGTGAACCACTCGGGGTTCGACTTAACCCACGGGTGGTCTGGTGACGCCTGCAAGGCAAGGTCCATAGCAATTTCGAGCCCGAGTTCGTTTGCCTTTGCTACGAATGCAGCGAAATCCTTCTCGGTGCCGAGGTCGGGGTGAATTGCGTCGTGACCACCCGCCGAAGAACCGATCGCCCAAGGCGAGCCAGGATCCTGTGGGCCGGCCGTGAGGGTGTTGTTCGGCCCCTTGCGAAATGAGTGGCCGATTGGATGAATTGGCGGCATGTAGAGAATGTTGAAGCCCATTTCGGCGACCGCAGGTAGTCGTTTTGCGGCGGTTTTGAAATTGCCAGAAGTCCAGGTTTTAGTCTTGGCATCAAACTTGGCACCCTCTGAACGAGGGAAGAATTCATACCAGGCTCCGGAACCCGCCAATTCTCGTTCGCAGTTGATTCGATATTCTTCGCTGAGAGTGATCAGCGATCGAATCGGCTGAGAGGTGATGGCCTTGATTGCTGCCGAACTTTCGGCCTCGGCGAAGCGATCTTTTGCAGGCCGATTGGTGTCGCTGAGCATTTCGGCAAGGGCTACCAATTGCTTGGCATTTGCCGGGGTTCTGCCCTTTTCGGCTGCTGCTTTGGTGAACAGGGCAATGCCCTCGAGCATCATGAGTTCTTCATCCACGCCAACATTCAGCTTGACGCTCGCGTTGTGATGCCAAGTTTCATAGTCATCGGCGAATGCGCGAATCTGGAATTTCCAGAGACCCTGTTCGTTTAGCTGAACCTTGGTGTGCCAGAGGTCGCTGCCCATCGCTCCGGCAGCCAGTCGATGGGTTTGCTGTTTTCCATTCGGGTCGGTCAGCAGAAGTTCAACGCCTAGGGCGTCGTGGCCCTCGCGGAATACGTTCGCACTGAACGGAATGACCTCACCCTTGAAGGCCTTTGCCGGCCATCTACCTGCCTCAACCGAGGGCCTAATACCCAGGATTGGCAAACGGCCGATTGGGTTTTCGTGCAGGTAACTGATTCCGTTAATTTTGCTCACACTCCATAACTTAGTGAAGTTTGGTCAGGCATATAAGCGCTTTCACTCATGCTTTACCTACTTGTTAGCTAAGGGCTGAGATGCAGAGCTAGAGAACACAGCGGAAAAGTTGGATCGAAGTGCCGGAAATCAGAGTCTTTGCTTGCGGCTGGAATTGTGCGGTTTCTTCTTCAGGAACATCAAATGCGCTGTTCCACAAAAGTTCGAGTGACCGAACGCCATCCGGGGCAGCCAGGGTGATCTCTTGCACTCGCTCAACTCCGTGAATGACCAGGAGCATCGCCGAGCGCAGGCCGTCTTGGTCCACATGCTCTGAATAGCGTTGAACGGTTCGACATTCGGTGTCGTGCCAATTTTCATCGGTCATGATCTCGCCGAATTGGTTGTACCACTTGACCATGTCGTGATCTTCAGTGGCCTCGTTGAAGTCACCGAAGGACTTGGGGCGCAGAACCGGGTTTTCTTTTCTCAGCTTGGTGAGATAGGCAAAGGTTTCTTCGAAGTCTTGCTCGTGCCTGCTCAGCTCCCAGTTGACCCAGCTCATCACGGTGTCTTGGCAGTATGCGTTGTTGTTGCCGTTCTGAGTCTTCGCGCGTTCGTCGCCAGCGGTAACCATTGGAACGCCAGACGAGAACAGCAGGGTAGCCATCAGGTTTCTTGCCGCCTTGCGGCGTTGTGCGCGAATTTCGGGTGAGGCACCAGCGCCTTCGAAACCATGATTGAACGAGTGGTTGCCGTTCGTGCCGTCTCGGTTGCTCTCACCATTCATCTGGTTGTGCTTGACGTCATAGCTAACCAAGTCGTTCAAACAGAAACCGTCGTGTGCGGTGATGAAGTTGACGCCTCCGAGCGGCCCGCTTGGCCCATCGACGATATCTCTCGAGCCCGATAGGCGAGTGGCTAGATCTGCGACACCATTCCAGTGTTTGCCGCTGTTGCGAGCGGCGGCCACATCTGAGAGCCAAAAGCGACGAACATCGTCGCGATATCGGTCATTCCATTCGCTGAAGCGGTCGGGGAAATTTCCGGTTTGCCAGCCGCCGAGCCCGACATCCCAGGGTTCCATGATCATCTTCGAGTCTTTGAAGATCGGGTCTTCAACGATGGCTCGAAGCAGGGGATGGTTTGGGTCGAAATGGTTGTTTTCGTTTCGAGCCAGAGTTGCCGCGAGGTCGAACCGGTATCCATCGATTTGCATCTCGGTCGTCCAATAACGAAGGCTCTCAAGCACGAGATGCACGACGTGTGGGTTGCCAAAGTTGAGAGAGTTACCGCAGCCGGTGGTGTCGTGATAGTGCCCGTTGTCATCCATGCGGTAATAGCTCGAGTTATCTAAACCACGATAGGAGTAGGTCAGGCCGCCTCCGCCACCCTCAGCCGTGTGGTTATAGACAACGTCAAGAATCACTTCGATGCCATTTCGGTGCAGCTCACGAATCGAGGTCTTGAGCTCTTCGAGAATCGCCTGAGGGCCCTGTTCGCGGGCTGCCGAGCTGGCATATCGTGGGTGCGGGCTGAAAAAGTTGATTGAGTTATAGCCCCAGTAGTTGATCAGACCCATGCTCATGAGCCGAGGCTCAGAAATGAACATGTGAATCGGCAGCAATTCAACCGCGTTTACACCTATCTTTTTTAGGTGTTCGATGGTGGTCGGGTGACCAAGCGCTGCATAGGTGCCTCGAAGTTCATCGGGAAGGTTTATATTGCCTCTGGTCAGGCCGCGAGCGTGTGCCTCATAGATGATGAGTTCATCTAGTGGGATGTTTGGTTTGACCACGCCATCCCAGTCGAAGTTATCGTCGATAACCACGCAGTGATATTCGCGGGCATTCTGTCTGACGACACCGCGGGCATAGGGGTCGATCAAGAAGAGCTGGTCGTTGAAGGCATTGCGCGGAGCCTTCGGGCCGTCGGCACGCAGGGCATATTTGATGCCAGGGCGAAGATGGTGGCTGGTGGCCGACCAAATCGAACCATCGCGAACCAAGTCGATGGTGTGCCGCACCTCGGTTACTTCGTCCGGCTCGAAAACGCACACCTGGATGCTCGAGGCGGTCTCTGAATAGACGCGAAGAGTGCCGACACCGTCCACGACGGTGACTCCCATTTCTCCAGGGGCAGGCAGCTGTGCAGACATAGGAGAAATCCTAGTCGCTCGCAGATTTCCGGCTGATTAACTGGCTCAGACGAAATACGCTTATCTAGTGCCCACTTACCTTGACCACGCCGCGACGACCCCAATTCGTCCAGAAGTTTTGCGCGTTTACACCGAGGCGCTGAAAGCGGTTGGCAACCCTTCGGCGGTTCACAGATTTGGTCAGGACGTTCGCAATCAGCTGGAGGAGGCCAGAGAATCGCTGGCCAAAAGTGTTGGCGCGAATCGAAGTGAAATAATCTTCACCAGCGGTGGCACCGAAAGCGACAACCTGGCCATCAAGGGGTTGTTTTGGCAACGCCGCCAAGAAAACGGCGAGAGGGCAGTGATTATCACCTCTGCCACCGAGCACCACGGTGTCTTGGACCCGATTTATTGGCTTGAAGACCACCAGGGTGCCGAAGTTGCGCTCGTGCCGGTTGATCAACGCGGAGTTTTTGATCTCGATTGGCTAGAAACTTTCTTAAAACAAGAATCCAACCGAGTTGCCCTGATTTCTCTGATGTGGGTCAACAACGAGACCGGCGTGATCGCCGACATTCCAAGAATCACTGCCTTAGCAGCCGAATTTGGAATTCCAGTGCACAGCGATGCCGTTGCTGCTTTTGGTCATGTTCCCATTGATTTCGCCTCAAGTGGGCTCGCAGCGATGTCAATCAGCGCACACAAAATTGGCGGCCCAGTTGGTTCCGGAGCGCTCGTTGTCGGTCGCTCAATCAAATTGACTTCACTGGTCCACGGTGGTGGTCAAGAACGCGGAATGCGCTCGGGCACCATGGATGCGGCCGGCGCCGCAGCTTTTGCAGTGGCAGCCGATGAAGCGATATCCGAGTTGCAGGCCGAGTCGGAGCGAATCGAAAACCTCAGCCGAAGGCTGATTGCCGGCGTTGGTGAAATCGCGCCGGATGCCTTGTTTTCAAGGGCAGACGCGCCTGGCCTTGCGGCGACGGCTCACTTCACATTCCCGGGTTGCAGCGCAGACTCGATGATCTTCTTGCTCGATGCTGCCGGGGTCTCGGTTTCTGCAGGCTCGGCTTGCACCGCCGGCGTGAATCGCCCCTCACACGTGCTCTTGGCCATGGGCAGAACAGAGGCCGAGGCCACTGGTGCGCTCAGGGTCACGTTGGGTTATACCTCGACCGAGGCCGACGTCGACGCGTTCCTTTCTGCCTTGCCATCGGTTTATGCGGCTGCCAAGAAGGCCGGGTTACCCTCCAAGTAGACTTTAACCATGAAGGTTTTAGCGGCGATGTCGGGTGGGGTTGACTCTGCCGTGGCCGCTGCTCGAGCCGTTGAGGCGGGGCACGAGGTGGTCGGCGTTCACCTGGCTCTATCCCGCATGCCGGGCACGCTGAGAACCGGCTCTCGAGGCTGCTGCACAATCGAAGATTCGATGGATGCCCAACGGGCGGCGAGTGTTTTAGGCATTCCTTATTACGTCTGGGATTTCTCGGAGCGATTCAAAGAAGAAGTGGTCGACGAATTCATCGCCGAATATGAAGCCGGCCGCACACCAAACCCTTGCATGCGCTGCAACGAGCGAATCAAATTCGCCGCCTTGCTCGAGAAGGCCTTGGCTCTAGGTTTCGATGCCGTTTGCACCGGCCACTATGCGACACTGCAAACTGATGAAGCCGGCAACCTCGAACTTCACCGTTCAAACGCTTTAGCCAAAGACCAGTCTTATGTTCTGGGCGTGCTAACCGAAGAACAGCTGAAGCACTCGATGTTTCCTCTCGGTGCCTCGGCCTCAAAAGATTTGATTCGCGCCGAGGCAGAGGCGCGCGGGCTTTCGGTGGCCAATAAGCCGGATAGCTATGACATCTGCTTTATCCCTGAGGGTGACACCCAGGATTGGATTGCAGACAAGCTCGGCAACCAAACGGGGCAAATCGTTGACCGAGCAGGCAATGTGCTCGGTTCACACGAGGGTTCGCACGGTTTCACCGTGGGTCAACGCAAGGGCCTATCAATTGGTCGCCCCGCCGCAGACGGCCGCCCACGCTACGTTCTCGAAATTAGACCAAAAACCAATACCGTGGTGGTTGGCCCGCAGGCCGCGCTAGCAATTTCTGAAATGGCTGGAACTCGCTACACGTGGTGTGGTCAGGCGCCCAAGAACACCGATGGCTGGGCAGAGATTTTGGTTCAGGTCAGAGCGCACGGTGACGCGATTCCGGCGGAGTTTGTAATCCGTGACGGCGAAATGGTGATCCGAGTTAAAGAGCCGCTTCTCGGAGTGGCCCCTGGTCAAACCGCCGTTCTTTACCTTGGCACGCGAGTTTTAGGTCAGACGACCATCGACCGAACGGTGAGCGCGGTGCCGGTTGAAACCGAGTTTACGGTTTCGGCTTAGCGTAGGTCAGTTGCCAAAGTAGATCCATGGTTGTCCAGGGATTTTGGCTGCGCGGCTTGCCATCATTTGTTGATCTGGGGCGAGGTAATAGAAGGCGGCCGTGCGCGCCTTCAGATCGACCGTGAACGAGTAGCCCCCTAGAGATTCCTTTTTAGCGAGTGCTATTTGGTCGACGCCATTGAAATTCTTTGCCAAATCCGGGCACACCAAGAAGCCATCTTTGATCGAAATCTGGTGACCAGGTTCTAGCGCAAATTTCAACTGTTCAAGCTCCCAACCACCGATGCCGAAGTCAGATTTGATGAGGTAGTCACCCAATGCCACACGCAGAAATTCCTTTGCCGATGGGCTTCGAGTTGAGCAGACATCATTTTGAAACCAGGTGCCTAGATCGAAGAGATTGAACTCGAGAAGCGAGCATTCGTTCGATGTCGGCCTGGTCAGGAAGTTTGCATTTGAGCCCGGGTCGATCGGGAAAATCTCGGATTTCCCCACAACTTTTCCAGCGTGAGAATAGCCCACGAGTTGCCAAGAAACGAAAGCAGTTTTATCGCCGTATTTGAAAAGCTTCAGTGGGATTTCGTTCCACGACTTGCCATAGACCACTCTGACTCTCACCGCTCCTCGATTTAGAAGTGCTGCATAGCCTCGTTCAAGAGTTTTTCTTTGCGTGGCCATGATTTGTTCGGCGTTGGATTGCAAGCGATGGCTAAAGCGCAGATTGCCTTGGATCGTTGGGTGCGACAGGGATTCGGGGGTATAAACCGTCACTCGGCCATACTTCGTTTTTGCGACTTGTGTAGCTTCTGCTGTCGCCACATAACCAATGCCTAGTAGTTGTGAAGCAATCAGGGCAACTAGGACAATCGCGATGGGGGTTCGACGAATCATTTGTTTGCAAAATCAATCCAAGCTTGGCCTGGTGATTTGTGCGCTAATCTTGCCATGGCTTCTTGATTTGGGGCCAGGTATTTAAAGGCTGCAGTTCGGGAATGCAGGTCCAGGGATATCATGTATCCGCCAAGCGGCTCGACGTGCGAGAGAGGGATTTTCGTGATCCCTCCGGAAATGCTAGCTAAATCAGGGCAAACAAAATTATTGCCCTCGATAGAGATCTTGTGGCCAGGTTCAAGTGCGAATTTGAGTTGCTCCAACTCCCATGCGCCAAAGTCGTTGTTTGACTTCGCTAGATAGGTTCCAAGCGCTGCACGCAGGAATTCATAGGCTTTCGGGCTCTTGACTTCGCAGTATTTTTTCTGAAACCACGTTCGAGAATCAAAAATGCTGAACTCTAACAGGGAGCATTCTGTTGAGGTCGGTTTAGTCAGATAGTTCGCAAAATTGCCACTTTCGATTGGAAATCTTGTTGTTTGGCCGACTCGTTTTCCATCCCAGTTGAACCCCTGAAAGCGCCAACCTCGTAGAGTATTTGGATCCTGGTATTGCAAAAGTTTCAGCGCGCCTTCATTCAAGTTTTTCTCGAGGACTACCTTCACGCTCACGGCGCCTAGGCGTTTCAGATTGGCGAGTGCTTTTAGTTGTGTTGCTCGTTGAGTTGCCATTATCAAATCAGCTTCGGAAAGCAATCGATCGCTGAAAGGTAGGTTGCTATGAACAGTTGGATTTTGCAGTTCTCCTGGAATCGTGACTTTCACACGGCCATACTGCGTGGTTGTCGACTCTTCACCTAATGCAACAGTGCCCGAAAACAAAGCAGTACTTAGAGTCAGGATGGCTACCGACAGAGACTTCAAAAGTGAACCGGTCATTGGTCTGTTGTTTTGATAAACATTGACTCGCTTCCAAGTGGGTTACTTGGACTACGCCAGCTGAGAGTCATGATTCTCCAAGCTGACGACAGATTTAGGCCAATGAAAACTAAAGTCGGTCGTTTCATTTTTCCCCAATCATTTTCAAAAAGGTAACCAGTCGACTCAACGAATTCAATCCAATTGTCCGAATTCTGCACTATCGGACAAGAACTTTGTCCGACTGCAGCGTGACTGTGGATAATCTTCCAAGGTCGCTAGAGATGTTGTCTGACCTGGGGTTTAGGGTTGAACCGTGAGTGATTTTGAAGTTCTCAAACAGCGACATGGCGAGTTGGTAGACGCGGTCAATAAGCATCGTCGCGCCTACTACGAGGGCAACACGGTTTTGATATCCGACGCTGAATATGACTCGCTGATGCATGAACTTGAACTTCTCGAGGCGCAGCATCCAGAACTCATAACTGGCGACAGCCCAACACAAACCGTAGGAGGTTCGGCTAACCAGGCCTTCGCTCCGGTTGAACACCTCGATCGCATGATGAGCTTGGACAACGTTTTCAGTCACGATGAAATGCGTGGCTGGGTTGCAAAAGCCGGCGCCGGACCGTTCCTTTGCGAACTGAAAATTGATGGTCTAGCGATCAACCTTCGCTATGAAAGCGGCACACTCGTGTCTGCTGCAACCCGCGGCGATGGCGTTGTTGGCGAGGATGTCACCCAGAACGTTCTGACTATAAGCTCTATTCCGACCAAGCTTCTGGGCAACGGGCATCCTCCGGTAGTTGAGGTTCGCGGTGAAATCTTCTTCGGTGTTGAAGACTTCGCCAAGCTAAACGAAGGTCTGGTCGCCGAAGGTAAGGCGCCCTTCGCAAACCCACGCAACTCGGCCAGTGGTTCACTTCGTCAAAAAGATCCAAAGGTGACTGCTAGCCGGCCACTTCGCATGCTTGTTCATGGAATAGGGGCCTGGCCAATCCCAACGGCCAATGGAGAGTCGATCACAACCCAATCAGCGATGTATTCATTGCTCAAGAGCTGGGGGCTTCCGACCTCAGAGCGCTTCGAAGTGGTTGGTTCTGCCGATGAAGTTTTGGCCTACATCGACAACTTCGAAAAGAATCGACACAACCTCGAGCACGAGATCGACGGTGTAGTGGTCAAGGTTGATTCGCTGGCAGACCAGGCCAAGCTGGGTTTCACAAGTCGAGCGCCTCGCTGGGCTATTGCCTATAAATATGCGCCTGAGCAAGTGAACACCAAACTTGTCGATATTCGCATCGGCATCGGTCGCACCGGTCGCGCAACACCATACGCGGTAGTTGAACCGGTCAAGGTTGCCGGTTCGGTGGTCGAATTTGCGACCCTGCATAACCAGGATGTGGTGAAGGCCAAGGGAGTTTTGATCGGTGACACCATTGTGCTTCGCAAGGCGGGGGATGTTATCCCAGAAATTTTGGGGCCGGTTATCGAACTTCGCGATGGCTCAGAGCACGCCTTCATCATGCCTAGCAACTGCCCAGCCTGTGGTGCCGCACTAGCACCATCGAGCGAGGGCGACGTTGATTTGCGATGCCAAAACGCGAAGAGTTGCCCTGCCCAGCTTCGCGAGCGCGTTGCCTACCTTGGGTCTCGAGGTGTGCTCGACATCGAAGCGCTCGGATACGTTGCCGCGGTTGCGTTGACCCAACCGTTGGAACCACAGCAGGCCCCGCTTCAGTCGGAGGCTGACCTATTCGATCTGACGTTGGCTGATCTGCTTCCGATTAGAGCCCAGGTTCTTGACCCAGACACCGGACTACCTAAGCTCGACGCTTTTGGCGAACCGAAGGTGGTCGATTTCTTCCGCAAGAAAGATGGCACCCCGGCCGAGGTTGCCTTAAAACTGCTGCGAAACCTCGATGAAGCCAAGTCAAAACCACTCTGGCGCATCCTTGTGGCTCTATCGATCAGGCATGTCGGCCCGGTGGCTGCAAGGTCACTGGCCGCGCACTTTGGTTCTTTAGACCGAATCTTCAACGCCAGTGAAGCCGAACTCGGCGAAGTGGACGGCGTTGGTGCGATTTTGGCTAAGTCATTGCACGAATGGATTTCGGTGGATTGGCATCGTGAAATCATCGAGCGATGGCGTGCGGCGGGAGTTCAACTTGAGACACCGGGCCACGCTGGTCCAGGAGCCGGCGGCGCCTCAGATGGTAAATTCGCCGGATTGAGCATCGTCGCCACCGGTTCGCTGCAGCGGTTCACTCGTGAGCAAATCGAAGAAGCCATCATCTCGAATGGCGGCAAGGCGGCGTCGTCGGTTTCCAAAAAGACTGCTTTTGTGGTTGCCGGCGCAAATGCGGGTTCCAAACTTGCCAAAGCAGAAGAGCTTGGCATCGAGGTTATCGACGAAGAAGAATTTCAGCGCCGACTAAACTCTTAGGTATACAACTCGCGCTTTTGAGAGAGATTCATGTCTGAAATCACCCCTGACCTTGTGCGTCACCTGGCCGGCCTCAGCCGCATCCTCGTGACCGACGAAGAGGTCGAACGTTTCACCGAACAGCTATCGCTGATCGTCGACTCTGTGGCAAAGGTTAACGAGGCGCTTTCCGGCCTCGATGTTCCGGCAACCAGTCACCCGATTCCAATGGCTAATGTCTTCCGTGAAGACATCGTTGAGCCATCGCTAACCCAAGAGCAGGCCCTTTCGGGCGCCCCAGACAGTGGCGAAGGCCGTTTCCGCGTAGCCGCAATCTTGGATGAGGAGTAGACCGTGTCTGAACTGATTCGCAAGAATGCCAGTGAGCTCGTTGAGCTGCTGAAGAGTGGCCAGGTTTCCTCGGTCGAGCTGACCCAGGCTCACCTCGACCGCAGTGCCGCCGTTGACCAGGATGTTCACTCATACCTTCACCAGAACCCGGAGACCGCACTTGCTGCCGCAGCTGACATCGACCGTCGTCGTGCCGCTGGAGAGCAGCTTCACGAACTTGCCGGTCTGCCAATCGCGGTGAAGGACAACCTAACCACCACCGACGCGCCAACCACCTCTGGTTCAAAGATTCTTGAGGGTTGGGTGCCGCCATACGACTCGACCGTAGTCAAAAAGATTCGTGCCGCTGGTCTGCCAATCCTGGGCAAGACAAACCTGGATGAGTTCGCCATGGGTTCGTCAACCGAATTCTCTGCCTTTGGCCCTAGCCGCAACCCTTGGGACCTAACCCGCATCCCGGGTGGTTCAGGTGGTGGCTCAAGCTCGGTCGTTGCGTCTTTCCAGGCTCCGGTGGCAATCGGTTCAGACACCGGTGGTTCGATCCGTTTCCCAGCTTCGGTTACCGGAACCGTCGGCAACAAGCCAACCTATGGAGCGGTCTCGCGTTATGGCCTGATCGCTTTGGCTAGCTCGCTCGACCAGGTCGGTCCGGTTTCACGCAACGTGCTCGACTCGGCCCTGATTCAAGACCTGATTGCCGGCCACGACCCTCACGACAGCACCTCGCTGCCTGAGTCACTGGGTTCAATGGCTGATGCCGCTCGCAAGCTTGACGTAAAGGGCATGCGAATCGGTGTCATCAAGGAACTCATGGGCGAAGGCTTCCAGCCAGGAGTCATGAACCGCTTCAAGGAGAGCATTGCTCTGCTTGAGCAGGCCGGCGCCGAAATCGTTGAGGTTTCGTGCCCTAACTTCGAGTATGCGATTGCCGCCTACTACCTGATTCTTCCTGCCGAGGCATCTTCAAACCTCGCGAAGTTTGACTCGGTTCGCTTCGGCTTGCGCGTTGCCCCAGAGGGAAACCCAACCATCGAGCGCGTAATGGCTGCTACCCGTGAGGCCGGTTTTGGCCCTGAGGTTAAGCGTCGAATCATCCTTGGAACCTATGCGCTGTCTAGCGGCTCATACGAGCACTTCTATGGCGCGGCACTGAAGGTTCGCACCCTGATTCAGCGCGACTTCGCCGCCGCCTTCGAGAAGGCAGATGTTCTGATTTCGCCGACCGCTCCGACCACTGCGTTCAAGATCGGTGAGAAGTTGGAAGACCCGCTGGCTATGTATCTGAACGACATCGCTACCATCCCAGCGAACCTTGCTGGAATTCCTGGAATGTCGATCCCTATCGGTCTAGCCGACGAAGACCAGCTTCCGGTTGGCCTGCAGTTGTTGGCTCCTGCTCGTGCCGACGCCCGCCTCTACCAGGTTGGTGCCGCACTAGAGAAGATGCACGAAGACGTCTGGGGCAAGCGAATGATTGACTTTGCACCTGAGTTGGAGGTTCGAGGCTAATGGCTAAAGACGAATTGATGAACTATGAAAAGGCCCTCGAGATGTTCGAGGTCGTCATTGGTCTCGAGGTTCACGTTGAGTTGAACACGAAGACCAAGATGTTCTGTGGCTGCCGCAACGAGTTTGGTGACGAGCCAAACACCAACGTCTGCCCAATCTGTATTGCTCTGCCGGGCGCCTTGCCAGCGGTCAACCGCACGGCGGTTGAGTCGAGCATCTCGATCGGTCTAGCCCTTGGATGTGAGATTGCGCCTAACGGTCGTTTCGCTCGCAAGAACTACTTCTACCCAGACTTGGCAAAGAACTTTCAGACCTCGCAGTATGACGAGCCGATCGCCTTTGATGGTGAATTGACCGTCGAACTGCCTTCAGGGTCGGTGCACACGGTTCAGATTGAGCGTGCACACATGGAAGAGGATGCCGGCAAGCTTACCCACATCGGTGGCTCAACTGGTCGCATTCAGGGTGCCGAGTACTCGCTTGTCGACTACAACCGTGCCGGTGTGCCGTTGGTAGAAATCGTCACCCGCCCGGTCTACGGAGCGGGAGCTGAGGCGCCTGAGCTTGCCGCGGCTTACGTCCGCTCGATTCGAGAGATCGTCAAGGGTCTAGGCGTCTCGGATGCTCGCATGGAGCGTGGAAACGTTCGCTGTGACGCCAACGTTTCGCTTCGCCCGCACGGCCAGGAGAAGCTGGGCACTCGCACCGAGACCAAGAACGTAAACTCGCTTCGCTCGATCGAGCGCGCGGTTCGTTATGAGATTCAGCGTCAGGCTGCACTTTTGGCTAAGGGCACCGCGATCGTGCAAGAGACCCGTCACTGGCACGAAGACAAGGGCGCAACCAGCGCCGGCCGTCCGAAGTCAGATGCCGACGACTACCGCTACTTCCCAGAGCCAGACCTGGTTCCGGTTCAGCCATCGAAGGAGCTAATCGAGTCACTTCGTGCAAAGCTTCCAGAGAAGCCAGCCGACCGCCGCAAGCGAGTTCAGGCAGAGTGGGGTTTCGCCGACCTCGAGTTCCGCGATGTTGTAAACGCCGACCTCCTAGACCAGATCGAGGAGACCGTCAAGGCCGGTGCAAAACCTCAGGCAGCCCGCAAGTGGTGGACCGGTGAGTTGGCTCGAATCGCGAACAGCCAAGACAAGGATGTAACCGAGCTAGAGATCTCTGGGGCACACGTTGCCGAACTGACCCAGCTAGTTGACGCCGGCAAGCTGAACGACCGTCTGGCTCGCGAAGTTCTAACCTATGTTCTAAACGGTGAAGGGTCCCCGGCGCAGATCGTTGCGGCTCGCGGACTCGAGGTGGTTTCTGACGACGGCGCTCTAATCGCCGCCATCGATGCCGCTCTGGCAAAGCAGCCAGATGTTCTAGATGCCATCCGTGAGGGTCGCATGCAGGCTGCAGGTGCCGTGATTGGTGCCGTGATGCAGGCCATGAAGGGTTCGGCTGATGCCGGACGTGTTCGAGAACTTTTGATTGAAAAAGCTAACGCCAGCTAAACGTTAAGCACAAAATCCCCGGTCAATCGACCGGGGATTTTTGCGTTACATGGGGTGAGTAACGGGGCTTGAACCCGCGACCCCCTGGACCACAACCAGGTGCTCTACCAGCTGAGCTATACCCACCATGTGTGTTTCGCAGAAGCGCAACAACCGGAAAAGTCTATCAGATTAGATTGACTCTGCCGACTTCAGATTCGCTGCCGCTTGCTTTGCTTCGTCCGAGGTTGGGCCGGGCTGTGGAACCAATACGGTGTTGCGGTAGTAGCGAAGTTCGGTGATCGATTCGAGGATGTCGGCCAGCGCTCGATGCCCGCCTTCCTTTTTAGGAAGTTGGAAATATGCCCGCGGATACCATCGGCGAGTCAACTCTTTAATCGATGAGACGTCGATGTTTCTATAGTGCAGGTGTTGATCTAGTTCAGGCATGTAGCGATTAAGGAACATTCGGTCGGTGCCAATGGTGTTTCCTGCCAGCGGCGCCTGGCGGGCCTCAGGAACGAAGCGTTTTACATAGTCAAGGATGAGTTGCTCGGCATCAGCGAGCTCAAGGCCGGCTTCGACGTCGTCGATTAGGCCAGATTCGGTGTGCATGTTGCGCACGAAGTCGTTCATGTTAGCCCAGGAATCGGCGCGAGGCTTGATCACAACGTTCAGACCCTCATCAAGAATCTCTAGTTCAGAGTTGGTGATTACAACGGCGATTTCGACTAGGCAATCAGATTCCGGGTTTAGCCCGGTCATCTCGCAGTCAATCCAAACTAGGTTGTCAGAAATCTCAATCACATTCCAAAAATAGGGGAGGTCTCCGACATCGTCGGAGACCTCCCAATTCTAACCTTTTGGGCTAGGCCATGCGCTTTGCGCGTCTAGCGGCCCTGCGCTCCTTGCGCCCCTCAACCAACCAGTAGAGCACCGGAACGATGACCAGGGTCAGGATGGTTGATGAGAAGAGTCCGCCAATAACCACAATCGCCAGTGGCTGCGAAATAAAGCCGCCGCCGCCGGTGATTCCCAGCGCCATCGGGGTCAGAGCGAAAATAGTCGCCAGCGCAGTCATCAAGATTGGGCGGAGTCTCTGGCGGGCTCCATCCATGATCGCTTCCTGAGTTGGCTTGCCATCGCGGCGATATTGGTTGATCAAGTCGATCAAAACAATCGCGTTGGTGACCACGATTCCAACCAGTAGAAGCATTCCAATGAGCGCCGGAACTCCCAGGGCTGTGTCGGTGGCAAGCAACATCACCAGTGCACCGGTTGCGGCAAATGGAATCGAAATCAACAGAATCAACGGCTGAATGATGCTCGAGAATGTTGCCACCATCACGATGAAAACAATCGCGATCGCTGCCAGCAACGCCAAGCCAAGCTGGCTAAACGAGTCAGCTTGTGAGGCACTAACGCCGCCGATTGAGGCCGTAGCACCCAATGGAAGGTTTACGGTGCCCAAGCGCTTGGTGACGTCGGCGGTGATGGCACCCAGATTCTTACCTGAAGGAGTTAGCGACACCTTGGCGGTTCGGTCACCCTTTTCGCTCGTGATTGAAACCGGAACTTGAACCTCTTCGATGTTCGCAATCGATGAAAGCTTGGTTAGCCCGGTCGCGGTAGGGATCTGAATGTTCTTAACCTTGGCAACCGTGTCAGGGATGTTGGTCTGAACCACATAGATTGAGGTTTCTACGCTGTCGATGTTTACCTTACCGATGCTCGAAGGCTTCATAGCCGCCGCCACTAAGCCACCCACGGTGATCTCGGTGAGGCCCTTCTTTGCAGCGGCCTTTCGGTCTACAGTCACCCGCAGGGTTCGCTGCTTTTCTGCCAGCGAGTTGGTGATCTCGCTGACATCTTTGGTGCCCTTCATCGCGGTCTGAACCGAGGCAATTGCAGCGTTTAGCTTGCTGTCGTTCGGTGCAACCACCTTGACGTCGATGGTGCTTGAAGAGCCAAAGCCTGGCCCACCACCAGAGCTGAATTTGACGGTTCCCAGGGTCGAGTCCGAGGCAAATTGACCCTCAAGAGTCTTTTGCAAGGCAGCCTGGTCTACGCCCTCCTTGGTGGTTACTTGAATTGAGGTGCCGCCAGCAGAGGCGCCAAACGCGACTCGACCGTCACCCGAAGAGCCGATGGTCGTGGTGACCACGGAGACTTCCTTGTGGGCAAGCAGAATCGCCTCAACCTTGGCAGCTGCCTTGTCTTGCTGAGCTAGAGTCTGACCTGCGGGCAGAGTCTGGTTGAGAACAAAGCTGTTTGAGCCTGATGAGCCGATGAAATCGGTCTTCAACTGTGGCACCAAGCCAAAGGTGAAAATCAGGATGACAAAGGCAGAAATCAGTGTGACAACCGGGCGCTTCTGGGTCCAGGTCAAAACCGGGATGTAGCCTCGCTGAAGTAGGCCCTTTCGCTCCTTGGCCTCTTCTTCGCGGCGAACCTTAGAAGTGTGTGCCTGTGCTGCGGCGTCATCGCTGTGGTTTAGCTGCTCAGGCGACTTCAGGAACCAGTAAGCCAGCACTGGCACGATGGTTAGTGAAACAAATAGCGAAGCAGCAAGTGCGATTGCAAATGTGAAGGCGAATGGTCTAAAGAGTTCGCCGACCAATCCACCGACCAGGGCAATCGGAAGGAAGACGGCGATGGTGGTGATGGTCGCTGCGGTGATTGCTCCTGAAACCTCGCGCACTGAACGCAGAATTGCCTTGCGCTTTGGTTCACCATAAGAGAGGTGGCGGTTGATATTCTCGATAACCACAATCGAGTCGTCCACGACGCGACCGATCGCAATCGTCAAAGCGCTCAGGGTAAACAGGTTCAGCGAATAGCCAAAATTGCCCAAACCGATGAAGGTGATTAGGACTGAGGTTGGAATCGAAATTGCGGTGACCAATGTCGAGCGAACCGACATTAGGAACAGCAAGATCACGATGATTGCAAACCCTAGACCGAGAAGACCCTCGGTGCTTAGATTCTCGAGAGATTTGGTCACATACGGTGACTGGTCGAAGACGGTTGTAACAGTGACGTTGCCAAGCTTCGTCTTTAGCTCGTCTACCTTGGCCAAGACTCCCTTTGAAACGGCAACGGTGTTGGCGTCCTGAGTCTTGGTGATTGAGACGGTGAGGGCGGCCTTGCCGTTGACGCGGGCAATCGAGGTGACCGGTGCATTCTCATAGGTCACGTCGGCTACGTCACCGATGGTTAGAGCCGTGATTGAGGTGCTCACCGATGGCGTGCTGGAAGTGGTGCTCGGAATCTTGAAACCAGCTGGCAGCTTTCCTGCCATACCGGCAGGGATTCCGCTGAAGCTTGGTGCCCTGGTGGTGGCCACAGTGGTCTTGCTGCCAATTAGTGGCAGTGCCTTAAAGGCTGCGAGAGAATTCACCGGCGTGCCGACCTCAACCGAAATCGAGCCCTTGCTGTCGGTAAGGGTTCCTGCTGGGATAACGAATCCGTTTGCCTGAAGGGCACTCGTGATCGACTGTGAACTTAGACCGTTTGCCGACAAAACCGATTGCTTCAACTTCAGGTTGATGCGCTTTTCAGTGACTCCCGAGATGGTGACGTCGCGCACACCGGCAACTGATGAAAACAGTGGGGTAGCGGTGTCGGCCAGCACCTTGCCTATGGCCTCGTTGTTGCCAGTGTTTGATGAGATGCCGAGTGCCATCACCGGCACGCTGTCAAAGCTTCCAGAGAGCACCTTGGCGGTTGCCTCTGCCGGAAGGGTGATGCTGGCCAGCGCCGAGTTTAGGTTTTCTTTCACCTTGGCCGTGCTGGTTCCATAGGCGAATTCCACGCGAACGATAGAGATATTATTTTGCGACGTAGAGCTCGAGGTCACCAAACCATCTAGGGCTCGCACTGCGGTCTCAATTGGCTGGCTAACCTGCTTGTCGATTACCTCCGGAGAGGCACCAGGATAGGTCGCCACGATTGCGGCCTGAGGGGTTTCGAAGCTCGGAATCAGTTCTTGCTTGAGCGAACCTACCGAGATCAAGCCGAAGATGGCGATGATGATCGTGATTAGGGCGACTACTGATCGGTTTGCGAGGCTGAGTTTGGCGAGACGGTGCACGGAAATCCCCTTTGAGAACGGTATTACCTAGGCTAACCCAGTAAATCCCGTTTGGATTCCTCTGTTAGTTACTTATCCTTGCCCCGGGCGGTGAGTTGCAGCTTGATTGCACTTGCTATCGCAGCCAGTGCAATGGCCGAGACAATTACCAAAAGCGAGACGTTGGTTGAAATCTCGGGAGCCCAATCGATGTGCTGCCCTCCGTTGATAAACGGCAGCTCATTTTCGTGCATTGCGTGAGCCACCAGTTTGACGCCGATGAATCCCAGGATCAGTGCAATACCATACTTCAGATACTCGAGCTTGTCGAGCAGCCCGCCCAGCAAGAAGTAGAGCTGGCGCAAACCCATCAGTGCAAACACGTTTGCAGCGAAAACGATGAACGCATCCGTGGTGATTCCAAAGATCGCTGGAATCGAATCGAAGGCAAACATCACGTCGGTCATGGCGATAGCCAAGAAAACGACGACCATTGGGGTGAATGCCTTTTTGCCATCCACCGTGGTGCGAATTTTCACACCATCGAAGTCCCTGGAGACGTGAATTCGTTTGCGCAACCAAACGATCAGCTTGTTTTCTGATTCTTCGTCTTCGTCTTCGGTTCTGAAGGCCTGGTGATAAGCGGTATAGATCAGGAAGGCGCCAAAGAGATAGAAGATAGCGCTAACGCTTTCGATCAGCACCGCGCCGGCAAGGATAAACAGACCCCTGAGCACCAAGGCCATGACAACGCCAACCATCAGCACTTCCTGCTGATATTTCTTCGGCACCGAGAATCGATTCATCAAGATCAGGAAAACGAATAGGTTATCGACGCTAAGGCTGTATTCGGTTAACCAACCGGCATAAAACTGGTTGGCTGCCTCGTGGTTGCCAAGCCAAGCGATCAGACCGCCAAATGCAACGGCCAACACCGCATAGAAGAGAACCCATAGCGTCGACTCTTTGGCGCTCGGGATATGAGGTCGCTTGAAGATGATCAACACATCGGCGAGCAGAATAAGCGTCAAAGCCGCCATTGAGGCGACTTCGAACCAGACTGGCAGGGCGAGGTGCATGACTAAAGGGCCTGACTAGGCCAATTCAAACTGGCCGCCCTCGATCTGCCCCTGCTTGCGATACATGTCGAGTTTCTGGCGGGTGTCAGCGATGTCAAGGTTTCGCATGGTTAGTTGGCCGATGCGGTCGCCTGGGCCAAATGCGGCATCCTCGGTGCGCTCCATCGAAAGCTTCTCTGGGTGATAGCTGAAGTTTTCGCCCTCTGTGTTGACGATGGTGTAGTCGTCACCGCGACGCAGACGCAGGGTTACCGAGCCATTAATTGCCGAGGCGACCCACTTGGTGAGTGATTCGCGAAGCATCAGAGTCTGCGGGTCAAGCCAGCGACCTTCATACAAGAGGCGACCCATGCGGCGGCCTTCGGCGTGATATGCAGCAACGGTGTCTTCGTTGTGAACAGCAGAAATCAGGCGCTCGTATGCGATGTGCAACAGAGCCATTCCAGGGGCCTCATAGATGCCTCGGCTCTTAGCCTCGATGATTCGGTTCTCGATCTGATCGCTCATGCCAAGACCGTGACGGCCACCGATCTCGTTGGCCTTCATAATCAGGTCAACCGCGTTTTCAAGGTTTTCGCCGTTAATCGCGATAGGGCGACCCTGACGGAAGGTGATTTTCACATCTTCGGTTTTGATTTCGACGGCTGGGTCCCAGAACTTCACACCCATGATCGGCTCAACAATTTCGTATGAGGTGTTCAACTCTTCGAGGGTCTTGGCCTCGTGGGTGGCACCGAGCATGTTTGCATCGGTTGAATAAGCCTTTTCAACCGAGGCGCGGTAAGGCAAATCTCGCTCGAGTAGCCATTCACTCATCTCGTGACGGCCTCCAAGCTCGGTTACGAAATCTTGATCGAGCCACGGTTTGTAGATTCGAAGGTTTGGGTTAGCCAGTAGGCCATAGCGATAGAAGCGCTCGATGTCGTTGCCCTTATAGGTAGAGCCATCGCCCCAGATTTCAACGCCATCCTGGTGCATTGCGCGCACCAGCATTGTGCCGGTGACCACTCGCCCAAGCGGAGTGGTGTTGAAATAGACCTTTCCGCCGGTGCGGATGTGAAAGGCGCCGCAAGCGATTGCCGCAAGGCCTTCTTCGGCAAGCGAGTTGCGGCAGTCAACGAGGCGACCCTCTTCGGCGCCATAGACTTTGGCGCGCGCCGGAATCGAATCGATGTCGTCCTCGTCATACTGGCCGAGATTTGCCGTGTATGCATAAGGCACTGCGCCCTTTTCGCGCATCCAGGCCACAGCAACAGAAGTGTCTAGGCCACCAGAAAAGGCGATGCCAACTTTTTCACCAACAGGGAGGGATGCGAGAACTTTAGTCATGCCCTCAAGTTTAGTTCTAACCGAGCAGAGACTTCATTTGCTTGTAGATTACGCCTGCCGCCCACACCGGGTTGATGCGAGTCATGATGTCCATCATCGTCGCGTCCTGACCAACTGTGATTCGCGGCTTGTTCTTCTCGATTGCATCAACCATCATTCGCGCAGCCACAGGAGCCTCGGTCATCTTGAATTTAGCTGTCTCTGCCGAACCTGCAGCCGGAACCGCCATGCCCGAGTTTGCGGCGATGTTCGTGTTGATCGCCCCAGGGAAGACCACGGTTACGCCGACCTTGGTTGTCAAAAGCTCAGAGCGCAAACCCTCGGTGAAGAGTTTAATGGCGGCCTTAGAAGCCCCGTATACGCTCTGACCCGGAACCGGGGCGTAGGCGCCCATCGAAGAAACGTTCAGAATGTGGGCCTCTGGACGAGCTAAAAGACCAGGTAGGAATGCCTTGGTCAACATCAAGGGCCCGTGAAAGTTAACGTTCATCACCTTGGCGGCTGCTTCCACGCTAAGGTCTTTGATCATTACAAATGGCTGGATGATTCCGGCGTTGTTCACCAGTGCATCGGCCGCACCCAACTTGGCTTCAACCTGTGCAGGCAGGGCCGCGACCTTGGCATCGTCGCTGACATCGAGCAGAAAGGTCTCGACTCTTCCGCCCTGTGCGACGGCGAGACTTTTCGTTTCCTCAAGCGTCTCCGCTCGCATATCTACCGCGGCAACCGATGCTCCGCGTTTGACGAGCTCCAGGGTCAGCTGTCGACCCATTCCGCTGCCAGCTCCGGTGACTACAACTACTTTGCCTTGAACCTTCATTTTTTCCCCTTTGTTTTTACTCGCTTTGAGTCTTTGCCTAGTGCGAAGACAAAACCTTTTGCAGAGCCTTGACGAGTTCCTGCTGATGGGTCTGTGTCTCAGAACTGTTTCGCAGGTAGGAAGTCGTGTAGCCGAAGCCCACGCGCTCGTCCATGCTCGCCCAGCCGGCCTGACCACCCAGGCCGTTGTGGCCGAAACCCCTGCCTCCCGGGAGCTCAAAGTGAGGTGGAGCTGCGAGCATAAAGCCGTTGCCCCAGACCGGGTGAGGCGCGGGTTCGTGCCAGACATTCATCCCGAAGGATGCCGGCTGAATTGCGACTTCGAGGGCTTCGTCACCAACCAGGCGAACGCCTTCGGTTTCTATTACTGCCGCCGAATAGATCTTTGCTAGTCCATAAGCGTTGGTCACGCCGTTTGCCCCGGCAAGTTCTATGCCGAGAGTCTCGGGATCATTGAAACCGCCGGCATCCGTCGGGTCGGTTGGCAGAGCCCCGCCGAAAGTCATCGCCTTCTCGACCCAGTATTGATCTGAGCCGAAATCTGGGTTCATCGACTTGAAGTTTCCATCGCCGACCAGTGTGGCGACCCGATGAAGTTGTTTGGCTGGCAGCCCGATCCACATATCCACACCCATGGGAGCCGTCACAAACTTCTGCAGATAGTCATTGGCAGTTAGGCCGGTCACAGAATGAATCAGCTTGCTAACCAGGTGGCCAAAGGTGAGGGCATGGTAGCCATAGTTTGAGTCTGGCTCCCAAAGCGGCACCTGTTTGGCCAATTCTTCGACCACGGTGTGTTCATCCAAGAGCTCGGCTCTAGAAATGTCTTTTCTTGGAGCGCTCAAACCGGCTCGGTGTCGCAGCAGGGTCTTCACCTGAATCTGTGCTTTTCCGGCTTGCCCAAACGCTGGCCAGTAATTGGCCACTGGGACATCGAGGTCAAGTAGCCCCCGCTCAACCAAGCTGGCAGCAATGATGCTGATAATTCCTTTGGTGCAAGAGAAAACGTCTGAGATGGTGTCTTCGGTCCAAGCCTGACCAGGTTTGGACTCGCCGCGCCATAGGTTGACCACTGGCTTTCCATCCTTGAAGATCGCCAAGGATGCCCCGCCGGCAGGATTCTCAGCGCTCTGGCGGGCAAAGAGCTCGGCAACCGCTTCGAAGCGAGAATCATATGTTCCGTGGGTTTCAGCAGACATCTTTGTTTGCAGCCTTTCTTTGCGACATATTTGAGAATACTCTTCAAATTTCAACCGCTAGACACATCCAAGGTGTTCTAATAAAACCAGACACAAGATGGAGTTAGCAATGAGGCTAGAACACGATCTTCTCGGTGAACTAGAGGTTCCCGAAACCGCATACTGGGGCGTGCACACCGCCCGAGCGGTAGAAAATTTCGGCATTTCCGGAGTGCCCATCGGTCACTATCGCTCTCTGGTTCGGGCACTTGGTTTTATCAAAGAAGCCTCGGCGATGGCCAACTTCGAACTAGGTGAGTTGGACAAGGAAATCTTTGTGCCGCTTCGACAGGCCTGCATTGAAGTTCGCGACGGTAACTTCGACGGTGAATTCGTGGTTGATGCGATTCAGGGTGGGGCTGGAACCAGCACAAACATGAATGCGAATGAGGTCATTGCCAATCGTGCCCTCGAAATCGCGGGTTTTTCGAAGGGTGACTACGACAAGATTCACCCGCTGAATCACGTCAACATGTCACAGTCAACCAACGACGTGTATCCGACCGCGATCAAAGTTGCTCTGATCATCGAAATTCTGGCGCTGCTTGAAGAGCTCGATCGGTTGAGAGTCGCTTTCGCAAACAAGGGCATTGAATTTGGCTCAGTAATAAAAATGGGCCGCACTCAGCTTCAAGACGCTGTGCCGATGACACTTGGGCAGGAGTTCACCGCATACGGTGTGACTATTTCAGAGGATGAATCGCGACTTCGTGAGGCAATCCGACTGCTGAGCGAGATTAATCTGGGTGGCACGGCGATTGGAACCCAGTTGAACACCCCCGAGGGTTATGCCCAAGCGGTTTGCGAGAATTTGAGCAACCTTTGTGAGCATGATTTCGTCGTTGCCGACAATCTGATTGAGGCGACCCAGGACACTGGAGTCTTTGTCACCGCCTCTAGCGTTCTAAAGCGACTCGCGATAAAGCTATCCAAGATTTCGAACGACCTCAGGTTGCTTTCAAGTGGCCCTCGTGCCGGATTCGGCGAGATTAATCTGCCGCCTCGCCAGGCCGGTTCATCGATCATGCCTGGCAAAGTGAACCCGGTGATCCCCGAGGTCGTCAACCAAATCGCTTTTACCGTCATCGGAAACGATACGACAGTGTCGATGGCTTCAGAGGCTGGGCAACTCGAATTGAATGCGTTTGAGCCAATCATCGCGAGATCGCTGATGATGAGCATCACCTACCTGCGCAGGGGTTGCAAGGTGCTCACCGATTTCTGCGTTTCGGGAATCACCGCGAACGAAGAATATCTGCGTAAGACCGTCGAACACTCGATTGGTTTGGTCACAGCAATTTCACCTCGAATCGGCTACGAGAATGCCACCGCGGTTGCCAAGCGTGCGCAGGCTTCGGGTCAATCGGTGCGCCAAGTAGTCATTGAAATGGGTCTGCTAACTGCCGCCGAGTTCGATGAGATTCTTGGAGATATCGATCGGCTCACCGGTCGAGGCTAATTCAAACCGGCACTCGAGTGATGGTTATTTAGCGTCTTCGCGAGCCAGGCGCTGTGCGAAATAGAGCGGAACTATAGAAATCAACACCGTCGTGACAGCCACAACGTCGACTACCGGTGCCTTACCCGGTCGAAACATGTTGTTTAGGATCCAGATCGGCAGGGTCTCGACACCAGAACCGGCTGTGAATGTCGTGACGATAATCTCATCGAAGCTCAAGGCAAATGCCAACAAACCTCCAGCGATTAGAGCCGAACCGATTTGGGGGAGCGTGACCAATCGAAAGGTCGTAAAGATGCCTGCACCAAGATCGGCTGAGGCATCCTCTAGGTTTCGATTGGTGCGGGAAAGCCGTGCGAGCACGTTGTTGTAGACGGTAACCACGCAGAAAGTCGCGTGAGCGATGATCACGGTGGCCATACTCAGCTGTAACCCTAGAACGGTTCTGAATGCGTTGTTGAGTGCCAAACCGGTCACGATTCCCGGCAGGGCGATTGGAAGAATTACCATCAAGCCGATTGACTGCTGACCGAAGAATTTATACCGAGACAGCGCGAGCGCCAGCATGGTGCCCAACACGAGGGCGATTATGGAGGCGCAGACTGCGATGGTGACGCTCGTGCCCAACGCGGCCATCAATCCACCGGACCCAAAAGCCCTTGTCCACCAACTCAAGGTGAAGCCGGGTGGTGGCCAATCCATGTTCATGGAGCGGTTGAACGAGTTGATTACAACTATGAACAGAGGAAGGTAGATTACCGCCAGAACTGCACTGGTTGCTATTCCTAGGACGATTTTTGCAAACTTACTGATTCTCATTAGAGGTTATCCAGAGCTCCAGTGCGCCTTACCGCGCCAAGATAACCGAACATGATTGCAATTGGAATCAGAGCGAGCGCTGCAGCCATCGGCAGATTGTTAGCCGTTCCAACGTTTGAATAAATGAGGTTTCCGAGCATTTGGTTTGGTCCGCCGACGATGCTTATTGTGATGTAGTCACCAAGCGTGAGCGAGAAGGCAAAAATTGAACCCGCGATGATGCTCGGAAGGATCATCGGAAAGACTATTCGGCGAATGGTTGTAAGCGTTTTGGCACCTAAGTCACTGCTGGCCTCTAGCATGTTGCTCGGAACCTTTTCGAGACCACCATAAATTGGCAAAATCACGTATGGCAGCCAGATGTAACCAAGAGTGATAGCGGCACCCCAGAGGGAATAGCCCGGTGTGTTTAAACCGATTGGCGCGAGCAGCCACTGAAGAACACCCTTGTCTGAGAGCACTGACCGCCAAGCATATGCCTTAACAAGGTAGCTGGCCCATAGCGGGAGCAAAACAGAAATTGCTATCACGTTTCTTAGTCTCGGCCCGGCCACCTTTGACATGAAGAATGCGATTGGAAGCGCAAGGATCACGTCGACCAAAGTGACTCCCAGAGCGATGCCCAGAGTTCTAAGCGTGACAGTTGTATAAAGCGGATCCGTAAAAAGCGAGATTATGTTGTCGAGTTTGAAGGCCACCTTGGTATTACCGGTGAACTCGTCTACGGTCCAGAAAGCGGTGACGAGAAGCATAAGAAGCGCCGCCACATAGACCAGCCCCAGCCACAGGGCGGGCAAAGCAATCAGTGCACGCAGACGTGCCTTTGGATGCTTATAGAAAAAACTCGAAACTCGGCGCGCTGGAGTCACCGCTATCGCGGCAACTCCAGCGTCACTGAGCTCGTTCGGCATATCTTGTTAGCCCTTGATTTCCTGCCAGGCTTTGGTCCAGGCAGAGTAGTCGGTGCATTTGACGTCCTTGCGGCCGTCTAGACAAGCGGTGATCGGGGTGGTCCAGTACCAAATCTTGGCTGCATAGGCTGCGTCGCCAGCGTGGTAGGTGGCACAGAAAGCCTTGTCAGACGCATACTGGCAGGCATCTGCAGTCACAGGTGCTTCGCCGAAGTATTCGGTTGCGGCTGCGTTGGCCTTAGGGCTGTCGATGTAATCAAGCCACTTATAGGCACAGTTCACGTGCTTCGAAGTCGAGGACACCATCCATGAGTCAGACCATCCGGTGGCGCCTTCGCTAGGAAGAATCGCATCAACGCTGGCCTTTGCCGACATCGAGTTCTTGATTACCTGCCAGGTGGTTCCGACGACCGAGTTTCCGGTCTCGAAAGATTGAATCGACTTTAGATAGTCGCTCCAATACTCGCCAACGTTTGCGCGTTGTGCCTTTAGAAGCGTCACCGCGGCAGCAAGCTGAGTTGCGTCGAGCGCGTATGGGTTAGTGATTCCCAGTGCTGGCTGGTGCTTCATCAGGTATAGCGCTGCGTCGGCGATATAGATCGGTGAGTCGTAGGCGGTCACCTTTCCCTTGTATGTGCTCGCGCCATCGAAAACTACACTCCAAGAGGTAGGGGCGGGTTTCACTACCTTGGTGTTGTACATCAAGAGATTTGCGCCGTAGCCATGAGGCACACCATAAGTCTTGCCATCCACGGTGTTCCAGGCGCGATTCTTCAGGAAGTCATAAACCTTGGCATAGCTCGGAATGAGCTTGGTGTTCAAAGGCTGAACATAACCGCCAGCAACGAGGCGAAGTGTTGCATCGCCAGAAGCGGCAATTGCGTCGTATTGCCCGGTCTTGAACAGGCTCAAAGCCTCGTCGCTGGTTCCGTAAGGCTTGAAGGTGACCTGGCAACCAGTTGCCTTTTCAAAGGGGGTCACCCAGTCAACCTTCGGGTCGTTGCTTCCATCTTCGGCATAGCCAGGCCAACCCAGCAGTGTCAAAGTCGATTCGCTCTTGCCGAGCTTGTCTAGCATCGAGCCGGCAGAAGTCGTTGAACCCGCTGCGCAACCGGTCAGTGCCAGTGACACGGCAAGAGCAACCAACAGCCCTGTTGTTTTCTTTAGTTTCACTTTCTCTCCTCTTATTGGAGCGTGACCAAATCGGTCGTGCTCAGTTCTACTTTGACCGTCGAACCCCGGCGGTAGGTGGTGTTGAAGTCTTGGCTGGTGGGCAGTTCAGCAGTTATCTGAAGCCCTTCGCTTTCCAAAATCAAACGGATTGACGAACCCAGATAGATGGATTCGAGCACAGTGGCGGTAAAACCCTGGTCTCCAACCTTGATCTTTTCAGGTCGAATCATCGTTTTGCTAGCCAGCCCAAACAATCGTTCGCTCTCTGCAACCGAAAAGACGTTCGCTGTGCCAATGAAGCGGGCAACGAATTCAGTTGTTGGATGCTCGTATAACTCTCTTGGAGTGCCAATCTGCTCAATTTTGCCGTTATTGAAAACGGCAATTCGATCGCTGAGAGTCAGGGCCTCATCCTGGTCATGAGTCACGAAGATAAAAGTGATGCCGAGTTCGCGTTGAAGCTCCTTCAACTCGATTTGCATCTTCTCTCGAAGTTTCAAATCGAGAGCGCCGAGCGGCTCATCCAAAAGGAGGATCTTTGGCTCGACGACTATCGCTCGCGCTAAGGCGACCCTTTGACGTTGACCACCTGAAAGTTGAGCCGGCTTTCGGTCGGCAAAATCCGCCAAACGAACCCTGTCCAGTGCCGCTAGGGCAAGAGTTCGCCGTTTGTCCTTGGAAACTTTGCGAACCTTTAGCCCATACTCAACATTTTCAATGACCGAAAGATGTGGGAACAGCGCATAGTCCTGGAAAACCGTGTTGACATCACGATCGAAAGGTGCATTTTTGGTAACGTCTTCGTCGAACAGAAGAACCTGACCCTCGCTAGGCAACTCGAAGCCTGCGATCATTCTCAGAACGGTGGTTTTTCCGGAGCCTGACGGGCCAAGCATAGAGAAGAACTCACCAGAGGTAATTTCAAGATTTAGGTCATCGACCGCGACAAAGTCGCCAAATTTCTTTGACAAATTCCGTATAGAAATCGCCACGTTGACCTCTCTGTCAGTGTTTCACTCATCCTATACAGAAACTGAACTCAACAAGGCGCTCTCGCTGGCTAAACTTGTCTGGTTGCCCTCGTAGCTCAGTGGATAGAGCAAGAGCCTTCTAATCTCTTGCCATAGCAATTCACTAGTTGCTTGCAAATGCCTGAAATGTCGGGCGAATCCCAATGCAGACAAAGCATTGGAGAACTTTTTCCAACTTTTTATCTGGAAACAACAGAACACATCTGGAACCAACGGATGAGTCTAAGTCGTGTCTGAGTCGTGTGGACGGTCCACACCAGACAGAAAGATTCATCATGGCAACAAAGCGCAACTTCGGTTCTGTCCGACAGTTAGGTCGTAACAAGTTCCAGGCGTCCTACAAGCGCAAGACAAACGGAGTCACTCGTACCTTTTATGCTCCTTCTTGGTTCCCATCTCGCACAGAAGCAAATGCTTGGTTATCTGGTGAGCAGAACCTGGTTTTGGAAGGCAAGTGGACTGAGCCAGGCACTGCAAACAAGCTAAACACCGAAATGCCAACGTTCGAGCAGTTCGCATTGCGGCACATTGACCTGCAGACGACATCAGCTGGCTTGGGTCTGCGTGAGTCAGTGAAGGTTAAGTACAAGTCCTACATCAACAACCAGCTAGCGGTATTCAAGGGAATGCCTATTGACTCAATCACACGTACGACGGTTGACGAGTGGTGGCTGAAGCAGCGTGAAACTGGCAAGTTGACTACGGCAAGTAAGGCATACAAGTTCATGCATGCTGTATTCGAAAGGGCAGCTGACCCTGATTCAGGCTGGGTGGCTGTAAACCCTTGCAAGGTTAAGGGCGCTCAGAACGCAAGCACAGGTCGGGCTACCACTGCAGTCACTATCGACGAACTTCATTTACTGGCTGCCAACATCAATCCCCGCTACAAGACGATGCTCTATGTTGCGACACTCGGTGGATTCCGATTCGGTGAGCTTGCTGCGCTGCGCATTGCCGATTTCAAGTTAGTTAACGATGGGGCGGTAGCGTTCTATGAAGTGACTGTCGAGCGGCAGATTCAGCGATTGAATGGCGACTGGGTGCTGGGTGCCACTAAGACTGCTGCTGGTGAAGGGGCTGTGAGGTTGAATTCATCGTTGACCCCGATGGTTTCCGAGCACCTCGATTCCCTACCTGATACGGAATCCGAGTCTTTGGCATTCCCATCAGCAAATGGCGGTTATCTCCATAATGGTGTTTTGGCTAAGGAGATGAAGCTGGCGGCAGCACGATGTGGGCTGGTGGACCGCAGCATCACTCCTCACTCTCTCCGTCGAGGAGGTGCAACTGCCTATGCCAATACTGGTGTAAACATCGATGAGGTGAAGGAATTTCTCCGTGATTCAAGCGCTGCAGCAGCCCTCCGTTATGTGAAGTCAACGAATCGCAAGGCAGTTCACATCGAGGCAATGATGGGTCCTCTCGCCTAGAGCGAACACCGCTTGCAACTTCATAGGGCAGTCACTACTGTTTAAGACGTCGCAGGAATGCGAATGACAGTGTGGCTGCCCTTAGCGGTAAAACACGGTGCAAAATCGGCAAACTAGAAGCTGAGGCAACCTGCCTCCGTGGAGTCGTAGTAAATCAGGCGTTATTACGCCCTCATTATTACGAGGTATCCATGTACAAGGACTTCTATACCGTGCAAGAAGCAGCAGAGGCTTCAGGTCGCTCAACCAAGACCATTCGTAACCACATCAAGGCTGGCTATCTAAAGGCTTACCGTGTTGGTCCCCGAATTCTGGTAATCCGTCTAGACGACTACGACAACTATTTCGTTCCTTACGGCAAGTCCTACGCACGCAAATTCTAACTACCCACAGGCGCTGTGGTCACTATGACCACGCCTTGTGGCTAGGGCGTCAGCCTATCCTGGCTGCTGCATACCCAAGGTCATGCGCCTCTCACTAAGCAGAGGAATACCAAATGACCACGAATTTCGAACACTTTCCCTTACTAACAGACGCAGAATCAAATAACCCAAATTCATTCCAGGTACCAAACGATGGTGATTTCGGACTAGACACTGTTACTGTCGCATTCCCTATCTCTCCCTCTTTGCTAGACCTCGATACTCCTCTTTGGCGTCGTAGCAGTAGTGGAATCCACCTGGACTCTGGCAAGGAGTTCGCTAACCATGTCGGTTACCTAGCTTTGGACCATGGAGATGTCAGGGTTTCTGTCAACATTCACAAGGAGATTTGCTGGTTGCATTTCAACGCTGCTCGCATCATCACGGGTAAGTCTCGGCAGCTCCTTCCACCTGATGCGCTGAAGCCTTTGGTCGCTGGCATTCTTGACTCAATCGCTGAATCTGTAGGTGGAGTTTTTGACATCAATGAGGCGACTGGTGAGTTGGGGCGTGACTCAAACTGGGCTAAGCAGGTGAAGGTTTACCGTTTGGATGTTGCACGGAACCTAAAGGTTGCTCATCCGACCCAGACCAAGAAGGCTTTGGTGGAGGCAATTCCTAGCTATGGCAAAACGCAGCACGTTTACGAACAGTACAACGGTGGTGGTTGGACTCTGGTGAATGGCACTGAAACTACTGGCAAGGACCGCATCTATGACAAGGATGCTGAACTGGCTGGTATCAAGGCAGAGGAAACTTTGACTGATGAGACGTCTTGGTTCCGCTTTGAGACGCAGCTTGAGACGGACCGCCTCCAAAAGTATGGGTTGTCCACCTTGGACCGAATTGACAGTGTTCGTTGTTGGGAGGCGCTTGAAGAACGCTGGGTAGTTTGCAAGTGGGGCATTGTTGTGAACGAACCAGGCACCTTGATTAAGGTGGTCGAATCGCTTGACCCTAAGGAAATGCAGGCGCTTGTGGGGTTTCTTTGGCAATGTGAGCAGGGGCTTGAATTCGGGCACACGAAGGCACGCATTTCGCACTACCGTAAATTGGCTGCGAGCTTGGGTCTAAACCCAGGGATGTCGCTTGATGACCAGGGAATTGGGCAGGTTCGCCTTGACTTGCGGCATGGTGGAGAGATTCCCGTGGACCCCCAGGGTTAACCGCAACCGTTGCGAGGTGCCTACCAGGTGGCGCACATAGCCAACCCTCTCATTTCGAGGCAGTAGCTAAGTTTGGGAACATTTCTGGGTCCAATTTTGGGACTCTTGAATCAGCCACCTGGAAGGACCTTGTATGGACAACTATGAAATCCCATTCCTCTTTGATGTGAGAGCTGTAGGGAGAATCCTCTCCATTTCACGAAGTGCTGTTTACGAGCTAATACGTAAGGGCGAACTTGAAACGGTGACTATTGGAAGGTCACGTCGGGTCACGAGAGAACAGCTCGACAAGTTTGTGAACGGCTTGACCACCTGATAACAGGCGAGGCGAAGAACTTTGATTTTGAGGAAACTTTGCACGTTTTTCTGATAACAGTGCCCTGTCCGCCTATTAGGGACACAGTGACGAACTTCAACGCATGAAATGTTCTACTAATAGCGAACAAACGCCACAACAACCTGGTCAGTCATGTAGAAATGCTTATAGCGTTTGAAGGCAGTAGAGGAGGGGTGGATGTTTCCAGAGTTGGGTGGGGAGCCCTTAAGTAGTGCAGTGATGTTGGTAGCTGACGGGTCTGGTGCGCTCATGGAAAGACACATACAGGCATTGAAACAGGTTTCAAATGGGCACCTAACCTTCGATTACAAGGCAGGCTACATTCGTGGTCAGTTCCGTTACAAGGAACATTTCAGCAGCTGGGCACAGCAGTATTTTGAAGTGACTTACGAGAAGCAGCCACCCGAACTCGACGGCACGAAGGCAACAAAAGTATCTGTCAAGTACTGGAGTTACTCGCTGGGCAAGCTTGACTCATGGAGCATGAAAGCCAATGCTGCCAGGGCAACATTGTTGAGCTTTATGTTTCCAGCGGATTTAAAGCAGAAGTTGGTTCAGATTAAGGTTTTCCCAGGCTAGCCAGTCTTTCCTCAAGGTCGTTGGTGAAAGGAGTTTTGTTCGCATTTGAAATGCGCTCTACAGCAGACTCGATGCCGCTTGGTTCATCGTTTATACCCTTGAATGTCCAGGTCTGAATGTCACCAGCGAGTTCCAACTCACTTCTCTGAAGCGCTTGGCAGCATGCACCGTACACTGCCTTCATGAAAGGTAGAAGTTGTTCTGTGCCCTCCCACAGGGCGGTGTTTAGGGTTGGTTTTGGCAAACTCCACAAGTTCTCGGGTCTGTTTCGGTCTGCATGCAGGTACTGCGTATTGAGCACGTTCTCGACGATTGTCATAGCGTTGTGTGCCTTGACGCTGTCGAACTTGAATTCAATGAAACCTATCTTGCCTTTTCTGAGCTTGTTGAACTGTTCACCCACTAAATAAAAGGCTTTAGCGCCACCTGGGATTTGCCCTAGTGCGAGAAGAGCATGGACGATGTTGGGCACATAGACAGTGTCTTTGCTCATCACAAAATTTCTCAGGGAAGCGGCTATCGCTAGTCTGTGCCAGAGTTCTGGTCCAGGGTCCTCATGTGTCACTATGAGCTCTTGATTGTTTACGCCTAGTCCTTGGCGCATTTCCAAATGAAATTCGAACGCTGAGCAATAATGCTCAATCTGTTCTATGTACGGAATTGCAGGGTCGTCATGCTTCTTTTTACATGCGCATTTAGCCATGCCTTGAACGTAACATGCGGGACCGACATTTTTTAGAGCAGGAGCCTCAACGGTTAGTCTTGAAACTATGAGTAACGGGGGAGAACCAGCGGAACAGGCGGCACGTCGAGTAATTGACGCCAACCTGATTTTGGCAGGTTGGGCTGTGCAGGACCGCAGCGAAACTAACTTAGATGCCAGTCGTGGTGTAGCTATCCGTGAGGTGTACATGGCTAGTGATGCTGGTCGTGCTGACTACCTCCTCTATGTTGACAAGCGCATCGTAGGTGTAATCGAGGCTAAGCCTGCTGGAACTAGCCTCGCTGAAGTTCACCACCAGGCGATGCGGTATGCCGAAAACCTGACAGCGTCTCAAAAGTTAAATGCTGCTCTCATAAACGGCACACTCCCATTTGTTTACGAGGCAACTTCTACCGAGATTTACTTCACAAACCACTTTGACCCGCATCCTCGCTCTAGGCGCATCTTCAACTTCCAACGTCCAGATGCCTTGGCAGCGCAACTGCGTGCTGGCATGGCTGAGCCAGAAGGCAGCACCTGGCGTTCAAAGGTCCAACTGCTACCGACAACCGTAGGCTATGACCTACGTCCAGCGTCTCGACGCTCAGTTGAAGGAATCGAAGCATCCCTGAAGGCTGACTCGCACTCAAAGTCGCTCGTTCAGATGGCTACTGGGGCGGGTAAAACGAGAATGGCTGTGACAGAGAGTTACCGACTGCTCAAGTTTGGCGGCTTCAAACGTGTGCTGTTCTTAGTAGACCGCAACAACCTAGCTGACCAAACGCTCAGAGAGTTCAGCGACTTCACGACGCCCGATGATGGGCGCAAGTTCACTGAGCTATACAACGTGGACAAACTGTCCTCTAGCGGTCTCACAGACTCGTCCAAGGTGGTTGTTTCAACCATTCAGCGTGTATGGGCTGGCATCAAGGGTGAACCGATTCCTGAAGGTGATGACGAGCAGTTAGACGACTATAAACCAGACCAAGCAGTTACGGCTGTCTACTCGGAAGTGCTTCCGCCAGAAGCATTTGACCTAATCATTGTGGATGAATGCCATAGAAGTATTTACGGATTGTGGCGCAACGTCCTCGAATACTTCGACGCCCACGTCATTGGGCTAACAGCGACACCAACAAAGCAGACTCTTGGCTTTTTCGAACAGAACCTCGTCAGCGAATACACCTTTGCTGAATCGGTAGCGGACAAGGTAAACGTTGACTTCGACGTTTACCGCATCAAGACAGCAGTCTCTGAGGAAGGCGGCGTAATCGAAGCAGGAAACATAATTCCTGCCTACGACAAACGCACCCGAGAGCAGAAGCTTCTAGACCTGGACCAAGACTTCGATTACAAACAAACCGAGCTCGACCGTGTAGTAGTGAATCCAAACCAGATTCGCCTGGTCCTCGAAACGTTCCGAGACCGTCTATTCACCGAAATCTTCCCTGGACGTTCAACAGTCCCAAAGACCCTCATTTTCGCTAAAAACGACGCACACGCAGACGACGTCGTGCGAACCGTGCGCCTAGTGTTTGGCAAAGGCGATGACTTCGCCCAGAAAATCACTTACACGGCACCAAACCCCAAAGACCTACTACAAAGGTTCCGCAACAGCGCTGACCTCAGAATTGTCGTCACAGTAGACCAAATCGCAACAGGCACAGACGTCAAACCAATCGAATGCGTCTTCTTCATGCGAGACATCCGTTCAGGGACCTACTTCGAACAGATGAAAGGAAGAGGCGCTCGCAGTATCGATGACGCTACCTTCCAACAGGTCACTCCTGACGCCACACACAAGGAACGCTTCGTCATTGTTGACGCCATTGGCGTCACTGAGCACCCGTTCAACGACGCCACAACTCTTGACCGAGTGAAGAGTGAAAACCTCGAGAAGCTGCTTGAGAAAGCTGCAAACCGTGAGTTGAACCAAGATGAGGCGGCGACCCTGGCAAGCCGCCTAGCACGCTTGAGTCGCCGCCTAAGCCCATCTGAGAACGATGAAATCACCTCATTAGCTGGAATGCCGCTTGAAGAGATTTCGCAAGGGCTAATCAAGGCAGTCGATGCTGATGCGATTGCAAAGGCTGTGGAGGATTCTCCTGACGAACCAGACGGTTCGAAGAACGTCGCACATGCCATACACAACTTTGTACAGCAGCTCGCTGCACCTTTAGCATCGAACGTTGCACTCCGAAGTGCGCTCGTAGTTATGCATAAAGCTCAATACATTTACCGTGACGAAGTAACCGCTGACTATTTACTCGACGCACATGGGGTGGTGGACTTTGATAAGGCTGAAAATACAGTCCAATCTTGGAAATGTTACCTAGAAGACAACAAGAACGAGATTCAAGCAATCGAACTCCTGTATTCAAAACCACAGGGCGCAAAAGTAACCTTCAAAGAGCTCCAGAGCCTCATACAGGCGATTAGAGCCCCACACCCTGAATGGACTCCAGAAGTGCTCTGGAAGGCTTATCAAGCGCTGAATAAGACCAATAAGAGCATTCAGAACAGCACAGCAGATTTAGTGTCACTGGTTCGCTATACCCTTGGCGTCATGCCCGAACTAGAACCATTCGCAGAAGTAGTCGAACACCGCTATTACAACTGGCTTGAACAGCAGAAACAGCGTGGCGTCATCTTCACTGACAGCCAGAAATGGTGGCTCGATAACATCAAGAACGCTATCTGCTCAGGCGTAACTTTTGAACTTCAGCAGCTCGAGCAAACTCCATTTACAGAACGTGGAGGAGCTGCAGGTATCGTCGCAGCATTCTCGAATGCCAAGCAGCTACTAGACGAACTCAATCTGAAACTAGGCGCCTAGTAATGAGTCAACCGATTTGGCAACAGTACACTCTCAATGAGTTGGGTCGGTGGGTTACAGGCTCTACTCCTGCAAGTGCCGACCCACTAAATGCAGGTTCCGACGTGCCTTTCGTCACCCCTGGAGACATCAGTTACGGCGGAAAACTCGGCAACGTTTCACGAACCATCTCCAATTTAGGCGCAGACAGGGTGCGCAGACTCCGAGCAAATGTCGTCTTGCTGGTTTGTATTGGCACAATCGGAAAAGTTGCGTGGACTGACCACGAAGTCACAACTAATCAGCAAATAAACGCACTGGAAGTTGATGAATCGCTTTTCGATGTGAGGTTCGTTCACTGGCTCTTAGCTTCACCCTCCGTTCAGGCAGAGCTCTGGAACAAATCCACTAGCACCACCGTTGCATTGCTAAACAAAAAGACCCTTGAAACTATTTGCGTGACAGCACCACCACTGGATGAGCAGCGCAGAATCGTAGCCACCCTCGAAGACCACCTATCCCGACTCGACAAGGCGCTGGGAGAACTCAAACTCACATCCCAAAAGAGGGCTCATTTCCAGCACTCGCTACTTCACTCTTTGTTTGAAGGTGTTGCTGGTGAAGTTGCACCCCTCGGTCAAGTTGTTAAGCCAAAGTATGGTAAAGATGTGCCTAAACACCTCAGAGGCGACGGCTTCGATGTGCCAGTAGTGGGCTCCGCTGGGGTTATGTCATACACCCAGGAAGCTCTAGTAACAAAGCCAAGCGTGTTAGTTGGACGCAAGGGTAACGTTGGAGCCGTTCAGAAGTTCGATGGACCGTGCAGCCCCGTTGATACGGCTTATTACCTCGTCTGCCCCGACGACATCGACCTGGATTATTTGTACTACCAACTTTTGGCAAAGGACCTTAAGTCGCTCGACAGTTCGACAGCAATTCCATCACTACGGAGGGAAGACCTGGAAGCTGTTGAATTTGTGAAGCCATCCTTGTCTGAGCAGAGAGTTATTGCCGAACGTGCCGCAAGTTTGCTTTCGTCCCTTGAGCAGGGTCTGGAAACCATTGAAGCGTCGATGAAACGGCTGGGATTGTTGCGCCGTAGCCTACTTGCGAAAGCATTTACTGGAGGGTTAGTTGAGTAAATCAACCATAAGCTGCACCGTTTGCAGCGCAAATGAATTACGTATTGCTACATCTCCTGCAAAGCAGCTTGTGGACAAGTTATGGGCATACTGCAACGTGTTGAGGGATGACGGTGTTGGTACGGTCGATTACACAGACCAGCTCACTTACCTGCTCTTCTTGAAGATGGCTCACGAGCGTGAAACCAACCCACTGATCCCAGAGCAAATTGTCCCTTCGGATTGTTCGTGGCAGCGCTTACTCGATGCAGATGGTGCGCAACTCGAAGATGTTTACGTTGAGATTTTGGACACTCTGAGCAAGCAGCCTGGCGTGTTGGGCACTATCTATCGCAAGGCGCAGAACAAGATTCAAGACCCTGCGAAACTGAAACGTCTCATTGTGGAGCTAATCGACAAAGAGAACTGGTCTGGCACTGGTGTTGACATCAAGGGCGACGCCTATGAGGCGTTGCTTGCTAAAGGCGCAGAAGACATGAAGTCTGGAGCAGGTCAATACTTCACGCCTCGTCCGCTAATCGCAGCCATGGTCGATGTCCTGCAGATAACAGCCGATGACACTGTGCACGACCCAGCGTGTGGTTCTGGTGGATTCCTCTTGTCTGCCTACGAGCACGCTGCCCACAGTGATTCATTGACACCTACCCAGAAGGAGCATCTTCAGACTAAGTTCGCCTCTGGCACTGAACTTGGCAATGGTCCCGCAAGGCTCGCTTCCATGAACATGATTCTCCACGGCATGGGTAAGGCAAATGGTCCAAGCCCAATCGATGTTCGGGATGCGCTGACGGCTGACCCAGGCAAGAGGTATTCGGTCATCCTAGCTAACCCACCATTTGGAACTAAGTCTTCAAACACCTTCGTCGGTGCTGATGGCAAGGTTTCAAAGGGGGACCTTGAAATCGTCCGTGATGACTTCTGGGTAACTACTTCGAACAAGCAACTCAACTTTGTGCAGCACATCAAGACCATCATGAACATCCATGGTCGTGCGGCAGTGGTACTCCCAGACAATGTCCTCTTTGAAGGTGGAGCTGGCGAAACTGTGCGCCAACGCCTTCTCAAGGAATTCGACCTCCACACAATACTCCGCCTACCAACGGGTATCTTCTATGCGGGTGGCGTTAAAGCGAACGTTCTGTTCTTCGACAAAAAGCCAGCAGGGGATAAGCCTTGGACTCTGGAAACCTGGGTTTATGACTTCCGCACCAACATGCACTTTACCCAGAAGACGAAGAGCCTAAAGCGTGTGGACCTCGAAGACTTCGTCCAGGCATACTGTGCAGGCGAACGCAACCAGCGAGCCGAGTCTGAACGTTTCAAGCGATTCACATACGACGAAATCATCTCTCGTGACAAGACGAACCTAGACATCATCTGGTTGAAGGATGATTCGATTGTTGACGCAGCTGACCTTCCTGCTCCAGATGTAATCGCTGAGGAAAT
>Ga0213922_1000055_pt1 | contig 67312 bp, 114 predicted proteins | sample McNCre2917MG_FD_165060 | JGI IMG/M metagenome (GOLD analysis project Ga0213922, IMG submission 165060) | Freshwater microbial communities from McNutts Creek, Athens, Georgia, United States - 29-17 MG | ecosystem: Environmental > Aquatic > Freshwater > Creek | place: USA: Georgia | collected... | reverse complement strand
ATTTGTCACGTCGACATAGATCTTGCGGCAATAAATCCCTACTGGCTTGATAAATTAAAAGCTAAGAACTTATATGCTTACAGAGCTGAATTGTTTTACTACCCAGCAGGCATAGAGCACCATATGCCCATTCACGTAGATAATCAAAACGGAGATAGGGCAAAAATTAATTGGGTATTTGGTGGAGAGGGTAGTGTAATGAAGTGGTACAAACTGCTGAACAAAATACCCAAAGAACACCTAACCGGCGCCGCAACAGGCAGTTCGTATAAAAGATATAACGAAAATGAAGTAGAACTCATTTATACCTCAGCTGTAGCAAACCCTAGTATTGTGCAAGTAGGTATCCCCCATAATATCTATACGCCGGGCGCTGAACGGTGGACATATTGTCTAGTGGTAATAGATCCAGAAACTAAAACCAATGCATCATTTCGGAAAATCAAACAAATTTTTACCGAAAATTAACTGAATATATTGCTCTTCAATAGTGAAGGCTATATAATAACACATGGGCAAAAACAAGGCTCCATGATTTTAAAAAAGGAAGTTTAAATGAAGAAAATCGCAATCGCAACAGCTATCGCTTTGGCCGCTGGTTTGGCATCTGCCGCTGACTATGTCAGCGTTGATGTTGATCATGTTAAAAGCAATCAAGGATACGCCAACAGTACCGCGCAATATGTTCGTGCTGGTAAAGAAATTGGTGGCATCCAAGCCGGTCTACAAAGCCGTACCAGTGTTTCTGCCTCGGGTGGCATGTACAACAGCCTGGAATTGACTGCTGGTAAAGCAGTTGGTGCTATCACTCCATTCATTGGCTGGGGTCATGACAACGGTGCTAACGGTGCCCAAGGTGCCGCATACAACTACGGTTTGGTTGGCGCAACAACTGGTTTCAAAGCAGGCCCAGGTTTTGCTTTGGTTGGTGTGAAAACCCGAGTTGGTAGCACAGAAGCCAATATGACAAATCAAACAGTGGCATTTGGTACTTACTCAATCCCTGTTGCCAACAAAGTCAGCTTGAACCTTAATGTTAGCAAGAGCTACCAAGACATCAAAGAAAATGCTTGGGGCTTGGGACTTGGGTTTGCATTCTAAAAAGTAATACTCTAGTATTACAAAAAATAGCCCCATTTTTGGGGCTTTTTTGTGGCTTTTTTGCAACAACTATTTTGCCCAAAATTTGACGAGAAATGGCATCTATATTACAATACATGTATTGAAGCTAGTAAAGGAGCCCCAAATGTCATATGTAATCGTTGCAAAAGGTACCGGACTTATTGTTACCGATGGTCCCAACAAAACCCGTGCCTACAAAACTTTTGGTGCCGCTAAGGCCACTCGTACCCGTCTCTGCAACAAAGCAGGTTGGAGCGTCAGCGAATTGACCATTGTTGCTCGCGACACTTACCGGGCTCCCAAAATCACCGTTAAGAATTTGATGTCGGGTAAGGACGTAGAAATTGATGCAGACACTCCCTGGTGTTGCCGCCCCGACTCTGAAACTTATTGGAGTATGTAATATGAAAACCAAAAAACTCAAACCCCTAGACGCAGTTTGGACCAAATTTGGTACGCTGGCTGTGGTAGCAGAAGTTAACGACCGCGGTGATGTAAGTTTGGTTCTGCCGGTGGGCTCCATGCAAAAGGTTGCTTGGTACAGTCCCAAAGAACTGGAGTACATTGGTCCAGTGTCAAAAATGGTTGACAGTTTTACCCATTCTATTGTATAATTGTTTCATTGTAGTTAAAAAGGAGTTAGACATGTTGAGTCAAATCGTTGAAGAAGCTTTTACTGCCGCCCGTCAAGCCGAAGCAGATTTTCGTGCCCAGCACGGTGAGCCTGGCTACTGTGGTTTTGGTTGGGTCGAAGTTTATGTTGATCGCACCAATTCTAAAATTGCTAAGGAATTGATTGCGGCAGGTTTCAAGAAAGATTACAAACCAAAATGCCTGACGGTTTGGAACCCCGGCGGTTCGTTCACGCAGAGCATGGACATCAAAGAAGCCGGTGCTCATGCGTTTGCTGAAGTTTTGCGTAAAGCAGGCTTGAAGGCTTATGCTTGTTCACGTGCCGACTAACATGTACAATCTAATCCTTGTACTTGCCACAGGTGTCACTACAGTTGGCACCTATGCAGATCAGAACACTTGCCAGTCGCACCTGGCACAGTTTCATCGTCAGAATGTGACTGCGGCCTGTGTTCAACAACAAACGCCAGAACAAAATTTAGCCCAAGCTCAAGCAATGATGCGGGCCTTTATGCGAATGATGGAGACGCAATGAAATTCTACCAAGAAACTACTGTATGGCCCGACTCAATGCCTAACGGTATTTACTTGTTGGATGATGCCAAAACCAAAATGTATGCTTACATCAAGCCCGGAGACAAAGCGGTATTTAAATTTAAAAACCCCATTCGCATTGATACCCGTGGTCGTAAGTTTGAAGTGGCCAAAGAGCAACCCAAATTTGAAATTGAAGAGACTACAAATCCCAACCGTTGGGAAGTCACTGGCAGTAAGGGTGACGTATATATTGTGACGTTGGAAGAAGGTCAGTATAATTGCACTTGTAGCGGATTCCGATTCCGTGGTGCTTGTAAACATGTTAAAGAATTTGAAGGTGCAAAATGACAGACATAGCTCACAAAGACTTTCTTAATCGCGAGCTTGCCATTGGTGACTATGTGGTTTTTCCTGCACCCTATGGTGGTATGAAACTGGGCAAGATTATTAGATTTTCGCCCAAACAAATTCGTGTAGAGTGGGCATACAAATCGCCTCGTAGTGGCATTGGCTACAGTGACACAAGTCGCTACAGTAATCAATGTGTTAGGGTCGAGGGTCCAGACTTGACCATGTATCTTATCAGCGGAGAGTATTAATGATTTACCGACCACAATCAATCGATTACGATCAGAGCATGTATCATAACGGCAAATATGTTGGCATGCGGTGGAGTGATGATCAAAAAGCCGCAATGGATCGTTACTTGTTTGACGGCCTTATGCCCGGTGGGCACATGGAGGCCATGTTGGCACGTGACTATGAACGTGCATTGTTCAACGCAGACACGCACAGCCGTACGGTATTTTGGGCCACTGCCATGTGGGTACGAGAAAATTTACCTGAGGCCGCGCAGGGCAGTTATGACAACATCCGGGCTTGGTGCAACAATAAGGAACTTCGCAAACAGTTTCGCGAAGAATGTGAAAAGAAAATGATGTGGGAAACACTACAAGAGGAAAAACTATGAACTATTACTGGATTGGACATTGTAAGGAAGGAACCTCGGACAAAGTGTGGGGTCTTATCAAACTCACCGACAGTACATGGGATAACGACTATGTAGCGTTCTGGGGCCGCCGAGGAGCAAAGCTTCAAACCAAGATACATCGCAATTTCGGTCAATGGGAAGCCAGCAAGCTCTGTGATAAGAAAGAGAACCGTGGATACAAAACAATCAACTTGACTCAGCTAGATGAAGTGTATCCCGAGTTTGAAAATGATTTACAATCAACAACTGTTTGGGCTTTGCTGAGTGTATGAAAAAAAATATTTTACAATACATGGAGCAAGTTGGTATATCACCGTGGCAAGTTTTTCCTCACAATATGGAAGAGTTTGCTGAATTGCTATTAGCAGAATACGCAGAAGAATACAGAAAATTGTGTGCTGGTGAGTCTGTGGTTATTCCGCGTGATCGCGAACATGCAGAGGCAATGGTTAGAGTTGGAATGTTTTATTTGGAGAATTCAAAATGATCCGGGTCATCTTTGCTTTTGCTATTGTTTTTGGTTTGTTCTTTGTTGGCATTCGTGCTGTAAGAGCCATGACTGGAAAAGAGCGTTGGGAACTAACCAAGCTCTTGACTTATAGTGCGTTTTGTGCTATACTTACAATGGGATTTTTAATCGCCCTTGTAGTTCTTTTTTAAGGAATTGATATGATCAATGATTTCTGGCTCCGGCCTTTGTATTTTGCCTTCGGGTTCGTTGTGTGTTTTTATCTTTTTTCAACTGGAGTTATTTAAATGAAACGTTTTGCTCTTACTGGTATTGTTGCCGCCGCCATCCTGGCAACTGGTTGTACTCGAATTGAAACTGGCGAAGTTGGTCTGCGTGTGGGCTTTGACAAACAAGTCAGCGGTAATGAACTTTTGCCCGGCTCGTTCAACCAAACTATTGTTGGTAGTGTACTAACTTTTCCTATCAAGGATGTCACGGTCAAAGTTGAGGACATGACTCCGTTGGCCAAGGATAACAGCACAATGAAAGACTTTGATGCTGTGGTTGTGTACAACATCAATCAAGCCAATGTCAGCGACTTGTACAACACCAAGAACAAATCATTCCACGCCAATCATGGCGGCGATGTTTACTTGATGTACAACTATGTGTTCAATGCAACTCGTAACGCTATCTACAAAGCATCGCGCAAATACGAAGCCTTGGACATGGCTGACAACCGTCAAGCCATGGAAGCAGACATTCGAGAAATTGTTATTCGCACTCTAGCAGACGAAAAGCTGGATGGTATGATCAATGTCAGCCAAGTGTTGATCCGTAATATTGTGCCTGCTGATGCTATCGTTGCCAGCGCCAATGAACTGGTCAAGGCCAAGAACGAACTGAAACAGAAAGAAGTTGAAGTGGCAACTGCACAGGCTGAAGCTCGACGCATTGCCGCGCTGAACTCCAATGCTGGCGCTATCCAATACATGGATGCACAAGCTCGTATGAAGCAGGCCGAAGCACAGATTATTCTTGCCGAAGGTATTCGCAACTTCAAAGGTGGTACGCTGGTACTTGGTGCAGGCGTTGTGCCTAACTTGCCCGTAGGAAAATAAATGAATAAACCATGGGACGTTGTTGCAGAGCTAGAAGCTGATAATAGTCGACTGGCAAAAGAAGCTATCATCCGTCGCGAAAGTGCGGCAGACAATACTGAATTGTTTCGTGGATTCCGTGCGGCATACGATGCTATGATCACGTTTGGTGTCAAGAAAGTCGAAGAGAAGTCGGGCGACGGTAAAGGTATTACCGCCGATGCTTTTTGGAAAACTGCACAAGACCTAGCCGAGCGTCGTGTCACTGGCAATGCGGCCATTACCGCAGTTAACTATCTGCGTATGAATGCTAAAGAAGCAGAATGGAATCAGTGGTACCGACGCATCCTGATCAAGGACATGCGATGCGGCACCAGCGACAGTACTATCAACAAACATGCTGACCCCAAGTTTCATGTGCCTGTGTTTGAATGCCAACTGGCACACGACGGTGCCAAACACGAAAGCAAGGTCTCTGGTGAAAAACTCATTGAAGTAAAACTGGATGGTGTGCGTGTAATTACTATTGTGTACCCGTCGGGTCAAGTTGATCAGTACAGTCGCAATGGCAAAGAGCTGGTTAACTTTGAAGAAGTGAAACGTCAAATTGCCAAGCACGCCGTGTTCTTTAAGGAACCGATGGTGCTGGATGGTGAAATCATGTCAGGCAATTTCCAAGACTTGATGAAGCAGATCCATCGTAAAAGTGATGCTAAAGCTGATGATGCTGTGCTCAACTTGTTTGATATTCTGCCCCTGCGCGAATTCCAAGCAGGCGTAAGCACCGAAGTGCAACATCAGCGTAGTGCTCGCTTGCGTGGCTGGTACTTGCCCTTAATGGATCATATGCCCAATGTTACTATTGTGGGACAAGAACTGGTTGACCTCGACACCCATCAAGGCGCGGCTCGTTTTAAAATGATTAATACCCAGGCAATAGCCGGTGGTTACGAAGGCATTATGATCAAAGACCCTAATGCTGTGTACGAGTGCAAACGCAGTACCGCTTGGCTCAAACAAAAACCCTTTATTGAAGTTAGCCTTACTGTCGTAAATACAGAAGAAGGCACCGGGCGAAATGTGGGTAAGCTGGGCGCATTGGTCTGCGAAGGCGTTGACGACGAGCGTGAGATTCGCGTTAATGTTGGATCTGGTTTTAGCGATCAACAACGCGAAGACTTTTGGAACTGTCGTGTTGATGGGCATGTAGTTGAAGTACGTGCCGACGCTATTACACAGAACCAAGATGGCACATACAGTTTGCGCTTTCCACGATTTTTGCGTTTCCGGGGCTTTGAACCCGGAGAAAAAATATGACAGATGTTAGTAGAGTAACTGTACAAAATGCAGAAATTTATCGACAAGTTGAAATTAAACAACTGGACAAGCGGCACGAAGAACTTCTACTGGAAGAACAACGTGTCAAAGAACAATTAAAAGACAACGAAGAAAAACGTATTGAAATGAATCGTCGAATGAATCGACCTGGACAAAACGTGGACCGCATAGCATGAAATATATTCCCATCGACCTAGACCGCGAACGTTGGCATCGTCGAGCGGTATTGGCGTTGGATTTTGTTATTCTTTTTTCTTCGGTTGCTATTCTTTGGATTGGAATAATCAGTAGCCAAATGCTCTTGTCCGACAATAGAACTGTAGTGTATAATTGCACATGGGTTGAAATTACTCCCGACGTTCCAATCAAAGTAAGAGAAGAATGCCGTAGAAAACAAGTTGAACAATTTAAAAAGGAAAACAAATGACCTGTAGAGGATATGATCCAAAGGCTGTTAAAATCAGCAAGAGTGTAAAACGTGCGGCCGCATTGATCCAGGACAACCATCAACGTGGTGCCTTTATTCGTAGTTTTGTTGCCATTGAACAAGAGAACTCACGTCAACGCACTAGTCGTAACAAAGGCGAAAAATGACATCAGCTGAAATGTTGCTAGAATTAGCCGGCGATGCCGACAGTCGCAATCGCTACATCCGTAACCTGCTGGGCAAGCACGACTGCGAAATCACTTTTACCAAAGTGGACGGAACAGTACGCACCATGCCTTGCACCTTGCGGGCAGAAGCCATGCCCCAACGTGCTGTGAACGAGCATCACCAAACTCGTTTGTACAAACCCGAATCATTAAGTGTGTGGTGTTTAGATAAAAGCAAATGGAGAGCTTTTCGTGTGATGAATGTCACAGACATTAGGATTTTGGATGAAAAGCAAGATTGAGCCAAGTGTGCTAGAACCTAAGATTACCCGTCAAACCGAAACAACTTGGATAGTTGAGTTGGAAGAGGATCCAGAGACTGGTGATGTTGTTATGCCCTTGCCAATGGAGGCGTTGGAGGCCAACGGGTGGAAGATTGGTGATGAACTAACTTGGGGCATTGACGAAAAAACCCAAGAAGTTACACTAACTAAAAAGGCCCCGTAGGGCCTTTTTTTACGCCTGATCTACAAACTTTTTCAGTTCTTCGGCCTTGCTGACCACATCCGTGCTGGATGGAAAATCAGGTAAGGTTGGGAACGGAAGGGTTCCGCGGTTGGCGTCTGTTAGCTTGGAATGATATTCCTGCATCAGGGCATCGCGCTTTTGGAAGATTGGCGTCACGAGTATTTCGTTGGCCATCTTGAGTAGTTCGAGACGGATCTCGTAAGGTGTTTTGCTCATATTTTTCTCCTTTGTGTGTATGTGTGTTAAACACGAGCTGTGACTGTTGTCACAATAATACTTAGTCACAAAAAAAGCCTGGGGAAAATTTTATCCCCAGACTTCTTTGTATTTTTGCATAGCTCTTGTGCGAGCTATAAGTAATCTAATTTTCACATAATCCGAAAGCTCTTCATCGTCATCTGCGTTGGCAGGCTCGGAGTTTACAATCTTCGGTTTACGGATGCTACTGGCACATAAGTATTCGTCATCCGGTGCATCGTACGGGTCAGTACCACGCAACCGGATAAGACCAAACCTTAATGGATTACTTCTTAGTAGCTTCGGCTTTGGGGGCAGGGGCCGGCGCACTTTTGGTGGCGTCAGTCTTAACTGCCTCCTGTTTGGCTTTCTTTTCGTCCTTCTTAGCAGGCGCTGGTGCAGTTACAGCCGGGGCACTAGCGGCAGGAGCGGTTGCAGGAGCTTTAGCAGGTTCAGCCGCAAAAGCAGAAGCAGTGGCAATGGTAGCAATAAGAGTGATAAGTTGTTTCATTTGTTTCTCCATTCGGGTTAGTTTTGAAACTATAACAAGGTTTTTCTTGTTACATATATACAACGCCACGGCAGACAATTTAGTTGACACAAAACTCAAAATAGTTTATAATTGCATATGACCAAACTTTCTAATAGCCCAAAACGCAATAGTTTCCAAAAGGAACGATATCTCGCTCGCAAAGCAGAAGCCGGTGAAGCTCCTAGCGAAGAATATATTGAAATGTTCAAAACCATTGACGAACAGAAAAGGGCCAATGAAGCCAACCCCGAATGGCAAAAAGATAATTTGGAATACGACCTGCGTAGCACCGATTGGATCCTAGCTAAGGTTAGGGCCAGTGATGCTTACGCACAAAATCTCTATGCGGCTATGTGCAATATGGAATGGCAACGACTGGATGTCATGCCCATTCTCCAAGACCAACGCTGGGGTTGTAGCTGGCGTTATGCCGGTGGCATCATTGCTGACATGCGCGAGTCCGGGGACTACATTGATTGGTATTGTTCGGGCATTGGATCGGCTGAACAAGGCTTTGGGCTAGGTAAAGCATCAGGCGAGGGCTATGTCGCCGAAGGCGTGGTTACTGAAGAAATCGAAGCGGACCTAAAACAACTAGGATGGCAACCAGTAGAGTATCGAGATGAATAAACTACTCATATTATTGTTTGTAGTTATTCAAGGTTGTGCTATGACCGTAGTTGATTTGGGTGTGACTGCTACAACCGGAAAAACAGTAGCCAGTCATGCCCTAAGCGACCATTACCACCAAGATTGCAATACAACCCGACTTCTCCAAGGTCAAGAAGTTTGCCGTAAGATATATTATGGACAAACTTATTACAAACGGTAAAAATAATCGTTGATTTTTAAGTTAGCACCTGCTATACTAGCATCAGCAGTTGAGATTACTGCAAATACTTTTAAAGGAAAAATGATGATTAATCTAGAAACTAAGACCGGTAAGGCTTTTAAAGCCATGGTCCTCGAAGGTCAAACTTTGACCGCGGCTGAAGCTCGCAAGCGTTTTGGCATTGGCAATTTGTCTGCCGAAGTTTCGCGTATCCGCCAAGCTGGTTTTGCTATCCATGCAAATGGACGTAAAGCCGGTAACGGTGTCCATGTTACTGAGTATGTGCATGGTAAGCCAAGCCGTAAGGTTGTGGCCGCTGGTTACAAAGCCTTGGCAATGGGTTTGGTCTAATCCCTGGCGTGACCCAAAAGGCCCCCCGGGGCCTTTTTTTATTTGTCCAGCAACGGAATTGATAGTATAATTACTATTATAGGAGAAAATTATGCGTGTTAGTGTTATGAGCGATTTGCATTTGGATTTTGCAGACCTTGAGTTGCCCGGCGGTGATGTGTTGATCCTGTCTGGGGATATCTGCGAAGCCAAGCGCATGAAACCAGATATGTACAATCCCAACATGGTCTTGCTTGAGCACGAACGCAAGGATCAACGTCCCGATCGTTTCAATCGATTCTTCGAAGAAGAATGTAGCAAGTATCGTGAAGTGTTTATGGTCATGGGTAATCACGAGCATTATGGTTTCCAATACCATAAGACCTACGATCACATCAAATCACAACTGCCCGCCAATGTGCATCTGTTGGAAAACGAGTGCTATGAGCTAGATGGTGTGCTGTTCGTTGGTGCAACATTGTGGACCGACATGAACAAAGGTGATGAGCTTACCCTGTTTCATATGAAGTCAATGATGAACGACTACCGTCAAGTTACTATGTTTAATGAGACTAAGAACGTTTACCATAGATTACAGCCCGAAAAGACTATGGCAGATCACTACCGGAGTCGTGCTTACATCAAGCAGATACTGGAAGAAAATCGTGCCAACGGTCGCCGGTTGCCGGTAGTAGTAATGACGCATCATGCACCTAGCAAGGCTTCTATCAAGCCACGCTACTTAAATGACACCATCATGAATGGAGCATACAGCAGTGATCTGAGCGAGTTGATTTTGGACAACCCCGAAATCAAGGTTTGGACACACGGACACACGCATGATGTGTTTGACTACATGATTGGTGAAACTCGTATTATTTGCAACCCGCGTGGTTACAAAGGATATGAAGGTCGGGCTGACGACTTTGATCCTACTTACGGATTTGATATTTGAACGATACTGCGTTCAAGTGTTATTCCGTGACGCATACGATAAGCTACTGCCCAGTCGTACCAGGGTTTAGCGAACTCCCGTTCGTATTTTACCCGATATAAATGGTTCACATGTTCTATGCTTTCCATAGTTACATGTGGACCAAATATATCTAAGTAGTAGATATGCGATAGATCATCGCTTCTAATTATCTTTTGTTGCCAGCCGTGTGTAAGATCCGCGGTCAGCGTTTCAAACTTTGCATACGAATCTGCCACTGACTTGAGAGTGTGATCATTGGTTGCTTTGATGTAATCAAAACTCCAAGGTATATTGATGTCGGGTCTAGTACAGTCGTTTCGAATAACTAACAATTTGACAGTCCTTTGAGATATTTATAGTTGACGGCCGGCGTACAAAGATATATAATGTTACTATGTCATACATGATCAGTTCGCCATATACATATGGCAATGTAACTATTACTACCCCGGGTATAACAAACCCCGGATACATTTATACCTCAACAGGCACCAACGGAACAAATTGGGTCAGCCCCGTCCTCGATACTGCGGCCACACTACAACAAAGTGGCACATTGGAATTAAAAGGCAAAAACGCAGACCTTAAAATAAACGGAGTCAGCCTAACAGAAACTCTAGAAGGCATTCAAGAAATGTTGGGGGTTATGAAGATGGATTCAGCACTAGAAAAAGAGTTTGATGAACTCAAAGAAGCCGGCATTCGATATAGACAACTACGTGACAAGTTTCGGGAACAAAAAGAAGTTTGGGAAACACTCAAAAAGCAAGACCTATAAAGACATCAATGTTACAATATAGTATGACTAGTGTAACCTTAGATTGTTCAAACAAAGATGTCTTTGACATCATCGATTGGTGTGATCGTGAAATCGGCACAGACTCATGGACTTTTAGAAGCCAGTTCCCCAGCGACACATGGTCTTTTGATTTCCCTTCACCAGAGCAAGCAACGCTATTTCGTCTGAGGTGGCGATGAACGAAATTACCCTTACTAAACGCCAGTACCACCTAAACGGCGAAATGGAGCGTTGGTGCAGAGAGTTCATCGGTGAAGGTGGGTGGACCTACAGCAGTCCCGTTAAATGGGAAGGCATGGAAGACAAGATTTGGGTTATGCACAGTATGTTTGGCAACACAACCTTTTCTTTTAAGAATCCCGAAGATGCCACTGCATTTGCATTGAGGTGGGCATGAAGTGGACTAGACAAGACATGGACTTGACTGTGGCCAACATGACATTTTCTGATTATAGCAATCCCGGTTATATCTTAAATGAAGCCTTAATGGATCCTATACAGCATTGGTGTTGGGAATATATACCTACAGCAAGGCGCACAAGTTTTGATACATTTAGATTCACTAGAGAAGAAGATATCACAGCATTTTTGTTGAGATGGTCATGATATTGTGGAGCAGAAGCGTCAATGACAACATTAAGTGGCTCAAGCGTGTTAAGTACATTCCCAAGAACCCAGGTACAGGGGAGTATTGGACTTTGACTATTACACAGATTATTACCGATGGAGCAGACTGTTATCCGTGGCGTGAAGTATTTGCCTATTGGCCTGTTAAGACCATTGCAGGTAGATATGTTTGGTGGGAAAAAATATTCAAACGTAAGGTATGGGTAGTGTGGGGTACAGGCTTTCATATGGAACCAGAAATACAATATGCAACAGCTTTTGATTTGGTAAGTCAATAATGAGAATTCTAAATAAACGATATTGGCCCCATCAGATTACCACCGGCGATGATGTAGAAGCCAAAGAACGTTGGTGCTACGAAAACTTGCGTAGTCGGGATTGGCGCAACGTTGGGTCTTACTTTGCATTCAAACGCGGAGAAGATGCAACCTTATTTGCATTGCGGTGGTCATAGTATGAATTTGGATTTAAAATATCAAGTAATCATACACAACAACGATTGGCCGTTGGCTCAAGAATGGTGTGAACAAAACATTGGAGAATTTAATCATACTTGGTACAAACTGGGCATTGACCCAGTTGACAGTTTGTTTAATAAACAAGTCGAAAGCGTTTGGTATTTTCGGTACGAAGAAGATGCAACCTTATTTGCATTACGTTGGGCATGAAAAACAGATTTATCTTTTTTGATGATGGTGCTATAATTGAAGACTACAACTACTACGCGGACTACGCAGAGATCATCGATGATTGGTTGGATGTACATGGTTGTAAAAGAACTGGAATGATTATAAAATTTTGCAACGATGAAGCCAAAACACTTTTTGCATTAAAATGGAGTTAGCATGATAACTATTAGAGTACCCTGGTCAGATCCGTATAATCACGGTGATGCATGGAATGAGTTACTAGCATGGACCGTGGAAACATTTGGCTTGCCCAGCGACCGTATGCAATTTCACCCCACTCAGTCATATATGGATTTTACGTTTGATAATGAGCAGGATGCACTGATGTTTCAATTAAAATCAGCAGGACACCGACGTACTGAAGACGAAATAACAGTAGAACACATGGCAAAAATGACTCAATGGCTTTAATCAAAACCTTATTGCACGAATTTAAAATGGGTGATGTTGAAGACCCCGAACTGTATGCGGCTGAGCCCCTGTGGGCTTGGCAACAGACTGAGTCAGGTCGATGGTGTATGGAGCATTGCGTTACCGAGCCAACCTTTTATGTCAACACCGATCCCAACAACTACGGATATCGAATAACTGTAGTAGGCGAATTGGGCGAAAAAGATTATACTTTTTGGAAATTGAAGTACAGCAAATGATCGTATTAACCGTATCAGAATGGACTCGTATTCGTAAACAGCTGAAAGAAGAATACAGCTGGAAACCCAGTGTATTGCTAATCAGGGAAACCATGCGGCGTGAACTGGGATTTACTACAAGATACCATCAGCACTGGATTGACGACAGTGACTTGGGACCGGGATATAGAGAGTCTGTATGTCTAGACTTTTACGATGATGCCGCCGAAACATTTTTTAGGATGAAATACTTATGAAAGCGTTAGTTTGTCACAAATTTGGTCCAGTGGACACCATGCGTGTTCGTCCGTGGCCTACACTTCAGTTAAACCGCGGTGAAGTGTTGGTTGATGTTGCGTATGCGGCTGTTAACTTTCCTGATACATTAATTGTGCAAGGACTGTATCAAGTTAAACCTAAACTTCCATTTGTACCCGGGCACGAATGTTCAGGTATTGTTAGAAGTATAGGTCCCGGTGTTACTACTGTAAAAGCTGGTGATCGAGTTATAGTCAGTTCCGGTACCGGTGGTATGGCAGAACAAATTGTTGTTAACCAGTTCCGAGTTAGACCGTTGCCCGATGAAGTTGCATTAGACGTTGCATCTACACTGAGTACTGCTTATGCCACTTCTCTACATGCCCTCAAAGACATGGCACAGCTACAAGAAGGCGAAACTGTATTAATCCTTGGTGGTTCGGGCGGCACCGGTAGTGCGGCCATTGAAATTGCACAGGCTATGAAAGCTAAAATACTAGTGGCCTGTAGCACTGAAGAAAAACTAGACTACTGTAGAAAAACATTTAACCTCAGAGAAGACCAAGTTATTAACTACGACGAAGAAGATCTGCGAAAATTTATTGTCAATCAAACTCTCGGCGAAGGTGTTGATGTAGTATTTGATCCGGTAGGCGACAAGTACGCAGAACCAGCTATGCGTAGTTTGGGATTTAGAGGACGCTATTTGGTAATTGGTTTTGCGGCCGGTGATATACCAAATATACCATTAAATTTGGCGTTATTGAAAGAACGTAGTATAATTGGTGTTTACACTGGTATTTGGTCTCAGAAGCGAGGACAAGAAGCCATGACCAATTTGGGCATACTGCTAAATTGGGTCAAGAACGGAAAAATTAAACCCAACATCACTGCTAGATATAGCCTCGACGATGCTGTGGAAGCACTGAAGTTTGCCTCTACTAGATCAGTGACTGGTAAAATTGTAATTGAAGTAAACCCCAATTTAAAGTGATTGAAATACCATTTGTTGATGTTGTGCAAAAACGAGTTGCTCCTATGCGAGTAAAATTGACCGTTGAACTGCGAGAGGATGAATATTTCCTTATAGTCGACGGAACCAAAACTTATCACAATCCCGAAAAATGGAAAGACTTGTGGGGCGGATTTGATGTTTTTGCCACATTCCATCTCAGAGAACATGTTCATTTCCAACCAAAACATTTGACAGAAACTCAAATGGAGTTTAAAATTGGTAGTGTAATGGATATACTAAAGAACACATAATGCCCTCAAGACACTATCAAGACAGTTGGTTGTTTAACTGGCTAAGAAACTCTGTTTTCCGAGTTGAAAAACCCTATGCCTTGCCTTGGGGCGGATGGGCTAAGTGGGAAAAAGAATTAAAAGCTCAACGACCTGTTGCTTACTTTGTAACAGAAACATTGCCAGACTGGTTAGAAAAACCAGCCGAATGGTCTGTTGATCCTTTTTACAATCTTAGCTATTACCTGCGTAATCGTTTTCTTAGACAAACGCACATGGTGCATACCGACCTTGAACTCGGTAAATGGCACGAATACGAATCTCGCATTTTGCATGGAATGTTTACCGAGCTTGTGAACTTTGTGGAAGTTGAACAGGCATGGCACACCTGCGTTTGGGATGAAGAAGCTCGTAAAAAATACATGATGCCTTGGTGGCGTCGAAATTGGTTGTTTTACTGGCGTGAGTGGCGCTGTCCCGAAGCCGGCATTGATTACCTAAAATGGTGCATGACCTTAGATGATCCAGCTTTACCTGCACAGGATCGCAACCCCAGTCAAGCAGAACATGCTCGTGAAACACTGACATTGTATACTTGGTGGAAAGACATCAGACCAAATCGGTTGGATCCATATGAAGAAGCCGGCTATAACGCCTTTAATGCCCAAATGGAAACCAAGTATAGTATCACAGAGTTTGACCCTGATGATAAACAACTTACGCCACAAGAACGTAAGCAAAGAAGCGGCATCTTTGATCGTGTTCATGAAATTGAAGAAGCGCATTTTCTCGAAGACGAAGAAATGATGATTCGACTGGTTAAGATCCGGCGTGGTCTTTGGACATAATGTGTAAATAACTGTAGTGGAGATCTAAATGGACAATTTTATGGAATTGCTGGGCTGGGCTTTATTTTACTATTTCATTTTTAAAGTTGCCAATTTGTTTGCCAAGTCCTGGGCAGAACAGCGTGAACAAGAAGTAAGCAAGATAAAAGCCTATCTTGATAAAATTATTCACAGAGTTGACGTTGAAGTTGTCAACGGTGTTACATATTGGTTTGACAAAGATAATCATGCATTTTTAGGACAGGGGCAAACAGTAGATGAAGTTATTTCAGTTATCCGCCAAAGATTTCCTAACCATGTATTCTTGTTGCCTACTGAAGAAGTTGTTACAGCAAACACCGATTGGAAGTTGGTGAAATATCAAGGATTCCACGAGCTCAAATATACTATTAAAGAAATTCAATGAAAGCAGAAAAACCAGCAGAAGGTATTCTAAAACGCAATGATTGGGGTGATACGGTAACTTATCAAGTAGTCTGCGAATGTGGTGACAGCAACCACGATCATAATGTATGGATTGAAGCAGACGACACAGAAAGAGTCATTGTTACTACCTACACACAGCAAAAATCAAAATGGTGGGAACAAAGCCGTTGGCGGACCATTTGGACACTTTTGACCCGAGGGTATATTGAGTACGAATCCACTATTATTATGACTCAACAGCAAGCCCTAAATTACGCAGAGACGCTAAAAAAAGCAGTTGCGGATTTGACTAAAAAAGGCTAATTTGCTATAATAAAGCATGATTAAGATTTCTGCCGGTCAACCCCACAAAACTTTGCGTCCCAGTGATGCTGATTTTACATTCTCACCCGACGGTTTGAGACTGGTGCCCCGAGCGGCATTTGAAATCAACAATCAGTGCCCACGCGAGTATCGACTGATCATTGCAGAATGTATCAACAATGGTTGGCTCAATCCTGTTGCCCACATGCGTGACATCGAATACACTTGGGAGAAACTGCAATCATGACCATGCACCTACATCACCCCAGCCTTAGCCTTAACGGTAAAAAGAAAGGCCGGGTCAAATTCCGCAATGCCGAAGAAGCTCGCAAGGCACGTGAGCTTGATGCCAGCTGGAAAGAACTGCAAAAGAAATGGGCAGTTGAAGCTGACGACAAAAAACGTCGTCGTGCTATGAAGGCCGAAACACTGACCTATAAGTTGGCCCCACCCCCAGGTCGTGCAACTACTAAAGATATCCCTAGCAGAGACACTGGTGGTACTGCTACTCTTGCTCCAGCTAAAGTGTATACTGGCACCAAAGTCCTGGGCATTGCTACTATGCACAAATCTAATGCTGTGCCGGTATTTGCACAAGAAGACGCTGTGGCCATAAGTAATATGCGTAGATAATATGGTGGATGATTTAGATTTTTATTGTTTGTGTGATTTACCCGAACCTCCTAAGTGGGTAGTTAACGAAGTAAGAAAATCAATACATCTCGGTAATGATATTCAATTTGTAACTAGACCAACCTACGATCCTAAGACCGGAGAATTGTCTCCTGAGCTGTTGAAAAAATTTAAGAGTACAAAAGAATTTCATTTGAATGGCCATACATATAAACGTGCCACTTATCGCAGATATAACTTACCAGACCGTGTGGCTGAATGGGTCAAAGAAAACATTGGAGAATTTGGGCAAGTGGGTAGTCAGTTAATGTTTGCAGGACAAGCATTCACCCCGCACTCTGATGGTGGACCAAGACGATACATATTAAATTATTTGATAGATGCGGGCGGACCCGAGGTAATGACCCAATGGTTTCAAGAACAAAATTATGACCTAATTAGGGAAGGTCCTGCTTTACAGTTTCCCGAAGGGGAAAACTTAACACTAATCAAGTCTACAGTAATTCCCGAAAAGTCGTGGACTGCAATATTTGGAAAAGTTATTCACGCTGTAGTGGGTATAGAGCACAGTAGGGTGCAATTAAGCATAGGATTTTCAGCAGAGGAGTTTTTAAAATTGAAAGAAAGGCATGGAATCATGTTGAAGTATCATGGCTAAAGAAGATCTAATTCGTCTCGAGGGCAAAGTAGAAGATGTATTGCCCAATGCTATGTTTAGAGTTAAGATTAACGAAAACCATACCATCACTGCCACCATTAGCGGCAGACTGCGTCAAAATAATATACGCATATTGCTAGGTGACAGCGTCGAAGTAGAAATGAGCCCTTACGATTTAACTCGCGGGCGAGTAGTATATAGAAACAAATAAATACTACATGCGTGACATAATTGACTTAATTGAAGCAAAAAGCGACCAAGATCTAGAGCAGGTTAAACTGCCCTACAGCGCAGGTGCGTTAAGTCCAGTGACTAGTAAGACTACTGTGGACCTGCACTATGGTAAACTTTACAAATCTTATGTTGACCGTTACAACAACAAAGAAGGTGACCGCACGTTTAACGAAGCTGGTGCTTTCTTACACCGTATTTGGTTTACACAATTCCGTGCACCGCGCACTGGCAACAAGCCCACAGGAACCATCGACAGCTTGATCACTAGAAAGTTTGGATCTTTTGATGCGTTTAAAAAAGAATTCAAAGACCAAGCCATGAAACTGCAAGGTAGCAATTGGATTTATTTGAATAAGTCTGGCGTTATCAAAACAATCAGCAACCATGCTAAACGTACAGATATTGCTTTACTTGTTGACTGGTGGGAACACGCCTGGGTCAACGATTATGGATCAAACAAAGGCAAATATCTAGACAATCTATGGCGAATCATAGATTGGAACGTCGTTAACCACAGACTATCAGGATCAGAATGATTACACTAAGCGAAGCGGCCGCAGACAAGGTACGCGATTTAATTGCCGAAGAAAACAACCCCAATATTAAACTACGCATATTTGTGCAAGGGGGTGGGTGTTCGGGTATGCAATATGGATTTACGTTTGACGAAATGGTCAACGAAGATGATTTTGATCTAGAACTCGATGGCGTACACCTGCTGGTAGACTCAATGAGCAGTCAATACCTGCAGGGAGCCAAAATCAACTACAAAGAAGACCTCATGGGGTCTAGTTTTTCAATTGAAAATCCCAACGCACAAACAACTTGTGGTTGCGGAAGCAGTTTTAGCCCTGCCTAAATAAGCCCAGTAGAGTAACCTACCCGTTTTTGCTAAATACAGCATAAACGATAGGTCACCTCACATGAGCTTTAGTAATGTAAACATTGGCAACAGAGCCGGAGATCACGCAGGTGATCCGCTACGCACGGCATTTAACAAAATTAATCAAAACTTCTACAAAATCTCCACAGGGGAAGTAGATATTACAGTTAACGCACCCGTTACCGCAGTAGCTGGTCGTACCGGAAATATTGTACTGACTGTAGACGACATTACCGGTGCAGTAAGTTCGGGCGAATTAGATTCTTTAGTTGATGCGGCCATAACTGGATCGAATATTAGCTTATTCACTAACGACTCTAGTTATGCAACAACCACTTATGTTGACACAAAATTTGCATCAACAAGTGGTGCTAGTCAAGTTTATGTAGATAGCCAAGATGCGGCCGTTACTGCGGCCTGGACAGCTAATGCGGCCACACAGTCTGATCAGATTATCAGTGCTAACACAGCAATGAAGAGCTATGTTGATGCACAAGATAGTGCTATTACTACAGCATGGACAGCTAACGCGGCAACTCAGCAAGGCTTAATTGATACACTACAAAGTAATGCTGGTGTGCAGGCTGATGCTATTGCTGGCGCCAATGCGGCCATTGTTACAGCCAACACAGCAATGAAAGGCTACGTTGATGCGGTAACTACTGCATGGACAGCTAACGCGGCAACTCAGCAAGGCTTAATAACCACCCTACAAGGACAAGTATACTCCAACACCAATGTTAACACTTATTTGTCTACTAGCACAATTGGCAGTTTAACTACCAGCGGTAACCTAACAGTTGGTGGCAACTTGATTGTTAATGGTACAACAACTACAGTCAGTGCTAATACGTTGGTAATTAACGACAACATCATTTATGTTGCCAATGCCAATCCAGCCAACAGTTTAGACATTGGTTTTGCTGGACATTTTAACAATGGCACATATCAGCATACTGGTTTAGTACGTCAAGCCACCACTGGACAATGGAAATTGTTTAGCAACATTGCTCCTGAACCCGGTAATACTATAGATTTCACTAATGCTGTATATGACCCGTTGCAAGTTGGTGCCATCACCAGTGTTACTATAGATGCTATTAACGCAAACGTAACAGGAGCTAATACTGCCATTGTTACAGCCAACACAGCAATGAAGGCCTATGTTGATGCACAAGATAGTGCTATTACTACTGCATGGACTGCAAATGCTGGCGCACAAGCAAACCAGATTGCTGGTGCTAATGCGGCTATTGTTACAGCCAACACAGCAATGAAGGCCTATGTTGATGCACAAGATAGTGCTATTACTACTGCATGGACTGCAAATGCCGCAACTCAACTGAGTCAGATCACTGGTGCCAATACTGTAGTGCAAACATTGCAGGCCAACATTGGTAGCTATTATACTTGGGCCAATGCTAACGTAGCTGGCTTGTATAACAGTATACTCGGTGCCAACGCCAATGCGGCTTCTCAACAGACCTCAATTAACAGTATTAATGCCAACATCGGCGGTTTCTACACTTATGCCAATACAACATTTGGTACTAGCAGTTATGCCAATGCCAATGTGGCCTCGTACTTGCCAACCTATTCAGGTAATGTACAGGCCTTAACTGTTGTTGGTAATTTAATTGCAGGTACCACACCGGGAACAAATTATCACAATATTCGCGGTAACTTGGTGTTGGGTACAGCCAACTCTGTATCTGCGTCGGGCGATAGTGTATTGACAATTTTGGGTTATGGTGTAACAGATACACCAATTATTGGTCGCGCTGGTGTACACTATAGTGCCGGCGTAAACTACAATGCCACATTCTTAGCCGATTCGTATGGCACTGGTGTATCAAGTTTCTTTGGTCGTCATGCAAGAGGAACTAACGCAACACCAACAGCAGTACAGTCAGGCGACACAATCGGTGCCATTTACTTTAGAGGTTATGGTGCTACTGGTTACACCGCAACAGGCGATGCTCCAGGCATGTACATTGTAGCCACTGAAAACTTTACAGATTCAGCACAAGGTACTGCACTGATATTAGAAGCGACTCCTGTTGGGGCAATTTCGTCGGTGCCTTATGTCAAACTTGATTCTAGTGGTAACGTTGTTGTTACCACCACCACAGATAGTACAAGCGCGGCCACCGGTGCATTAACAGTCAAAGGTGGCATTGGTGTATCGGGCAGTATATACACCGCAGGCAACATTACTACATTAGCTAATGTAATTTCTCCAAACTTCTTGTTCCCCAACGGTGTAAACATCCTATCTACTGTAACAGGTGGATCGGGAACTTATAGCAACACCAACGTTGCGGCTTACTTATCAACCGATCCAACCATCACAACATTACAGGCCAATATTGGCAGTTTTTATACCTACGCCAATGCTACGTATAACAGTGGTACAACATACAGTAATTCTAATGTAACTGCGTACCTAACGACATCTAACAATATTGTTATTGGTAATGCTGTTCCTGTTTTATATACATCTAATGCTCCAACACTACAAGTAGGTAGCGTATCTTCGCTAAGAACAGATCCGTTGAGTACTGCTACATCGTTGAGTTATAACATTAACTATAACTCTGCCGGAAGCCCGATTGCATATAGAACTGGTGGTGTTTCTCAAATCACTCTGCAAGGTGGTGTAATATACTTTAACTTGCTGGCATCTACTACTGCCAATGGCTCAGCAACAATGAGCCAATATGGGTCTATTTCAACTTCCGCACTCACTTCATATGTTCCATTGGCACTAAATGCCAGCGGTGGTGTCACTACCAACCAATCTACATTCCCGTTAGTTAATACAACTGCCACAACTGTAAACTTTGCTGGTGCGGCCACGACAGTTAACATTGGTGCCGCTAACGGTAACGTTAACGTCGCTGGTAGTGTTGTGGCTACAGGTAACGTATGGGCACAGGGCGGATACTTCAGAACTAGTGCCGGAACCGCCTATATTGTTAATACAACACCTACTACAGTTTATCTAGCAGGTGGTGCTACCATTGGGACTTATATCGGCAACGCAAGTGGTATAACACAATTATACGGTAACGTGCAGGGCAGTACCAATGGATTTGCCATTGGCTACAGAGATATTCCACAGATATCGTTTACAGGCAACACAACTATTGCACTCAGTGATGCCGGCAAACACTACTACTCAACATCTGCAACTAACTATACATTGACTGTGGCTAACAATGCATCTGTGGCATTTAGTACCGGGGCGGCAATCAATATTATCAATCAAGGCACAGGCACAATTACAATAGCCCCTGGCGTGGGTGTTACTATGTACATGGCTGGTAATTCAACGTCAAGTACTAGAACGTTAGCCAGCTATGGTATGGCCACGATGCAAAAAGTAGCAACAGATACTTGGTTTGTGTCGGGTGTGGGACTAGCATAATGTCAGGTATTATCATGCCATGTATGGGTGCCGCTGGCCAATACGGCGATGTGCGGCCATCGAGTGTTCCTAGCTTAAATCTGTGGTACAATGCTTCTGCAAGTGCCACAGTGGTCAACGGTGTTAGCATCAATAACTTTTCCGGGGCAGTAACCAATGGTACTACCATATCATCATGGTCTGACTTGTCCGGTGCAGGACATCCTGCTAACGTCAACGGTGGTACTGGCAAGCAACCCACGTATGCTATACCTGTACAACAAGGCCTTGGCGCAGTATTGTACTCTAGCGCCAGTGGTAATAATCTCGACATTAACCCAACATCGTGGTCACAAAACTTGTCGGGACTTACAGTTTATATTGTTGCTCGTCCTACTAGCTTGCCCGGTACTTTGTTTCCCTTGGTGGTTACAGATACTAACTTTGGCATTTGGTGGAATGGATCAAATTGGACCGTTGGACATTCGGTTAGCAATTACGGTACCGTATCACTCACAGACGATACTAGCAAGTTCCATATATACGGTCTAGTATACGATGGCACACAAAGCACCAACGCAGGTAAATTGACATTTATCTACGACTTGTACGAAAAAGCATTGACGTTTACTGGCACAGTTGGTACAACCACCGGCACACCAAGCTATTGGTTCTTTGGTGGCGACAATAGAGGTTCGGCAGTTAATCCAACATTTACTGGGCAGTACATGGATGGTTACATTGGCGAAATTATGATCTGGACTCGAGCATTAACTCCGTCGGAGCAAACGGCTGTTGAGCAGTATTTGAATACAAAATGGAGATTAGGATTAACATAACATGGCTATTATCAACGCAACATTAAACGACAATGGACACCTTATATTTGTAACAGACGAGGGTACAGTAATCGACGCAGGCAATGTACGAGGCATTCCCGGTCCACAAGGCGAAAAGGGCATTGGCATCAAAGGTGATCCTGGAGAGCCAGGTCCAGCAGGAAAAGACGGTAATGCTTCCGGACCTTACTTGGTTTCAACCAATGCTTCGGGCGATGAAGGTGGTGAAATACAATTAGCAAAACCACCTAACGGTACTTTAAATGGTGGCATTACCATTGATGCCTATCAAAATCGTCTGCGTATCTTTGAACAAGGCGGATCTGCTCGAGGTGTTCACATTGATTTAAGTAAGGCGCCCACTGGTGTTGCTGGCGAATTGGTATGGAAAGCCTCAGGGTACGTAGATGCTGGACAGTTTGTAACACTAGATAATCTCAAGTTTACTGTAACAACAGGAGGGCAAAGAGGCTTGAGCTGTGCTACAGTTAGCGGCACAGCGGCTCTTAGTATCTCTGGAACATTTGGATATGTCAACGGTGTTGGTGGCTCGGCAACTACCGCACCTGTTACTTACACAACAACCCCAAGTGGATCGTGGTTTGGTTGGAGTTTCCCTAACGCAGGCGACGGTTCAACATATCTAGTTAATGATACTACAAATCAGCGTTTCTACAGAGTCACACTGATGATTGGACCCGGTTATACAAAGAACTTTATCTGTATTGAGCGATTGATATAATTGTCTATCAATAATATACGCACATAACCCAAACACAGCATACTTTCCCAGAGCGATAAATAACATATAATAATGGAATTTTCGCTCTATGACAACTGTTCATTTAGATAGTGTAAACACCGGTAGTACAGCCAACTCTGGTGATGGTTCAACCATCAGAGATGCTTTTACCATTGTTAACTCAAACACCAACAAACTTAACAATCAGCTAAATGGCACAGCCGCACAGGCCGAGGCTTATCCGGTTACCAACATAAGTGCATCTGGTGACATCAGCGCGAATTCCGGGGCAGTTTACGGATTAAACGTCTATGGCGGTATTGTTTTCTCTCGCGGTTCTGAAGTTTTAACATCAAGTTCGGGTAGTTGGAACGGCGGTAATGTTAGCTTGTATGGTATTTTCTCTAACACCGACGTCAGCACCAGCACAACAACTGGTATGCTACAGGCATATGGCGGTGTAGGTATCCGTGGTAATATCAACGTCGGTGGTACTGTCAACAGCATTGCCGGCAACTTATCAGTTGGTGGTGTATTTTCATCAGGCAATGCTAGTGTTGGAACTTTAAGTGCATCGGGTGCTACAACTGTTGCATCGCTAACTGTTGCTGGGGCTACAAACTTAATCGGCAATGCGGCCGCAGGCAATGTTGCAGTTTCTGGAACTATCACTGCTAATACAGCACAATTTACAAATTTAACAGCAACAAACTTAACACTAGGAACACTACCTAGTTTAGCCGTTGCTGGAGCCAGTACTTTAAATACCATCACAGGTGCTAGTTTACAAGCTACAGCAATCGGTAATGTTACTCCGGGTACAGGTGCGTTTACCAACATATCAGCCAGCGGAACATTTAGTGTAACTGGTACTAGCACACACACCGGTGCGGCAACCTTCACTACACTTACAGCAGGCGGAATTCAATCTACAGCAATCGGTAATGTCACTCCAGGCTCGGGTGTGTTTACAACACTATTGGCCAGCAACGTAACCAGCTCTGGTAATTTAGTTACCACCAGTGGACTTTTCTGGGCCAACGGTACCAATTATGCAACAACATTATCTATACCTACCACATACGGAAACTCCAACGTGGCGGCTTACTTACCAACTTATGGTGGGACTGTACAGGCCAGTGCTATATTGCCAAACTCTAATGCCGCAGTAAACATTGGATCTACTACTGCATATTTTGCCAATATTTACGGTGTTAATTTCTATGGTACCAGTACCACAGCCAAATACGCCGACTTGGCTGAGGTTTATGAATCAGATGCCAACTACGAGCCTGGCACAGTTTTAATATTCGGCACAGACACAGAAGTTACCATCAGTTCCAGACGAGAAGACAACCGTGTAGCCGGGGTTGTAACTACTAATCCTGCTTACTTAATGAACAGTGAAGCCGAAGGCGTAGCCATTGCACTACAAGGTCGTGTGCCATGTAAGGTGGTTGGATTGATACGCCGAGGAGACATGATGATCACCAGTGATATCGCGGGTGTAGCAACCTCTTGTATGCCACCTTTTGGCCCACACATCGGTACTGTTATAGGTAAAGCCTTGCAAAACTATAATAGCAGTGAAGTTGGCGTAATAGAAATTGTTGTAGGCAGAGTATAACGTATGTCAAGACCAGTATGGATCACTCCCGGAGGTAACCTAGGGACATTTCCTGAGTTGGAATTTTATTCACTACCATTGGAAGTCAATAACCCAACCAGTACACCTGTTACTTTTACTTTCTTGTCAGGCGAATTGCCACCCGGTCTACAAGTAGTGCGATCGGGTATACTACAAGGCGTGCCGGTTGTATTAGATCCAAAGCCTGACGCTGAGACACGTACATACAAATTTACAATACGAGCCAGTTGCCAAACACCTGTGGTGGTAGTAGACCGTACATTTAGTTTTACAGTCAGCAACATACAACCACCGGTTATTGTCCCAGAAGAAACACTACTGGGTGAGTTCTTTGATGGCACACAGATTGATATAGCATTGGATGCCATTGAAGCCAACCCATCTGCTGTGTTAACATGGACCATCAAAGACGGAGAACTTCCACCAGGAATTGAATTGACCACCGATGGCCGACTAGTAGGATTTGTTGGTCAAGCAGAATCTGTTACAACCAGCGACAGACTTGGATACGAAGGTAAACCATCACAGATTCAAATACTGTTTTCGCCAACAGCCAATGTTACTGTGCCCGACAACCAGTACTTTACTGGTAACGCACAACCGTATAGATTAGAAACACAAACACCGTTTGGTAGTACACAGTTGTATGAAGAACTACCATACGATTACAGCGTATCCCTATCTACTAACAAGAATTATACTTTTACAGTACAGGTATTTGATGGTGCCAAATATGACACACAAATATACACAATTAAAGTTGTTTCTAAAGGTTCGTGGACTACGGATAACGATCTTAATACTGTTGATGACGACGTTATTACAACCGACGCCGATCAACTGTATGTTCCTATTATAACTACGGCTATTACTAGTTTGCCCGACGTTCGCGAAAACAGTAATTTTGCTTTTAAATTCAGCGCCGTTGATTATTATAATACTAGCCCGCTGTATTGGTCTAGTCCCGACATCAGCGGAAATACAAATATTGCTAACTTAATTCCTGGTTTAACACTCAACTCAAACACAGGGTGGCTGTCTGGGCACATCGGTAATCAAAGCGACTACAAACAAACCTACACATTTTATATAACAGCCGCAAATAATACTCCGGGCACCAGCATTGTTACAGCCACGTATGTTGCTGGAGGTTACAGCAACACAAATTTAATTGTCAACAGCACAGCTGGAATTAGAGCTGGCATGTATGTACAGTCTAATGTGTTTACAAATAGTCAGCAGGTCTTGCGTGTTTTTAGTGCCAATAACACATTAGAAATTTCCGATACCGCATCAAGTACTCCTGCAGGAAATATAACATTTGATGGCACTTTAACCAGTACTCCAGTGCAATACCAGTTGACTGTGCTTGGTGACGTTAATAACAAGATTGTCTGGGACACTGACAGTTTAGTTGGAACTATTGTCAATGGTTCAGTTAGCGAATTAACTATTAATGCCCACAGCACCCTATATGTAGACGACGAGACCACGCCCGGTAAGAAGATGATCTACAAAATTGTACATGGTACAGCAGAGGACGGATCAGCACTAACTGACGAAGGATACAACACCCCGATAGAAGTTAGTTTACCGCAAGGACTAGAATTGTTGCCGTCTGGTCACATTGTGGGTCGTGCGTCATTTAGACATTTCCAATTGGATACTGGTGCAACTACCATTGATGGTAGTAGAACAAACTTCGACACTATCTACACATTTACTGTACAAGCAGAATCTATAGATCAAACAGTATCTGACGAAAAAACCTTTACTATCAAAGTCAGCAATTTGTATGAAGTGCCTTATGAAAACTTATACATGAAGGCATTGACTACTATAGAGCAACGTAGATTGTTTAACGATATACTCAAAGATCCAACCGATGGTGGCTTGTTCCCAGACGATTTGATTTACAGACTTGATGACCCAAACTTTGGCAAAGCTAAAGAGATAAAATTCTTAGCGGTGCCCGGCGTAGCTCCAAGCAGTCTATCTGACTATATGGCCGCCATGCAAAAGAATTTCCAAAATAAAACAATCAAGTTTTCGGAAATTAAAACAGCCATTGCTACAGACCCCAACAACAACTATGCTGTTAAGTATGAAGTAGTTTATGCTGATATAGTAGATCCGTTTAACCCAGACAATGCCGACGTGGCCATTGAGACCAACTTGTACTCAGGTATAAACACCATAAAGAATCCATACTATGACACCACCGGGCAAGAACATTATATCTTAAACCCAAATACATTTGACAATATGGAAACTCGTATCAGTCAAAATTTAGGTTACAGCGCACAGGGTGTTATTCCTGATTGGATGACTAGCGTACAGGAAGATAAAACAGTATTGGGATTTAAACGTGCTGTGGTACTGGCCTATACCAAACCCGGTCAGGCTAAGAAGATTGCTTGGCGTATACAAAACAAAGGAATATCTTTAGATTCCTTTAACTTCACTGCCGACCGTTACTTATTAGATAACGTACTCAGCGAAAACTTTAATATCACTGCCGACGAGTTTGCCTCTAGTAGACAAACAACATTTGACTATTTAAGTCTAGTAGATTCAACATCCTTTGATGTTGTGAACTACGCGGCTGAGCAAACATTTGCCAGCATTAACAACCAACTTGTTACCTATGTAAACGATCGCGGTGGCATTGATGGCGTTACTTCTTTCAGAACCGGCGACCGAATAATATTTGCCAAACAAGAAAACTTTACTACTAATTTTCCAAACGATGGTTGGATTTATTACAGAGATCTATTTGTAGGTAACTATTCAGACGCAACCGATTCAGTTGACACAGCATACTATGACTCTGCTGGCTTTGACAGTTCTTATATCATACCGGGTTATACAGAAAAAGCCGCCAAGACACAAGAGCCTGGTTTAACAGGAGCCGTGACAGTTGGTGACCAATACCTATACGTTCCTTATATTGTTAGTGTAAACTATGTTGGCAAAATGATCAAAGCCAGTAGCTTTGTTGATGACAATACTGTAATTACAAATCAAGTTGCCGACAACAGCACAGGTACATTAAGCTGGAAATTGACGTTAAACAAAACAACTGTTGGAACTGCGGCTGTGGGGGCCACAATCAAAGTTGAATCATATTTAATTGTTACCGCAGTTGATGGCAATACTATAACTGTTGATTCTGCATCGTTCCCGCCAGCTATAGGAGACAAACTAGCACTAATCGAAAATGCTGTTTCAGGATATGGCATTGCCACTGGCACTAGAATTGCTAACATTGTTGACAATGTAATTACACTAGAAAACTATGACCCAGATTTTACCACCAGCATTCGTGTTGGGGATTTAATGGGTTATTACATTGAGAATCAGCGAGCCGGGATATGGGAAGTACAAATTAATGAAGACACTTCAACTATTAGATTGCAATTTGTAAAAGAACTAAGCCAAGGATCTGTAGTGAAAGTACTGGATGGCAGAAGCCACGGTCAAAGTTTTGTTCAGTACAGCCATAGTATAGAAACTGGGCACACAGTTCCAGACTTTAATAAAGTACCAAACGTCATTACTTATAACGGAGCCGATGGTGGCCGCACTAGCTTTGACGGCAACGGAACTAAGTTCTTTGACAACAGAGACAGACCGCTTGACATCGATACTGACGTTATAGCCAGCTGGGCTGTTAATACCTATTACCCAGTAAGCAGTAAGGTAAAATATCAGAATCAATATTACAGAGCCACTACAAATGTGCCAGGATCTCTGGTGTTCCAGACTGGAAAATGGGAAAGAATTGATCCTTTAATGATTACAGGCGAGAAGTATTTGAAGTTTCCGCGACTTAACGTATTCAACTAAATATAAATATAGCTAATATCGGAGCACCCATTTAATGTCATCAAACATAAACCCAAACAATATTAACGGTAATTTTCCCGTTGCAGGCCAGGACAATGATAGTCAGGGTTTTCGTGACAACTTTACCAATATTTTAAACAATTTCAGCTTTGCGGCTACAGAAATCAGCGACTTGCAAAACTCAACAACCGCTATTCAAACTGTTGTACAAAGCAACGGCAACGTAGAAGCCTATTACGGTAACATTGCCCAGGGATTGACTGTAAATAAAACTACGCACTTAATTGGTGCGGCTACACTAGATGCCAACTTAAATGTTTCAGGCAGTACAAACTTAACTGGTAACTTGTACAATACCAGTGCGTATCTTAACAACGTTGTTGTCAATGGTAATGCCAACATAGCCAACTTGTATACAACTGGCACTACAGTTACCACAGGTTATCAGTACTATGCACCAACAACCAATGCTACTTACACAATGTGGAGTAACATAAGTAGATTTATCCTAGACCCAACTGGTACAATTACCAACATGGCTGTTACACTACCTAGTGCTAACATTGACGGAATGGTTGTTACCCTTTCATCTACTGCAACAGTTACCAACTTGCAAGTTAACCCAAATTCGGGCTGTACGTTAACCCCCGGCGCCAACGTAACGCTAACTGGCGGAACCGGAGTTCAGTACTTCTTCCACAAATCCGAAAACAAATGGTATAAAATCGGTTAATTGGTTATACTGAGTTTGACTCCTAGTGTGCTATAGTATATACTATGTGCTACTAGGAGTTTTCTTTTATGCAAATTGATTTAAACCGCTATTCTAATTTTGTCGATGCAGTGACCAGCAAAGAGTCCAACAACTACGATCATCTCGAGCGTGTAGTAAACAACTTACGATATCAAGAAGATCCTGCAATGAATCCCAGTTTGTTATTGACCGCTGTAATCGGGTTGGCGGCAGAAGCAGGTGAGTTCGCTGAAATTCCCAAGAAAATTTTCTTTCAAGGCAAACCCTACAATGAAGAAGCTCGTTTCCATATGAAACGGGAGTTGGGCGATATCATGTGGTATTGGGTCAATGCTTGTCGCGCTTTGAACCTAGATCCAAACGAGGTCATCGCAGAAAATGTAAATAAGTTACAAAGTCGCTACCCCGGTGGAGCATTTGATCCATACTATAGCGAAAATCGAAAAGACGGAGACCTTTAATGCATCCACTTGCCCCAGACCTATCTAAACTCACTGACGAAGAAGTTGCCAACAAATTCAACGAACTGAGCAAAAGACTGGGGCAGGCATATCGGTCAGGGCCCAGCCAAGTTATTCCGCAAATTCAAATGCTGATGCAAGATTATCAAGCAGAACTGTCTCGCAGACAAGAAAAGCTAATGAAGGATATGGAAGAACGTGCCAGCAAAAATGGCAAGGGCTTTAAAGGCATTATTGACATTTCATGAAGTATAACAAGTTTGGGCAAGCCTATACCGACGCCGAAGAGTTGTTTGAGTTATTGTACAGCAATCCCGATTTAGACATCAGTAGATTTCAAGTTGAGGATCCTGGGCAGTATAACCAAGCACGGGAAATCACATTCAGCGATTTCCCTATTCTAAAAAGATATGTGCCCATTGACTACAAAGAAGATGTGCCTGTAGAATTGTTTGACAATGTACAACAACAAAACTGGTACATGCCCGAAGAATATAAAACTTTAGATATTGCACAATGGCTATTGGATCAATGCGACACTGATCCAAAGTTACAACGGGTAGGCGAAGAGTTGCTATTATACCAAGAACGTGATATGTTTGATTTGTTGCGTTACTTAAAGTATTTTGTAGATACCATGCGATCAAATGGGGTTGTTTGGGGATTGGGAAGAGGCAGTAGTGTAGCCAGTTATGTACTATATTTGATTGGTGTACATAAGATTGACAGCATGTACTATGATTTAGACATCCATGAATTTTTACGATAAGTACACATATAACGGAGAACATTATGAGTAAACACATTTATACCACAGCACAGGGCAAGCAAATCGACATCGAAGGTCTGCGTATTGCCAACGAAGAAACTATTGCAGTAGGTAATATGAAAGTCAATGCCCGGGGAGACAAACTTGGTGCTGGCGGAAGAATTGCCGAAACGCGAAATCAAACACAAGACGCATACTACCGTTTGAATACACAGGTACCTCAAGAGATTGCCAATCCTGATGCAGAAATTGCCATTAGACAACAAGCGAGATCTGGAGCAAAAGTAACACAAGGCACTCCAATGCCTGAGCCAGTGCCCGAACCACCAGTGGTAGAAGCCCAAGAAGAAATTATCGAACCAACTACGAAGGAAGATCCGGTTCCAAAGTTGCGCGGATCTCTAGCTTCGTCAATGGCCGCACCCACCGTACACAAACAAGAATTAATCAAAGACCCACGTAAGCCCACAGGCCCAACAAGGATTTAATATGCCCAAAGAAGAACCGTTATTTCAAGCAAGTAATAAACTCAAACAAATCAATCAAATTGCCGGACTAAAGGCATTATATGATCATGTGATTGTACGTGACATGAACTTTGGTGGACGTAAACTTAGCAGTGGAATCTACTTGCTTAACGATGATGGCAAAACTGATGGTATCCGCCCACGTTGGGCCAAGGTGTATGCTGTCGGACCCGACCAACAAGATGTCAAGGTTGGTCAGTGGGTGTTCATCGAACACGGGCGTTGGAGTCGTGGTTTAGAAGTTGAGATTGACGGAGAAACGTTTACTGTACGCAAGGCCGATCCTGCTTGTATTATTTTTGTCAGCGACGAAGAACCTAACGAGGATGACACTATTAGTAGTGCAGTTCAAGCTGAACGTAAGTCAAGAACTCAGTTTGACTAAGCGCATGATAATCGATTGGAATGTTGAACGGGTTATTGGTGAGTGCAGTAGAATGTGGGCAGGTGCCAATGATCCGTATGTAACCGGATACAACAACTGGCCTTGCAAACAAGATCTATATCGTGTAAAATTTGCCATAGATGAAATGCTTGAAACTACTAGCACATTTGCCGGCGAAGAAGAATGGCTCAAAGAACAAGAGCAAGAAAAAGTAATGAGGATACTTAAACGTGGAAATTCAACCAAAAGACACAAGTAAAGGCCATTTTTATATTAGCCTTGTAAAAAGTATTATCCGAATCGGAGCAGGCGGATGCTTGATACAAGGTAACTTGTTCTTTGCCGGCTTCTTGTTAATTTTTGCCGAACTATTGGGCATTGCGGAAGAGCTGGTGTGAACAACATGACACCTGAAGAAGCTCGGGCTTTTTTAAAAAGGGCCGGTCTACTAAAAAAACACCGCATACTCAAAGGACAAGAGCGCAAACAAGTTGAAACAATGCTACGACTTGTACCACATACCAGCAGTAATAATCAACGATTTTGGACCAACACCTGGGTAGTAGGCGACATCACATACAACCACCACACCGGTTCGGGACTAGATGAATTAGAGGAAGTAACAGAAGATGAGTGACGGAGGAAAGGGCAGTAGCCCAAGACCATTTAGCGTAAGCCAAGAGGAATTTGGCACGAACTTTGATCGTATATTTGGTAAAAAGAAAAACCAAGATACCGTAGCGAAACTCAACTGTTGGTGTTATAATTGCAACAAAGATTACACAGAACCAGGACATGTATTGCCATACGTTGCAAGTCGTATGATTCTTTGTCCTGTCTGCGGAAACAAACGTTGCCCACATTCAACAGACCACAACCTAGCCTGTACCAACAGCAATGATCCAGGCCAACCAGGAAGCAGATACTAATGATTGATCATCACCAAGCACTAATAGAAATGCACAAAGGTAATGTAGTCAAATATGTTGGTACCGTAAACGGTGAAGTATGGACAAACAAAGGTAGTTCATTCTGTATGTGTCGTGGTGTAACATTTAGATACCGAGACGGTAAGCCAGCATATCGTTCTGATGGCGCTATGGTATATGATCCAGACTTTCGTTATGAACTAACTGGAGAAACTGTGGATACAAGGTATTGGCCAACTAAACCAAAGATTTTTAAAACCCCAAGAGTTTTAGATAAAGAAACAATCAGTAAATTAGGTTACAGTAGAATAGGATTAGGAAACGTATGAAAGAACTTTGGACAGAAAAGTATAGACCACGCACAGTCAGTGACTATGTGTTTACTGACACCAATCAAAGACAAATTGTTGAGTCATGGGTCAAAGAAGGTACTATTCCGCATATCTTACTCAGTGGCAGTCCCGGCACAGGTAAGACCACCCTGGCCAAGATACTGATTAACGAACTGGGTGTAGACGATTATGATGTGCTACAGATTAACGCCAGTCGTGACAACGGTGTAGACTTTATCAAGAAGTCGGTGGAAGGCTTTGTGCAGACCATGCCTTTTGGCCAATTCAAAGTCGTGCTGATGGATGAGGCCGACTATTTGAGTCCCCCAGCACAGGGTATTATGCGTGGCTTACTAGAGACTTACGCCAGCCAAGCTCGCTTTATCTTTACTTGCAATATGCCACACAAGATCATGGATGCCTTACACAGTCGGTGTCAGAGTTTCCATATTGATAAAAGTGATGTCACAGAGTTTACTGCTCGTGCGGCAACAGTCTTGGTTAATGAAAATATAGAATTTGATTTAGACACTCTAGACAGTTACGTCAAAGCCACTTATCCAGATCTGCGTAAGTGCTTAAATTTATTGCAGAGTAATACAACCACAGGCACACTATCTAAGCCTAGTGAAAATGATCGTGGTGTTAAGGATTGGAAACTAGAAGCAGTTAACTTTATGAAGATGGGTGCTATCCGCCAAGCTCGTAGCGTAATCTGCACACAGGCCGCTGTGGAAGACATCAACGAAATGTTCCGCTGGATGTACGACAACCTTGAGATGTGGAGCAAGACTCCCGAAGGTCAGGACGAAGCAATTCTAGCAATACGCAAGGGCATGGTAAATCACTCAATGGTTGCCGACCCCGAAATTAATCTTTCAGCAACACTAGTGGAGTTATGCCAAATTGACAAATAAACACGACATTTATCTTGTGGCATTCTACGGAATGAAACCACGCAAAGGTGTTAATACCTCAGTTAAGGGCTGGATGAACGATAAAAACAATCTTCAGTATGACGAAAAAGTCGAAATTACTCGAGGCCAAAAGAAAAGTAGTTCAATGGCCAATGTAATACTAAACCTAAGCCAAAAATCTGTACAACGCAACACATTCAACGATGACCGAGACTTTAAAAGTTTCTTCAAGTATTACTTTGGTGGATACGACCAATACATTACCGCAGTAATGAAACAATTGGATCCTACTTACCTAACAGCAATATTGGATGAGTTAGAAGCAGAAATGAAAGAAGCTCAAGCCAATGAGCAACCTGCCCAGTAAGACGTTTTGTATTTTACCTTGGATACATTTCTTCCATGATCCAACGGGCAAAATAAAACCTTGCTGTGCGGCTCAAGGCAACTTTGGTAACATACAAGACTTTACCGATGCTGGCTCTGTAGCAAACACAGAGGCCATGCGCCGTGTGCGTACAGAAATGTTAGCCGGTAACCAGCCGCGGGCCTGTGCAGGTTGTTATAAAGAAGAGTCCCACGGACTTCCTAGTTTCCGTACTGCTAAAAATCAAGACATAGATCATTTAAATATTGATGTCGACGGACTGTTGGCCAAAACTTCAGCCGACGGTTATTTACAAGACTTTGCACTACAGTATTGGGACATTCGTTTTTCAAACATCTGTAACTTAAAATGTCGTATGTGCGGTCCAGACTATAGCCATAGTTGGGGTACAGACTCTGTAGCAGTCTATAACCGCGAGCCACGGACCAACTATGTTATCCATGCACTCAACGAACAAGTTGATATGTTGCGCTATGGAGATCTCAGTCAACTAAAAGAAGTTTACTTTGCCGGCGGCGAAAGTTTATTCCAGCAAGAACACTGGGAGTTATTGGATCGCCTAATAGAGTTGGGACTAACAGACATACGCCTAACCTACACAACCAACCTGACCAAGCTACAGTTTGGTCAGCACCGACTAGAAGATTACTTACAGCATTTTTCCAATGTGTTGTTCATTGTCAGTGTAGATGCTACGGAACAACTGGGAGAATACATACGCTCGGGTTTAGACTGGAGCTTGCTATTACGCAACATCGAAACAGTCCGACAATTTCCCGGAGTAAAGATCAAGTTCAATTGTGTGGTCAGCGTTTACAATGTACTGTACCTTGACAAGATGCTGGATTTTGCCTACGCCAATGGAAACACATTCGATCCCATTGACTTGACTGTTTGCCATTTTCCAGCACAGTTAAACATTAAAAACTTACCACAGGAATTAAAAGATCTAGCTGGTCAACGATTACTGTCTTGCAGTCGTTACAAAGAACAACAAACAAGAGCGGATGGTATTATCAGTTACATGTCAGAGGCACCAATTGGTTCGTGGCACGAAACCTGTCGGTTTACCGATAAATTAGATCAACTTAGAAACGAAAGCGTACTGGAAGTGGTTCCAGAATTCAAGCAGTATTGGAGGTAACATGAAACGTTTTCATATGAGAGAAGCAGGGGAAAGGGGCTGGTTTGTGGGACAGTTTGAACGTGCTGTTCTTAAAACTGATGCCTGCGAAGTGGCATTTCAAACCAACTACAAAGGTGAGATCAGCGAGCCACACTATCACAAAATTGCCACAGAAGTCAATTTGGTCACACGCGGTTTGGTCAAGATCAATGGAGAACTGTACACCGCAGGACAAGGTGTAATTTTTCACCCAGGCGAAGTTGCTGAATGTGAATACTTTGAAGATACCGACACTCTGGTAGTAAAAGTACCCGGGGTGCTAAACGATAAATATCTAGTATGAGCTACATTCAAGACATGTATAAAATTAAGAAGAAGCGTCCGGTGGACCCAAATGCTCCACCACGCCCAAACTTAATGACACACGAAGTCAAACTTCGTACAGCACAACAAACCATCGAAGCCATGGAGCAACAAGTTCAGATGATGACAGCCCGGGTTGAAGCTCTAGAAGCCAAACTACGCAATCAAACTCAATACCTGCAGGCCCTGCACGATAGCGTCGCCAGACGCCGTTGACCCAAAAAGGAATCTTTAGTACAATAGTGGCTTAACAATAAAGGAGCCACTATGTTGTTTAATTCCGCACCCAGTAGTACTTTGTATTTAAAAGTAAATTTTAAACGCAAGCCCTACTCAAACACCATAACAGCCCTGCGTATTGTAGCACACACCTTCGCAGAATTTACTGCAAACAAAGCCTTGTTTCTAGTAGATTTAAACCCCGAGGACGCCACTTTAACGCAAGTAGACGCTGTCGTAGAAACTCTGCGTGTCCGTGCCAATGCACTCACTGTCAAAGTGTCTATACCACGTCCCGTGTACAACAAGCTCGCCCAGCGCGAGTAATACTAAAGTAGTACTACAAAAGTACTACTTTTCTCATTTGACACTAAATGGAATCTTTTGTATAATAGTGGCATAGTAAGTTAAAAGGAGCCCGCAATGAAAGTCATTTACAATAGTTTATTGTCAGGTTGGTTCATTGTGCGTGGCGCACACCAAACCCCGATTTCGGGTCGCTTTGACACTAAAGAGGCCGCCCTGGCACACCTTCGTCGTCGTAACCCGTTGCATTACTAAGGACTGAATATGGCCAAGAAAGATTTTCCAAAATTCGACACCGCCGAAGTGCTGGCTGTGGCACAGGCCATTTTCAGACTTGAGGGCAACCGAATTAATCGCGGTGATTTTGATTTTGTGGCCAAGGTTCAGCAGGTGTCTAGCAAAGAAAGAATTGTTGCACATTTCAACAACACCGTGCCTATTGAAGTAACGGATGCCGATCGCGAAATTGGAAAACTTATTCCCGAGTACATTCAGCAACAAGTAATTATGAATACCCTGGTTGGTAAAGAGACCAGCGATTTTATTGCAGACATCAACACCATTGTTAGCCGAGAGCATGTACATCAATTTGATTTGGGTCGTGTTGTCTGGGCTCCAAAATTGTATGTTGACATGGTTCAACAAAGTGACAACAAAGAAAACATTGCACACCATGCCATTACCAGTGTGTATGTGGGGCGGATCAAAGAAAAAATTGAGCTAGATTATTTCCCAATTTCTGTTAGATTTGTTCGCGAGTATAATTGCTTTCGACATCTGGGACACGACGGCAACGGAAACTTGATCGGTTTCCTTAATAAGAAAAAAATCGAAACTGGACGCATCCAAGGTCGTGTTAAATCACAAAGTGTCAGTCATTACAACAACAATGGCAAAGTCACTTACCTAAATTATGTCAAGGAGGTAGCATGATACCTTGGATCGCTGTTATAATTTTAGTAGTCACAGGACACATGTTCTGGGCATTAATTTTGTCATTGTTAACATTGTTATTGGAGTAAGAGCATGGGACTCGATATGTATGCATATACTGCCACCAAAGCAGGTGCAGACTGGGAAACAGAACAACGCGAAATCGCTTATTGGCGCAAACATCCTAACCTGCATGGTTGGATGGAGAAGTTGGCGGAGGCGAAAGGTCTCTCATACAGAACATTCAACGGTGTTGAACTAGAGCTGGTATGGGAAGACCTCGACATTCTCGAACGTGATATTGAACAAAATCGATTGCCCGCCACACAGGGATTTTTCTTTGGTGACGGTGCAGATGATTACTACCGAGATCAAGATCTCGAATTTATTCGCAGAGCTCGAGCAGAATTGTTTACTGGCTTGCGAGTGTTTTATAATAGTTCATGGTAAGGAGATAACATGCCGACAGCTTATGTAGAAGTAGAAGTTGATGTAGATTTGGAAGACTTCGACGACGATGATCTTATTGAAGAACTTGAACGTAGGGGCAAGGGCTTTGAGGTTGCAAGCGAAACTCCCACCGAACTTGTTACACAAATCTACGAAAAGCGTAGACTGGGACAAGACTATCAACGAGAATTAGACGAGTTGATTTATACAGCGATTGGTAAAGTACTTTGAAAAAAATCTATTATGAAAAACGTGGACGCAGGTATGTGCCTGTGAATGAGTACGACCAAACACTCATGGATAGTTTCCCCAAAGGTAGTCATCTTGTGATTTGCTATCCGGGTGGACAAAGCACTCGCTACAATGTTGATCCTGCTTATGCACCAATGATTGCGGCCGGTCGTGTAGCAGAAGATAAGATTAGTGAAGCTATAAGAAAAGCCAGCGACTTGCGTCCTAAACGAGCACCCATTACAGCGGGTCAACAACGGGCATGGGAAAATCTGGTAAAAGAATTTGGTGAAGATGCACGGATGTTGACCTTGCCCAGTGCCAGAGAAGTTGCCGAAGAAGCGGTCAAGGCTATGATAGCGGAAGCAGATCAATTGCTAACTAACCCAGCGGTTCGGTTGGCATACGATCATTTTTTAATGGTAGCAGAATTAACTCGAGAAATGGAACGAAACAATGACTGAAGTAACTTGTAGAGATTGCGTTCACAACACAGCCAGCTGGTTGGACCGAATGCTTAACACCAATTACTATTTTTGGAACTGTAAACTAACTTGGAAAGAGCCCGAGTATAATCCAGTTACTGGAACAACCAGCAAGGGTCACTATGAAGGTTGCAATGTTGCCCGTGTGCGAGAAGAAGTATGTGGCAAGAGCGGTAAGAGCTGGCAACCGCGCAGTAAAAACAACTTTTTTGTTTATTTGAAAAGGATCTAATATGGATGCTAAAGACTTTATTGAAGATATCGAAATTGGGATGAAAGGCCTACGTGAATTTGAAGTTCAAATTGATGTACCCGAAAACTTCACCTTTTATGGTACTGTACCTTACACCATGCACATTGTTAACCGAACTGCACTGGTAACGGTGCCGGCGTCAAGTGTGCAAGAAGCCCGAGAATTGGCAGAAGCATACTTTGCCGGCGGGATAGACCCAGATGAGTAATTTAGCAGACTACTTTGCTCGCAGGGACGCAGATTTGCCCCGGCCCAAGTATAATTCGGGCGATAGAGTATTTGGTCACTGGAATCGGATTCCTTTTATTGGATCAGTTGTACGCGAAATTGCACCATTGGTTATGATCCAAGTTGACTTGCCTGTTAAATACGAAGGCACAGTACACAACATTATTTCGCCTAAGCTCAAAGATATTAAACGACTGGAGGTCATGGATGACTGAAGATCAAGAATACATGTGGGCCATGTTAAAGTCAGACCCACAAAAATTGTGCCATCGCTGGGCCGAAGAAATGGTGGGGTGCAAGTCTGATGCTAAAGCAATGAACGCATTAGCAGATGATTATATATCGTACATGCTAAATCGATTTAGTCACATAGATACTTGTCGTGTTATTAAAACTTGGTTAACTGCATACCAACTTCCCATTGAGCCGGAGCTTATTACAAGTTTTGATCAGTTTCATGTTAACTGCGGCAATTTTGTTATTCACAATCTCGAAACTATAACAGTATTTGAAAAAGTCTAACATGGATGAAAAGGATTTAATAAAATGAAAGATTCAGTTATTCTAGTAGATGCAGATGGTGTATTGCTTAATTGGGAATATGCATTTGCTATCTGGATGGACACACACGGTTTTAGTAAGGTGCCCGGTAGTGAGTTCAATTACGACATCGGTGAACGTTACGGCATTGATCATGAACAAGGACGTAAGTTAATTAAGATCTTCAATGAGTCAGCCGCTATTGGATTCCTCCCGCCACTGCGTGATGCCATGTATTATGTTAAACGACTGCATGAAGAACACGGATATGTGTTTCACTGCATCACCAGTTTGAGTCTAGATCCAGCCGCAGGTAAATTGCGTGAAATGAACCTTGCCAAATTATTTGGAGATACAGCATTTGAAAAAGTTGTATGCTTGGCTACAGGGGCTGACAAGAACAATGCCTTAAAACCATATGAGAATACTGGTTGCTGGTGGGTCGAAGACAAGCCCGAAAATGCCATGGTTGGGCACCACATGGGCCTGCGTAGTATTCTAATAGAACATGGTCATAACATGCACTTCTATCATGAGAATGTTCCTGTGATGAAAAACTGGAAGCAAGTATACGAGCTTATAACTGCTTAACTACCACATTCAGTGTTGCATTGTATCAGTTGGTCCCCGGACCAACTGTCTTTGACTTGATCAAACCAGCCAATTGCTTGCTCTATACCAACATCTAATGCATTGTTATTAGCAGGTAACATCTCGGCTATGCGGTCATTGCCCAAATGATACATGGTGCGGGGATAAAAGCCAAGCCAACAGCAAGGGTATACTTCTCCGGTTGCTGATATATAAACAGATCGATCGTTGACGGATTTGCAACTAATTGTTTTTGGTTTTACAGGCAAACTTCGTTGTCCGTCCATTCCATCATAGTGTATCCATAGCACCTGTTCAAACGCAATAGGTTGATCGTGAGAGCCTATGTGGTGTCGAAATCTTCCCTTTTGATCAAATGCCGGGAAAGCATTTCGCCCATGGTCAACAAATTCAAATCCGCGGAATCCTAGCTCTTTGCTTAGTTGCCTGCACTCGGCTTCTTGATGCTGGTTATGGTCAAACTTAATCATCTTCCAAATAGCATGACCACCTGCCGCAATAAATTGACTGGCATTATCTATAACAGTAGACCAGCGTGTTTGTTGCCGATACAGTTCGTGTGTGTCCGCTAATCCGTCTAGGCAAAAACGCACAATGGCTCCTAAGTGTGCCAACTCGGGCCAAATATCAGATCGAACGCCAGCATTGGTGCTGATGTCAATTATTAGATCTTTATTGTGTTGTCTAAAGTAACGCACAATGGCCAGGCCATCTCGGGCTGTGATAAAGTCTCCGAGGTTGCCATTAATGTGCATCCTATTAATTTGCTGAAGGAATTTGGGAGTAAATATTCGTTCTGCTTCGGCCAACGTCATGTCGTGAAGCGGAAAATCATCGATTACATCAACGCCGCATAAATTTCTAGGACAACCAGGGCAAGCGGCGTTACACCTGGTTGATATCTCTAAATGAACATAGCGGATGTCAGAATATTTGTACATCCAATACTTATATTAGATCTCCTTGTAAATCTTTAAAATTTCTAGTACAGCAGGATGGCGCTGGATATCTCGACCCCCAAACTCTATACCTGCAACATATCGACAGGCTTCGTACTCTTTTACTAGCCTCTTAAAATCTAGTAATCCGTTTTCGCTCTCACGGCGGTCGGTTTGTTGAGTATCGCCTGTAACAATCAGTTTGCTTCCTTCACCAAGTCGTGTTAACAGCATTTTCATTTGGTTTGGCGTAGCGTTTTGCATCTCGTCTGCAATGATCCACGCATTTTTAAATGTCCGTCCACGCATGTATGCTAGTGGAGAAATCTCGATCAACTGGTCTTCTAGCATAGCATTAATGTCCTGAGGTCTATAATATTCTGCAATGTAGTCCATTATAGGTCTAGTCCATGGTGCCATTTTTGCATTAAGATCCCCAGGAAGGAATCCATGCTCTTCATCATCAACGCCGACGGCAGGACGTGTGATGACAATTTTACTGCACTCGCCTGTTTGGTAAGCTCGCAATGCGGCCAATACAGCCATCATTGTTTTACCTGTACCAGCTGGGCCAGTGGCAAAAACTATTAATTTATCGGGATTGTCTAGTAACTCTAAATAACTTTCTTGAGAACGAGTTCTAGGTACTAAGTGAACTTTGCGCGGTTGCTTTCTGTAATGATCTAGTTGAAGTGGTTTGTTTATTACAGTTGGCGTTGGGTCTTGAAATTGTTGAGCCAATGCTCGGTTGTTGCGCCGTTTGGACAAATGTTTCTCCTTATTGTTAACGCTGAAAATGTTTGAACTTTGCATTTTTGTGTAAACCAAAATTTAATGTTGTTTACAAAGGTATTTAACGAGAGGTCACATTCTGAATTAACTATGTGTTTTTCTTTTTACAACTTGACTAAATATTAGTCTGCCTAGCTGTTCAGTTAGGCCAGCACTGATGCCAAAGGGGCATACATTCCAGTTCGAAAACAAACTTTATTAAATTTAAGGAAAATCACATGAAAAAGCTATTGGCGCTTTTATTTGCCGCCGCGAGTTTTGTAGCGCAAGCTCAAACAATCAAAACACCAGCAATTTGGGGGTGGATTCCTACTAGCACTCAAGGAACTTACATACGAGCTATCCTTGAAGAAGCAAATAAGAATCAATCCAAATATGAATTCATCTTTGAAAACCGTCCAGGTGCCGGGGGATCTATTGCCGCACGTTATGCACTAGCATATAAAAATGGTCCTGTTGTATATGCTAACAGCACGGCACAGTTTATTCGACCTTACTTGTATCCAGAGTCAACTTTTAAGTTGTCGGAGTTTAAACCTGTAATGGTTATGGCTATTAGCCCAGCCGCATTGATCACCAAAGGTAAAACATTAGACCAATTGATCAAGCAAGATCGAATTAATTTTGCCACCGCAGGCACAGGATCAACCATTCATTTAATGTTAGAGGCTCTAGCCAGAGATATCAAGAAAAAATATCCTACTAAGGATGTCCAAATGGTTCACTTTGCCAGCACTAATGAAGCCTTCTTAAGTGTGATGGGTGGGCATACAGATGCAACATTTGAATTCTTAGGTGATGCCAAGGCTAAAGCAATGCCGGACACAACATTGATTGGTTTAACTGGTAAAACCTCATTCTTAGGTATTCCTACACTGGCTTCGCAAGGTTACAGTGACTTGATAGAACTGCAAGGTATTTTTGCTTTTTATGTTCCTAAAGATACACCACAAGCAACGGTTGATGAATTGCAACAAATTTTCTTAAAGGCCGAGAAAGCTGAAGCTGTGCAAACTTTGTATCGCACCGATTTTGCCAGCAAGGAAGCGTATATGTCGAACCCAGGAGATCTTACTAAGTGGTATGCAGATACTTCTAAACGATTTGAATATTATACCAAAGGCATAGAAGTTAAGTAATCTTAAACTAATTTAGAGTATACAAAGTACAACCTATCGTTGGCATCTTTCTTAAAAGTTTCCAATTTAAGGTTGTACTTGTCACCAAACTCTTTAACTACTTCAAATGTCCATGGAAATATATCAACGTATGGTCCAGTTTTGTGAGGAATACCTGGATTGGCTCTTAGAAAAAATGTCCCACCTTCCTCTAGTATACTAACACAACGAGCAAAACGAGCTTCAATTTCATCGCGGCTGTTAAAGTTAATACTGCCCAAGGCAATGATAACGTCGTGCTTGCCAACATATTCTAAAATGTCAACCATATAGTCTGCACAGTTGTTGTAGGGATCGATTCCTACTAGATTGTTGATACGTCCCTTAAAAGGATGGTAGCCACAGCCTACATCTAATACAGATTTTGGATTCAATTGATTAACTTCTTCAACCAATTGCCAGCCTGTATAATCGTAGTCGTTGGTTCTAGGCTTCCAGATTTCTGCAAAGAAACGATGTGTATAACGCTCACTTAAATCATGTGTTATATCTTTAAGAGTACCAATGTAGTCGCAGGGTAGACTTAATTCTGCTTCAACCGCATCTTTAAATTTGCGATAGCGAGCAGGAGTCCAGGGTAGTTTATCCACTACAGTTGTTTCGTCTATGACTATGTTGGCGTACTTGGGTAAATTAAATGCCTCAGACAAATTTTTTGTTAAGAGTGCAAAAATTTTAGTATTCATTAAAAATTTTTCCTATTTGATAAATAAATTTGCACCAAGTGCAATTTTTTCTATAAGTATTTAATCAAAGGAAATCTACATGAAAAAACTTCTCGCCCTGCTGGCATTACTTCCCGCTTTGGCTTTTGCGTGGCAACCCACACGGCCAGTGACCGTTATATTTCCCAATGGTCCCGGAGCAGGAAACGAAATATCGTTTCGCATTGTAGCCAGTATAGTAGAGCGTGAGACTGGAGCCAAATTCAATCCCGAATATCGTCCGGGTGCAGATGGCAACATCGCTCTTAATCACTTTGTAACTATGCCTGCAGATGGACATACCATAAGTGTACCCGCTTGTCAAAGCAACTGGGTCACACCCGAAATATGGTACAGTAACATGGTAAAATATAATCCCATGGACCTAGAACCTGTAGCTAATATTGCTAGAAGCCCGCTGGCATTTTGGGCAAATCCTAAGAGCACAATCAATACCCCCGATGAATTAATTGCGGCCATTCGTAAAAAGGAACGGTCTGTAACATTTGCCATCGGTGGCGGTGGGCATAGATTAGCAGTAGAATATCTAGTGGATAAACTACGAGTACCCGGAGGGGACCGGGTTGAAACCGTTATGTACAAAGGACCAGCACAAGCGTTACTAGATGTTATGGGCGGGCATGTAGAATTTGGAGTTACTCCAGTGGCCGTGGGTTATCCGCATGTGTTAACCGGCAAATTAAAACTAATTGGTATTGCCGACACAAAGCCTTTACCAGGATTAGAATCTGCGCCGCTAATGAGCAAGGCCGCCCCCGGACTTAGCATACACGGATGTTGGAACATAGTATTACCGCCAGGCACGCCACAAGACATACAAAAATGGTATGCTGACCGTTTTGTACCCGCTATACGCTCAGCTGAAGCGGCAGAAAAGTTTCGTGAAAACATGATGTACACCACACCCGATGAGCACACTCCAGCTGGTGTGCGTGCCTCAATGATGAGATTGCAACAAACTTGGCAACCCATTGCCAAAAGGATCAAACCAGAATGAAATACATTTTTGTAGCTGGTGCACCAGGATCTAAGTGGAGCTCGGTTGTTAAAAACATTTACTATAGCTCCGACATTGATCGCAGTGACTACAGTGATGCTAGAACCTATTACCACGATGCCGGTGGTACTATGGATTTAATGCACTTAGGTGCGTACTTTGACCCGGGCATGGAATTCGACTTACCCGAAAGTATGTCGACTTTGACTAGAAAACAGGCAGAGGAATTATTTGACAGACCATTCAATGGCAATGGTGTTCGAATTATTAAAAGTCATATTTTTAGCTATCGAGACAACATAGATTATTTGAAAGAACTATGGCCCGAATGTCCTGTGGTGTTAGTATATAGAGACAACGATAGCTGTTTAGGTTGGTGGGTTAAATGTGGGCACTTTGATATTACCTACCCCGACTATGCTCTCTACTATAAAAATCTTAGGACTATGGCAGAGATTATTAAAAAACAAAATGATGGTATAACCGGGGCTATGTTAAACTACCCAACTCAAATCGCCAACACAAATCGTCAACTAGCAAGACTGTTGGGTATATCAATACCGTCAGACGAATATTGGCAAAATTATGGCGTAAGCGATGTAAGGGTAGAAGTAATATGTTAAGCAACTGGGAAACATCAAAAGCAAAAAGTAATTATCATTTTGACTCAAAGCGTCAAGATAATCCCAACGACGTCATGCAATACTTAGGCTATGTAGAACCGACTTGGATTGATGATTTAAGTGCTATTGTTGACAATGCTAGGCCTGCAACATGGGCTACACGCGGTTACAAGGGAGAGGGTATAGAAGCTCCTAGAGAAGATCTTGCTATGGAAGAATACGATTTGATCAGACATGGTATGAGTAAAGATTTACCAATTACGCATCTTAATTGGCGCATACCTAGCAGTCTACAAAAGTTAAGCGACGAATTCGGCCTCGAAGATTGTATGAATCGTATTCATGTACAAATGCCCGGTGAAGTTTGGAATTTGCATTTAGACAAACTACAAAAATGGGCTCCTAACAATCCCGCAAGCGTTATGCGTATAATGATACAGTTAACTGATTGGGCTCCTGGACAATTTTGGGAATATGGTAATTATCACTATTATCAGTGGCGGGCCGGGGATATAACTACGTTTGATTGGGCTAACATTCCTCATTGTACCGCTAATGCTGGGTTTCATCCTAGGGTTACATTTCAGATTACTGGAGTAGTAACAGAAAAAACTCAGACTACTTTGAATAAATTACAGCATGGTTGATACACCTTTACGCAGTTTAGCAAAAGCGGTTAGTTGGCGGGTAACTGGGACTATTGACACATTTCTTATTAGTTGGCTTATCACCGGACAAGCGTTGTTAGCCAGTGGAATCGCGCTTACTGAAATAATGACTAAAATATTCCTATTTTGGATACATGAGCGTGTATGGAACAAAATTTCATGGCAAAGACAACAACCGTAGATGTATTATTAGGCTAAATAATACAAAAGCGGAATGAATTATGGCCAATCATATTAAAGATGTAATACAAAACACCAAAGATATCTATATGAGCGATAGTGCTTTAAGCACCCTCATGGATTTTGAGCGTGTGCTTGACGAACTAGACATGTATGTGTTTAAAAATTGGAAAGCAGGTGAATTAGTTGTAGGACCAAAATACGAAAAATATTTTGTTACTTGTACATTTATGTGGCCACACAAACTAATGCCCGATCCACGTGGCGCAGAGCGTTTAATGGAATACGACTGCGAAATTAAGTGGACCAAAGACGTATTAGAATATCCCGTTAAAGTTAAAGAGCCCACAGACTTCAAGCCCGGAACCAAAGTTCCAAGACTTGGTAAAGTTCCTGTATGGCTAGTAGAAATTACTATGCCCAAGAAATTAATGTTTGAAATTGAACGTGGATCTTTAGAATTAGAAAGCGAAAGCGTAGAAGCCGAAGACGTTGAATCAGCTTACGAAACTGGCGCCGACGAAATTGAAACACAAGGTCAGGCCGCAGGAGCACCAGCACCTGCCGCACCTGCACCAGCACCCGCAGGAGCACCTGCACCAGCACCGGCGGCATAACTATGAAACAACTATTTGAAGGCCTAGAACACGGCGATTTAAAAAGACTAATTCACAACGAATTGCACATTGACGAGTTTAAAAGCAAGTTGGGTGCAGACGAAGATACCGTGGTTATTAGTTTTAAAGTCAAAGGCAAAGAACCAGCACAAGACCTAGTTAACTTTATTGAAAAGGGTTATGAGTGGGTTATTGATGCTGACGTCAGTTCAGGCGAAATGGATGACGGTGATTACATTGTTTTTATAGAAGCAGACCGCACACCTAACTTGGCTCGAGATCTGTATGAAATGATGGGTGACATTATGAATGTCACTGAACAAGAGCCCGAAGAATGGCGTGTTCGTTACTATACCAGCCAAGAAGATCATAAACTGGACGTCGACAGTTTACGTAGTTTAATTCCCAGTACCCCCGAAGAATACAATCAAAAGTTCGGGCACAAGGACAAAGAAGAAGACAAAGAAAAAGGTGATGATCGAGACCTAGACGCAATGCGTAATGCGGCCGGTATTAAAGTTAAAACCAAAGCTCCTAAAAACGAATATACAGAAAGTCTAAGGATTGCGGCTGGTATTCGTTAATCTCAATGATTGACTTAGTTACTATTGTATTTCAAGAAGAATTAAACTTCTTACAAGTTCAAGCAAGATCTATAGAACTATATACACAGCAGTCAGACATTGGCAACATTTACGTTGTTGTCAATGATTGGGATGATGTTGTAGATCTCATAGACACCGCCTGGTGGGGTACGCACCAATCAAAAGTTAAAATCATCCCTTATAGTTACTGGAACTACGTAAGTAGAATCAATGGATGGGAAAACCAACAGCTTTGTAAATTGCTTGCGGCCGGGCAAGCCGAAAGTCCATGGAGCATAAGTCTAGATGCTAAAACTTGGTTTATACAACCGCTAGATTTAACAAAACTATTTGACGACCAAGAACGTGTTACCGCCGGTACTGTGCCAGTGTTCCCTGTATTTGACAGTAGCAGAGAATTCCTTGAAAAATATTATAGTGTAGAAATGCCAGTGGTTATAGGACCACAAGGTGTTCCTTTTGTGTTCCATACTGCAACAGTTAAAGAACTAATAAACAGTTACGGCGATTTTATAGAATTTTTTCAAACCAATGTCAGGTACCCACACCTAATTACAGAGTTTCATCTATATTCTAGTTTTGTATTGTCTAGGCACGGCACGTACGAGCGGTTGTATAATAAAACCCAATATTATAGTTGTTGTAACATTGCAGATTCTGATGTTGATAATTTTGACGAACATTACAATAGGATGTTAACTGATAAAAAATTATTAACAGCCAGCATACATCGTCGAGCTTACAGTTTACTAACACCAGACCAATTAATAAAGTGGCAACAATTCTTAATCCAAAGAAGGCTAAATACTGAAGCTATCCTAGGAGACAAGCAATGGCATTCGATTTTGACTTTACAGTCGACCAATTAAAACAAATAGTACCCGGTAATCCTTATATCGAGCATTGGCATGAAGCAATATGCGAAATATGCCCAGATTATGATATAAACACACCACAACGACTAGCGGCCTTCTTGGCACAATGTGCTCATGAGTCGGGTGGCTTCAAAGCCATTAAAGAAAACTTAAACTACAGACCAGCAACACTGGTGCAGTTGTTTAAAAAGTATTTTGATTTGCCTACAGCAGAACGCTATTGCTCTATGCCCAACAAACAAGAGGCTATTGCAAATCGCATCTATTCCAACCGTATGGGCAACGGCCCAGAAGAGTCCGGCGATGGATATCGATATTGCGGTCGCGGCCTAATACAGTTAACTGGCAAAGACAACTATACTCGCTATGCACAGAGTCTTGAGATCAGCGTAGAAGAAGCCAGCGAGCACTTGACTACATTTGAAGGTTGCGTACAATCAGCCTGTTGGTTCTGGGAAGCCAACAACTTAAACCAGTGGGCAGACAAAGGTGACATCTTAACACTGACCAAACGCATCAACGGTGGTACGATTGGCTTAGAAGATCGCATCAAACATTACAACCATGCTTGCCATGTACTAGGTGTCTAACATGTGGCTACTAAGTTTTGTTCCAGACTCAATACTGGTACATGTAGTTAATGCTATTTTGATATTGGGTGCGGTTGCAACATTCTTAAGTTATTTTGTAATCAACAGAATATTGCGCTGGTTCCCTCCGTTGGCTCCTTATATAACTTTTATACAATTACTAAGTGCGGCTGTGTTGTTGGCTGGAGTTTATTTTAAAGGCAGTTACCAGACAGAAGCAGACTGGCGAGCCCGGGTAGCAGAAGCAGAATCACGAGTAGCTAAAGCAGAAGCAGAGTCGCAAGAAGCCAATGCCAAACTAGCCAAGGCCATGGACGGAAAAATCAAATATATCAAAGGACGTACCGAATATATTAAACAGTACGTTGACCGTGAGGTAGTCAAGTATGATGTTAAATTTGCCCCTGGCGGTCAATGTGAAATTCCTAAGGAATTTATCAAAGCATTAAATGATGCGGCGGAGCCACCGAAATGAAATATTCGATAATTGCATTGTCTATCATGTTAACTGCCTGTGCATCTTCTGTGCCTGTAGTGACCAAGTTCCCCGAGCCTCCCAGTAATGCGGCTACAGTACGTTGCCCTAACTTAGAAAAAATATCCGAAGAAGCTAAGTTAAGCGACATAGCAAAAACAATCACAATAAACTACAGCACCTATTATGAATGTGCTGTAAAAGCAGATGCTTGGCAGGAATGGTATCAAATACAAAAGAAAATACATGAGGATCTAAAGAAATGAAAAAACTTGCCTGTATTGCTGTTGTGTTGTTGTCGGGTTGTTCAACCATACAAGATTTAAAACAGTATTGGCCGCGTGACCACGATCCTGTTATGTTTAACCACTTGATAACTACAGACATTGCAATCAAGCATGTTGATTGTGAACGACCAGATTGGTCTCAGGCACACAGCAATGCCGAAGTTTTAGCACAATATGCCGAATGGCGTAAGGATCCGCAGACCGCTAACATGAAGGGCCTATTGGCACATACTGAACGTATGGCCAAAGGCGGCAGTAAAACATTTTGTGAACTAGGCAAAAAAACAGCCCAACAAAGAATAGAAGCCGCACGGTCGGCATGGCAAGGAAGATAATATGCATCCACTAGAGCAAGAAATCCAAGCAATCAATGAACAATGTCAACTAGGTAACATCAGTGCAGAAGAGAGAGATTATCTGTTGACAGAGATACGAGATGTTAGAGCCGCAAATGAATGTGCCGGCAATGAACAATTATTCAGATATGTTGTACAGGCGTGCAACATAGCAATGAAACTAGCATAACAATTTTTAGAAGGAAGAAGTAAATGGCATTAATAGATTCAGTATTAGGGTTAGTAAACAAAACCCCAAAAGATCCAGACGCACCCAAGCCACCGGTGGGCTCACGTAGCGAACGTGAAGCAAAGATCAAAGACAAAGCCGGTATGGTTATTAACGTGTTTGCATTATTGCTTGCTATTAATGCTTGGTATGGCGGCGGGTTAAGTTCTACTATACTTAACAATACAATTAAAGCCAACGATACTTACAGCTTTTATCAAGCCAAGAGTTTAAAACAAACAATGGCTGAATATGCCCGCGATGATGCTCTGCGAGCAGGCGATAAAAAACGTGCCGAAGAGTTAGCCGCAAAGATTGATCGTTACGAAAACGAACCCAAGGATGGTAAAAAAGATTTATTAGCCAAAGCTCGTGCATTAGAAGCTGAACGTGATCAAGCTAAATTGCGTAGCCCGTGGATTGGATATGCAAGTACTGCCTATCAGTTAAGCATCGTGCTACTATCGGCTAGTATTCTTGCTGTTAGCATGCCGTTATTCTGGGGCAGTTTTGCAGTAGCAGGCATTGGGGTCTTATTAAGTAGCCAAGGCTTATTACTGTGGTTTTAACTAAATATTAAAAATAATTCGATTAGGAGCCATACATGTCAGAAGAAAGAAAAAGCGCAAGCGAACAGAAAAAAGAAGATTGGATGAACAGTAAATGGCGTCCAATGATGGGTTGGATGTACATGGTCGTCTGTATGATGGACATGGTAGTATTTCCGATCTTGTGGAGTTTATTACAAACCCTAACACACAGTCCTATTACACAATGGAATCCATTAACCTTACAAGGTGCCGGCTTATTCCATATCGCAATGGGTGCAGTTCTTGGTATTGCGGCATTTGGTCGTACACAAGAAAAACTTAACGGAGCAAACAATGGCGGAGCACAAACATCAACCCCTGCACCAAGCGGGTTTACAGCACCTAGCCCTGCACCAACAGGAGGATTCGGGGCAACAGCGGGAGGCTTTAACAGTGGTTCAGGCTTTGGAGCGGGATCGACTGGATTTACGCAAACAGCACAACCAGCATCAACAGGCTTTGATTCAAGCGGATTTGGAAGCGTACCTGCAACAACTGCATCAGGAAAGAAAATAGTTCCCGATACACCACAACCATTGATTTAAGGAAACAAAATGAAAAATTATATATTTGTAGCAGGACTATGTTTAGCAGTTGCGTCAACTGCTTATGCCGGTGGTGAGAAAAAAGAAGTCTGTGAAGATAAAAAAGACAAAGCCGGCAAGGTAGTAAACGGTAAAGATGGAAAGCCACAACAGGTATGTAAGACCATCAAAGTCCACAAAAAAGTTGAAGGTGAAAAAGTACCAGACGGTACTAAAAAGAAGTAATTAGAAATTACTCACAAACCGGATAGCTTGACACTATCCGGTTTCTCATTTATAATAAGAGAATATGACTCATTATGCTACACTAGGTGTTGCCGAAAATGCAACGGCCGACGAAATTAAAAAAGCATATCGTAGTCTCGCGAGCAAACATCACCCGGACAAAGGTGGTGACACACAGAAGTTTCAAGAAATACAGGCCGCATACGCTGTACTAGAAGACCCAAACAAACGAGCACAGTATGACAACGAACGTCGCAATCCTGGTGGGTTCCGTTTTACTGTAAACGGTAACGACTTCGACCAAATGCCGCCGGGTATGGAAGACATTCTTAGAGGCTTTGGTTTTCCTGGAGGCCCATTTGGTCATGGCAGTCCTTTTGGACAGCGTCATCCTAGAAAAAACAAAGATCTTAGAGTTGAAGTTGTAATGCCGTTAGCAGAAACACTACAAGAACAAAAGAAAACATTAAGTGTACAAACAACAACAGGACATAGAGAAACTGTAGAAGTAACTGTACCAAGAGGAATACACGCAGGAGCACAGATAAAGTATCCAGGTCTAGGGGACAATATGTTCAACACATTACCTCGCGGTGATTTGTATATTGTTTTTAATGTTACTCCAGACCATAGATTTAGAATAGACGGAGTTGACTTAATCTCTAAAGTCTCTATAAATTGTCTTGACGCAATCACTGGTGGCGTTACAGAAATTACAGGACTAGATGGTCGAATGTTTGAATTGCAAGTACCACCCGGTACACAACCCGGAACCATGATGCGTGTGCGTGGCGAAGGCCTATATCATTTGAATCATAACGTTCGCGGTAACTTGTTAGTTGAAATCGCAGTCAGTGTACCTAAACACTTAACTGAACAGCAGTTAGAATTAATACGTCAAATCCAATCTAACCAATAAATATTTTAAAGGTTGCAGGTATACTGGTTTTACTGTATACTTATAGAACAACAATACCTTAAACATGATGACTATACAACCAAATCCCGAAATTGAAGTAATTGTTAGTTCGGCTATTAAGTCAGCTAAAGAGCTTAACCACGAGTATGTGACTTTAGAGCACTTGCTCAAAGCGGTTATGTTGTATAAACCATTTTACGAGCTTTGCCAGAATTTTGGCGCTGATGTTGACAGCATGGTCATTGAATTGCACACATTTTTAATGTCGCAGACTTATCTAGTCAGCAAAGAAAATGGTTGTGAACCAAAGAAAACACATGCTCTTGAGCGTATGTTTAATCGTGCATTTACTCAAGTATTGTTTAGTGGGCGTACACACATTCAAGTTATTGATATCTTCTTGAGTATCACAAACGAAACTAACAGCCACGCCGCATACTTCATGCTCAAGTACGGACTTGATAGACAAAAACTAATTGAGTTCTATAACGAAAACTATCAAGAAGCCAAACAGGCTAGAGCCGCAAGGAAAATGCGAGGACACGATATCCTTGACGAGTATTGTACTAATCTTAGCGAGTCGGCCGCCGCAGGCAACATCGATCCCGTAATTGGTCGAGAGTTTGAAATTAATGAAATTGCACAAGTATTGGCCAAACGCAACAAAAGCAATATCTTGTTAGTAGGCGATCCGGGTGTAGGTAAGACCGCCATTGCTGAGGGGCTGGCCAGAAATATCTTTAATAAAGAAGTTCCTGAGTATTTGTTAGATTATACTGTGTTTAACTTAGACATTGGTAGTATCCTAGCAGGCAGTAAATATCGCGGTGAGTTTGAAGAAAAGGTCAAGGATGTAATTGAAGCATTAATAGCACGTGGCAAGTGTATCTTGTTCATTGATGAAGCACATCAAATGCAGGGCGCCGGATCAGGTAGTCAAAGTAGTGTGGACTTTAGCAATATGATCAAACCTGCACTCAGCAAAGGTCAGATTAAAGTCATTGCATCAACTACTTGGGAAGAATACACACAGAGTTTTGAAAAGGATCGTGCGCTAATGCGCCGTTTCCATAGGCTACCGGTAGAAGAACCAACACCTTCTGTGGCCAAAGACATTTTGCGTGGCCTACGTGGCTACTTTGAAGAGTTTCACGGCGGCGTCATTGATGATTCAGCGATTGATAGTGCTGTTGATCTCAGTGTACGATATCAAACAGACAAGCGTTTACCCGACAAGGCCATTGATTTAATTGACAGCGCATGTGCTAGAACTAAACTAGTAGAAAAAGATTGGGTGGTTAACAAGAGCCATATCATTGATACACTGAGCAAGTTTACTAAAATACCCGCAGATCAAATTGGTGCTGAAACTGTACGCAGTCTGGACAACCTAGAAGGTAACATTAAAGCTAAGTTGTATGGACAAGAACAAGTTGTTGATACTATCCTTGAGCGCATCTATGTTAGTCGTGCCGGACTTAAAGGTATTAACAAGCCAATTGGCAGTTTCTTGTTCCTAGGACCAACTGGTACAGGTAAAACTGAATTGGCTAAACTATTAGCCGAAAACCTTGGGATGAAACTATTACGTTATGATATGAGTGAATACCAAGAAAAGCACTCAGCTAGTAAGCTGATTGGTGCGCCCCCGGGGTATGTAGGCTACGAAGACAGCAATCTTGGTGGCGGATTACTAATCAGTGATTTAGAAAAGAACAGTAATGCTGTTATCTTGTTTGACGAAATTGAAAAAGCACACCCAGATGTCAGCAATGTCTTGTTACAGCTAATGGATGAAGGTACTGTTACATCCAGCAATGGCAAAAAAGCTGATGCACGTAATGCCATTATTATCCTAACCAGTAACCTGGGAGCGGCCGACAACGAGCGCAACAGTATTGGCTTCGGTACACAGGAAAAAACTGGTGAAGACGACAAGGCTGTTAAGGAATTTTTCAGACCTGAGTTCCGTAACCGCCTAGATGGCATTTGTAAATTTAATAAACTCGATCAATTGAGTATTAAGAAGGTTGTTGCCAAGTTTATTAACGAAGTTAACGAATTGCTAAGTGAAAAATCTATTAAGATTAGACTAACTGAAGCCGCAGTTGATCATTTAGCTGAAGTTGGCTATGATAGCAAAATGGGCGCAAGGCCGCTGGGTCGTAAAATCAACGATTTAATTAAGGTTCCGCTAAGTAAAAAGATATTGTTTGAGCGTGTACCTCCTAATAGTTCAATTACTGTTGACTGGACAGGAACAGAATTTACGTTTGACAGTCGCATTAGCATTGAAGCACCCCCTACTGTAGATGAGCATGGATATATCGTACTGGAAAAGTAAAAATTATTCGGTTAAATTCGAAGAGACTACAAAACAATTTTTTGGAAAATACCTGTACCGTATGAGGCTAGAAGTCTATGGTGGCCGAATTGTACAGGAAAGCACCGACTACGAAACCGCTATTACAGCAAGGCGCCACTTTAGGCAGATTAATCCCGGTGGCTATTGGGGCAGAGCATCCACACATAACCTAGATAAGATTGATGTGGCTCTTCTACATGTTATTCGTGCTGTAAAAGACAATAATCCAAATGTAAAGATTCGTGTTGAAGAACCCGAAATACAGTTCTATGCCGAAACTGAAAACGAATTAAAAACAATCGTTGATCAGCTGGGCCCAAAATACCGACACATTGTCCTGGGCATATCCGGTCCTGCCAACCAGCAGACACAAAACCTGCTTAAGAGCGGAGTAATTATACGCAAAAAAAACTTTTCCTACAAATACAAGGTTGTATTGCGTGACGGGCGATGTAATGTTATTACTAAACAGCAGATGCTCAACTACTTAGAAGGACTTGGTACAGACGAAGTCAAGGTGTCTGGGGGTGTCAAACGAATGCTAAGTTCAAAATTTGATGGTTTTTGGAATATTTGGTTTTACGCCAACGACGAAAAAGTCACAACCTTTTTAGAGCTAATACATCCGGGCTGTATATTAAATATTCATCCAGTGGTTGTCACCTAAATAAATACTTGTATATTCAAGGAGAAGCCAATGGCTAAGATTCAAGAAGAGGTGATTGTCATCACTATTAGTAAACTAGTTAAAAATGACGACCCCGGACACGACATTGCCAGCACTGACACTTTAACTGCACTAGCATCAGTAGCCGAAGAGCTACTAGGACAGGGCGTAGTTGTTGAAGTTAGTAAAGCATAATTAACCAAAGAAAGTAATCAATGAGCAAAGATAAAAAGATTAATCAATCTGCCGCTGTAGATTTGATAAAAAAAGCCGCGGCCGCGAGAGCACAACAAGCACAAGCACCAGCACAACAACAAGGTGTACCGTTTGATTTCCGTAAATATCATTTACATATTGGTATTCCTTGCTATGGTGGCATGGTCAGTGAACCAACCATGACTAGCTTCTTGCGTTTTATTCTATTGGCGCAACAAGCGGGGTTAAACTGGAGTCTAGATACCATGGTCAATGAGAGCTTGGTTACTCGCGCTCGCAATAACTTAATGGCTAAAATGATGACCAACAAAGAAGCCACTCACTTTATGTTTATTGATGCTGACATTCGCTTTGAGCCGGATGCTATTCTTAAAATGATGGCCTGTGACAAAGATGTAATCGGTGGTTTGTATCCTAAAAAAGCATTGCCAGTTAACTATGTGATTAACTTGCGTCCAGAAACAAAGATTCAAGGTGACATCTTTACAGTTGACACTATGGGCACAGGCTTTTTGATGTTCAAGCGTCATGTATATGAAAAACTAATCCAAGCACACCCAGAATGCAAGTATGTTGATGATGTGGGATTGGGTAAACAGTACGAGCCAATGATGTATTCCATCTTTGATTGCAATATTGACGAGCGCGGACATTATCTTAGTGAGGATTGGTTGTTCTGCCGACGCTGGGCTAAAATCGGCGGCGAGATTTGGGCACATGGTAAGGTTCTGTTGAACCATATCGGTCACTACGAGTTTGCCGGAGACCTTAGTAAGATGCCAAAATTTGGCAATGAAGTTGCTGGAGTCCCGGAAACTGCTCCTGCCGCATTGCGTGATGCTATTAATATGGCCACCAAGGCCGCACCCCAGGAGGCATAAATTATGTCAATGGAAAAGATACACTTTAAAATCAAACTAAGCGGTACATATTGGGACAAGAAACCCCACTATATAATCAGCGTTGACGATAAAGAGTGTGTCAATGCATACATTACCAAGGATTCTGATGAAGTTGAATATGTTGAGTTTGACTGCTCTGTGGAAGAAGATGCAGAGCATGTGTTAAAAATTCGATTAGATAACAAAGCAGTAGAAGATACTGTTACAGACGTCACTGATCCAGACAATCATGTGATTGTTAAAGATATGCTGTTAAATCTTATTGATATTGAAGTTGACGATATTGAACTAGGTACACTAACTCAGATGTTAAGCGTGTTCAAATATGATGCTCCACAAGACTTTCCAAGTCCGGGTGCAACAGAATTGCCACATTGTATTAATTTTGGGTTCAATGGTACATACGAGCTTAAATTTAACAGCCCGTTTTACTTGTGGTTACTGGAAAATATCTAAAAAGGGCCCGCAAGGGCCTTTTTTGTTTATAGCTAAATACAATACTATGTTTATTTTTGAATTGTTTGAAGCTAAACCAGCACAGAAAACTGTGGTCATACTACCTGGCGGTTTTCACCCTTTCCACCCAGGGCACCTTAGCCTATACAATTCAGCACAAAAAGCCTTTCCCGGCGCCGATATTTACTATGCGGCCACAAACGACAAGGCCAATAGACCATTTGATATTGCTGACAAAGCACGCCTAGCACAAATTGCCGGTGTACCACCGGGGCATTTTGTACAAGTTAAAAGCCCATTTCAAGCCAAAGAAATCACAGCCAACTACGACCCCAACTCAACTGTTCTGGTTTTTGCTCGCAGTGAGAAAGATCGAGATGAACCGCCGCATGCCGGCGGCGTCAAGAAAGATGGAAGTCCGTCGTACCTACAACCATACAGCAAAAATCCACAACCAATGAGCCAAAATGGTTACATGGCTTATTTGCCTACTGTAGAGTTTCCTGCAGGGCCTAGTGGCGTCACTAGTGCTACACAAATACGCAACATGTGGCCAAAAGCCAGCCCAAAACAAAAAGCCGAGATTGTTGGCGATTTATATCCCAAGAATCCACGTGGCGCACAGCAAATATTAGACAAATACCTCAGCGAAGATGCCAATGCTTACAATGGCATCAATAGCGTAGACAGCACCAGCCCGGTGGGTGGTGTTGCTGAAACAATACGCAAAGTCAAAGGTGGCTACAGATTAGTCAGTCACACAGGAAAAAATCTAGGTACTTACCCAAGCCGAAGCGGCGCCGAGAAAAGAGAGCGTCAAGTACAGTACTTCAAACACAGAGGATAATGTATGCTACGCCACGCAGAATTAAAATTTGATGTTTACTGTTACTATGATGGAGATCCACCTAGATATCGTGTGTATGTTGATAATGACTTAATCACGGAGCGCACATTTACGTGGGGCTCTAGTCATTACATTGAAGAAACAGTTATATTAGAAGCTCCGGTGGGACAGCATCGATTAAGAGTAGAAAATGTAGATCCAGCATTGGGCACATTTACTGTAGAACAAATAAAGCTAGATGGAATACCCCCAGCTGGTAATACAGTATTCAATATAGTGTAACATAAATATAGAATAACAGGATTTTTGACATGAAACCAACAGAATTTATCGTAGAACACAACCCATTTATTGCACAAGATGCCGATGAAATGCACAGCGACCACGAAGTGCAAATGGCCCGCGCCGATTGTTACAATGCCGCAGATTATGCTATTAAGTTACACAAGATTTTACAAGGTGTAAAAGAAACTGGAAACTTAGAAGGTTGGGTTAGCGAGAAGATCACGTTAGCTAACGATTATCTACGTACTGTTTACGAGTATCTAAGCTACGAAAACATTGAACAAGAAAAAAGCTCAATGCCTGCGTTTGCCTTTGAAGATGCAGAGCGCCGCTTTGAAGATATAGTGGCAGAGTCTGCTAGTGTTGGAGCCAGTGTATCAGCTGGATTTGCGACTGGGCCGGTGGAAGAAGCAGTTCCAACACAACGCCGTGTCAAGCAAGAATCAGCCGCCACTAAAAAGTATGGTAACGCAATGAAAACAAAACAGCCCAAGATTGGTAAAGGCGTATATTAATGGACATGCGAGGCCTACTAGGTAAGTTAGATACACTTGACGAAGGCACAATGGCCGACGCCAAGAAAAAACCTACAGGTCCAAAACACACAGGCAAGTGGCGAGGTACAGATCCAGCCAGTGCGGCCAAAGACAAATATGTTGGCGGTGAAAGTATTCTACGTGATTTAGAATCTGCGCTACAGGAATCGCCCGCAAGAGACTTGATGCGTGAATACAGAGACTTTATTAAAGAAGCTCCGGTACAGCCCAACCAACCGCAACAGCAACAACAGCCGCAACCCAACAAGCCCACACTGGGCACAGATTTGACCAAACCCGGTACACCACAACAACAGCAAAAACCAGACCCTGCTCAACAGGCCGCACAACAAAAGTTGGCGCAACAAGAAAAAATGGATCAAGCCAACTTACAAAAAGGTGTAGCCAGTTTAAAAGCGGCCGGAGCCGCTGTCAGCAATCCTGCACAAGTTGTCAAAGCATTTGATAAAGTAGATGACCAGCAACCATTGACACCCGGAGATAAAGGCGCAGTTGCCACTGCGGGTACAGTATTAGCACCTATCATGGCCAATCCCCAGCTACAAGGCAAATTTAAAGATTTAGTTACGCAGGCCAGTGCCGAGCAAAAGAAACAACAACAAATGCAACAGACGGCCGCTGGCGCTGTTGGCGCACCAGTTCCGGGACAAAAGTAATATGAACTTATACGACTTATCACAACAAAACAAAAGAAAAAAGCCACAGCTGATCAAAGAAAGTCAATTGGCTGAATTTGCACCCGCAGGTGATGGTGACGGCGGCGATGATGGTTTCAGCGATGACACGCTCAAGCTTCTTGCCGCCCAATGGTACAACGGCAATGAAGATCCTCGAATTGAACAAACACTGATGGCGGCTGGTTGGGAAATTGGTCAAGACGAAGGATATGAAGACGAGCCTGGGGTGTTTGTAGTACGTGCCGGTGATGTCCATGGCGACAGTTATATGAGTTGGCCTGCAGATGAACTACGCGGTGTTGCTGAAGCACGCCGAGCAAATACAGCATCGGCTCGTGCAGAGTTTAGCAATCGTCCACGTAAGCCTGGACTAAGCCCTGCAGAACAAGATAAGGCCAAATCCGATAGCGATGCGGCCTGGGAACGCCTAATGGCCTATGCTGATGAGCAAAAGAAAAAAGAACCGAGTGTAGCAGAGGGCTCAGCCAACGGCATGCGCCTACTGGCCAAATACGAAGAAGGGCAACGTGCTGTTAAAGTATACAAAAATGTCGAGTGGAACGAATATGTGGTACAGTTTTATGAAGGTGGGCACCGCAACCCCGAAGCCGACTACCACACAGATGACAAGCAAGATGCCATAGACAGCGCGGCCAGTTATTTGAAAAAAGGTACACAAGGTGTTACAGAGGCAATTCACATTGATGTTGATTTAGTTAAAGCAGTTTTTTATGTGGCCAAAGAAATCTACGACGGCGCAAAAGCTGGTAGCGACATGACTGATACCATCGTTGACGAATTGGGCGACTACTTTGACGATGTTGAGCAGTCTGGATTACCAAAACTAAAAAAAGCCTATGACGCCATGCGCGACACAGTCGATGCAGACCCAAGTATACAAAAACGAGCCGCTGGAGATGCTTTACTTACATTAAACACTTTAATAAGACAAGGCACAGACAGGCTAAAAAGACAAGGTATGGCGGAAGGCTCAGAAAATATTGGTAATACTATTCGTCAATTATATCAACAGATTTATGACCAAGGTGATGACGCACTAGAGTATTTGAATACCAGTGCGCCACTGTTCTCACAATACTGGGACCAATACGAAGGTGACCTAGACAGCATCATTGCTGAAGTATCACCAAAGAATCTAATTAGAATTGAACAGGAACTTAAACAAGTTGCTGGTCATGAAGGCATGACCGAAGGTGCCAAAAGTCACTCAGAACTGGCCAGATTAGCTCACGAAGCATATATTGCGGCGGTTCGTAGTGGAAATTCACTGATGGCCGATCATTACAAAAAAGCATACGAAAAACACAAAAGATTGGCGGCAAGTGAAAGAAAAAGTGTCGCCAAAGGTATGGCGGAAGATGCTGAGCCATTTGATCGTGAACGTCAGTTGGTTAAAAAACTAGGTCAGTTGGGTTCTATGATTGTTCAAAATCCAATGCTGTGGGAAAAGTATTCTGACTCCATTGACAATGACAACATTGAGTGGATCATTGGACTAATTCAAGACCGCACCGGCGCCAGCAAAGAAGAAGTCATGCATCTTGCAAAACTGTTTGGAGAGATTGGCGGGGGCGGTGGACGACTTGTAGACTTTGCCTGGGCTGTCAAAGAAGGTACATGGATCGATGATTTCGTGAAGCCCTATATCGAATACAAAAAGAAAAACCTAAGAGAATTTGCTGTAAATGAAGCAGTGGGTGGAAACTATCTGTACCATTCTACACAAGATGCCGCTACTGCCAAGGCAATATTACAATCAGGTGTATTCAAAGGAGGGAAGCAAGCGGCGCAGGCTCCTACTGATGCTCAGACTAAATTACCCACTGTAAGTTTTGGTAGAAGTTTAGAATACCAACTTAGCGGTGCTGACGTCGGCAGAAATTATCAAGTTGTATTTGTCATTGATCGCAATGCGCTAGAGTCAAGATACAAAACCTTAGGAACCAGTCAAAGCAAAAATACCAGAGGTCTAGCAAATGCAAAAAGAAATGATTTCAATCAAACTCAATTAAAGTATCTAAGTCAATTTGATGCTAATAAAGATAACCAGTTGTCTAAAGACGAATTAGATGCTTGGCAACAACAAACCGGTGGAATATCGGCCCCTGGCAACAAACTTAAGACAGCACCAAACGATGTTGCTGATATATACCAGGAACTGACGCATAGTTATAAAACTGGAAAACAAGGCAAAGAATTTGAAGAAGTGGTTCCAACACAAACTGGCACTATTCCCTGGCAAGGTATGTTAGTGGGATTCTATTTGGTTCCTGGGAAGGCCGCGGCCAAGGATCCAGAATTATTAAATCATCCACTGAGACTAGAAATGCCAACGCCAAATAACTTTGTTAGAGCCAATGGTTCTGCACCTGCTGAAAAGCCTGTTCTAAGTCCTGCAGAAAAACAAAAACAAAGACAAGCTGGGCAAGAAAAAAGCAGACAAATGGCAATAGACAAAGCAAAAGCAACAGCACCAGAAACAGCACCAGCAGAAAGCGTTGTAAAAGAATTTGCGCCAGCCGGCGGCGGTAATAGTGGTGATGATATGCCTATGGTTATTCTAAACTACATTCATACACATTACCCGGACATATTTAAAGAGTTTGGTCAAAGCACAGTAGAAGAAGTAGTATATGATTTAGAAGCCATGGGTTACTATCGTCCAGAAGAAATAAAAAATAAAGACCTGGAAGATTTAGTTAGTCAAGTAGAAGATGCTCTCATGAAATATAATAGTGATGACCTAACAGAAAGCAGATTAGGTAAATTACTAAATGAATTTTTAAATGGTAACGGCGATGGCAGAGATGACGGCGGAGAAGATCCATACAAGCACCCACAGCCAGAACACTATAGTCGTAGCATAGACTTCTTTGGGCGCTTTGAAGCTGACCATTTTGATCGCGAAGACTTTGATGATGCCACTGGCGTATTCAAAGGTTATTGGGATGACGATCAAATTGCCTATTTTAAGTTTGACAATCCTAAACGAGCAGGCAGTGATGACCCAGGTATGGGTTGGTACTATGAGCCACAGAACGAAAGTATGGGGAAAAGCAACACTCCAGTTAAACACCGTATTGGTTTAACCGTAACTGACCCCAACCACCCAATGGTTAGCAAGCGTGGCGAGACTATACAAAAGACTGTGCGTGTACCCGGAGAAGATCCTGCCAAAGCTATCAATGCCGCCATTGCACACTACCGTCGCAAAGGTTACAAAGTACATGACCATCATTACATGGGCACAGTAGACGAAGGTATAACAGAAGTTTCCTTAGGTGACTACTATCGCAAAGCAAATATGGCCAAAGCTGTAGCACAAATGGGTGCAGGTTTTGCTCGTAGTCCCGAAGAGCGTGAAAAGAACCTTGCTATTGCGGCCAAACGTCAGCAAGGATTGGATCGTGCTAAAGTTCGCACAGATAAATTCTGGGCAGACAAAGCCGCAAAAGATGCGGCCGACCATTTAGAACAAACTAAAACAAAGTACGCCGGTGTAGACATTGATGCTGAAATTGCTAAATTAAAACCAGCGATTCAACGTGCCTATCATGAATATCAATATGGCGCTAGAAACACGTATAGTCAAGGTAAAGCAGATTATGATCGCTTAATGGGACAAGTTCGTGAATTACAACAAGCCAAAGAGCTACTAGGACAACATGGTATGTCTGAGGAACTTAGTGAGCTAAGTAACGAACTATTAGGACGTTACAAGAAAGAACTTGGAGTACGTGCCAGTGCCGCGGACCGTGCTGGTGACTACGATAAAGGCCACGAGTACTTTAAAAAGATTACTAAAGCAACATTACGCCAAGGCGAAAATGATGCACGTCGACACGCACAACGAGAAAAAGAAAACGAAATGATGGAAACTCGTTTAAATATGATGCGTAAAGCAGGATACGATCTATGACAACATTAGCAGAAGCCGCAAAGGTAGCATTCGCCAGTGAATTTAGCTTTTATTTAAAAGCACACAACTTTCATTGGAATGTAGAAGGACATGACTTTTTAGAACATCACCAACTGTTTGGCATGATCTACGAAGAAGTATATGGTAGCATTGATGACTTTGCAGAAAAGATTCGTGCCATTGGTAGTTACATGCCTGGCTCATACACCCGCTTTAGCATGTTGTCCGAAATTGAAGATACCACAGACATTTTAAGTCCTGGATTAATGTTACACACATTGTACGAAGACAACGAAAAGATGATCGTTGTATTAAAAATGGCCTATGACCTAGCTGAACAAGCAGGTGAGCATGGCTTCAGTAATTTCCTTGCAGAACGCATGGATGCACATCGTAAACACGGTTGGATGTTACGTGCAAGCCTAAAGGCCTAAATGTCTCCTATTATAGCAACTCTGGTGATGACACATATCACTATCATATGTGTCACAGTTTTTCTGCACCGCGGACAAGCTCATCGCGGATTGATATTCCACCCCATACTCAGTCACTTTATGCGTTTTTGGCTTTGGCTAACCACAGGCATGGTCACACGTCAGTGGGTAGCCATACACCGCAAACATCACCGTTTTAGCGACCAACCGGGCGATCCGCATACACCTCACGTGTTTGGTATTTGGCGTGTGCTGTTTAAGGGTGCAGGACTATACCATACAGCCAGCAAAGACAGCGCAATGGTTGCTACATATGGACAAGGAACACCCATTGATTGGGTAGAAAAGAATGTGTATGCCAAACACAGTCGGTTAGGAATTACTTTGTTATTGCTTGTAAATTTACTATGGTTTTCCTGGTGGGGACTGTTAGTATGGGGCATACAAATGATATGGATTCCTTTTTGGGCCGCAGGAGTTATAAATGGAATCGGACACTGGACAGGATACCGTAATGGTACTACAAAAGATCATAGTCGTAATATTAGTCCTATCGGTATTATCATTGGTGGCGAAGAACTTCATAACAACCACCACTTAGATCCAGCGAGTCCAAAACTAAGCCGTCGCTGGTTTGAATTTGACATAGGCTGGATGTACATAAATATCTTTAAGCTACTCGGCCTAGTTAAAATCAAATGACATTTTTCTATAAAGAATTAGATTTACCCCCAATACCCGAAGAACTGTTAACAACATTGCCTACCACTGGCAGTGGATTAACTGCTGAGGATATCGGTTACGGTTATCATCATTTCAAAGACGGAGTAGAAATACATGCCTGCACATACCAATGGGGAAGAATAAACACAGGTCCCCTGCTGTCGTGGTTAAAAGAAAACATACCGCCAATACAGGCTCATTTAGATAATTCTAATGCCGCGGTACCGGGTGTGTTTATGCAAACAACAACCCCACGGCGTCCCGAAGGTGGAGCACACATTGTTCATTCCGACATACGAAGAATTGCCGGATTAAACTATCATTGGACCTTGGGCGGCGACGCTGTTGTTAATCGTTGGTATAAAGAAAAGAACAAACCATTACTCAGAAGAAAACTGCACCCTGGATGGCAGTCTGATACCGGACATGTTAAGTATGACGATCTAGAAACAATGGCTGAAGTTATTACTAAAAAGAATTGTTGGTATTTAATAAACGTTGCATGTTTACATGATGTACAAAATATCATGAGTATGAGACAAGGAGTAACAGTACCGTTTGTTACTAACAAAGAATTAGCACAAGCAGGATTTACAGAACACCCTTAGGACCGTAACTTGCGTTACGTGGGTGCAGGCCGCTACTGCCTTCTGGACATTGGGAGTCGTGCCCCGTGCGATGTCTGGTAAAGTGTAGCATTTTTTTCAATTGAGTCATGGACATTATCAATCAAGCTAGGTATATTTGCTTATACGATGTAGGTATTCAAAACAACTACGGTCGCTACTGGAACCATATGCATCGAGTTGTGTTTGGTTCCATGGGAAGCATGAAACCGCGCTCTGGCAGTTACAGCGACCCATGGCACAGTCAACTTAACCCTGCAATGGCATTGCCAGAGTTAAAAACAATTCCCGATAAGCTAAGTGACTTGTTAGATCACAGAGCTGTTGAACTGTTTGACTCTGCAAAATCTAAAAACAAAAGAATCTGCATAATGTGGTCCGGGGGAATAGACTCAACTGTTGTGTTGACTGCATTTTTAAAAAACTTATCCAAAGCCGACACAGAAATACTTACAGTGGTATTAACTGACGAGTCGATAGCCGAACACACTGGCTATTACAAAAGATACATTGACAATCAAATAAAGACTTTGTCATACTATGATCTAGTGGTTGACAGCAAATTCTTAGATGAGAATATAGTACTCACTGGAGACCCAGCTGATGCATTGTTTGGGCCAAGCTCGGGCATGTACAGTCACATGGTGCCAAACAACGAACATCTACGCTCATTTAAGGACCACACAAAAACAATAGGTTACTGCATTGATCGTACAGGATTCAACGCACTAAGACAGTATAAACTAATTGGATTTGGGCAATGGTACGCACAAAAAATCACAGACAACCTATTGGAAGTTCAACCGCCTGGAGTTGAAACTATTGCTGATTGGTGGTGGTGGCACTATATTAATTTCAAATGGGAATCTAGTATATGGCGTCCTTTGATCAGAAGAAAAATCAATGCCTTAGATGATGTTCTTACTGACAACCAAATCAATGATTTTGTTGACGATACATTTTTTAACACAGTTAAATTTCAGCAATGGAGTTACACCAATTTAAAAACATTGATAGGCAATGATCTGGCCAATCACAAGCGCATACCAAAACAGTATATCTATGAATTTGATCGCGATGAAGATTACCTGATCAACAAAAAGAAATCTGAATCGGTCCCACCATCAGATCACTTTAAAACAATGACCGAACGCAAGCCTATATTATGGGATAAAAACTGGGTTGGCTACTACGGTGATCAACACCCAGAATTATTGGAAAAGTGCATTGAGCATTTAGAGCAATATAAAGGCTAAAATAGTCTTGCGTTTTATCAACAGAGAGTATACAATACATTTTTATTTAGGAGACATTATGTCACAAGCACCACGTATGTTTAGCGGCGAACAAAAAGCCAAACTCACGCAACTAATCAATGAAGGCATGCAGGTCATGCACGAAGTTGATACACTCAACGAAGGTCTGTCTGATACCGTTAAAGCTATTGCAGAAGAACTAGAAGTTAAGCCCGCTGTGCTAAAGAAAGCAATTCGTATTGCCCATAAAGCTTCGTTGGGGCAAACTAATGCAGACCACGAAGAACTAAACACTATCTTGGAAACTGTTGGTAAAACACTTTGAACGAATTGTTCAGAAACACATTAGACTGGATCAAGGAAGACTGGGCCAGTAACCCTGTTCGGTGCTTCCTTGAAATCTTTGCTTGGGTATTGAGTATTGCATGTAGTTTTACTATGATGCTAACTGTGCCCACTCCGCCTTTCTTAATTTTATATCCATTGTTTATTACGCAATGTGCTATATTTGGATGGGCGGCATGGAGCCGACGTAGTTTTGGAATGCTGGCCAATTATCTACTGCTGGTATCCATCGACAGCGTTGCTCTTGCTAGAATGCTATTGATTTGACAATATTTAACTGCTGTGTTAGCATAATAAATATTGTAGAGAGTCGCCGACTTAAACGGCATGTAGAGTTGTGTATGCTCAAAGTTACACAAAGGACGAATGAATGAGTTATGTAGATGCTCTGTTTGACAGAGACAAAGATCGAATCCATGTAGTAGAACGGGTCAACGGAGAACGAGTTTATCGCGAGTATCCGGCAGACTTTATCTTTTACTACGACGACCCCCG
>Ga0213922_1000050_pt1 | contig 70629 bp, 67 predicted proteins | sample McNCre2917MG_FD_165060 | JGI IMG/M metagenome (GOLD analysis project Ga0213922, IMG submission 165060) | Freshwater microbial communities from McNutts Creek, Athens, Georgia, United States - 29-17 MG | ecosystem: Environmental > Aquatic > Freshwater > Creek | place: USA: Georgia | collected... | reverse complement strand
CCAGAATAGGTTTCCGTTGAACTTCATGGTCGGTTAGCCCTTCTGGGTTGCTGAGACCTGAGCCTCAGGAGCTGCGAACTCTGGGTGGTTCAAGTCGAAAGCAGGCGATTCTGAACGAACGCGTGGAATCGAGGTGAAGTTGTGGCGAGGGAACGGTGATGCGGTTGCCCATTCGAGTGAGCGTCCGTATCCCCATGGGTCGTTCAAGGTGGTGACGGTTCCCTTGCGAGCGGTGATGTAGACATTCCACAGGAACGGAATGAATGACAGTGCAAGCAAGATCGAGCCAGCGGTTGAGAGCTGGTTCATCCAGGTGAAGCCGTCCTCAGGAAGGTAGGTTGCATAGCGACGAGGCATACCCATGACACCCAACCAGTGCTGGATTAGGAAGGTCATGTGGAAGCCGAAGAACAGCATCCAGAACTGAATCTTTCCAAGACGCTCGTTCAACATCTTTCCGGTCATCTTTGGATACCAGAAGTAGATTCCCGCAAACATCGCGAACACGACGGTTCCGAAGACCACGTAGTGGAAGTGCGCAACCACGAAATAGCTGTCTGAGAGGTGGAAGTCGAGAACTGGGGAGGCAAGGATGACACCGGTCAAACCACCGAAGATGAAGGTGGTCAGGAAGCCTAGGCTCCAGAGCATCGGGGTTTCGAAGGTGACCGAACCGCGCCACATGGTGCCGATCCAGTTGAAGACCTTCACACCGGTCGGAACCGCGATCAACATGGTGGTGAAAGCGAAGAACGGTAGCAAGACGGTTCCGGTCACATACATGTGGTGAGCCCAAACGGTCATCGAAAGCGCTGCGATCGAGATGGTTGCATAGACCAGGGTCTTGTAACCAAAGATTGGCTTGCGGCTGAAGACCGGGAAGATCTCAGAAACGATGCCGAAGAATGGCAGCGCCAAGATGTAAACCTCTGGGTGGCCGAAGAACCAGAACAAGTGCTCCCAAAGCATTGGGCCACCGTTTGCTGGGTCGAAGATGTGGGCTCCAAAGCGACGGTCTGCACCCAGTGCGAACAGCGCAGCGGCTAGAGGAGGGAAACACATGATCACCAGGATCGAGGTGACCAGGGTGTTCCAGGTGAAGATTGGTAGACGCCACATGGTCATACCAGGAGCACGCATGGTCAGGATGGTGGTGATGAAATTCACACCACCCATGATGGTGCCGAAACCACCCAAGGCTAGACCGAAGACCCATAGGTCTCCACCCAAACCTGGTGAGAAGGTGGTGCTTGATAGCGGTGCATAGGCAAACCAACCGAAGCTGGCAGCACCCTGAGGGGTGAAGAAGCCGGCGACTGCCACGAATGAGCCGAAGAAGTAGAACCAGTATGCGATCGCGTTCAGACGAGGGAAGGCCACGTCTGGCGCACCGATCTGAACCGGCATCAGGATGTTGGCAAATGCCGCAAAAAGTGGAGTCGCGAACATGAGCAACATGATGGTGCCGTGCATGGTGAACAGCTGGTTGTACTGCTCTTTGGTCGCAACAACGTTTAGACCAGGAGCGGCGAGCTGGGCGCGGATGACCAGGGCCATCACACCACCCACGAGGAAGTACAAGAACGAGGTGATCAGGTATAGGTAACCGATCTTCTTGTGGTCGGTGGTGGTGATCCAGTCGACCAGGATTTGACCCTTGGTCTTTTTAGCGGTTCCCACGTTTGACTTGGTTGCAGTAGCCATTCTTCGTTAGCCTCGGATTCCTGGGTTGTCTGCTGGGAGGTTCTGGTTGCGAGAGAACTTCGCATCTAGCTGGCCGACGTTGCCGGCTGCCGCTAGCTGAGCGATGTGAGCGTCGTATTCGGCCTGAGGAACAACCTTGACCTGGAACAACATCATTGAGTGGAATTCACCACAGAGCTCGGCACACTTGCCCTTGTAGGTTCCAACCTTCTGAGGGGTGAAATACATGTGGTTGGTGCGAGCCGGGAACATGTCCTTCTTGTAAAGGAAGTCGACCACCCAGAATGAGTGAATTACGTCGCGTGAGGTCAAATCAATTTCGACCGTCTTGTTGACCGGCAAGTAGAGCACCGGAAGCGATGCTTCGCTGCCTACCTTGCCAGCGAACTGTGACTGGATGCCCGAGTCGAAAACGTTCTGCTTGACATAGTTGAAGTCCCAGCTCCACTGCTTGCCGATGACCTGAATCTTGACGTCTGGGTTAGCGGTTGGGGTTTCGATGACCTGAAGGTCACGCGCGGTGAAGGCGAAGAAACCAACGACCAAGATCAATGGCACGATGGTGAACAGGGTCTCGATTGGGTTGTTGTAACGAAGCTGAGCTGGTAGGCCAGTTTCACCCTTGCGACGACGGTAGACCACGATCGCCCAGGCCATTAGACCCCAAGCGATGATACCTACAGCCCAGAGGACGATCCAGCTGGTGTCCCACAGGCCGACAACACGATCGGTGTGGTTGGTAATGCCCGGAGTACCTGGCAAATAACCTCTTGCAAAGCTCTCAGAACTGCAACCAGATAGGAGCAGAGCTAGAGATGCAATTGCGGGCACTGCGGCCCACTTCAAACTACGCTTAGAAAGCACAATCGACCCTTCGGATATCGAATCGTTACCGGATAAGTCTACGCCTCGAGACGCCGGCTAAGCCCCAAAAACGCGCTTAAAGCGACCGAATTTTTAACAAAAAAAGCCCGACTCACCGCAGGGGTGGTCGGGCTTTTCTAAAGTTTTTAGCTGAACGAGTCGCCACAGGCGCATGAGCCTTCGGCATTCGGGTTGTCAATGGTGAAACCCTGCTTCTGAATGGTGTCTTCGAAGTCAATCGAGGCACCATCTAGGTAAGGCACGCTCATCTTGTCGACGACAACCTCGACACCATCAAAGTCCTTGACTGAGTCGGACTCTTCGAGCAACTCGTCAAAGTAAAGCTGATAGATGAGGCCAGAGCAACCGCCAGGCTGAACGGCAACGCGAAGTCGAAGGTCGTCGCGCCCCTCTGCCGCGATGAGTGCGCGGACCTTGCTCTTGGCCTGTTCGGTTAGTTCTACACCGTGAGTTAGAGTGTCAGTCATTTTGGCTCCATTCGCTTGTTTTGCCTGCTTCTAGTCTAAAACAGGTCAGATCGAAAAAGCATTCCCGCCGATCAGCATTAAACTCTCGGCCAGCATGGTTTTGCGCAGCGATTCGAGATGAACCGATTCGTTCGGGCTGTGGGCGCGAGAATCTGGGTCCTCGACACCGGTCACCAGAATTTGCGCAGCGGGGAAAACCTCGATCAGGTCGGCGATGAACGGAATCGAGCCACCGACGCCGATGTTCACGGCGGTTTCATCCCAGGCCGCTCGCAGAGAAACCCTGGCTAGTTCCGAAGCCCAGCCGGTGTCATCAACGGCAAACGGCTTGCCCAGTTCGATGTCTCCATAGGTCAATTTCGCTCCGAATGGAACGTGCTTCTCGAGGTGTGCGCGAAGCGCCGCAAGCGCATCCTCTGGTTTCTGCCCCGGTGCGATGCGCATCGAAATCTTTGCGGCCACCGATGGAAGCATCGTGTTTGAAGACAGTGCCACGGTCTGGCCGTCGATGCCGATGACCGTGATTGACGGTTTGTTCCAAATTCGATCAAGAATGGTGCCCGAACCGATTTGACTTACCCCGTCAAGGAGCCCGGAATCCCGACGCAGGTCGGCGTCGCTGTATGGCAGATCATCGGCTTTGCCGTGGACCAACCCTTCGACTGCAACGTTGCCGTCTGAGTCGTGCAAGGTTGCCAGTAGGCGAATAATTGCCGTCATCGCGTCGGGCACCGCTCCCCCATACATGCCAGAGTGCAATGCGTGATCAAGTGTCTGCACTTCGATCACCTGGGATACCAGCCCGCGCAAGGTCGCAGTAAGCGCCGGGATGGTCTCAGACCAGTTACCCGAGTCGGCCACCACGATGCAGTCGGCCTTGAGAATGTCTTGGTTCTGCTCAAGGAAAGGCCTGAAAGTTGGCGAGCCGGCTTCTTCTTCACCCTCGATGAAGACGCTGATGCCCACTTCGAAATCTGGCCCACAAACCTCGACCAGCGTTCGAATCGCTGCGAGGTGCGAAACAATGCCGGCCTTGTCATCTGCAGCGCCACGGCCATACATGCGGCCATCCTTGATCTCCGGCTCAAAGGGCGAGGTGAGCCAGGCCTCTTCGTCGCCGGGAGGCTGAACGTCGTGGTGGGCATAGAGCAAAATTTGTGGTTTGCCGTTCTTAGCGGCACGTCTTGCGACCACCGCGGGTGAACCGGGTTTGCCGTCGATTGATGCCTTGCGCACCTCAACAATTTCGAAGACACCGGTGTCTTCGAAAAGTTTGGCGATGGTCTGAGCGCTCAGCTCGAGGTTTTTGGCCTCGAAGGCTTCCCAGGCGATGCCGGGGATTCGAACTAGATCGGCAAGTTCTTGCGTGGCAGCCTCAAAACTTGCGTCGACAAGCTGCTTTGCTCGCTCAAGCTGAGTCGGGTCAATTGAAATCGGAGAAGTCGTCATGAGAGTAATCTTAAAGTCCAACTTGGAACTGAGGAACATCGATGCCTGAAAACACACCTTCAACCGGCAAGGGCCGCCCGACTCCACCGCGAAAGCAGCAAGAGGCGGCAAACCGCAAGCCAATCATCGGCGATAAGTCACCCGAGGCCATCAAGGCAGCCAAGGCCCAGGCCGCTGCCGAGCGTCGGAAGGCCCGCGAAGGCATGGCTCGAGGCGAAGAGCGCTACCTAACCGCTCGCGACAAGGGGCCACAAAAACGACTAGCCCGTGACGTGGTTGACGCCCGCTTCACCGCAGGCCAGCTGGTTATGCCGGCGCTGTTCCTAATGATCATCATTTCTTATGCCGGCAACGTTGCGGTTCAGGTGTACACCCTTCTCGGAATGTGGATTCTGTTCTTTGTGATCGCGGTTGACGCTTTCTTGATCGGCCGTCGAGTCGAAAAGGCAGTCGAAAAGAAGTTCGGCAAGGGCAAGATCGAAAAGGGCGTGCGCTGGTATGCGGCGATGCGTTCGATTCAGATGCGCCCGATGCGCTTGCCAAAGCCTCAGGTTAACCGAGGCGACAAGGTCGAATAAGGCCTAGAGAAAAAGGGCGACCCTTCGGGGTCGCCCTTTTTTTCGTAGCCGGTTGCCTTCTTCGGGTCACTCTTAGTCGAACACTGCTACTTGGTCAGGTGTTTATTCACCTTTCGAGCCCAAAATGGACCCTCATAGATGTAGCCGCTGTAGCCCTGCACCAGGGTCGCGCCGGCTGCTAAGCGAGCCTCGGCCTCAGCCCCGGTCTCGATTCCACCTACCGAGATAATCGCGGCTCGGCCATCGAGGTGCTTGGCCAGAATCTGCAAAACCTCGATCGAGCGCTTTTTCAAAGGCGCGCCGGAAAGCCCGCCGGCACCAATCGCCTCCACCTTTTTTGCATCGGTCTTTAGACCCTCACGAGAAATAGTTGTGTTGGTTGCAATCACACCGGCGAGGCCTAATTCGATTGCTAGGTCGGCAACCGCAACCACATCCTCATCGGCTAGGTCCGGGGCAATTTTCACCAGGATTGGTTTGCCCGCGGATTCGCCTTGAACCGCCTGCAAGATAGGGCGAAGCGCCTCGACGGATTGCAGTGAGCGGAGCCCAGGAGTGTTTGGTGACGAGACGTTCACGGCCACATAGTCTGCGTGTTTGGCCAGCAGTCGAGCGCTGGTTCGATAATCTTCCACGGCGTTCTCGACCTCAACAACTCGAGACTTGCCGATGTTTACACCGATCACCGGCAACTTGCTGCCGTGTTTGTCCCGCAGCTTGGCGAGGCGTTTGGCGACAACCTCGGCGCCCTGATTATTGAAACCCATCCGGTTGATAAGTGCGCGGTCTTCGATCAAACGAAACAGGCGTGGTTTATCGTTTCCAGACTGTGGAATTGCGGTTACGGTGCCGATTTCTACGTGCGAGAAACCAAGATCTCCGAGCGCTCTGATGGCCAGAGCATTTTTATCGAAGCCAGCGGCGAGGCCAAAAGGTGCATCGAAGTGAAGGCCGAAAGCCTGAACCGCCCCCCTGCCGGTTGGCTTTAGCCGGGCCAAGCGGGTCAGGCCGATGGCACCAGAAAGGCGAATCACAAACATGACCAGGTGGTGTGCCTGCTCTGGGTCCATCCTGGCGAATACGTTTTTGAAGACGAATTGATAGAACATGTTTGGTTATTCGGCCTTGTCTTCGTGGAGGCCTCGGTTCTGCTTTAGAACTCCGATTGCCGCTTCGAAATCTTCGAGGGTTTCCCACCCCTGATAGACACTTGCAAAACGCATGAAGGCAACCTCGTCGAGTTTTCTCAGTGGTTCGAGGGTTGCCAGGCCGACGTCGAAGGCGTCGATCTGGGCAACTCCACTCGATCGAATGCTCTCCTCTACCTCTTGAGCCAAAACGGCAAGATCTGCGTCAGAAACCGGCCGACCCTGGCAGGCCTTACGCACACCGTTCACGATCTTGTCGCGTCTGAACGGTTCGGTGACTCCGCTTCGCTTGACCACCAGGAGACTCGCGGTTTCGGTGGTGCTAAAACGCATATTGCACTGAGGGCACTGGCGACGGCGGCGTATCGATGAACCGTCATCCGAGGTGCGCGAATCTGTGACTCGTGAATCTGGGTAACGACAGAACGGACAGTGCATGTTGGCTCCCTCGCCTAGTTTCTAAATCTTGCCGTTATGGCTTCGCCGTGGGCCGGTAGACCCTCGGATTTCGCAAAATCATCGACCAGCTCGCCAATCGCTTTAAGAGCATCGGCGTCATAGTCGATCACCTGCTGGGCACGCAAAAAGCTGAGCACTCCAAGCCCGGCGCCAAATTTGGCCTGTTGGCCAGTTGGCAACACGTGATTTGAGCCGGCCATGTAGTCACCGAGGCTCACCGGAGAGTGCTTGCCGACAAAGATTGCTCCGGCGTTGGTAATTCGCTCGAGAGTTTCGGCATTGTGCCCGGTGTGAATCTCGAGGTGTTCGGTTGCATAGTGATTTGCAAACGCGATCGATGCGTCGAGATTATCGACAAGAACAATCGCCGACTGCTGCCCCTCTAGCGCCGTCTTGACTCGCTCGGCGTGCCTTGTCGCACTTGCGATCGCAGAAATTTCCGCGCTAACGCGATCGGCGAGTTCGACCGAGTCGGTGACCAAGACCGACGCTGCGGCCTCGTCGTGTTCGGCCTGGCTAACCAGATCATAGGCAATGAGTCTGGCATCGGCTGAATCGTCGGCGATCACCAGGATCTCTGTGGTTCCGGCTTCTGAATCGATTCCGATCACGCCGCGAAGTGCTCGTTTTGCCGCCGCCACATAGATGTTGCCGGGGCCAGTGACCAGGTTCACGCCCTCGAAATCGATCTGAGGCAAGCCGAATGCAAACGCTGCAACTGCCGCCGGACCGCCCATGCAGAGCACCTCATCGACGCCAAGCAGAGCCGCGGTTGCCAGAACGGTCGGGTGAGGGCGGCCACCGAAATCCTTCTGGGCTGGAGAGGCAACAACGAGCCGCGGAACTCCGGCCACCTGTGCCGGCACCACGTTCATGATCACCGAGGATGGGTAAACCGCTTTGCCGCCGGGCACATACAAGCCAACCGAATCCACCGGCTGATAGCGCTGGTGCACGAATGCCCCAGCGGCCAGCTCGACCGAGACCGGTCGCGGCATGGTTGCTTCTGAGACCTTGCGGACCCGAGAAATTGACTCTTCGATGGCCTTGCGAAGCTTTGGCTCGAGTGCCGAGAGCGCGGCCTCCAACTCACTTTTGCCGACCTTGAGGGGTTGCGGGTCTACGCCATCGCGTTCGATTGTCACCGCAACCACGGCATCGGCCCCGCGAGTCTTGACATCCTGGATCAGGCTCGAAATCTGATCAATGGCCTGGTTGATATCGACCGAGGCGCGAGGAACCGAGGAGTTGACCAGTCGAGAATCTAGAGCCTGGCCGCGCAAGTCGACCCTGCGCAAATTCACTCTTGGTGACTCAGTCAATGTTCCTCCGTAATGGTTCTTGGTAATTCTAGGCGTTGAATTGGAAACAATCCCCGGTTGACTATTGTTGAAGCGGTTGAGACAAAGGTAGAAAATGCAAAATTTAATCCCAGAAAAAGATCCGGTTGAAGCGCTTAGAGCCTCTTTCCGCCGCCACGCTTCGGGGGTTTCAGTGATCACTCTGCGCGACGCAAACGCTCAACCGATTGGCTTCACGGCGACCTCGATGACCTCTCTCGGGGCGAACCCACCGCTGGCTAGTTTCAACGTTTCTCAGGGCTCAAGCACGTTCCCGAGCCTCGAAGTTGGCAAGTATGTTGCCATCCACACGATGGGTGCCGGAACGGTTGAACTGGCCCAACGCATGGCCGCAGACCACACCCAGCGATTTGTTCCGAACGACTGGCATGAGGGGCCATACGGGGTTCCGGTTTTCCCGGCGGCAACCTCGATTTTGGTGGCTCGCATTCGTGACATTCACAACATCGAAAACAACGCAGTAGTCATCGTTGACATCATCGAGGGCCTGGCTGGCACCGAGGATGAGGCGCTGCTCTATTACCAGCGCAGCTACATGAAACCAGGCGACAAGCTCTAAGGGTTAAGGCAAGAAGCGCCGAGAAGAACCTTCAACTCACCTATCAGCTCGGTGCCAATTTTCACGGTCGGTTGAAGCCTAAACAGGCGCTCTTGATCGCCGTTGATTAGACGAACCTGGACCTCGTCTGGGCCTGCGTTGGCGCGCAAAATTCGGTCTAGATCTTCAAGAACCTCGCGAGTTGCCGAAGCCTCCTGAAGTTTCAGAATGATTGGCCCACTCGGGCCATCTGCGGCGCCCTCGATGGTCTCGATTGAGTAGGCGTTTAGGCTCTTGCCGTCGTCGCGCTGGCTGACACGCCCGCGAACCACGACCACCTGGTCGGCTTCGAGGTTTCGACCATATTCCTGATAGGTCTTGCCCATCAGCATCACATTGAGCTCACCCTCGAAGTCTTCGATGGTGACAGCCCCGTATGGGTTGCCCGAGGCCCTAGCCACGCGATGCTGCACCGAGGTCACCAAGCCGGCGATAGTCACGGTTTCACCATCGGCGATGGTCTCGCTTGCCTGAAGATCAGAGATCGTCATCTGACCGTGTCTGGCAAGCTGAGCCTCTCGACCGGCCAGCGGGTGGTCACTGACATACAGTCCGAGCATGTCTCGCTCATAGGCCAATTTCTCTTTCTTTGACCACTCTGGACGGTCGGGAACAGTTCCACCGAAGCTATCCTCGACCGCCGGATCTGAATCGAACAGCGAACCGAAAAGGTCGACCTGACCGACGGCCTCATTCTTTTTGAGCGAGGCCTGGGCATCTACGGCCTCCTCGTGAATCTCAACCAGGGCACGTCTAGTGTTTCCGAGCGTGTCGAAGGCGCCGGCCTTGATGAGCGACTCGATCACACGCTTGCTGCAGACCACGGCGGGCACCTTGCGAAGGAAGTCGTGGAAGCTGGTAAATCGCCCCTTCTCGGCCCTGGCGGTGGCGATTCCATCGACCACGTTGAGCCCGACGTTGCGCACGGCTCCGAGGCCGAATCTGATGTCCTTGCCAACTGCCGAGAATGCGGCGATCGACTCGTTGACGTCTGGAGCCAAAACATTGATGCCCATTCGGCGGCATTCGCTGAGGTACAGCCCAAGCTTGTCTTTCGAGTCGCCCACCGATGTCAAAAGCGCGGCCATATATTCGGCCGGATAGTTCGCCTTCAGGTATGCGGTCCAGTAAGAAAGCACACCGTAGGCCGCCGAGTGCGCACGGTTGAAGGCGTAGTCGGCGAATGGAAGAAGGGTGTCCCAGAGGGCCTTGATGGCCTCGACCGAGTATCCATTGGCCTTCATGCCGTCAGAAAAGCCCTCGTATTGCTTGTCTAGCTCTTCCTTGTTTTTCTTACCCATGGCGCGGCGCAACAGGTCGGCCTTGCCCAGGGTGAAGCCCGCCGCCTTCTGAGCGGCAGCCATAACCTGCTCTTGATAAACGATCAGACCATAGGTCGGGTCGAGAACCTCGGCGAGCGACTCGGATAGTTCTGGGTGAACCGAATCAACCTCTTGCAGCCCGTTCTTTCGAAGCGCATAGTTGGTGTGCGAATTCATACCCATCGGACCCGGACGGTAAAGGGCAATTACCGCCGAGATGTGCTCAAACAGGCTCGGCTTCAAGAGGCGCAGTAGTGATCTCATGGCGGTTCCATCGAGCTGGAAAACACCCAGGGTGTCACCGCGCGAAAGCAAATCAAAGGTGGCCTGGTCGGAGTCAAGATCGAGATCTTCAAGCACCACGGTTTCGCCGCGGTTCGACTTGATGTTGGCCAGGGTGTCATCGAGCACCGTGAGGTTTCTTAAGCCGAGGAAGTCCATCTTGAGCAAGCCAAGCTTTTCGCACGGTGGCTGGTCGAACTGCGTGATGATCGCGCCGTCATCTTCGCGCTTCATGATTGGAATGACATCGATGAGTGGCTCGGCAGACATGATCACACCCGCTGCGTGAACACCCCACTGGCGCTTTAGGTTTTCTAGACCCTGAGCGAGCTCGAAGACCTTGGCCGAATCATCGTCGCCCTCGATGAGGTCGCGGAAGTCCTGAGCCTCCTTGTAGCGCTCGGAGGTTTTCTCAATCAGATCACTCAGCGCAATGTCGCGGCCCAAAACCACCGGCGGCATCGCCTTGGTGAGCTTTTCGCCGACCGAATATGGCATGGCCAACACTCGACCGGCATCCTTGAGGGCCTGCTTAGCCTTGATGGTTCCGAAGGTGACGATCTGGGCAACTCGGTCATCGCCATACTTGTCTGAAACATAGCGGATCACCTCACCGCGGCGACGGTCGTCAAAGTCGACATCGATGTCGGGCATCGAAACACGCTCTGGGTTCAAGAAACGCTCAAAGATGAGACCGTGCTTAACCGGGTCGAGTTCGGTGATGCCGAGCGCATAGGCAACGATCGAACCGGCTGCCGAACCACGCCCCGGCCCGACACGGATTCCCTGGGCGCGAGCCCAGGCGATGAAGTCGGCGACCACGAGAAAGTAGCCAGGGAAGCCCATTTGCTTGATGACCTCGACCTCGTAGGAGACCTGCTTGGCCTGCGCCTCGGGGATCTGCCCCTTGTATCGGCGATTCATTCCAGCTGCAACTTCTTGCTCAAACCAGGAAGCTTCTGTGTGCCCCTCGGGCACCGGAAAACGCGGCATGAGCTCACGCTCGACAAACTCCACGTTGCAACGTTCGGCAATCAGCAGGGTGTTGTCACAGGCCTCTGGATAGTCTGCAAATAGTTCGCGCATCTGCTTTGCAGACTTGAGATAAAACTCTTGGGCATCGAATTTGAATCGGTTTGGATCCATCAGGGTCGAACCCGATTGAACACAGAGCAGGGCCTCGTGCGCGGCCGCATCCCCGGCATGGGTGTAGTGCAGGTCGTTGGTAGCCAGCAGCGGCATATCAAGGTCTTTGGCAAGCCGCAAAAGATCGCTCATGGTGCGGCGTTCGATATCTAGCCCGTGATCCATGATCTCGGCAAAAAAGTTCTCTTTTCCGAAGATGTCTTGAAACTCTGCCGCCGCCTTGCGGGCCTCATCGTATTGCCCGAGACGAAGGCGGGTCTGAATCTCGCCAGACACGCATCCGGTGGTGGCGATGATGCCTTTGCCATAGGTGTTGAGCAGCTCGCGGTCCATGCGCGGCTTGAAATAATAACCATCGAGCCAGGCCTTGGATGACATGCGAAACAGGTTGTACATGCCAGGGGTGTCCTCGGCGAACATGGTCATGTGCGTGTATGCGCCACCACCCGAAACGTCGCCGTCCACGTCGCCGCCGTTGCCCCAGCGAACGCGCGTGCGGTCTTGGCGAGCGGTGCCCGGTGAAAGGTAGGCTTCGATGCCGATAATCGGCTTAACTCCGGCCGACTTAGCCGTCTTATAGAAATCAAAGGCGCCGTGATTATTGCCGTGGTCGCTGATTCCGATGGCCGGCATCCCCTGGGCCGCGACCTCACTGATCAGCGGTTTGATGCGGGCAGCACCGTCGAGCATCGAGAACTCGGTGTGAACGTGAAGGTGAACGAATGAGTCTTTGTCAGCGCTCATTTTGCTCCCTTCTAAGAACTACCGGATGGCAACTGTAACCCAATAACTGGGCTGGTTTCAGTAGCCTCGCAGGATGTCGAGCGCCTTTGTCAGTTCAACCGGATATTCGCTCTCGAATTCGACGGTTTCGCCCTTGGTCGGGTGAATAAAACTCAGTTTCTTGGCGTGCAACCATTGGCGATCGAGGTGCACCTTGGCTGCCAGCTTCGGATCTGCGCCATACATGGTGTCACCAACCAAGGGGTGTCGGAAGGCCGAGAAATGGACGCGAATCTGGTGAGTTCTGCCGGTCTCTAGCACCACTTCAACCAGCGACGCAGCCGGAAAGGCCTCGAGGGTTTCATAGTGAGTGACCGAGTGCTTGCCATCGTTCATTACGGCAAATTTAAACTCTGCCTTCGGATGACGCCCGATCGGGGCGTCGAAGGTTCCGGCCAGCGGGTCGGCAAGACCTTGGATGACGGCGTGATAAACCTTGTGAACCGCTCGATCTCGAAATGCCTGTTTAAGCCTCGAATAGGCCACCTCAGATTTGGCAAGTGTCATCAGGCCGCTGGTGCCCACATCCAGGCGCTGCACAATGCCCTGACGTTCTTGGGCACCCGAGGTTGCAATCTGTATGCCCAGTGCTAGCAAGGCACCCGGCACGGTCGGGCCATCCCAGCCAACCGAAGGGTGTGAAGCAACTCCTGCCGGTTTGTCAATGACGATAATGTCTTCGTCTTGATAAATGATCTTGAAATCTTCGACCTCAACCGCAACGATTTCGAGTCGATTCTTCGGCTCGGGCATCGATATCTCGAGATAGGCCTCGGGCATCAGTCGATCTGACTTAGAAACCTGCTTTCCGTTTTGCAACACCAGGCCATCGGTAATCATGTCGGCGCAAACCGAACGCGAAAGGCCGAGTAACTTGGCCAGGCCGGCATCGACTCGTTCGCCGGCTAACCCCTCTGGAACCGGCAATAATTTGGTTTCGCTCATGATTTCTTTGCTGGCGCTTTGCCGAGCGCGGTGCCCCGCATGATGCGGATAACCACGATGACAGCGACCGAGACAATCGCGACATCGGCGAGGTTGAAAATTGGAAAATTGAACGGAATCGAAATGAAGTCAACCACCTGCCCCTGGCCGAAGCCAGGCGCCCTAGTTAGTCGATCGATTAAGTTGCCTACGACTCCCCCAAGAGCCAAACCACCGGCAACCGCCCAACCGACTGTCTCCAGTTTTGGCGCGAACCAGATGATCGCCAGGGTGGCAAGAATTGACACGATCGTGAAAATCCAGGTGACTCCGAAGCCAATCGAAAACGCCGCCGAGTCGTTGTAAACAAGCACCAGACGAAGCAAATCGCCGACCAACGGTTTGACTAAACCGGGGCGCAGGTTCGCAATCGCGAGATATTTAGTCAGCTGATCGAGGGCAACGACTAACCATGCGGTGGTTAGGAAACCGAGTAGTCGAACGCGCTTCGAGTCGTTAGTTGCCAAAACCAAAGTCACCCGAGAATGGGTTGTTCGGTGCCGCAGGCTCGGCGTTGAAGCTCGGGTTGTAAAGGTTCTGCTCGATGGCAGGAGTCGACCCGGTGTTGGTAGATGATGACTCAGAGTGCTCGAGCTCTTCGAGCTGGCTCTCGATGTAGTTCTTCAGCTTGATGCGGTATTCACGCTCGAAGCTGCGAAGTTCTTGGATGCTGTGTTCGATCAAGGCCTTCTCTTGCTCGAGGCGGCTCATGTCTGCGCGCTGCTGGGCTTCTGCTTCGCGAACCACGCGAGCAGCGGTTGCGTGCCCCTCGGCGATGAGAGCATCTCGCTTGGCCAAACCATCGCGAACGTGCTCTTCGTGAAGCTTGCGGGCAAGCTGCAGCAAGTTGTTGGTGTTGTTTGAGTCGAGAGTTGATGGGTCCTGTGTGGCTTCTGGGAAGGCACTGGCGGCACTCGAAGTGATCGGGCTCAGGGCTGACTCGGCAGTCGGGTTGTTTAGCTGGTCGGCAAGACCGGCGCCGCTGCGCTGGAGCTCGGCGATGCGAGACTCAGAGGCCAAAAGTCGCTGGCGAAGGTCTTCGTTCTCTTGGCTGAGACGGCGCAGCTCGATGACGATTTCATCGAGGAAGTCATCGACTTCATCCTGGTCGTAGCCCTCACGAAACTTGGTTGGCTGAAACCGCTTATTTACTACATCTTCAGGTGTTAGAGGCATGAGTCAAGGTTACCCTAGCCTCGCTAGAGACGCTAACTGTAAGCCCCTAACTGTTATCAATCGAGGCTAATTACTAAGCAAATGCTCGCACAATATTTTGGGCGAAAACCACGGCCAATAGCACGAGTGTCCAGGCAAAATCGAGCTGAATAGACCCTAGGCGAACCGGCGGAAAGATTCTTCGGACCAGCTTCAGCGGCGGGTCGGTCACTGTGTAAATCGATTCGACGATGACGACCAAAAAGCCGCGAGGTCGCCAGCCGCGATTCACCGACAAGACCAAATCGGTCACAAAACGGCCGAACATGAAAAAGAAATAGACCTGAAGCAGCCAGTAAAGAACCAGCGCAATCAGGCCCATGCCTTATAAACCTTTGAGTTACGGACGAACGAGTAGGTCGTCGTTAGCTTCGCCTGACTCGTCGTCTTCGTTGTTTACGGCTACGTGGTTCGGGGTCAGCAGATAGACCTTGAGAGTGACGCGCTTCATGTGACCCTCGAGACCTTCCTTCAGACCGAGCATGAAGTCGAGCATTCGACGAGAGTCGACCTCTGACATGTCACCCATGTTGACAATCACCGGGATGCCTAGGCGGTAGTTGGCTGCAACTTCCTTGGCATCCTCGTAGCTGCGAGGCTCGATGGTGTAAATCTCGTTGACATCAGAGGCACCGCGACGTGGACGCATCTGGGTCACGCGGGCAGCCGGACGCGGCTCACCGACTGTCGAGGTCGCTGGGCGTGAAGGCACTGCCTCAACTTCATCGGATAGGCCTAGCCAACCGGTAACCTGCGAAATAATTCCAGCCATGATTTATCCTCCTGCGGATGTTTACAACCCCAGAATATGGCTATTACTGGCGTTTTCCCGTGATTGCGCTTCCAATGCGCAAGTGTGTCGCACCATAGCCAATCGCGGTTTCAAAGTCTTCTGACATCCCCGCCGAAATTTGGTCTGCTTCGGGTCTCAGGGTTTTCAGCGCCTCGCTGGCAGCGCGGATGTCTGAGAAGTCGCGATCTAGCTCTTGGTCCAGAGCAGCAACCCCCATCACGCCGCGCAAATTTAGGCCAGGATGAGTGAGCACATTTTCGGCAAATGGCAGCAAAGAACCTGGTTGTATTCCGCCGCGCCCCGGGTCATCCGTGAGATTCAATTGGATAAAAACGTCGAGCGGCTTTGCCCGATCTGCGGTCGCTTTGCCGAGTGCGTCCAGCAGCGATTGGCGATCGAGCGAATGCACCGAATCGGCATAGGAAACCACCGATTTGACCTTGTTGCTCTGCAGTTGGCCGATGAAGTGCCAACGGTGTTCGATGGACGACTTCGAGCGCACCTCTTCAGACTTGGGTGCCGCCTCTTGATCTCGGTTCTCGCCAAAATCGCGCATCCCAAGGCTTAACAGGTCTAGAGCCAACTGTGCCGGGTGGTTCTTAGTGACAACAATCAGTTTTATGGTCTCGAGTGAGCGATTCGACGCGGTCGCGGCAACGGCAATTCGCTGCTGGATCGCGGCTAAACGCTCGGCTAGAGACACAGCCGACTACTTAAGAAAGTCCGGGATGTCCAGGTCGTCGCCGAAGGTTCCGTCCTCGGTCTGAGGCTTTGGGGTCGACGGTGAGAACAGGCTGCTGATGGCCGACTCGGTTGCCGGCGCCTCAACTGCGGCCTCGGTGGCCTCTGGAACAACGTTGACCGGCGCAGTGTTGCGCGAAACCTCGGTCGGGGTCGAGAACCAACCGTTCACAGCAGACGAAGTTGCCGGTGCAGCGGCCGGAGCAGCTGGGGCGCTTAGCGGGCTGGTGTAAGGGGTGCGCTCGACCTTGCGAGGCGCAGGGGTGCCACCATCGAAGCCAGCGGCGATAACGGTGATGCGAACCTCATCGCCAAGGGTGTCGTCGATGGTCGTGCCATAGATGATGTTGGCCTCCGGGCTGACGGCCTCTTGAACGAGACGTGCAGCCTCGTCGATTTCGTGCAGACCCAGGTCTGAAGCGCCCTGGATGAGCAGAAGCACGCCGTGAGCGCCGTCGATGCTTGCCTCGAGCAATGGGCTCGAGACCGCGATTTCGGCTGCGCGAACCGCTCGGTCTTCCCCCTTTGCGGTTCCGATGCCCATGAGCGCAGAACCGGCACCCTTCATGACCGACTTGACGTCGGCAAAGTCTAGGTTGATCAGACCTGGAGTTGTGATCAGATCGGTGATGCCCTGAACACCGGCGCGAAGAACGTCGTCGGCGGTAGCAAATGCTTCAACCACTGAAACAGACTTGTTGACCAGTTCCAGAAGTCGCTGGTTCGGAACCACGATCAGGGTGTCTACCTCGCTGCGGAGCACATCGATTCCCTGGTCGGCTTGCTGTGAACGGCGCTTGCCCTCGAAGCCGAATGGTCGGGTAACAACACCGACGGTCAAGGCTTCTAGGTTCTTGGCGATGCGGGCGACAACCGGCGCTGCACCGGTTCCGGTGCCACCGCCTTCACCAGCGGTGACGAAAACCATGTCGGCACCCTTGAGGGCGGCTTCGATCTCATCGGCGTGGTCTTCTGCCGCGCGTCGACCAATTTCTGGGTCGGCACCTGCGCCAAGGCCTCTGGTTAGTTCGCGACCGATGTCGAGCTTGACGTGCGCTTCGCTCATGAGCAGAGCCTGAGCGTCGGTGTTGATCGCAACGAACTCAACGCCACGCAGACCGGCGTCAATCATTCGATTGAGTGCATTAACGCCACCGCCACCAACGCCAACGACCTTGATGACTGCCAGATAGTTCTGGTTTAGACCCACGATATTCCTCCGCTTCTGCTCTTCGAGCTTGGCAATCGAATAACCCTAAGCTTCAACTAAAGGCTGATAGTTGGGTTGATTTATTCTCCTGCGCGAAGAAAGTAAACGCATTTAAGACCTTAAGGTCGGAGGCTGCTTGGCGTGTCTAAAAGTTTCCGTAACGCACCACGGGGGCCGTCGGAGATGAGACGTCGAAAGTCACGTAATCGGTCTTCTGCTGGTTCTTAATCAGTGCGGCAAGCACCTTGGATTTCAGAACCGACTGCGAGCCGTCTCCCCAAACAATGCGCTGGCCGACGTTGCCACGAAGGCGCATCGACACGTCATCCTTGCTCTTGGCGTCGACCGTCGCGATCTGCCCAAGCAGGTCGGCGGGCAGGGCGAGCAGCACGTCGATTGCGGCCGAGAACTCGACGCTGCCCTTCGGGTCACCGACGATTGCGATTCGAGGATAGTTATCGGCCGAACTAGCAGTGCCGATGCGAATTCCCGCAGGGTCATAGAGATAGTCGATGCCCGCCACAGTAACGATGCAAATTGGTTGACGTTCAGAGATCGCCACGCGCAGGGTGTGTGGCGGCAGACTTACCACCGAAAAACTGTCGACCAACGCGAAAGGCGCGAGACTGTCGGTGATGGCCTTGGTGTTCACCATCGGAAGCGGAACTCCGAGTTGATTGTTGAGGGCCTTCAGCACTGTCACTCGATCGATGCGATGCGTGCCCGTAACCTCGATGTTCTGCACGGCAAGCAGCGGTGTAAACATCGTCGCCAGGATCAACATCACAAGTAGACCGAAGGAGCCCGAGATTGACAGCGCGACAATCTTGCGACGTCGCGAAGCAGCAACGAAACGCTTGGTTTCGGGTGAAATCTTTCGGAACAACCCGACTTTGCCCGGCTTCGGTGCCTTGCCAGACCTTGACAACTTGCCAGGCCTTGGTGCAATGCCAGCCCGTGAAGCTTTGCCGGGCTTGGCCGACTTGGCTACCGCCGCCTTTTGCGCGCGCTTGGCGGCGATTGGCGTGACCGTTGCCGGAGCCTTAGGCAGCGCCTTGCCACCGGTTTTTGCTGGACCTGGACGTTTCAACTTAGTTCTCGAGGGCCTCTAGTAGCTCTGGCACCATTCGGTAGATGTCTCCGCAACCCATGGTCATGATGAAGTCACCCTGGTGCGCCAAGCTGGCCGCCACGGCCGGCACATCATCCCAGTTCGGAACATAGTGAACCTGTGACTGATCCTTGAAGGCATCGCTGACCAGGGCACCGGTGACCCCCGGTTCAGGATCTTCGCGTGCCGCATAGATGTCAAGCACTACAACCTCGTCGCTGGCCGAAAGCGCCTCGGCAAATTCCTTGGCCATGATGCGGGTGCGGCTATAGAGGTGGGGCTGGAAAACGGTGATTAGTTTGCCTTGGCCAACCACAGCCCTGGCGGCCTTGATTGCCGCGGCAACCTCGGTCGGGTGGTGAGCGAAATCGTCGTAAACCTTGACGCCACGTTCTTCGCCGTGCAGCTGAAAGCGTCGCTCGGTGCCCCCGAATTCACTGATGGTCGCAAGCGATTTATCCGGGGCGTAGCCCAGCCCAACCAGAACCGCAAAGGCTCCGGCCGCGTTGATAGCGTTGTGTTCGCCCGGAACATTCAGCGTCGAGTGGTAGGTAACACCCTCATAGACCAACCCGAAGGAAACTCGAGCTCCGCTGGCATCAACCTCGGTAAGACGCACGGTTGCGTGGTCGGCGAAACCGAAGGTAAGAATGCGCTTTCCCTCGATCAAGCCCGTCACCCGAACCGCGCCCGGGTCGTCAGAGCTAATCGCAACGAACTCCTTTGCGCCCTGAGCAAATCTTCCGAATTCGGCTTCGAAGGCGGCTTCGCTGCCATAGTGATCGAGGTGGTCGGCATCCACGTTGGTGATCAGAGCGATTGCGGTGTCATAGTGCAAAAACGAACCATCGGATTCATCGGCTTCAATCACGAAAAGATCGCCCGAACCACTGGCCGAAGAAGCGTTCAAGGCCGCGATCACACCGCCGTTCACGAATGACGGGTCTTCGCCGAGACCCAGTAAACCGGTGATGATCATTCCAGTGCTGGTGGTCTTGCCGTGAGCGCCGGCAACGGCGATGACTCGATGCTTCGAAGTCAGGTAGGCCAATGCCTGCGAACGGTGAATCACTGGAATACCGCGTTCTTTTGCAAGAAGGTACTCGGGATTATTCGGCCAAAGTGCCGAGGTTACTACTACGGTGTCAGGGTTTCCCAGGTGGGCGGCATCGTGGCCGATGAAAATCTCGGCGCCCAAAGCCCTTAGCGTGGCAACTGCATCGGTGTCGCGTAGGTCGCTGCCGGTGACCTTATGCCCCATGCCAAGCAGGATGCGTGCGATGCCGCTCATGCCTGAACCACCGATTCCAACGAAGTGGACGGTTCCGAGGTCTTCAGGGACCTGCTGCGTGAAATCGGGCTTGATCATGGTGTTCCTAACTATCCCCTAAAGATTAGGTCGATTCGGGGGTTTTTGGGCTCTACAACACGCCTTTGACAAGCTCGAGCAGCCGCTGTGTGCCGTCGGCTACGCCGATGCCTCTCGCCTTCTTAGACATCTCGCTTAGTGATCTCGAATTCGAAACCAGTGGAACAATTTGGTCGGCGACATACTCGGGAGTGAAATCAGAATCGAGCACCATTACGCCTCCTCCGCCGGCGACCAAGTCGGCCACGTTGAGTTTTTGCTCACCGTTTCCAACCGGATAAGGCACATAGACTGCCGGCAGGCCAACCGCGGCGAATTCGCTGACTGTTGAGGCTCCTGCCCTTGAAACGGCAAAATTGCTGGCAACGATAGCCAGATCCATTCGATCGCAATAGCTGATGCGAACATAGTCCTTTTCGTGGACCTCTTCGAGCTCCGACCTTCCGCCCATGATGTGCAACACCTGGATTCCGGCCGCCGAAAGCACGCGGCGCGACTGATCGATGGTTTCATTCAAGCGCTTGGCACCAAGCGAACCGCCGGTAACTAAAAGGGTGACGGTGTCTGGGTCGAGGCCGAAGTGCAGCCGGGCTGCTTCACGATCGCCATGCTCAGCGATTGCCTCAATCTCCGAGCGAAGCGGCATGCCCACGAAGGTTGCTCCCGGCAGCGGAGTCGACGCAAAGGCAACACCAACGGCCTTGGCAGACTTGCTGCCGAGCTTATTCGCCCATCCAGGCAGGGCGTTGGCCTCATGAACCACCACCGGAATTCCCAGCTGCTTGGCCGCGATATATGCCGGTGCCGAGGCATATCCGCCGAAGCCAACCACGACGTCGATTTTATTTTCGTTCAGGTAGCGCTTGACCAAATTGATTGCACGCTGAAATTTGAGGGGAAACCGGATTGCATAACCAGACAGTTTTCGCGGAAACGGAAGTCTTTCAACGGTCAGCAGGCGGTATCCCCGCTGTGGCACCAGAGTCGACTCGAGCCCTTCGCGTGTGCCAAGAGCCCACACCTGGTTATTCGCGTCATCGGCCATGATTGCGTCGGCGAGCGAGAGCAGTGGGTTGACGTGCCCGGCAGTGCCTCCGCCGGCCAGCAGGAAATTGGTCATCGCACACGCCTAAGCTGGCGAGTTGCAGGCATCCTGGCTTGACGGCCAGCTTGTGGGTTGGCATTGTTTTCGCGCTCCACAGCCAGCACGATTCCGATTGCACCCAGTGTGGCGATCAAGGATGAACCACCCGCCGAAATCAGTGGCAACGGAACTCCGAGAACCGGCAGCAGGCGAAGCACTACGGCGATGTTGATCAGGGCCTGAAAAATAATCCAGATCATGATGCCGGAGACCACGTTGCGACTGAATTCGTCTGAGGTGCGCTTCCAAATGCGAAACAGCGAAATCGCCAGGGCGACGAACAGACCGATGACTACCAGCGCACCAATTAGCCCGAGTTCCTCGGAGATTACGGCAAAAATGAAGTCGTTTTCAACCTCGGGAATCCATGACCACTTCATCTTCGATTCACCGAGCCCAGCACCGAATATTCTGCCTGCGGCAATCGCCCACATGCCGTGCTCAGATTGCCAGTTATAGCCATTCGGGTCGGGAGCGTTCGGGTTGAGCCAAGCGGTGACGCGGCCAACTCGAGAACTCGAGCCAAGGGTCAAGGCAAATGGGATTAGCACCACCGTGGCAACAGAAACCAGACGCAGAAGCTTCATTGGCATCCCGGCAAGTGCGAGCAAACCAACGAACATAATCAACATGATGATCATGGTGCCGAGGTCTTTGCCGCCGAGCACGAGAATCATGGCAGCCGCCATCATGATGCCGGCTTTTCGCCAGGTGCTGACTGCTTCCAAATCTGTGTTGCGAGACGATAGGAACACCGAAACGTGCAAGACCACGGCGACCTTTAGGAACTCGGATGGTTGAACGGCAACACCGAAGACGCTGATCCAGTTTCGGTTTCCGTTAATGTCCTTACCGATGAACAAAACGGCAAGCTGAAGCACCATGAAAACCATGTAGCCGAACTTGGCCTTGCTTCGCCACCAGTTCATCGTCATCAGCGAGGCGGCCGACATGCCGACCAATCCTAGAAGGGCAAAGATTGCCTGCTTGCTGAAGATGGCGAACGAGTTATTGGAGGCCTTGAGTGCGTCAATCGACGATGCCGAAAGCACCATGACCAGCCCGAAGACCACCAGGAACAGGGTCACGCCGAGCAGTTGATAGAAGTAAATCGATTGTGACCGAAAGACCCTGCCCAAGAGGTGCTCGAACCGTGCACCGGAATTTGCCAAATTCACCCTTGGAGCATTGGCTTTAGCTTTAGCCATTCGATCCCCCGATCTGCTCGCTTACTGCCTTGGCAAATAGCTGACCGCGTTCGGCGTAATCCTTGAACTGGTCCATGGATGCGGCGGCCGGGGCCAGCAAAACTACGTCGCCGGCAGAGGCAACGCTCATCGACGCGGCAACCGCCTGGTTCATGACCTCGGCGCCTGAATCTGCAAGAATTTCAAAAACCGGAACGCCTGGTGCTTTTGTCGCCAAGGCCTCGAGAAGTTGGGCGCGCTCTTTGCCGATGACTACGGCAGCGACCAGCTTCTGTGCGTGTTTAGCCACTAGTTCGGCCACGTCGACGCCCTTGAGCAAGCCGCCAACTATCCAAATCACAGACTCAAATGAGGCCAGCGAGGCATCTGCGGCATGCGGGTTGGTTGCCTTCGAATCATCGATCCAACGAATTTCATCGGTTTCGGCGACCAGTTCGATGCGGTGCGAATCAAGCCTGAAGTTGCGAATTGCCTCGCGGATGTCTGCCGGATCAACTCCAGCCGAACGCGCCAATGCAGTCGCAGCGGCGGTGTTCGCCATCAGGTGCGGGGTGAGCACACCAATTTGACTCAAATCTTCGAGGGTCGCGATCTCAAGAGCATTATTGGCGCGATCATCCAAGAATGCTCGGTCGCACAGAATGTCTTCAACGAAACCAACCTGGCTGCGGGTTGGAATACCGAGAGTGAAGCCAATAGCGCGCGCTCCATCGACGACATCGGCATTCTCGACCATTTCTTCGGTCGCCTTATCCATGACGTTATAGACGCAGGCTGCGACGGTGTTTTCATAGACCTTGGCCTTGGCCGCCTTATAGGCCTCGAAGCCACCGTGCCAATCTAGGTGGTCGTCTGCCAGATTTAAGACCGCACTCGAAAATGGGTAAATCTCTCCGAGATAGTGCAGTTGGAAACTCGAAAGCTCGACTACCAAGGCATCGAACCCCTCTGGGTCTCGAATCGCATCCAGGATGGGCTTGCCGATGTTGCCGCACGCCTCGGCCTTGATTCCACCTTGATTCAGCATCGCGGTTAGCAGCTGAACCGTTGTGGTCTTGCCATTCGTGCCGGTCACGGTGAACCAGTGCGCCAGTCGCGGAGTCTTATCGCGCAGGCGCCAGGCTAGGTCGATGTCGACCCATAACGGAATTCCCTGCTCGGCGGCCCAGACCAGAAGCTCATTCTGAGGTCGAATTCCCGGCGAAACGATGATCACATCCGGTGAAAAATCGATCACCTCAGCCGGAATTCCGGTTGCGGAAGCCCCGGTCAGGTGTGGCACACCAATGACGTCGAGGATGTCGAGCAGATCGGCCTCTGCCTTTTCGGCAACCACCAACGTCTTTGCTCCGAGCTCAGCCAAAGTGTCGGCGGCCGCAAAGCCTGACACCCCAAGGCCGAACACCAGGGCCTTTAGCTCGCGCCAATTGGAGTGCCAACTGGTCAATTGTTCTAGATCTGGCATTAAGAACTAACCGTAAATCCAGTTGATGTAGAAGATTCCAATGCCGCCAAGCACTGACAAGCCACAGATGATCCAGAAGCGCACTACCACGGTGATCTGGGCCCAGCCCTTGAGCTCAAAGTGGTGATGCAGAGGGCTCATGAGAAACACCCGGCGGCCGGTTCCGGTGCGCCATTTGGTGAGTTTGAAGAAGACTCTCTGAATGATCACCGAGCCGGTGACAATCACAAAGATTCCACCGGTCAAAACCAAAAGCAGTTCGGTTCGAGAAAGAATTGCCAGCGAGGCTAGCGCGCCACCGAGACCCAGTGAACCGGTGTCGCCCATGAAGATCTGAGCGGGCGCGGTGTTCCACCAGAGGAAGCCGGCCAAAGCCCCGACCAGCGCCGAGGCAACCACTGCTAGGTCGAGCGGGTCGCGCACGTTATAGCAAGACGAGATATTCTCTACCACCGAGCCACAGCTCTGGTTGAACTCCCAGAAGCCGATGATGGCATAGGCGCCAATCGCCATGATGCTAGAACCTGTGGCCAGACCATCCAAGCCATCGGCGATGTTCACACCGTTTGAGGTTCCCGCCACCAAAAAGTAAATCCAGATGATGAATAGGATCACGCCGACCACCGAGCCGAGGGCCATGAGGTCGATCGGCAGATCGCGAGTGAAAGAAATCTTGGTTGAAGCCGGGGTCAGCCCGCGGTCGTTCGGAAAGTTCAGAGCGAGAATCGCAAAGGTGGTTGCCACCACTCCCTGAAGGGCAATCTTTGCCCAACCGGTTAGCCCTAGGCTTCGCTGCTTGTGTGTCTTGATGAAATCATCGATGAAACCCACCAGACCGAGGCCAACCAGCATGAACAGCACCAGCAGGGCAGACACGGTTGGAGTCTCAAAATTGGCTAACTTGCCAACGAAATAGCCAATCACTACGGCGAAGATAATAACCACGCCACCCATAGTTGGGGTGCCATGTTTGGTCTTGTGGCTCTGTGGGCCATCCTCACGGATGAACTGCCCCCACTTCAGGCGACGGAAAAGCCAGATGAAACCCGGGGTGACCAAAAGGGTGAACGCCATTGCTACTGCGCCGGCGAGCAGAATCGCTCTCACGGTTGAACCTCCAATAGATCGTCACCCAGGTGTCTGAGATTGGCTGACTTCGAGGACTTAACCAAGACGATGTCGCCAGCAACTAGCATTCCACGAACATAGGCCAAAGCCTCGTCAATCGAATCGAAATATTTCGATTCACCGCCCCAAGACCCCTCCTGCTCGGCCCCCATGTGAATCAGTTTCGCCCCGGCACCAACCACGACCAATTGGTCGATATTTAGCCTCACCGCAATGCGACCGATGGCATCGTGTTGTTCTCGAGAGAACTGACCGAGCTCGGCCATCTCACCAAGCACCGCAATCGTTCGGCGACCAGACCGGCCAAGTTGGGCCAGGGTCTGAAGGGCAGCCTTGGTCGAATCGGGGCTCGCGTTGTAGGCATCGTTGATCACCGAGACGCCATCGCTTCGGTTGGTCAGCTGCATCCGCCAGCGTTCGGCTAGAGGCATGTTGTCGAGCGCTGAAATAATGACTTCGCGGGCAACGCCAAGGCGGTCGGCTACCGCGCTGGCGGCAAGCGCGTTCATCACGTGGTGCTCCCCCAGGATCTGAAGAGTTACCCGATCTGCTTGCCCGTCGGGCCAGTGCAAATCAAACCCGGTGCCGCGAATGTCAAGCGCGATGTTTGAGGCGCGATAGTCGGCATCCGGCGCCGTGCCGAACCAAATCCTTGGGGCCTTTGTAGGCATGTCTCTGATATAGCCGTCGTCGGCATTTCCAATAAACAGGTTCGCTTCGGTGAGTGCCGAGGCAAGTTCTCCCTTGATCTTGGCGGTGGCCTCGATGCCACCGAACTCGCCAACGTGGGCGAGACCTACCTTGAGCAAAACTCCAAAGTCGGGCTTTGCGATGTCGGCCAAATAGCTGATGCTACCCGGGCCGCCCGCGCCGAGCTCGACGACCAAGAATTTGGTCTGAAGGTCAGCCTTCAGAATCGAGATTGGCGCACCGACCTCATTGTTATAGGACTCAATCGGGGCAATGGTTGGGCCGACCTCCGAAAGAATCGCACGCAGCATATTCTTGGTTGTGGTCTTGCCATTTGAACCCGTGATTCCGATGACCTTGAGGTCGGTTGAGTTGCGGATTTTCGCGAGCACATACCCGGCCAATTTTCCAAGCGCAAGGGTCACGTCCTCAACCAAGATTTGAGGAATGTCTTCGTCAACTAGGTGGTCGACCACCGCGGCGACTGCGCCGTTGGCGATAGCCGAACCAATGAACAAGTGCCCATCGGTCACCTCACCAGGTCGAGCGAAGAAAACCGACCCCTCGGTCACCAGTCGCGAATCGGTTTCAGCCGAGCCGGTTATGGCCACCTCAGAAAACTCTTGCTCAAATTTGCCATTTATGGCCGAGGCGAGTTCACCAACGCTCAGTTCAATCATGCCCAACCATTTTCCTTGAGCGCAAGTCGAGCCTCTGCCCGAGCCGAGTATGGGGTTCGCACACCGCGAATGTCTCGATAATCCTGGTGACCTGGGCCGGCCCAAAGAATCGCGTCACCAGGCTGTGCCATCGAAACCGCCTTGCGAATCGCTGCCTCTGGTGGGCTAACCTCATAGATTTCTAAGTTCGGGCGAGCTGCTCTTGCCGCTTCCACCAGGGTCTTGCGAATCGATGCAGGATCCTCGAAACGCGGGTGGTGGTCGGTGATGACGAGCACGTCACAGCCCTCGGCCGCAACTCTTGCCATGTCTGGACGCTTGGTGGCGTCGCGGTCGCCATCGGCGCCGAAGACCATGAAAACGCGACCCTCGGTCACCTTGCGAACTGCTGCAAGAGTGTTTAGGAAGGCATCCGGGCTGTGACCAAAGTCAACGTAGACATCCGGCCCGGTTTCACCGGTGACGCGCTCGGTGCGGCCTGGCAGATAGGCATCGATTCCGTTGGCAATGGCCGCCTGAATGCGCTCGGCCGAGAAACCAGCCTCGATCAGCATTACGATGGCCAGTCCTGCATTCGCTGCCATGTGCGCACCCAGCAAGGGCACGCGAGAGCGGATGTTTACACCGTTCGGCCCGGCTAGGACGAATGAGGTGTAGGCAGGGGTTTCGGCGGTGATTCCGACGTGCCAATCGGCCTCGACACCGATTCGACTGGTGATGGTCACCACCGGAATCTCGCTCTGCTTCACGAAGGCTTTGCCATAGACAGAATCTAGGCAAACCACACCTCGATCGGCTCGGCGCTTGGTGAATAGTGGAAGCTTGGCTTCCAGATATTCCTGCATGTCGGCATAGTCATCGAGGTGGTCATGGCTCAGATTGGTGAATCCAACCACGTCGAAGTGCATTCCGTCGACCCGCAGTTGAGACAGTGCCTGGGCCGAAACCTCTACGGCAACCGAGGTGACCCCCTTTTCGCGCATCCGAGCAATCAGCGCCTGCATCTCCGGTGACTCTGGCGTGGTGAGGCGGCTCACGATGATTTCGCCGGCGATGTGTCTCTCTGCGGTTGAGGTGAGGCCAGTGGTCTCCCCTAGCTGTCGAAGAATTCCCTCGAGCAAATAGCTGGTCGAGGTCTTGCCGTTGGTGCCGGTGGTCGCAAAGAGTTTCGGCAGGTTTCCCGGCACGTTTCCATAGACGAAGGCGGCTAGGTCACCGAGGTGTGCGCGCGGGTTTTCAAGCAGCAACACCGGCAGTTTGGTCTCGCCCAGAATCTCTAGGCCGGCGCGATCGGTGACGATGGCGACGGCACCTAACTCGAGGGCCTTCGAAACGAAGTTGGCGCCGTGAGTCTTCTTGCCGGGCATCGCGACGAACAGGTCTCCCGGTCGAAGATCTCCGGTGTTCATGCTGATTCCGGTGAGCTCGATGCCGGCTGGGTTGCCGACAATCTCCAGATTGAACCTAGATGCAAAACCCTCTAGGTCAACTGGCACAACCGAGTCTGGTCGCAGAATCGGTGGAATGGATTCCTTCATGATTTCCTCTCTACCACTGCGTCGCGATGTTGGCCGACTTTGTCGTCGATGGGGGCACGCGATAGGTGCGCAAAACCTGCGACATGATTGCCTTAAAAATTGGGGTTGCACCGAGCGAGTTGCTCACGGTTCGAGACTTGTATGCGGTGACCGCGACCACATACTGAGGGTCTTCAATTGGCGCGACTCCGATAAAAGAAATCGCGTGAAGGTTTCCATAGCGACCGGTGGTCGGGTCGATGATTTGAGCGGTTCCGGTTTTTCCACCGACACGATAACCAGGCACGGCGGCGTGCTTGCCGATGCCACCCTGTTCGACAACCTTTTCTAGGATGTCGAGGGTCGAGTGCGCGGTTGCCTCTGAAACCACACGCACCGGGGCTTTATCCTTGGTGACCTTGCTGACGTTGCCCGAAGCATCGACACAACCATCGATGAGTTGTGGTTGCAAACGCACACCCTTGTTGGCCACAGCCTGATACATCATGGCCGATTGCAATGGGGTCACAGAGACACCCTGACCAAAGGTTGAAACATAGCGCTTGACGACGTCATTTGCCCAGGTGTTTTGGGTGTTGAGCAAGCCGGCGCTCTCACCCGGGAAGCCCGAGCCCGGCATCGAACCAACGCCAAACTTCTGCATGTATGTGTAGCGGGTCTGCCATGGCACTCGGTTGCCGATCTGCATGGCACCGGTGTTAGACGAATCGCGAAGCACACCGGCCACGGTCAAACGGTCATTGCCGTGAACGTGGCTGTCGGTCACACGATATCCATTCGAATTTGGAATGGTCAAGCCGAAAGGTGCGATGAAGTGAGTCTCCGGGGTCACCTTGCCGGTGTCGATCGCGGTTGCTGCCGTGACCATCTTCATGGTTGAACCCGGCTCGAATGAGGTTCTGAAAACCCTCGAACCTCGATTTTCAACCGAAGATTTTCCCGGCTGATTAGGGTCATAGCTTGGCGCGTCAGCGGCTACCAAAATCTTGCCGGTCTTGACCTCGACAACTACGGCGGTTCCCCAGTCGGCCTGCAGTTTCGCAACGTTCGAGGTGAGCACCTGCTGCGCGAAATACTGTAGGTCGGCGTTGATGGTCAGTTTGATCGCCTTGCCCGGAACGGCCGCCTTGGTGGTCACAGCGCTCGAAGGAATTCGAATACCGTCAACGCCCTTCTCATAGGTCTCTTCGCCATCCTTGCCGGCCAGACAAGCGTTTTGGGCGAGCTCGATGCCCTCGAGTGGCTTGCCGTCTGGGTCGAGGAAGCCAAGGATGCCTCCGGCGACTGCGCCGTTCGGATAAACGCGGGCCGGGCGCGGATCAAAAAACAGCCAAGGAATATCCAGTGATTTGATCTGGCGATATATCTGCGCGTCGACACCCTTGGTTATCTGAGAGTATTTCGAGGTTCCGGCGAGCTTAGCCATCACCTCGGGCTGAGTCATGCCAAGCAGATTTGCGATTTCGGTGGCAGCCTGGTCAACGGTGATCGTGGTTGCCTGACCGTTGATCTTGCGGGTGAACGGCGCCACGATGTTTGGTGCGGCATTGACGTCGTATTTGAATACCGTGTGTGCCAGAACCTTACCGGTGCCGTCATAAATAGGACCGCGAAGTGAAGGAAGAATGCGCGACACCGCTCGGTTCGCGTATGACTTGGCATTGATTGCATCGGCCTCGACTATTTGAAGGTCGACCAGTCGAATTCCAAACAAGACCGCGATCGCTACAACAGCGACCTGGATGTTGCGAAGTCTGCGCTTTGGGTCGCCGGGCGTCAGATATGCCATCTGCCGACCTGCCTTGAACTAGTGAGTTGGTGACGCTGGGATACCGCCACTAGTAGAAACTACCGAACTAACCGCGCTCGAGCCGTTAGCGACATTCGACTTCACAGCAACAAATCCAAGCGCCTGCGGGGCGCCAGCATTCGGGGTGCTGCCGGCTGCCACGGTTGCGGTGGCTGCCGGGTCGGCGATCACCGAACTCTGAGTCATCGCCGAGTTTGGCACTAGGTTGCGAGACACACGACCATCTGCGGTCAAGGCAGCCTTTGGCTTGCCAAAGACGCGCTCGTCAGACAAGCGAAGGAAAACCGGGTTTGCATTTGAGATCATGCCGAGCTTTTCGGCGGCATTGGCCAGGTTCTGCTGGGATGCCAGCGAGTCGACCTGCTGGCCAAGAATCTGAGTGGTGGTGCTCAGGTCACGCTTTTCGGCCTGAAGGTGTGACAGCTCATAGACCGAGCTAGAGGTCGCGATGTTTAGCAGCAACTGAAGAATGGCGATGGCAACCGCGCCCAGGGTGATGGTGGCAACCACGACGCGGCTAGACGATGAACTGGTTAGACCCGAGAGATTGATTGAGCGAAGGCTCGCGCGGGCCGGAAGCTGTCGAGCTGCTCTCGGTGCCTGGGTCAAACGAACTGTGCTCATGCTGCTCTCCGGATCTTTTCTGCTGCACGAAGTCGCACCGATGCGGCTCGTGGGTTTACTGCGATTTCTTCTGCGCTGGCCGCCTCTGCGCCCTTCACCAACAGGCGAAGGACTGGGGCGTGCTCAGGAAGTTCAAATGGAAGCTCTAGCGGGGCCGATGAGTTAGCCGCGGCAACCAGAGCCTGCTTCACGATTCGGTCTTCGAGCGAGTGGTATGAAAGGACAACGATTCGGCCGCCCACCGCGAGTGCACGGATCGAAGCTGGCATGGTGCGCTCAAGAACCTCAAGTTCGCCGTTTACCTCGATGCGCAAAGCCTGGAAGACGCGCTTTGCCGGGTGGCCACTGCTCTTGCCAGGGATGAACGGGATTACCTTGGCAATCAGACCGGCAAGCTGAGTGCTGGTGCTGAACGGAGTGACCTTGCGAGCCTCAACGATGGCCTTGGCCACGCCCTTTGCATAGCGCTCCTCGCCAAATTCCTTGAAGATTCGTGCAAGCTCTTGCTCGCTGTATGAGTTGACAACCTCGGCCGCTGTTTGGCCCTCGGTGGTGTCCATGCGCATGTCGAGTGGAGCCTCGTATGAATAGGCAAATCCGCGATCTGCCTCATCAAGCTGCATAGAAGAAACTCCGAGGTCCAGAAGGATTCCGTGAACTTCATCGATGCCTAGATCGTCGAGGACATCCTCGATCTCTTCGTAAACTGCGTGCACCAGGTGGGTGCGATCGCTGAATCGGGCAAGACGCTCGCCGGCAAGGGCAAGGGCGTTGGTGTCGCGGTCGATGCCAACCAGGGTCAACTTAGGAAAGCGCTCGAGGAAGGCTTCGCTGTGGCCACCTAGGCCAAGTGTGCCATCCACGAAAACTGCGCCTTCGACTTCGAGCGCTGGTGCCAAAAGCTCGATGGTGCGTTCTAGGGTTACCGGAGCGTGTAGTTCAGAAATCTTCTTTGACATTTTTGATCCGGAAGGTCCTGCATCTAGAACCCCATCCATTCGCCGCCAGCTTGGTTTTTAGCGGTTATGAACGGGTGGAGATCTAGCGACAGGCTAGAAGAGTCCCGGAATCACCTCCTCCGAAACATTCGAGAAGGAAGCCTCGTGGTTTGCGAGGAAGTCGTTCCAGGCCTTTGCATCCCAGATTTCGGCACGGTTGCCGACGCCGATGACGACTAGATCTTTGTCAAGACCCGCGTATTGGCGAAGGGTTGCCGGTATGGTGACGCGGCCCTGCTTGTCAGGCTGCTCGTCTGATGCACCCGAAAGGAAAACACGGAGGTAGTTTCGCGCCTCGGCGTTGGTGACCGGCGCCTGGCGAATCTTGTCGTTCACGAGCGCGAACTCAGCTGCGCTGAAGACAAAGAGGCAGCGGTCTTGGCCGCGGGTAATCACGAGGCCACCCTGAAGTTCTTCGCGGAATTTGGCAGGGAGAATAACGCGACCTTTTTCGTCCAACTTTGGTGAGTGCTGACCCAGAAGCATCGATTTCCCCCTTTCATTTCTTCGAAATTCCGCTTTACTCCACTTTACCCCACTTTCTTCCACTGACCTAATATTTTTCCCGATTTTTTGCCTTCGGCGTGTCGTAATTACCAATAAATAACAGGGATATAACGAGTGGAGGGAAATGGGGGCAAATGGGTTAATTTCGAACAAAAAAATACCCTTGAACCGGGGTTCAAGGGCTACTGGTGGAGCAAGTCTGGTCTAGTCGCCTTGGCGGCGGTTCCAGCGCTCCTCGAAAAGGTTTTTACTCTTACCGCCCGAGGTTGCACCGCTGGCCTTGGTTGTGGTTTGGCTCATATTTGAGCTTGCGAAGATCAGCCCGGCGAGCATCACGAGAAACGCGAACACCCCGAAGAAAGCAACCTGAATCATGACCGCAAAGACAATGAGCGAGACTCCGATGAGGCTAATCACAAGCCCGGCGATTAATCGAGCCGGAGTGCGGGCGCCGGCACTGCCTATTTTCTGGGCAAGGTTTGGGTCAGACTCGTATAACCCGCGCTCAAGCTCGTCGAGCAGCCGCTGTTCGCGATCTGATAGTGCCATGGTGACCTCCACTGATAGTTCCAGACTACGTGCCATTGCCACTTATGTAAACGCAACTGAGGATTAGGCTATTCCTGTGAGTGAATCCGGAACCCTACTTGAACTAATTCAAGAAAACCTCGATGAATTTTGCGTCTCCAGACGAGCAGATTTTCACAGCATCTCTCCCGACCTAGTTCCGGTGGTCGATTACACGCAGAGCCTGCTGGCAGGCGGCAAGCGGTTCCGCGCCCTGTTCTGCTATTGGTCTTGGGTGGGTGCTCTGGCCAGTGCACCGGTGCGACAGAGCGAGATCGAGCGCCAGGCATCGGCCGCAGCAATGGTCGGTGTGACCGCCGCGCTTGAAATGTTCCACGCCGCCGCCCTCGTGCACGACGACCTACTAGATCAATCAGACACACGACGCGGTGCACCGGCCGTGCACAAAAGGTTCGAAAAACTGCACACTGATTCGGGTTGGGCCGGAAGCCCAGAGAGATTCGGTGTAGCCGGTTCGGTTCTGGTCGGAGACCTGATGCTCGGCTGGAGCAGTGAACTTTTTGGTAACGCGCTGCTTTCGGCTCCAAACAGCGAGATCGAGACGGCCTGCCGCAATGAGTTCAGCAAAATGCGTGTCGAAGTCATGGCGGGGCAATACCTCGATGTGCTCGAGGAAAACGCTGCGTCAACCCGCTCGGTAGATGAGGCATTCGGCAGAGCGAATCGAGTGATGCTCTATAAGACCGCCAAATACAGCATCGAGGCACCCCTGCTGATTGGTGCGGCATTTGCCGGAGCCGAGGCTGGGCTCCTGCGGGGCCTGTCGGCCTTTGGCATCCCACTTGGCATGGCCTTTCAGCTGCGAGACGACATCCTTGGAGTCTTTGGCGACCCAGCAGTCACCGGCAAGCCAGCCGGAGATGACCTGCGCGAGGGCAAACGAACAGTCTTGGTTGCACTAACCCTGCAAAACCTCACACCGTCAATCGGTCGAATTTTCGAAGAGTTGCTGACCAGCCGAGAACTGGAAGCCGAACAGATTGCGTTCATGCAGCAGACGATTCGCGAATCCGGCGCGCTTGAGCGAACCGAAAGAATGATGGAAGAACTCGCCGACGAGAGTCTAAACGCTCTCGAAAGTCTCGAGATCGACCCTCGCGCCAAAGAACAGCTGCGCAGCCTAGCTTTGAAGGTTATTAACCGCGAGGCCTAGAGCGCCTGAACCATGGCCAGGCGACGAACCGCCGACTTGTGCCCCTTGAGCAAGAATTCCATCGGGGTGCCAGGCAGTTGGTCGTCGTGGGTGTAAAGCCATTCGACCGCCTGATCGAGTGAATAACCGGAATCCAGCAAGACGATTATGGTTCCGTGGAGGCTTGCGAGCGGTTCGCCATCGACGATGGTTTCGGCCGGAATGCTCAGAATGCCGTCACGCTTGACGGCAACGAGTTGGTGCTCCTCGATGAATCGACGAACTCGGCCGAGCGGCACACCCATGAGTTCGGCTGCGTCGGGAACGGTTATCCATGAGGCCACAGAGGCTAATACGTCAGTCACACCACAAGATTGCCACACCTTTGCGCCTGAGCCTAAACAAACTCTCGCTGTGGCACGATATTTACATGAAGCGAACAGTGGCAAATGTCTAATCTCATTGGCCAACTGGTTGGCAACCGCTATCTGATTGAGAGTCAGGTGGCCAGCGGTGGCATGGCGACGGTCTATTTAGCGACCGACCAAAGACTTGACCGCAAGGTTGCCCTCAAGGTGATTCATCCGCACCTAGCCAACGACGTTTCGTTTCAGCAGAAATTTGTTTTAGAGGCCAAGACGGCCGCGAAACTGTCGCACCCGAATCTGGTTAACGTTTTCGACCAGGGCACGGATGGCCCGATCACCTACCTGGTCATGGAATACGTGCCTGGAATCACCCTGCGAGATGCCCTAAGCGAGTATGGCCCGCTGCCTCCGGTGAGGGCGCTTGAAATGCTCGGTCAGATTCTGTCTGGCCTCGCCGCAGCTCACCGCGCCGGAATCTTGCACCGCGACCTCAAGCCCGACAACGTTTTGCTGGCCGATGATGGCCGCGTCAAGCTCGGCGACTTTGGTCTAGCCAGAGCCATCACCGAACACACCAATAGCGGCGACCTGGTTGGCACCATTGCCTACCTATCCCCCGAACTGGTCACCAGGGGGCAGGCAGATGCCCGAAGCGATGTCTATGCGGCCGGAATCCTGCTATTTGAGCTGCTCACCGGCAAGCAGCCGTTCGAGGGCGAACAGGCGGTTCAGATCGCTTATCAACACGCTAACTCGACTGTGCCGGCACCTTCATCCCTGGCGCCACAAACACCGGCAGCGGTTGACAAATTGGTCGCCTGGGCAACCGGAAAACTCCCGGCAGATCGCCCGGTTGACGCCGGTGAGCTGTTGGCCAAGGTCAACGCGCTCGTTGCCGACCTAAAGGCGGGCAAGGCCGACAAAACCTCGGTCATGGATTTCGACATCAATCGCACCTCCGTGATCGCAACCGCAAATCAGACCGAGATAATCTCAGCCGCAGATAGCTCGACGTCATTCATCAGCCCAGACTCTGAGACCGAATACATCTTCGATTCATCTTCGACCCAGGTGCTCGAGCCGCTGAGCGCTTCGAGCGCACCCGCCGAGGTTAGCCTTGGGCAACGCCGCGTCGGCCTAAAGCTCTTGATTGCGACCTTCTTGGTGGTCTTACTAGGCAGCGGAGCGGGATGGTGGTTTGGCAGTGGCCCGGGTGCTCTTTCGGCTATCCCAAACCTGACCAGCCGAACCGTTAGTTCGGCGCAGTCGCAGCTTTCTATCCTGGCCCCGAAACTGACTCTCGTGAATGAAAACAGCACCACGGTGACCAAGGGGCTGGTGATTCGCACCGAACCATCTGCAGGGTCATACGTGGCAAAGGGTTCTGCGATCAAGCTGTTTGTTTCTGAGGGGCCGCGACTGATTGCCGCTCCCTCACTGCTGTCATTGAACGTTGCAGAGGCAACGGCCAAGTTGCTGGCCGCCGGTTTCAAGCTGGGCACAGTCAATTCATGGTTCGACGTCCACCCGATCGGTCAGGTTTATGACTACCTCGGAGCCGACGGAACCGCCATCCCAGAGGGCACGGCGATTGACCTCAGCGTTTCACTTGGCCCGATTCCATCGGTCTCTGGCATTAGTCAGGCCAGCGCGGTGACCGCGATTCAAGCCACCGGATTGAAGATTTCATCCATCGAACAGGAATTCAGTGACACCGTTGCGGCCGGCAACGTCATCGGTGTGGTGCCAACCACCAAACCACTCGGTGCCGGAGGGTCTGTGAAACTGCTGGTCTCTAAGGGGCAGAACATCGTCATCATGCCAAAGGTGATCGGCGAAACCGTGCTTGCCGCTAAGGCACTCCTGGAGTCTTCAGGCCTGACTGTGATCGTCAACACCGATCAGCTGCAGAGCAAGTGGGGCATCGTCAAGGTCAAGCGGTCAAGCGAAGCGGTTGGAGCCAAGCTGAAGGCCGGCGACTCGGTGACGATATCGACCAAATAGGCGCTTAGCGCTTAGCGAGCTGCTCGGCCACCAAGAACGCGAGTTCCAAAGACTGCATGTGGTTCAGGCGCGGGTCACAGAGTGACTCATAGCGCTCTTCCAAAGCCGCCTCATCGATCTCATCCGAACCACCCAGGCACTCGGCGACGTCATCACCGGTGAGCTCGACGTGAACTCCACCAGGGAAGGTTCCGGCTGCCTTGTGAACCTCAAAGAATCCGCGAACCTCATCCATGACGTCGTCGAAACGACGAGACTTGTAGCCATTCTTGGTGGTGATTCCGTTTCCGTGCATCGGGTCGGTGATCCAAAGCGGGTTTGCCTCTGAATCGCGCACTGCCTCGACCAACTTAGGCAGCTCTTCGCGAATCTTGCCGGCACCCATTCGGGTGATGAAGGTCAGACGGCCAGGCTCGCGATTCGGGTCTAGCTTTTCGATGAGTTCAACCACGTCCTCCACCTGCGTGGTTGGGCCGAGCTTGACGCCAATTGGGTTGCGAACGCGCGATAGGTAGTCGACGTGAGCGTGGTCCATCTGGCGGGTGCGCTCACCGATCCAGATGAAGTGGCCAGAAGTCAGGTATGGGTTTCCGGTGCGCGAATCGATTCGGGTCAGTGGACGCTCGTAGTCCATGAGCAAACCCTCGTGGCTGACATAGAACTCGGTGGTGCGAAGTTCGTTGAAGTCGGCTCCGCAGGCGGCCATGAACTTGATCGCGCGGTCGATCTCTTGCGCGAGCGATTGGTAGCGGGCGTTTGCCGGGTTGTCTGCGAAGCCGCGGTTCCACTCGTGAACCGAACGCAGGTCGGCGAATCCTCCCTGGGTGAAGGCGCGAATCAAATTCAGGGTCGAGGCGCTCGTGTGGTAGGCCTTGAGCATGCGGGTTGGGTCTGGCATGCGTGACTGCGCGGTGAAGTCATAGCCGTTAACGATGTCTCCGCGGTAGGCCGGCAAAGTCACATCGCCGCGAGTCTCGGTGTCGCTAGATCGAGGCTTGGCAAACTGACCGGCCATGCGACCCATCTTGATAACCGGCATCGAGGCGCCATATGTCAAGACGACTGCCATCTGAAGCAGGGTCTTAACCCGGTTTCGGATGCGGTCTGCGGTTGCATCGGCAAAAGTCTCGGCGCAGTCGCCACCCTGAAGCAAGAAGGCCTTGCCAGAGGCGGCCTCAGCCAGGCGGTGACGAAGAATGTCAACTTCACCGGCAAAGACCAGCGGTGGCTGAACGGCTAGTTCGGCACGCACCGCGGCAACCTGTGCGGCATCTGGCCAAGTCGGTTGTTGTTTCGCAGGAAGGTTCAAATAGTTGTCGAGACCCGCGATGACGTTCGGATCTGCATTAACTACTGGCTCATTCATTCTGGTTCCTACCTGACTCAACTAGCGGGCTAGTCGAGCGCGCTTCTCTTTGACTGAGGATGCGTACACATCCACGTATTCTTGGCCGCTCAACTGCTTGAGCTCATACATGATCTCGTCGGTCACGGCACGAAGAACGATTCGGTCGCCCTCCATGCCATCAAAACGAGAAAAATCTAGCGGTTCGCCAACCACGATTCCGATGCGGCGAATCTTTGGCATCCGCTGGCCAATCGGCTGAACCTTTTCGGTGTCGATCATGGCCACCGGAATCACGGGAACCTTTGCCTCAAGCACCATGCGCGCGATGCCTGTGCGTCCGCGATAGAGCCGGCCATCCGGGCTTCTGGTGCCCTCTGGATAGATGCCCAAAACCTGACCCTGGGCGAGAACGCCTAGACCGGTGTTAAGCGAAGCCTCTGAGGCCTTGCCACCCGAGCGGTCGATCGGCAACTGCCCTGTCGCCTTGAAGAACCAACGGGTTAGTGCACCCTTAAGCCCCTTGCCCGTGAAGTACTCACTCTTGGCCAAAAACACTACTGGGCGTCGGCTCATCAGGGGCAAGAAGATTGAGTCAGAAAAAGACAGGTGATTGCTGGCCAGGATGGCGGCACCCGTGGTGGGGATGTTTTCCATGCCGCGAACCCAAGGTCGAAATAGCACTCGCAACAGAGGGCCGAGCACGAAGGTCTTCAAAATAAAGTAAGCCATTGTGCCTCCCTCCGCTGTATTGACTCGAACCTCTAGTTTATCGGTCGCGGAAAGCTACCCTGACTAGGTCGGCGGCACCGACCACACCGGCGTCATTCACGAATTCGGCCGCAGTGATCTTGAGTTCTGGGCGGTATCCGCGCGCCGGAAGGTGCGCGAGGTAGGCCTCGCGAATAGGTTCGAGCAACAAATCGCCGGCCGCACTGACCCCGCCGCCGATAACCACCACTTCAGGGTCGAGCACCGCGACGAGGCTTCCGATGGCCTGACCCAACCAGGCACCAAGGTCGCCAAGGATGCGAAGCGCGCCGGCATCGCCCTCGAGGATGGCCTTATAGACCTCAAGGCCCGTTAACTGGCCGGCCTCGGCCTCGATTTCGCGAAGGCGCTTGCCCTCGGGGTCGCCTGATGCAGCCAACTCCTTTGCCGCGCGAAGCAGGGCCGAGCCAGAGGCGTAAGACTCCAAGCATCCGTGCTGACCGCAACCGCACAGCAGGCCATCTGGAACGATTCTGATGTGACCCAACTCGCCCGCGATGCCAAAGCCACCGCGCAGCATGTGTGAATCGGCAATCACCGCTCCACCCACGCCGGTTCCGATGGTCAGCATGACCATGTGCTTGTAACCTCGACCGGCACCATAGCGATATTCGGCCCAGCCGGCGGCATTGGCATCGTTTTCGATGATCACCGGGATGTTTAGTTTGGCCTCCAGCTTGGCCTTGAATGGCTCGTTTCGCCAGCTGATGTTCGGCGCATAGATGATGGTTGATTGGTCGGCGTCGATGAAACCGGCTGCGGCAACGCCGGCACCGATAACCTCGTGACCCGCCGAAAGCCGTTCAATCAAACCGACAACCGCGTCGACCATTGCCTCAGGGTCACCGGCAGGTGATGGAACGCGCTCTTCCTCGACAATTCGCCCGTCGGCATCGACCAGAGCACCAGCAATTTTCGTGCCGCCGATGTCGATTCCGATTGCATACATTTGGGTCCTCTAACTCGATTAAAAACTTGCCTTCGCATGTCAAAGTTTAGCGACCCAAGACCGCTAGAGTTGTGGAAACAAAGTCTGCCGAGGAGGGACGATGAAGTCTTATGACATTGAGCCGCTAGTCGTCTCTGCAGAAACCGAAAACATCACTGATTTGCTCGAAGTTAGGGTTCGAAAGACCCCTAACCTGCCCCTGTATGCAGTTGAGAGCAAGCCTGGCCAATGGTCTGACATCACCGCAAAAGACTTTCACGGCAAGGTAATCGCGCTTGCCAAGGGCCTGGTTGCCGCTGGAATTCAGCCCGGGCAGGCCGTGGCCATCATGAGCCGAACCCGGTTCGAGTGGACCCTGATTGACTTTGCCATCTGGTATGCCGGCGCCGTTTCGGTGCCGATTTATGAGAGCTCGGCCCCATCCCAGATGGAATGGATTCTTTCTGACTCAGACTCGGTGGCGCTTTTCGTCGAAAATGCCGAGCACCTCGACCGATTCGAGCAGATTAAGGCCGGCGCTCCCCTGGTTCGCAAGGTCTGGACCATCGAATCAGACGCAATTGACCAGCTGATCAAGGTTGGACGCGATATCGGTGACGATGTCATCGACGCTAAGCGAAAGTCGGTGAAGCTGCGCGACCTTGCCACCATCATCTACACCTCGGGAACCACGGGTAAACCAAAGGGTTGTGAGCTGACACACCGCGGATTCGTCGAACTGAGCAAGAATGCAACCCTGGAACTTCCGCAGGTGGTTTCAGAGGGCGCGAGCACGCTGCTTTTTCTGCCTTTGGCCCACGTATTCGCTCGTTTTATCGAGGTCTTGTGCATCCATGGCGGTGTGAAGGTCGGCCAGCAGCCAGACTCTAAAAACGTTGGTCCGGCCATGGCGTCGTTCCGACCTACCTTCTTGCTGGCAGTGCCTCGAGTCTTCGAAAAGGTCTACAACTCGGCCGAACAGCGCGCCGAATCTTCTGGCAAAGGAAAAATCTTCCGCACTGCCGCATACGCCGCCATCGCCTATTCAAAGGCGCTCGACACCCCTGGTGGGCCTAGCCTGATTCAAAGACTGCGCCACAAGTTCTTCGACGTTCTCGTCTATCGAAAGCTTCGTGCCGCCATGGGCGGTCAGGTTCGCTATGCGGTTTCCGGCGGCGCACCGCTTGGGGCTCGACTTGGTCACTTCTATCGCGCCATCGGGTTGATTGTGCTCGAGGGTTACGGCCTGACCGAAACCACAGCTCCGGCCATGATCGGGCGCCCTGATTCCCTAAGAATTGGCAAGGTCGGCAGGGTGCTTCCGGGCACCGGCATCAAGATCGCCGATGACGGCGAAATCTGGCTGCGCGGCAACAACATCCTGCGCGGCTATTGGCGCAACCCTGAGGCAACCAAGGCCGCGATGGAAGGCGAATGGTTCAAGACCGGTGACATCGGTGAGCTCGACGAAGACGGTTTCCTAACCATCACCGGCCGCAAAAAGGAATTGCTGGTCACCGCTGGCGGCAAGAACGTTGCGCCTGCCCCGCTGGAAGACCCGCTTCGCGCCGACCCACTCGTGGGTCAGGCGGTCGTGATTGGCGACCAGAAGCCGTTCATCGCCGCTCTCATTTCCTTGGATGCCGAAATGCTGCCGATTTGGTTGGCTAATAATGGTGCCGACAAGAACATGACCCTGGCTCAGGCAGCGAAATCACCGATTGTTCTGGCAGAAATTCAAAAGGCCATCGATCGAGTCAACCGCCACTTCTCTCGTGCCGAGTCGATCAGAAAGTTTGTGGTCATCGACCGCGAATTGACCGAGGAATCTGGCCACCTAACGCCATCACTAAAGATCAAGCGCGACGCCGTGCTTCGAGACTTCGCTCCGGCTATCGCCGAGATTTATGGAACTGCGCCCAAAGGCTCAGCCGAAGGCCAGCAAGACTAGTTCAAAAACCAATCCGATTCGCGAAGGTTTTTCATGGCCTGCTTGCGCTCGTCGCCTTCTAACCTGCCCAGATAGACCATGCCATCGAGGTGGTCGCATTCGTGCTGCAGCGCCTGCGCCATGAGCCCACTGCCGCTGAGCTCCACCCGGTTGCCCTCTAGGTCAAGTCCGACTGCCTTTGCATTTTGAAACCTTGGCGTCTTGTGCCAGAGCCCCGGCACCGAAAGGCAGCCCTCATCGACCAGAACCTTTTCGCCCGATAACTCGGTTATTTCGGGATTAATCAAATAGCCGACTTTACCGTCGACGTTGTAACTAAAGGCACGCAGACTCACGCCAATCTGAGGAGCGGCAACGCCTGCTCGACCTGGCACCTTGGTTGTGTCAATTAGGTCCTCGATCAAGGCGCGAACCTTGTCGTCAACCGCCGTTATTGGGTCACAAACCGTGCGCAAAACAGGGTCGCCATAGAGGCGAATCTCGCGAACCGCCATCGGTTTATAGCGGGCTGTTTAGACCGTCAACAACGAGTGCAGCTAGCTCGCGCGCCGCATCGCGGGTTCCCTTGCGAAGGTCCTTGAACTTAATCACAGACCCCGCAGCCAGGGCTGGGTCATAAGGAATGCGCACCACGTGACGAACGCGAGTCTTGAAGTGCTGCTCGATCTCATCCAGTTTGACCAACTGAGTAGCCTGGGTTGCGGTGTTGAGAGCAACAATCGAGTTGCGCACTAGGTCACCGTAGCCATTTGCTTCAAGCCAGGTCAAGGTTTCAGAGGCAAGACGAGCTTCGTCGACTGAACCACCAGAAACAATCACCAAACCGTTTGCTCGCTGCAGAGTCGGGCGCATCACCGAGTGCACGATGCCGGTTCCGCAGTCGGTCAACACGATCGAGTAATAGCGGGCAGCCATGTCAGCGACCACGTTGTAGTCACCCTCATCGAATGCCTCCGACAACATCGGGTCACTGTCTGAGGCCAAGACATCGAGACGGGTTACGTCACGAGAGACCATGGTTGAAAAGTCGGTGAAGCCATCGATGGCTGCCGCACGGTTCACCACATCACGAACGGTGAATCGAGTCGACTTGCTCACGCGTTCGGCCAGGGTTCCGCGGTCTGGGTTTGCATCGATCGCGATGATTCGGTCTTCGCGAGAAAGTGCAAGCGCCATGCCCAACAGGGTGCTGACGGTGGTCTTGCCAACGCCGCCCTTGCGAGTTAGCACCGGAAGGAACTTGGCGCCACCTTCGAGTGGAGCACCGATGCGAGCGTCGATTGCCTTTTGCTCGCGCACCTTCAGTGAATCGCCGAGGTTAATGGTCTTGAGGGACAAGAAGTATAGGAACCTGCGGAAACCAGACTCCGGAGCCGGACGGTTGCGGGCAGTCAAGTCGATTAGGCGGTCTGCGGTGAGCATAGCCGCCGGTTCAGGCTGGTCGAAGCTTTCGCCTCTCAAGCTGTCGCGACGCGAATAGTTGCTTCGACGAAGAGGCTCAACCGAGGTTTCCGGCTGCGCCTGGAAACGAGGTTCCTCCGAAATAATCTCAATTGATGAGGTGCTTGGAGTCACGTCTACGGCACCAGCATCAACGGCAATTTCGGCAAGCGAGTGGCTCTTCTCGACGGTGATGTCGGTGGCCGGACGCGGTGCCAAAAAGTCAGTTGACTCGTCTTCTGGTTTCTTACCCCAAATAGCCAAACCGATCTCCTTTAATCTCGAAACGTTTGAGCGCCAGCTCGGCGCTAGCGTTGGTTCGCAACGTTTACATGCCGCTCAAGTCTACCTGAACGGCATGTAAACGGCTGAGTCCTATTCTGCGACGACAACCACGATTAGATCGCCGGCATCAACTGCCTGAGTCTTCGAAACCGCGAGGCGTCTAACCACACCCGAGATGTTCGATGTGATGGTTGCCTCCATCTTCATTGCCTCGATGGTTGCGATCGGTTGCCCGACCTCAACGTGAGCGCCTTCCACCGTCTGCAGGGTCACCACGCCAGAGAATGGCGCAGCAACGTGACCGAGGTTGGTGCTGTCTGCCTTCTCTGCCTGAACCGTGTCGACGGCAATCTTGCGATCGCGAATGTTAATCGGGCGCAACTGGCCGTTCAAGGTCGCCATCACGGTGCGATAACCCTTGGCATCCGGGGTGCCGATTGCTTCCAACCCGACATACAGGCGAACACCCTTGGCAATCTCGACAACGTGCTCACGGCCCTGTTCGAGGCCATAGAGATAGTCAACCGTGTCGATCTGGTCTAGGTTTCCATAGGTTTCCTGAGACTTCAGGAACTCGGCGGTTGGGCCAGGGAACAGCAGGCGGTTCAGGGTTGCACGACGCAGGGCCGAATCTGAGCCAACCAGAGCCGCGAGGTCATCGGCAGCCACAGCAGTGACACCGAACTTAGGGTGCTTGCCCTGAAGAACCTTGGTGCGGAACGGTTCTGGCCAGCCGCCAGGAAGGTCGCCAAGCTCGCCGGCCATGAAGCCGACCACAGAATCAGGAACGTCATAGTTCTGAGGGTTCTGGGCGAAATCGGCCGGGTCTGCATTGACTGCGACCAGGTGCAGGGCCAAGTCGCCGACCACCTTGGATGACGGGGTCACCTTGGTTGGGCGGCCGAGAATTTCATTGGCCGCGGCATACATGTTTTCGACCTTTTCGAACTGGTCACCCAGACCAAGCGCGATCGCCTGCTGGCGAAGGTTTGAAAGCTGACCGCCCGGAATTTCGTGGTGATAAACCCGACCGGTTGGGCCTGGCAAGCCAGATTCGAATGGGTGGTAGACCTTGCGAACGGCCTCCCAGTATGGCTCCAGCTCGGCAACGGAAGACAAAGGAATGCCACTGTCGCGCTCGGTGTGAGCCAGCGCGGCAACCAAAGCCGAGGCCGAAGGCTGGCTGGTGGTGCCGGCCATCGGGGCACTTGCCACGTCAACCGCATCGACTCCGGCACCAATCGCTGCCATCAGAGTCGCCAGCTGGCCGCCGGCGGTGTCGTGGGTGTGAAGGTGAACCGGAAGGTCAAAGCGCTCACGAAGGGCCTTGACGAGCTTCTCAGCGGCTGCAGGTCGAAGCAGTCCGGCCATGTCCTTGATCGCGATGATGTGAGCCCCGGCATCAACAATCTGCTGGGCGAGGTTCAGGTAGTAGTCGAGGGTGTAGAGCTTCTCGGCTGGGTCGAGCAGGTCGGCGGTGTAGCAAAGCGCAACCTCGGCAACAGCGGTGCCGGTCTTCAACACGGCATCGATTGCCGGCTTCATCTGGTCGATGTCATTGAGGGCATCGAAGATTCGGAAGATGTCTACACCGGTGGCCGCGGCCTCAGCCACGAACGCCTCGGTCACCTCGGTTGGATACGGGGTGTAGCCAACCGTGTTGCGACCGCGAAGCAGCATCTGAATGCAGAGGTTTGGCATCGCCTGACGCAGTGAAGCCAGGCGCTCCCATGGGTCTTCGCCAAGGAAGCGGAGTGCCACGTCATAGGTCGCGCCACCCCAGGCTTCAACCGAAAGCAACTGTGGGGTGAGACGTGACACGTATGGTGCCACCTGGATTAGGTCGCGACCGCGCACTCGGGTCGCCAATAGCGATTGGTGAGCGTCGCGGAAGGTGGTGTCGGTCACCGCAACCTGAGTCTGAGCACGCAGCGCCTTGGCGAATCCGGTTGGACCTAGCTCTAGCAAACGTTGACGCGAGCCGGCAGGCGCAGGCGCATTGATGTCGATTGCCGGGAGCTTGGCCGCCGGGGTGAGCTGGTGACCTCGAGGGCCGTTCGGCTGGTTCACAGTGACGTCGGCAAGCCAAGAAAGAATCTTGGTTCCGCGGTCCTGCGAAGGCTTCGCGGTGAAGAGCTCTGGGTGCTCATCGATGAACGAGGTGCTTAGGTCGCCGGTTGCAAAGATCTCGTCGGCAAGCACGGCCTGAAGGAAGGCGATGTTGGTTGACACGCCACGGATGCGGAATTCGGCCAAACCTCGCTTAGCGCGCGTTACGGCGGTCTTGAAGTCGCGGCCGGTGGCAATCAGCTTGACCAGCATCGAGTCGAAGTATGGGCTTACCTCTGCGCCGGTTGAAACCGTTCCACCGTCTAGGCGAATTCCGGCACCACCCGGTGAGCGATAGGTGGTGATCTTGCCGGTGTCTGGTCTGAAGTTGGCCGCCGGGTCCTCGGTGGTGATTCGGCACTGAATAGCGAACCCGTGCATCTGAATCTTGTCTTGAGTTAGCCCAAGGTCAACCAGGCTTTCACCGGCGGCGATTCGCATTTGGCTCTGCACGAGGTCGACATCCGAGATTTCTTCGGTGACCGTGTGCTCAACCTGGATGCGCGGGTTCATCTCGATGAAAACGTGCTTTCCGGCATTGGCACCTACGGTGTCAATCAGAAACTCTACGGTTCCAGCATTCTGATAGCCGATCTGGGTAGCAAATGCGACGGCGTCACGATAAAGGGTTTGGCGAAGCTCTTCGGTGATCAGTGGAGCCGGGGCGATCTCAACCACCTTCTGGTTGCGACGCTGAATCGAGCAGTCTCGCTCGAACAGGTGAACCACGTTGCCGTGGGTGTCGGCCAAGATCTGAACTTCAATGTGGCGCGGGCGAATAACCGCCTGCTCAAGGAAGACTCGAGGGTCGCCAAAGGCGCTATCTGCTTCACGCGAGGCTTCGATTAGAGCAGCGCGAAGGTCTTTGGCCTCGGCAACGCGACGCATTCCGCGACCGCCACCACCGGCGACAGCCTTGACGAAGATTGGGAAGCCGATTTTGTCTGCGTGAGCGAGCAATTCGTCAACGTCTGCAGACTGCGGCGATGAAGCCAAAACGGGCACACCGGCCTTGATCGCCGATTCCTTGGCGGTGACCTTGTTGCCGGCCATCTCGAGAACATCCGAGCTTGGGCCGATGAAGGTGATGCCGTTGGCTTTGGCGGCCTCGGCTAGTTCTGGGTTTTCCGAGAGGAAACCGTAGCCCGGATAAATGGCATCGGCACCGCTCTCAAGGGCAACTCGGATGATCTCAGAAACGTCAAGATAGGCGCGAACCGGGTGCCCGATTTCGCCGATTTGGTAGGCCTCGTCGGCCTTGAGTCGGTGAGTGGAGTTGCGGTCCTCATAAGGGAAAACTGCAACTGTCTTAGCGCCTAACTCGTAAGCCGCTCGAAAAGCACGGACGGCGATTTCACCACGGTTGGCAACCAGAATCTTCTTGAACATTAGGTAATTCTATCGAAGTTATAACCCGATAGCGGCTCGGAAACATAGATGTAACGCGGGGTTACGGAAGCTTCGAGCTAAACAGCCTTGCGGTTCTGTCGGCGAGCGGCAAGCTCATCGAGGTCGTCAACGTGACTTTCCTTCATGTTTACCAGGCTGGCCTCGACCTCGCGAAGCACGCGACCAATGGCAATTCCAAACACACCCTGGCCACGACCCAAAAGGTCCATGACCTCGTCCTGGGTGGTGCAAAGGTAGACACGCGCGCCGTCTGACATGAGGGTGATCGAAGCTAGGTCGTTGATTCCTGCGGCACGAAGCTGGTCAACCGCGATTCGAATTTGCTGCAACGAGACGCCGGTGTCGAGCAGACGCTTGACCAATTTCAAAACCAGGATGTCTCGGAACGCATAAAGTCGCTGTGAACCTGAACCGTGAGCACCGCGAACGCTTGGCTGAACTAGGCCGGTGCGGTCCCAGTAGTCGAGCTGGCGATAGGTAATTCCGCAGGCAGCAGCGGCAGAAGTGCCTCGGTAACCAACGTTCGGGTCATTCGATGGCAGGCCATCGGTGAAAAGCATGCCGCGAGAATAGCTGACATCGTCGCCGTCGAATGGGGTGTCCACGTCGGCTCCTTTCAGCTAAGTCCAACGTTCAAGTACAGGTTTAATTGTTGTAGCTAAAGAGCAGTTAGGTCAGTTAATTTTCCGTTACGGCGTGTCGCGCCAAGTGACGCGGATTTTAGGCGTCAATTTTGCCGATAACCGAGCGAATCAATTCGGCACGAATGGTGGCGAACTGGTTCTCAATTTCGGCTGCGTAATGTGCTGCCCTCGAGCGATTGGCGGTGTCGTTTTTGCTCAGCACGGGGGCAACCACGCCCTCGATGATGCCAATTTCACGATCTGCCGAGGCCTTGAGGCCGCGAAGGTGGCGTGGCGCAATGCCGAAGCGCTGAAGGTGCACAATCGCACGAGCAATCTCGACATCCTTGGCCTCGAAAGGTTCAACGCCAAGCAGGTTTACGTCCTGTGCCTCAGCGATTAGTGCGTCGGTGATTGCGGTCTCGCCGATCAATTCGATCTTCGAGAACGTCTTGCTTCTAGCCTGGCGCAGGTGCTGCGGGTTCACAGTTGCGCCGCTCGGCAAACTCGGTTGCTTGCCTTCGTCGAGGTCGGCAAGATAGGCGCGGATTACCTTGAGCGGAAGATACTGGTCGCGCTGAAGTTCAAGCACGATGCGAATTCGCTCGATGTCGAGCTGAGTGAACTTTCGATATCCCGAGGCAGTGCGCTGAGGTGAAACCAGCCCCTGCTCTTCAAGAAAGCGCAGCTTCGAAGGGCTTAGATCCTGGAAGTCTTTGTTCAACTCGGCAAGCACGTGGCCGATGTTGAATAACTTTGTTTGACGCGCCTCAAAGAGGTTCGCTGCTGTTGCCGAGGCCACTACGCCCCCTGTGGGAGGTCTAGTCGCGAAGCAAAGAAGGTCAGGCGGAACTTGCCAATTTGAACTTCGGCACCATCGGTTACCTGAACCTCATCGATTCGAACTCCATCGAAATAGGTTCCATTTAGAGATGCCAAGTCGCGAACCTTGAAGTTGACTCCATCGCGAAGAAATTCGGCGTGACGTCTTGAAACGGTCACGTCATCCAAGAAAATGTCAGCGTTCGGGTGACGACCAACGGTGGTCAGGTCCTGGTCGAGCAGGAAGCGAGCGCCGGCATTTGGGCCGCGCTTGACGATTAGAAGCGCGTTTCCTGAGGGCAGCGCCTCGATGGCAAGCTGCTCTTCACGGCTTAGGTCAGAACCGAGTTCGGCGAGCAGGTCTTCGCTGAAACGCAGCGTCGACTGAACCTCATCCTGGTGCCCCCCAAGGTTTGATTCTGCAGAATTCATGATTCACCCACTCCCGATTTGATTACTAGCCTAGTGAATTCTGGCGGGTGCTTTTAACCACTTGGCGCACCTGACGTAAATAAACGAAACCTGCCCACCAGTACAACCCGACTCCCCACAGGGCGAACGCCCATGCGATAGGCATGAGCGCGCCGGCAGCCTCGGTCCAGATTTTTGCCATCAGAAGCAGCGGGAAAGAATAAAGCAACGCAAAGGTTGCGGTTTTCCCCAGGTAGTGCACCGGCAGCGGGCCATACCCGAAGTTAGCCAGAATCACATATGCGACTGCGAGCATCGCGTCACGGGCAAAAATCACCGCGACAATCCAGGCCGGAATTTGCCCGATGAAGGCCAAGCCAACCAGGGTAGAAAAGATATAGAGCCGGTCTGCTGCAGGGTCCAAAAGCTGCCCAAGGCGGGTGATCTGATTCCACTTGCGAGCCAGATAGCCATCCAAGAAATCGGTGAGGCTAGCCAACGCCAAAGTGCAAATGGCAAGGATGAACTTCTCGTTGATCAGAAGCAACAGAAAAACCGGAACCAGGGCCAACCTAAGCATGCTGAGCAGGTTAGGCACAGTCATAAACTGCTGCCTGATGCTCAGGTTCATTTGGCTTGACATGGTGCCGATTTTACGTGACTATCCCCTAACAAACGGGGATGCCGACCATTTACAGGTGACGCTCATCGACTCCGTTGTAAACCGAGAGCGGCCGAATTAGTGCGTTGGCAGCGGCCTGCTCCATGATATGCGCCGTCCAACCGGTGATTCTGGCGGCCACAAAGATGGGCGTGAAGGTCAAGGTGTCGAACCCCATCAGGTGATATGCCGGCCCCGAAGGGTAGTCGAGGTTTGGCAGGATGCCCTTTCGCTCGGTCATGGCAGCCTCCAGGCCCTCGTATAGCTCGAGAACGTCGGGGCGCTGGTAGTACTCGATCAACTTCACCATTGCCGCGCGCATGGTTGGCACGCGCGAGTCGCCGCTCTTGTAAACGCGGTGGCCAAAGCCCATGATTTTGCGTTTTTCGGCGAGCGCCTTCTCTAGCCAGACCTCGGCACGGTTTGCCGCATCCTGACCGAAGCCGATCTCGTTGAAGATGTGCAATACGGCCTCGTTGGCGCCGCCGTGCAACGGCCCCTTAAGGGCACCGATTGCTCCGGTTACAGCCGAGTAGAGGTCAGACAGAGTCGAAGTGATTACGCGAGCGGTAAAGGTCGATGCGTTGAATGAGTGCTCGGCGTAAAGGATCAGTGAGATTCGGAAGGCATCCACGACCTGGGCTTCTGGAATCTCCCCGAAGGTCATCCACAAGAAGTTCTCCGAGTAGTCGAGGTCTTCTCTTGGCTCGATCAAGGCCTGCCCGCGACGACGACGCTGGTCGTAGGCGACAATTGCCGGCAACTTGGCGAAGAGTCGAATCGACTTGTCTAGGTTCGCAGCCGGGCTAGCGTCGTCGGCAGACGAATCCATTGCGCCGATGACGCTGGTGGCCGTGCGGCAAACATCCATCGGGTGGGCGGTTAGTGGCAACTCGTCGATGACGCGCTTCACGGCTGGGTCGAGCCCGCGCATTGAGCGTTCTTGCTTTTCGAAGCCAGCTAGTTCGGCGGGGGTTGGCAGTTCACCCTTCCACAGCAGCCAGGCGACTTCTTCGAAGTTCTTGTTTGCGGCCAGCTCTTGAACTGGGTAACCGCGGTAAAGCAACGAGTTGCTCTCTGGGTTCACCTTCGAGATTGCCGTGTAATCAACCGGCACGCCGGCTAGACCCTTGTAGATCTCTTGCTTGTTCTCGCTCATTTCGCTCCTTTGCGATTTTGCAGTTTTGAAAGTGTGGCCGTTAGTGGTCGACGTGACTGTCTAGGTTGAAGTTGAAGATGCCCGAGTCGAACTGGTTGTAGGCCTCGTAGTCGAGCAGCTCATAGAGTTCGGCGCGGGTTTGCATGTCGCCGACCACGTTTTGCAGCGAACCGTCGCGCCCAAGTGCATCCAAGCCTCGCATTGCCGAACCCATGGCTAGGCGCAGCAGCGACACCGGGTAAATAACGATATTGATGCCAATTTCGGTGAGTTGTTGTTTGGTAAACAATTCGCTCTTACCGAATTCGGTCATATTGGCCAGGATGGGCACATCGATTGCGGCTCTCATCGCCTCGAATTCGCTCAGGTCTTTCATGGCCTCAGGGAATATTGCGTCGGCACCAGCATCAACCAGGCGCTTTGCGCGATCTATAGCTGCGGGCAGCGATTCAACTCCACGGATGTCAGTTCGGGCCATGATCAAAAGGTTTGCGTCACGACGAGCATCAATGGCAGAAGCTATTCGCTTCACCGCGGTGTCTTGGTCGACTACCGCCTTGCCGTCTAGGTGACCGCAACGCTTCGGGTTGACCTGATCTTCAATGTGAATGCCGGCCACCCCTGCGTCCTCGAGGGTTTGCACGGTTCGAGCCAAGTTCAGCGGTTCACCAAAGCCGGTATCTGCGTCGACTAACGCCGGCAGGTCGGTCATCCTAGCGATCTGCTGCGAGCGCCCCGCCACCTCACTGAGTGTCGTCAGACCAATGTCGGGTAGACCGAGGTCAGCGGCCAGAACGGCACCTGAGATGTAGACCCCGTCAAACCCCTTCGCTTGGATCAGCTTCGCCGAGAGTGGGTTGAAGGCGCCTGGAAACTGGAGCAGCTCCCCCGAAGACAGGCGTTCGCGGAAGATGCGACGCTTGTCGGCCGGCGTGGTCTTGGCGTAAAGCATTAGAACAGACCCGATGGGTTCTTGACCGAAGCCAGCACACCAGGCTTGGCCACGATGGTCAAACCGCCAATCTCGGTGGCGGTTAACTCCGGAAGGCGCTGCACAAGGTCAAGGAATCGATTGATCTCAGCCTCTTCGAGAACCTCGGCGGCCAGCGTACGGAACTTCTGAATGTACTGTTCGCGAGCAAACGGCCTTGCGCCAAGCGGGTGAGCGTCGGCTACCGCGATTTCATCGATGATCTTGCTGCCATCCTTGAGGGTTACCTCGACACGACCACCGAATGCCTTCTCGGCTGGATCGTTCGAGTGGTAGCGGCGGGTCCACTCTTTGTCTTCGAGGGTCGTGGTCTTGTGCCACAGCTCTACAGTGTCTGTTCGACCAGCACGCTCAGGAGAGTAGCTGTCGACGTGGTGCCAGCTGCCATCCTGGAGTGCGACCGTGAAGATGTATGGAATCGAGTGGTCTAGAGTTTCGCGACTCGCGGTTGGGTCGTACTTTTGTGGGTCGTTGGCGCCAGAACCGATCACATAGTGGGTGTGGTGCGAGGTGTGAATCACGACCGACTCGACGTTGGCTGGGTCGGTGATCTCCGGGTGTTCGCGGTGAAGCTTGCGGCCCAGATCGATCCAAGCCTGAGCCTGATACTCGGCCGAATGTTCCTTGGTGTAGGTGTCTAGGATGCCCCGCTTGGCCTCCCCCGCCTCTGGCAACGGAACCTGGTAGTTCGCGGTAGGCCCGTCTAGCATCCAAGCGATTACGCCATCCTCGCCCTCGTAGATTGGGGTGGGGCTGGTCTCGCCGCGCATCGCACGGTCTACCGCTTCAACAGCCATCTTGCCGGCGAAGGCAGGTGCGTGCGCCTTCCAGCTCGAGATCTCGCCCTTGCGTGACTGGCGGGTTGCGGTGGTGGTGTGCAGAGCCTGGCCAATCGCCTGATAGATGGTTTCGGTTGAGAGACCCAGCATACTTCCGATGCCTGCTGCGGCCGATGGGCCGAGGTGCGCCACGTGGTCGATCTTGTGCTTGTGCAAGCAGATTGACTTAACCAGGTCGACCTGAATTTCGTAACCGGTGGCGATGCCACGGATGAGTGAACGGCCGTCAACACCCACGTGCTGCGCCACAGCAAGAATCGCCGGGATGTTGTCACCTGGGTGTGAGTACTCTGCGGCCAAGAAGGTGTCGTGATAATCGAGTTCGCGCACCGCAACGCCGTTTGCCCAGGCCGCCCACTCAGGAGAAACTCGCAACTCTGCAGCTTCACCGAACACGTTGGCGCCATTGCCATTATTTGACTTCGGGTGAGCTAAAGCCTGGGACCGTGCAGAAACCACTGGCTTGCGAGTTAGCGAAGCTGCCGCCACCGAGGCATTATCGATGATGCGGTTGATCACCATCTCGGTAACCTCAGGAAGGATCTCAACCGGGTCGGTTGCGACCTTGGCAATCTTCCAGGCCAACTGGTCTTCGCGGGCTAGCGGTTCTTCGCTCTTGTATACGCGAACTTCGTGCAGCTTCATTGCGGCTCTTCTTTCTTTCTTAGTTAAATCAGGCGACTCGGTCGACCGCGCGGGTGCGAATCGTTTCGAGACTATTTCTGAGGCTTTGTTGCAGGTGAACATGGGTGGCGCTGGCGGCTAAGTCTGGGTCACGGTTGACGATTGCCTCGACAATCACGAGGGTCTCTACGGCTGCTGCGCGAAGGCGATCGATATTCTGGCGAGAAAGTCGACGGATACGGGCAAGGTGCAGGTGCAAAGCCTTTAGCGCGTTGACCAGGTAGGCGCTTGAGATTGCGTCTTCAATCGCGCGGTCAAGCCGCTCGTTGAGTTGGTAGTAGGCCTTGATGCCCTCTTCGCCACTGTCTATGAGTCGTTCAGATTCGCGGAACTCGGCGGCTAATTGAGCAAACAGCTGAGGGTTTCCACGCTGAGCGGCTAGTCGGGCTGCCTGCTGTTCTAGAGGCTGGCGCAGCTCGTAAAGTTCGACGATGTCATCGATTGAGACCGCGGTAACAATTAGCCCTCGCCCGGCAAGCGGCTCAATGAGGCCATCCTTGCGGAGGTGGCCCAGAGCTTCGCGAAGCGGGGTGCGGCTCACTCCTAAACGCGCCGCCTGTTCTACCTCTGCCAGCACGGTGCCGGGTGGAAGAGCACCCTCGACGATTTCGTCGAGTAGGGTCTGGTAGGCCTTATCGCTGGCTCTCATGGCACCTCCTTTTCGAAGTATTTCACGGCTATTGTATGCAGAGTATCGAAATAATTATCAAATTTCGGTAACAAATCGATAATTTCACCATTCTTTGTATACATTGTTGGTTAGTACTCAATGAGGAGATTACGAATGTCAGGTAGTTATCGCGAGGCCTATGCGGCGAGCGCGCAGGACCCAAACGCGTTTTGGCTTGAAGCCGCCGATGCGATTGATTGGATCACCAAGCCGACCAAGGCTCTAGATGATCGCACCGCCCCGGTCTACCGCTGGTTTCCAGACGCCGAACTAAACACCTGCTACAACGCAATTGACCGCCACGTATTGGCCGGACGAGGCGACAAGACAGCAATCATCTACGACTCTGCGATGACGGGCACCAAGAAGTTCTATACCTATAACGAGCTACTAGAAAAGGTCGAGGCGTTCGCCGGAGCGCTTGCCAAACAGGGCGTCAACAAGGGCGATCGCGTATTGATCTACATGCCGATGATTCCTGAGGCTATCTACGCGATGCTTGCTTGCGCGAGACTCGGAGCAATCCACTCGGTGGTCTTCGGCGGTTTCGCGGCCAACGAGTTGGCCGTACGCATCGATGACGCTACCCCGCATGTCATCGTGACCTCATCTGGCGGTTTCGAACCGGGTCGCCACGTCGAATACCTGCCAATAATCGAGAAGGCCTTGGAAATGTCGAAGGGCTCGGTGCAAACCGTGATCGTGCACGAACGCGCAGCGGTTCCAGGATCGGTAAAGGATTTCGACGAAAAGACTTCGGTGCACTGGCTGAGTTGGAAAGAAGCGGTAGCCGCAGCCACCCCGCACGCTCCGGTTCCAGTTGCGGCTCAGGATCCGCTTTACATCCTCTACACCTCTGGAACTACCGGAAACCCAAAGGGCATCGTTCGAGACAATGGTGGGCACGCGGTCGCAATGGCCTGGTCGATGAAGAACGTCTACAACATCAATCCGGGTGACGTGATGTGGGCGGCCTCCGACGTTGGCTGGGTGGTCGGCCACTCATATATCGTTTACGCACCACTAATCGCTGGTGCAACGACCGTGCTCTACGAGGGTAAGCCAATCGGCACACCAGACGCTGGAGCCTTCTGGCGGGTGGCTGGCGAGCACAACGTGAAGGCTTTATTCACTGCCCCAACCGCCATCCGTGCCATTCGACGAATGGACCCGGAACTTGAAGAACTCAAGAAATACGACATCTCGGGCATGGAGACTCTGTTCCTCGCAGGCGAGCGCCTAGACACCGAGACCTATCACTGGGCCAATGACGGGCTTCACTGCCCGGTGGTCGACAACTGGTGGCAAACCGAGACCGGTTGGCCAATCGCGGCCAACCCGCGCGGCCTAGAGAGCCTACCGGTCAAGCCCGGCTCCCCTAGCGTTCCTGTGCCTGGCTACAACGTTTCGGTGGTCGATTCGAAGGGCAACCCCGTCAAGAACGGCAAGGACGGCAACATCGTGATCAGCCTGCCGATGCCACCGGGCACCCTGGCCGGACTTTGGGGCCGCCCTGACGGCTATGAGAAGGCTTACCTGAACGTGTTCGCTGGCTTCTATGCCACCGGAGACTCTGGCCGAATTGATGACGACGGGTATGTCTATGTCATGGGCCGCACCGACGACGTAATAAACGTTGCTGGTCACCGACTATCTACCGGTCAGCTCGAAGAAGCCATCGCGGGGCACGAAGCGGTTGCCGAATGTGCGGTTACCGGGGTCAAGGATGAGCTGAAGGGCCAGCGCGCAGTTGGCTTCATCACCTTCAAGCACGGCCACGAGATCGACGAAGAAAAACTGCGCAACGAGGTGATCAACATCGTTCGCGAGGTTGTCGGCCCGGTTGCAGCTTTCAAGGATGTTGTCATCCTGCAACGCCTGCCTAAGACACGCTCTGGCAAAGTGTTGCGCAAGACCATGCGACAGATTGTCGACGGCGACAACTACACGGTTCCGCCAACCATCGAAGACCCAACGGTTCTCGACGACTTGAAGGTTGCTCTAGCCGAGCAGTATCACCCTTCAAAATAGCCGCTGGGTCATGTGCCCAGCCATAGAAAAACCCCGCTGCCAATGAAGTCAGCGGGGTTTTCCCTTTGGTCTATTAGGTGCGCTTGCGCTTTTCGCGCACTCGCATGCCAACCTCGATCGGCGTGCCTTCGAAACCGTAGGTCTCGCGAAGGCGGCGCTGGATGAAGCGACGGTAACCAGGGTCCAAGAACCCGGTGGTGAAGAGCACGAACTTCGGCGGGCGGCTGCCGGCCTGGGTCGCAAAGAGAATGCGTGGCTGCTTGCCACCGCGAACCGGGTGTGGGGTCTCCATGGTGAGCTCCTGGATGAAAGCATTGAGCTTTCCGGTAGGAATTCGCTGATCCCACGAGTCGAGTGCAACTTCGAGCGCAGGCACAAGCTTCTCGAGGTGGCGACCGGTCTTAGCCGAGATGTTAACTCGTGGAGCCCAGTCAACGTGCGCAAGATCCTGCTCAATTTCACGTTCAAGATAGCGACGACGCTCGTCGTCGAGTTCGTCCCACTTGTTGAAGGCCAGAACCAGCGCTCGGCCAGACTCTAGAGCCATGTCAACGATGCGGATGTCGGCCTCACTGATCGGCTGGGTGACATCGAATAGCACCACGGCAACTTCGGCGCGCTCCAGGGCTGCAGCGGTGCGAAGAGAGGCATAGAAGTCTGCACCCTGTGCGAGGTGCAGGCGACGGCGAATACCGGCGGTGTCTACGAAACGCCAAACTTTGCCACCGAGCTCGACCTGCTCATCGATTGGGTCTCGGGTGGTTCCGGCTAGGTCGTTGACCACGGCACGCTCTGAGCCAACCGCCTTGTTCAACAGTGAAGACTTGCCAACATTTGGGCGACCGATCAGGGCAACTCGGCGAGGTCCGCCGAATTCCTCCTTGGCCACTCCGGAAACCTTAGGCAATACCGCCATTGCGGCGTCTAGCAGGTCGGCTACCCCGCGACCGTGAACCGCAGAAACCGGGTATGGCTCGCCTAGACCAAGCGACCAAAGGGCCGCCGCTTCAGGCTCCTGACGTGCGTCATCGATCTTGTTGGCCACCAGAATAACCGGCTTGCCAGAGGCGCGAAGAAGCTTGACTACGCGCTCATCCGAGCCGGTTGCACCGACCATCGCATCGACAACAAACAAAACTGCGTCAGAAAGTTCAATGGCGATTTCCGCCTGCAGGGCAACTGACTTGTCAATTCCCTTGGCGTCTGGCTCCCAGCCACCGGTGTCGACCAGGGTGAACTTGCGCTCGTTCCACTCGGCCTTATAAGAAACGCGGTCGCGGGTAACGCCAGGCTTGTCTTCGACCACTGCCTCGCGGCGGCCAAGGATGCGGTTAACCAGCGCCGACTTGCCGACGTTTGGTCGACCGACGATTGCCAAGACTGGCAAGGCCGGCAAATAGACCGGGCCATCCGAGAAGTCGAGGTCACCCTCGATTAGCTCAAAGTCATCGTCCTCGAGGTCATAGTCCTCTAGCCCTGAGCGCAACACTCGGGCGCGATTCTCTTCTTCATCGGTGCTCAGGTTTTTGAGTCGCTCGATGAAGTCGCGGTCGGCCGGGTCAATGGCCACATACTCGACTTCGACTTCGTCGCCGTCTAGGTCGTCGAATTCTTCTTCAATCATTTGGATTCCTTAGCAGACCCAGACTGCTCAATCAGCGAAACGACGGCACTAACCGTCTGTTCAAAGTTGAGATCAGAAGAATCCACGAGTTGGACCCCCTCGGCGGGAGTCATAAAATCAACGACCTTTGAGTCGCTGGCGTCACGTTCTGAAACCTGACGCTTGACGCTTGACGCGGATGCTTCGGAAAGTTCCGCAGAGCGTCTCTTAAGTCTAACCGTTTCGCTGGCAGTTAGCAGTATTTTTATTTCGGCGTCCGGGGCCACCACGGTGGTGATGTCTCTTCCTTCGACAATCACACCCGGAAGCTCCGAGTTGGCGACCAGGTTTCTGGTGAGCGACTTCATAAACGAGCGAACCTCAGGAATTCTGGCGACGGCCGAGACCGATTCGGCAACCTCGCTGGTTCGAATGGCAGCGGTTAGGTCGTTGTCTCCGACTCGAACCCAATAGTCATCCGGGTTCAATGAGATCTGGTAGTCAAACTTTTGGGTTAGGTCTAGCGCAGGCAACACATCAAGGTCGAAACCATCCAGGTACAAAACCGCCCAGGCCAGGGCTCGATAGGCGGCGCCGGTGTCTAGATAGCCGAAGCCGAGTTCGCGCGCCACCTGCTTGGATACGCTCGACTTGCCAGACCCCGCTGGCCCATCAATCGCGACTAGAAACTGACTCATCCGGCGATTCTCCAACCACGACCCTGAAGCTCGGCAATCAGCCTTTGCTCCACCGAAGGAAGCACAAAGAGCTCGACGAGACCAATCTCGGCGCTAGGCGAATGCTCGAGCTTCAGCTCTTCGATGTTCACACCGATCTCGCCGACTTCGTTAAACAGGCGACCTAGTTCGCCTGGCTTGTCATCGATCATGACTACCACCTGAGAATAGGTGGCCTGCTTGGCGCCATGCTTGCCTGGGATCCGTTCAACGCCGTGATTGCCGGCCTCGAGCGCACGACTGACCTTGGCTAGCGAGCCGGCCTGGTCGAGGTTTTCAAGTGACTCAACCAGCGCGTGAACGTCTGATTCGAAGGCCTTTAGCACCGGCACCACTTCGCCGGCATTCGCAGCCAAAATCTGGATCCAAAGCTTTGGGTCACTTGCGGCAATCCGGGTAGTGTCACGCAAGCCCTGCCCGGCAAGTGCAACATCCGAAGGTTCGGCTTCAACCAGCCTGGCTGCCAAGAGGCTCGAAACCAATTGCGGAACGTGAGAAACAAGGGCCACGGCACGGTCGTGTTCGTGAGCAGAAACCTTGATCGGGGCAGAGCCAAGATCAATGGCTAAATCTTCGACCAGGGCAATCGCTTCGGCCGAATTCGCTTCGTTGGCGCTGATCACCCATGGGCGTCCCACGAATAGGTCGGCCCTGCCCGAGATGGCTCCCCCGCGTTCGCGACCGGCCATCGGGTGAGAACCGACATACCTGGCCAAGTCAGCCCCGGCCACACGAAGTTCGGTAAGCACCTGAGTCTTGACGCTGGCCACATCGGTGACCACCGCTTCAGGAAACGCCTTGAGTTCGCGCAGCACCACGGATGCCGTGACGTCAGGAGGCACGCAGACCACAATGACCTTCGGATTATCATCCGAGTTCGAAGGTTGGCCGGCTCCATAGTCAACCGCGAGTTTCAGGTTCGCCGGCGAGGAATCTTCGAGAGCCACGCGCACGCCGAGCTTGCTCAAGCCAAGGCCGATGCTCGTGCCAAGTAGACCCGCTCCGACTATGCGAACGGATCCCCTGGTTCTAGCACTGGCAGGCTGAGTCACTGAGCGATATCCTGGCGAAGCGCGGTCGCACCGCGCAAATAGACGTGTTGAATCTCAGCGCGAGCCACATCCAAGTCGGCCTGAATCATGATTCGAATGATGCGCGGCAGCGCCTTAGCAACATCCATTTCGACGAAGCACATGAGCGGAACATCACCCAGACCCAATTCGCGAGCAGCAACCGCTGGGAACTCGCTGACTAGGTCAGGGGTCGCTGTGAAAAAGATGTTGATCAGTTGACCGTTTGCGATGTCATTGGCGTGAAGCATTTTGGTCAACAGCTCGGCGGTTGACTTCAGCAGATGCTCACGCTCATCAACGTCAAGCTGAATTGCTCCGCGAATAGCCCTGATTGCCATTTTTACCGCCTCTTGGTGTTCTTAGTCGCAGCCGCCTTGCCCGGCTTGACTCGTGGACGTGGAGCTCGCTCTACCCCACCCTCGGCGGCCTTGAGCAGCGCGCCGACCTCTATTTTACTGAGTTCGCGAACGCGGCCTTCCTTGAGTGGTCCAAGTTGAATCGGCCCAAATTGGCGACGAACCAAACCGAGAACCGGGTGCCCAACGAAGTCAAACATTCTGCGCACGATTCGGTTGCGACCCGAGTGAAGCACTACCTCGACGAGGCTCTCGTTGCCCGAAACATCGACGATGTGGGCCTTGTCTGCCTTGATCGGCCCGTCTTCGAGTTCAAAACCGCTCAACAGCTTGTGAATGGTTGCCGGCGTGACGATTCCTTCAACGCGGGCTACATAGGTTTTGGTGACACCAAATTTCGGATGCGCTAACTTGTGGGCAAGCTCGCCGTCATTGGTCATGATGATCAGACCAGTGGTCTCGGCATCCAAGCGACCAACGTTGAAAACGCGGTCATAACCGACCACGAACTGGCTAAGGTCGCCGCGCCCGTTCTCGTCGGCCATTGAGCTGACCACGCCGTATGGCTTGTTGAGCGCAAGATAGACGCGCGAAGCATCGAGCTGAATCGGGGTTCCACCCACGGACACCTTGTCTACCTCTGGGTTGATGCGCGTGCCAAGCTCGGTGACAACCTTGCCGTTGACCTTGACCCGCCCCTGAGTGATGTAGTCCTCGCAGACTCGACGAGAGGCCACACCAGCGGCGGCCATAACCTTTTGCAGTCTTACGCCTGAGGCGTTTTCTTCGTTAGAGTTCGACATCAAAGGTGCTATTCGCGTCTGGTAGGTATGGGCTGATAAGTGGCATCTCATCCAATGAGTTGATGCCGAGAAGTTCTAGCAAGAGTTCGCTCGTTCCGTAATTGATGGCACCGGTTTCTGAATCGGTGTAAAGCTCCGTGATGAGGCCGCGGCTGAGCAAGGTGCGCACAACCGAATCAACATTTACCGCACGGATCGAGGCAATCTGACCTCTTGAAATTGGTTGCTTGTATGCGATGACCGCGAGGGTCTCAAGTGCCGCCTGAGAGAGCTTGGTCGGGTTCTCGTTCGAAATAAACATTCGCACTGCCCAGTCGAACTCCTGGCGAACGTAAATCCTCCAGCCGCCACCGACTTCGCGCAATTCAAAACCCCTTGGCTGTGCGCCATCCTGGCCGTCGTATTCGGCCTTTAGCTCTAAAACCGCGTCGCGAACCTCTTTTACCGGGCATTCGAGGGCGGTTGCCAGTGCGACCAAAGAAACCGGCGCATCGGTGATCATCAGGATTGCCTCGAGGGCACCCTTGGTGTTTGCATCAAGAGTCATAGTCAGCTCCAAGCGTGGCTAGTTGTTCATCGTCAAAGTTTTCGGCACGCCAGGTGAGCTGCAAGTCACCCAGCGGTGAGACCTGCTCAAAGCTGATTGCGGCCAAGCGATAGAGTTCCAGGACCGCCAAGAACCTTGCCACGACCACGCCACGGTCTTTGACCGAGCCAATCAAGTCGCGGAAAGACAGGTTGGTGGCCTTGCGCAACATCGAGATGACCTCGGCCGCCTGCTCGCGAATCGAAACACGAGGCGCGTGCAGGTGGGTGAGCCCCACCGAAGGAATCTCACGAGGGGTGAGCACCTCCTGCGATAGCTGATAGAACTCTGCAAGACTGAGGGTCCAGACCAGCTCCGGCTTCTGCTTGCGGAACCGCTCCTCCATTTGCACCTCGCGAGGAACGCGGTTGCTCTCGAGCTGCAGTGCGGTGGCAAACCAACTCGAAATTTCTTTGAAGGCTCGATATTGCAAGAGTCGAGCGAAGAGAAGGTCCCGCGCCTCGAGCAGGGCAACGTCCTCGGCATCGACGACCTCACCCTTAGGCAGCAGGCCGGCGATCTTTAGATCAAGCAGGGTCGCAGCGATCACCAGAAACTCGCTGGCTTGGTCGAGCTCTTCGTCGTCATCCAAGCTCTTCAGGTATGAGATGAACTCATCGGTCACCTTGCTGAGTGAAATCTCAGTGATGTCCATTTCATGCTTCGAAATCAACGAAAGCAGCAGGTCGAATGGTCCCTCAAAATTACCTAGGCTGACCGCGAATCCGCTGGCCTTTTCGGTCGCCTCAGCCAGGTCTTGGTTATGGGGCGCAGCCACGATCGACGAGTTCGCGAGCTACGGTGCGATATGCCTCGGCCGCATCTGAGTCGGGTGCATAAGAAGTGATTGGAGACTGGGCAACGGTGGCATCCGGGAACTTAACCGTGCGGTTGATAACACTGCGGAAAACCTTCTGACCAAAAGCCTCGTGCAGGCGGTCAAGCACCTCGCGCGAGTGCAGGGTGCGTGCGTCATACATGGTGGCCAGGATGCCGTCCAGCTGAAGCGCAGGGTTTAGCCCCTCCTGAACCTTGCTGATGATGTCCTCAAGGATGGCCACGCCGCGCAGCGCAAAGAATTCGCTGGCCAGCGGAATGATTACGCCGTGAGCCGCGGTGAGTGCGTTCACGGTTAGCAATCCGAGTGAAGGCTGGCAGTCGATGATGATTACGTCGTAGTCGTCAGCCACCTGCTTCAGGATCTTGGCAAGAATTTGCTCGCGAGCGATCTCGTTCACCAGCTTCATCTCGGCTGCCGAAAGTTCGATGTTTGCCGGGATCACATCCAAGTTCTTGACCGCGGTGTGCTGAATGGCAGTCTTTGGGTCGATCTTTCGGTCGAGCATCAGGTCATAGATGGTCACTGCATCGTGGGCGTTTACGCCAAGCCCTGCCGAGAGAGCACCCTGTGGGTCAAAGTCAACCAAAAGCACCTTGCGGCCATACTCGGCGAGCGCCGCTGACATGTTGATGCTGGTTGTGGTCTTGCCGACGCCACCTTTTTGGTTGCACATGGCAATGATGCGCGCGGGCCCATGCGAGCTCAGCGGCTTAGGCTTCGCGAATCTAGTGTCCGTTGCTGCCTTGTTTGCCTTTGCCATGATTCCTCCCGAAATTACGTTGCAACCTGTTCGGTTATAGCCTACCGTTGCGCGCGCGGATGCGCGGTCGCATAGACCTCTCTGAGCGCGTCCACCGTAACGAGTGTATAAATCTGTGTGGTGGCTACGGATGAGTGCCCCAGGAGCTCCTGAACCACTCTGACATCCGCGCCACCCTCGAGGAGGTGGGTTGCGAACGAGTGCCTAAGCGTGTGCGGCGAGATTTCGCCAGGCAGCTTCGCGGCTATCGAGGCATCGTGGATGATTTGCCACGCACTCTGCCGACTAAGTCGACCGCCGCGTTGGTTTAGGAACAGTGCCGGCGTGCCCTTGCCGTTCACGGCCAACAACGGGCGGGTGCGAACCAGATATGACTCGAGCGCGGTTTGGGCATAGCGGCCCACTGGAACGATGCGCTCCTTCGAGCCCTTGCCCATCACCCTCAGCAGCGTTGGATCGACTAGGTCATCGAGGTCGAGTGACACGATCTCGGTGATTCGAGCACCGGTCGCGTATAGCAATTCGAGGATGGCTCGATCTCTCACCGCAATCGGATCATCTCCGCCCACGGCAGATAGCAACGATTCAACCTGGCTCACGGTTATCGCTTTTGGCAGTCTGCGCGGGGTCTTGGGTGGCTTCACTGCGGCCGACGGGTCGCTGTTAGTTAGGTTTTCTAGCAACCAGTATTTATGCAGGCCACGGACCCCGGCCAAAACTCTGGCCACCGAGGTCGCCGATAGCCCACCGACCGTGACGAGCTGTTCGGCAAAGTCGTGGATGTTCAGTTCGGTGATCGCGGCTATTGAGTCGATTCCTTTAGCGCTTAGAAACTCGAGATATCGCTTTAGGTCGCGTCGATAGGCGGCGATCGTGTTTTTTGCCACACCCCGTTCGATGGTTAGGTGGCGAATGTATGACTCAACCTGCGATTCAAGGCCGGCCATGAGCCTAAATTCCCAGTTGACGGGCTGCGGCCAGGATTCCGACGGCGGCACTCGGGCTTCGCATGTCTGAAGCCAGGACGCTTTCGAGGGCCTCGCGCAGCGGCACCCATTCGACTGCCATGTCGGTTTCTTCACCCTCGAGTTCGAAGTCGTGCCCCTGGTGTCTCAAATCTCGAGCCAAGAATATGGTGATGGTTTCGTTGTTTCCGCCTGGAGTGGTGTGAAAAGCGATTAACTCATCCCAGGATTCGGCTATGTAGCCGGTTTCCTCGAGCAGTTCACGTTTGGCTGCCTCGAGCTTCGACTCCCCCGGCTGGTCGAGCAGCCCAGCGGGAATTTCCCAGAGAAACTCGCGAACCGGGTGGCGATATTGATTGATCAACAAGACCTCTTGGGCCTGATTGATGGCTACCACCGCGACCGCGCCAGGATGCGCGACAAACTCACGAACCAGCGTTTGACCGTTGTAGTCAAACGATTCGCGTTTGATGTCCCAAATCTTGCCTTGAAACACGACCTCACTCTTGCTTATGGCAAGAGCTGCGGATCGGTCTTTAGGCATCCTTGACCTCAAAAAGCTTGTTCGCTTCTTGACGCTTGATGGCCGCCGACACTAGGCCGCGGAATAGCGGGTGGGCGTTGGTAGGGCGCGAACGGAACTCAGGGTGCGCCTGGGTCGCCACATAGTATGGGTGAACTTCGCGAGGCAACTCAACGAACTCGACCAGGTGATCGTCCGGCGAGGTTCCCGAGAAGACCAGGCCTGCCTCGGCGATCTGGGCGCGATAGTTGTTGTTGACCTCATAGCGGTGACGGTGGCGTTCTTCGATCGAGTCGGATCCGTAGACCTCGGCAACGATTGAGCCTGGCTTGAGCTTCGCTTCATAAAGGCCCAGACGCATGGTTCCGCCCATGTCGCCCGAAGCCAAGATGTCGACCTGCTCGGCCATGGTTGCGATGACCGGGAACTGCGCCTCTGGGTCAAATTCGGTTGAGGAGGCACCGGCTAGGCCGGCCTTGTTGCGTGCATACTCAATGACCATGCACTGCAGACCGAGGCATAGGCCAAGGGTCGGAATCTTGTTTTCGCGGGCATAGGTCAATGCACCGAGTTTGCCCTCGATTCCGCGAACTCCGAAACCGCCTGGGATACAGATTGCATCCACATCTGAAAGCTGAGCCTCGGCGCCCTCTGGGGTTTCACAAGAATCGGATGCGATCCACTTGATGTGAACCTTGGTCATGTTGGCGAAACCGCCGGCGCGAAGTGCCTCGGTCACCGAAAGGTAGGCATCCGGTAGGTCGATATACTTGCCAACCAGGCCGATTCGAACCTCGTGCTTAGGGTTGTGCACGGCGTCGAGCACGCCCTGCCAGCGGCTCCAGTCGACCTCGGTCTCAGGGAATCCGAATTTCTTAACTATGTATGAGTCGAGGCCCTGTCGGTTGAGCACCTTCGGGATGTCATAGATACTCGCCGCGTCGGCCGCGGTCACCACGGCGCTCTTGTCGATGTCACACATCAGGGCAATCTTGTTCTTGATTCCCTCAGGCAGCTCACGGTCGCTGCGGCAAACAACAGCGTCCGGCTGAATGCCGATAGAGCGAAGGGTCGAAACCGAGTGCTGAGTTGGCTTGGTCTTTAGTTCACCCGAGGCTGCTAGATAAGGAACCAGTGATACGTGAACATAGAAAACATTGTCACGACCGACCTCGTGGCGAACCTGTCGAGCTGCCTCGAGGAATGGCTGAGATTCGATGTCGCCTACGGTTCCACCAATTTCGGTGATGATCACGTCTGGTGCCGGAGTCTCGTGAGCCTGCAGGCGCATTCGGCGCTTAATCTCATCGGTGATGTGAGGGATAACCTGAACAGTGTCACCCAGGTACTCACCGCGACGTTCGCGCGCGATCACGGTCGAATAGATCTGACCTGTGGTCACGTTGGCTGATTGGCCAAGGTTGATGTCTAGGAAGCGTTCGTAGTGACCGATGTCTAGGTCGGTTTCGGCACCATCGTCGGTGACGAAGACTTCACCGTGCTGGAAAGGGTTCATGGTGCCCGGGTCAACGTTTAGATACGGGTCGAGTTTCTGCATCACGACCTTGAGGCCGCGTGCACGAAGCAGGTTGCCTAGACTCGAGGCGGTTAGACCTTTACCGAGTGATGATGCGACACCTCCGGTGACGAAAATGTGACGTGTTCTACCGGATTCCATTGCATCTGCCATGGAATTACAGCCTACCAATTACGAAGCCATCAAATCGTCTCGACATGGATATTCGGCGATTATTTAAAGGCCATTTTCGGCAAATTAAATTTAAGTGGCCAAACTTATTAAGAAAATTCGGCGAGCGCTCGATCTCTCAGCTCAGCCGCGTGAGCAAGACCCGATTCTGAGTCGCTGAGACCCGAAAGCATGCGAGCAAGTTCCTCAATTCTGGTTTCAGAGTCGAGTGCCACCACGTCAGTTGCGGTGAATTCTGTCGAGCTTGTCTTTAGCACCCTGAGGTGGGCATTGGCATAAGCCGCGACCTGAGCTAGGTGGGTTACCACGATCACCTGAGCGCGTTGGGCCAGCATTGCCAGTCTCCTGCCGACCTCAATCGCTGCGGCACCGCCGACACCGGCATCCACCTCGTCAAAGATGAAGGTTGAGGCCTGCTGGGTTTCGGCGAGCACCACCTCGATTGCCAACATGATTCGCGAAAGCTCTCCGCCACTTGCGCCCTTGCCAAGTGGTCGCGGTTCGGCTCCAGGATAAGAACTGAGTTGAATCGAGACAACGTCTTGGCCGTGGCTGCCGTATGAATCGGCATAGGTCAGGTCAACCACGAGGCTCGCGCCACCCATGGCCAACTCTTTGAGCTCGGCGGTTACCTGCTCGGCCAGTCGTTGAGCGGCCTCGAGCCGAAGCGAGGTCAGGGCATCGGCCTGCAACTTCAGCTTTGCCGAGAGGGTTTCATACTCTGCGGCCAGGTGATCAATGGTCTCTGACGAAGAATCGAGTTCTAGCAGCCGGTCTGAGGCAGTGCCAAGGTAGGCAATTACCTCGTCGAGGGTCGGGCCATACTTTCGCATTGCCGCAGTCAGCGCAGCACGCCGTTCCTGAATCTGGTTTATCTCGCCGGCACCCTCAAGGTCTAGCGAGGCCAGATAGCTCGAAATCTCTCCCGAGGCATCCGCCAGTTGAACACTCACCAGCTTGAGCTGTTCGGCGAGCCTAGCCAGCTCTGGGTCGTGATTCGAAACCTGTTCTAGTGACCTTCTGGCCTGCCCAATCAAACCGAGCGCGTCTGGTGTGTCTGAGAACCCCTCGGATGAAAGCGCCTCATGGGCCAGCGCTGCTGCTGCTCGCAAAATTTCGAGGTTATTTAGCCGGTCGGCCTTTTCCGCGAGCTCGACATCTTCACCACTTCTTGCATCGAGCCGCTCGAGTTCGGCCACTGCTTCTCGCAACTCTTCGGCTTCGGCAGCTCGGGAATCCAAGGATGACCTCAGCTCGGCAAGGCGCGCAGTCAGGTCTCGCCAGGCTTTGAATGTGGTTTGGTATTCGGCGAGCGCCTCGCTCAGAGCCTTGCCACCAAACTGGTCAAGCGCTTCGCGTTGCGCTGCGGCTGATTTCAAGCGGATCTGATCTGATTGGCCGTGAACCACGACCAACATTTCGCCGAGCTCGCTGAGAACACCGACCGGAACCGATCGACCAGACACCGAAGCGCGGCTGCGCCCCTCGCTTGAAATCGAGCGATTCAAGATCAGTTCGCCTTGCTCCAGGTCTGAACCTGCATCGCGAACCCTTTCAACGACGCTGGATTCGGCAGAAACTAGCCATCGCCCCTCGACAAAAGCCTGGTCTTGACCGCGGCGAACGGTTGCAGAGTCTGCTCGCTCACCAAGCAAAAGGCCAAGCGCAGATAAAACCATGGTCTTGCCGGCGCCGGTCTCGCCGGTGATTACGGTCAGCCCACTGCCAAATGGCAGGCGAGCCTCTTGAATCACTCCAAGATCACGGATGTAAATCTCTTCGATCATTTAGAAACTATTCTGCCTTGTGCGCTTCGTCAGAACCGCGCCAACCGGCAACCGGAAGCGCAAACTTCTTCACTAGGCGATCGGTGAAGGTGCTGTTTCGCAAGCGTGCAAGCAACACCGGCTTGTCAGACTTAAGAACTTCGACTCTTGCTCCCGGTGGCAGCTGCCAGGTTCGTCGACCATCGCACCAGAGCACTCCGTGACCCGCGCTGCGTTGCAAAACTTCCACGGCCACGAGTGCGTCTGGTTTGATTACCAGCGGCCTCGCGAAGAGCGCGTGGGCGCTCAGCGGAACCATGAGCAGGGCCTCAACGGATGGCCACACGACCGGGCCTCCGGCCGAGAATGCATACGCGGTTGAGCCGGTCGGGGTCGAGATCACGATGCCGTCACAGCCGAAGCTCGAAAGTGGGTGCTCTTCCACTTCGACGACAACCTCGAGCATGCGCTCGCGCTCACTCTTTTCAACGGTTGCCTCGTTTAGCGCCCAGGTGCGATAGACCTCGGCGCCATCCACAATCACTCGCACATCGAGGGTCATGCGCTCTTTGACTACGTATTCCTTGGCGACAACGCGGTCCACCGCTTCGGCTAATCCATCGCGCTCACTCTCGGCAAGAAAACCGACGTGGCCTAGGTTAATTCCCATGAGTGGAACCTGAGCCTCGCGCACAATTTCTGCCGCCTTCAGAATCGTTCCGTCACCGCCGAGAACCATGGCAAGCTCGAGGTCAGCCAGCGAGCAGTCTCGTTCAAGGAAAATAATTTCTGTGGGAAGCTTCGAGTCAGATCTGCCGCTGTCACTCGCATAACTGGAGAGCTCAACGTGGTCTGCTTCCATCATCACCGGAGTAATTCCAGCGGCGACCAATTTTTGACAGGTTTCTAGGGCGGCGGCTAGAGCCTCGGGACGGCGCGTGTGAGTTACTAGCAGCACCTTGCGGGATGCACTCATTTGCCCTCCTTGGCTAGCGCTTCGATCCTGTCTGTCCATTTTGACCGATTAACCGGCTCAAGAGGGCTAATCCACAGGACATACTCAATGTTCCCATGCGTGCCGGGCAATTCCGAACGAGTGAGCCCGCGAACTCCAAGACCCAGGTCGTGAGCGGCGTCGACTACCTGTTTGATGGCGCCGGCGCGAAGTCGGTGGTCGGTCACTATTCCAGAGGCGTGCAGCGATTGCTTGCCCACTTCAAACTGGGGTTTAATCAGCAAAACATAATCGGCTTTAGGCGCCACCGAGAGAATTTGAGCCAAGACCAGCGTCAGCGAAATGAACGACAGGTCACCAACCACCAGGTCGATGTCTATCTTGTCAGTCGAAATGCCGCTGGCTTCGGCCAAAGTCTCGAGCGAAAGATCGCGGGCATTGAAACCCTCGATGCTGATCACCTTTGGGTTATCAAGCAGTTCAAGTGCCATCTGATCATGGCCAACGTCGATCGCGAATACACGCTTTACGCCGCGTCGCAGCAGCACGTCGGTGAAGCCACCCGTCGAGGCGCCGACATCCAAGGCGGTCTTGTTGACCGGGTCAATTTCGGCAAAAACATCCAATGCCTTGGCAAGCTTGTGCCCCGCCCTGCTGACATAGTCAACGGCTTCGAGCACCACAATTTCGGCTCCGTCGATGACCGGCTGGGATGCCTTGCGAGCGGCGCGACCATTGATCAAAACGCGATCGGCATCGATCAGCGTGGACGCGTGATTTCGGGATCTGGCGAGACCAAGCTCAACCAGTGCTACGTCTATGCGCAAGTGACTACCGATTCGAATCTGAGTCGTTTAGAACCGACTCGAGCTCTTCGCGAAGAGCCGCAAAATCATTGACCTGTTGGTCCAGAGGCAGAGCCGTGATGCGCTCAACCTCAGTTTTTACCTGAGAAACAAGATCTTCTGACATACCTAAAGCCTACTCGTAGAGGGCGGCTTCAACATCGAGCGCATAAATCGGCAACTCGCTCGCATAAATCACGGCGCACGCGGCGCGAAGTGCGCCCAAACTCTTCGGATCTCCGAAGGTGACAACCACCTTGTTCTCGAGCAGTTCGACCTCGGCTCCATCGCAAGAGAAACCACGTTTGGTCTTTTTTGGAGCCTTGTATGGCTTTAGCAGCTCAGCCATCGAACCGATGATGTATTTCGGGCGACCCTCGGGCTTGATTCCCAGGACCTCCTTGCGAGTGCTAACCCCGGTTAACACGAGCACCGAATCGATTCCGGCTCGGTTGGCTCCGGTGATATCGGTGTCAATGCGGTCGCCGATGAACAGTGCGCGTTTGGCACCGAAATGCTCGACGGCAGTGTGAAAAATTGCTGGTTCAGGCTTGCCGGCCACAACCGGAAGTTGGCCCACCGCGGTGTGGACGGCAGAAACCAAGGTGCCATTGCCGGGGGCTAGACCTTTTTCCTGCGGAAGGGTCCAGTCCTGATTGGTGGCAACCCATTTGGCGCCTCCTTGAATCGAGAAGGCCGCCTCAGCCAGATCGCGCCATGACACATCCGGGGCAAAGCCCTGGATCACCGCGGCTGGGCTAGCCCCCGAATCTTCCACCAATTCGAAACCGCCCTCGGTGACGCGTGCACGAAGCCCCTCGCCACCAACGACCAAGACCTTCGCCCCAGCCGGAATCATCGTCTTTAGAATGTCGACGCCGGTCTTACCTGAACCGATGATGTCCTCAGGCTCACAGTGCACACCGAAACCGGCCAATTGTGCAGCGATAGTCTCAGGCTTGCGTGAAGAGTTATTAGTCACATAGCCGATTGGCAGGCCTTGATTTTGAAGGGCAAGTATGGCCTCCGGCGCATCCTTGATTGCAGCAGATCCCTCATAAACCACTCCGTCTAGGTCGGCCAAGAGAACGTCATAGTCCGACCAAATTTTAGCGGCCACGGTCTTCACCAAACTTGCGATCACGGGCACCTTCGCGCGGTGCACGGTCACGCTGTGGACGCGGAGCGTCGTTGTCACGTGCCGGACGATCTGTTCGATCGCTGCGCTCAGATCGACCGGTGCGGTCTGATCGATCGCTTCTTTCACCGTAGCCGCGCACCGGACGCTCGGCATTTCGAGGCGCAAAGTTGCGCGGTCTATCTTCGCGGTTACCGCGGTCTTCACGGGCACCGCGGTCATCACGAGGTTCCCATTCCTTGCGTTCTGCGCGCACCGGAATTTCATACTCCTCGAGAACCTGGAACACCTCATCCTCAGGACCCGGGTTTCCGTTCAGAGCGCGTTCGGCACGCTCTGCAAGGTCTGACCAGCGCTTGGATTCGGCGTCTTTGCCGAGAATCTCGAGCGTGTCAGCGTAGGCATAAAACAGAGGAACCGAATAAGGGAAGACCTTTTCGGGGTTCAGCTCAGGGATCTGCAACTCGGCAAGCGCCAAATCGTTTTCGCCTCGATCCAATCGCGCACCTGACATGGCAATCGCAAGATTGACTCGAACCCCAGGCAGCAGGGAGGCTCGATCAACCGAACGACCGAGCTCAAGAGCTCGATCAGGACGACCTAGACCGCGTTCGCAGTCAACCATCAGTGGAATTTGATCGTTAGACCCAGAAATGCGACGGAAAGTTAGCAATTCGCGCAGTGCAACCGCGAAATCGCCGACAGTGTAAGCGGTGATACCCACGGTCTCCCGCACCAGAGCGATGCGAGCAGCACGACCAGCCGCCGCAAGGGCGTGCTGGTGAGCCAGGTCAGGATCCTGGTCAATCAAAAGCCCAACCATGGCCAGGTGGCGTGCCACCATTTCGGCGTTTTCGGGCGTCAGTGTCTTGAGCTGAACGCGAAGTCCAAGCTCGAGATCCTTTTCTGTGATTTCGTCAGGAATCAGCGGGCTTTTTGGCTTGTCATAGTCAACAGGACGCGCAACGCGCTGCTGCCAATCCGGGCGAGCAGCGGTTGGATCGTCGTTGCGACGTGCACGTCCGCTAGGAGCGTCTTGACGGCGGTCGGTTCCGCCGCGTCCCGTGCCAGTTCCAGAGCTTCGCTCTCCCGAAAAGGCTCGTTTTGGACGGTTTTCGAACTCTCGTTCGCTCATTTGACTCTCCTAGGCATACAAATATCCATGTTAAACCAAAATGGCCACCTTAAAAAGGTGGCCATTTTGTTAAATTAAGTCCGGCGGTGTCCTACTCTCCCACAAGGTCACCCTTGCAGTACCATCGGCGCAGGAGGTCTTAGCTTCTGGGTTCGGAATGTAACCAGGCGTTTCCCCTCCGCTATGGCCGCCGAAACACTATTGAGTTATGTTTCG